>PVMK01133048.1_pt1 | contig 34216 bp, 32 predicted proteins | sample 1853481 | NCBI WGS metagenome assembly PVMK01 (sample SAMN08533507, study PRJNA380276) | Marine sediment metagenome, whole genome shotgun sequencing project. | reverse complement strand
TTGTAGCCCTTCCCGCCCGATTCAGGTTACCGGCACGAGAACGGGACAGGGGCGGGGGAGGGCTACAATATCAATATCCCGTTGCCTCCTGGCTCCGGTGTCGCCGCTTACGAGGAGGCCTACGACCGGGTGGTGTTACCGGCACTGCACAAATTCAAGCCACAGTTGATTATCATTCCCTGCGGTTTCGATGCGGGCGCCTATGACCCCCTGGGGCGCATGCAAATGCACAGCGACGGCTACCGCAACCTGACCCGCAAGATGATGCTGGTCGCTGATGAACTCTGTGAGGGCAAATTGTTAATGACCCACGAAGGCGGCTATAACACCTGGACGGTGCCGTTCTTCGGGCTCGCCGTGCTGGAAGAACTCAGCGGAATCAAGACCGGCACAGACGATCCATTCCTGGAAATGGCCGCCGCCCTGGGTGGGCAGGATTTGCAGCCGCACCAGAGTGCGGAGATTGAACAGGCGGTGTTGTTGTTGGATAAACTGAATGGGAGTTAACTGATTTGACAAATCCAGGTTACCCGACCAATCGCTGTTGTGCGATTCTGCTTCTTGTTTTGAGCCTTGCTGCCCGGGCCGAATCCAACCAGACCGCAGCGGACCTGGGGCTGATGGAAGGCTTTCCTCCCGCACCGGAAAAGCGTGTCACACTGCGGAATTTCATGGAAGCACCCTACAATCGCTGGGGATTGCAGCACATACGCGAATTCCAGCCCACCAGGGAGGTTTACCGGGGCGAAGGGCAGGTGGCGCCGCTGACAGTGGACAAACTGGACCTCGGGTCGATCTCAACCCGGGTACGTGAAGGGCGTGAGTTGAGTCTGGCGCAGTTCCTGGATGAATCGCATACCGACAGCTTCCTGATCCTGCACCGGGGCAAGGTGGTATTTGAACGTTACATGAATGGCATGACGCAGCGCAGCCAGCACAATATGTTTTCGGCGACCAAATCCTTTGTCGGCATGCTGATGCTGGTGCTGATCGATCAGGGAAAAGTGGAAGCATCAAGGAAAGTCACACACTACCTGCCGGAAATGGTCGGCAGCGCTTTCGGCGATGCCACTGTGCAGCAGGTGCTGGACATGACCACCGCAATCAACTTTACCGAAATCTACGATGACCCGAACTCGGAGATCTGGCGTTACGGTTGGGTTTTTCGCGTCTGGGGCGAGCCGCCGGAGAATTACGATGGGCCTCGCACCGCGTATGAGTATCTGCCCACACTACAGAAAAAAGGTCATCACGGGCGGGGGTTTCACTACGTGACGCCCAATACCGACGTGCTCGCCTGGATCATCAGCCGCGTCACTGGCAAGTCCCTGAGCCGGAATCTGCAAGACACCCTCTGGCAGCGCCTGGGTGTCGAACGCGATGGCTATTTCTGGCTGGACCGCGCCGGTACGGAAATGGCCGGCGGTGGACTGAATATTACCGCCCGGGATGCGGCCCGATTTGGACAAATGATTATTCAGCGTGGGCGTTACAACGGCCAACAGATTATTCCGGCGAGTGTGGCGCAGAGAATTCTACAACCCGGGAATCCCGAGACCTTTACCCGCTACTACCAGGATGAACCCTGGTACGGTGAGGTAGCCTATGCCTACCACGACCAGTGGTGGACTTTTAACAATGCCCATAAAGCGGTCAGTGCGATTGGTGTCCATGGGCAATACATCTACCTCGACCCCAGGGCGAAAATGGTCGTGGTTAAACAGTCTTCCAGCCCCGATGCCGACGGCGGTGCCAATGACGCCAACGATATTGACGGCCCCTTGCTATACCAGGCTGTCGCACAATACCTGGTCAATCACTCCTCCATGAAAGAGCAGCGGTGAGCACCCAGACCGCCAATCGCACATCAGCCGTTATTGCTGCGGTCTGCATCACGTTTATCTCTGTTGGCAGTTTTCTTATTCTTCCGGTGCTGGTTGGTGCCGCAGCTGACGACATGGGCCTGACCGAGAGGCAGGTCGGCTTTCTGGCCAGTGCGGGTATGGCGGGCGCGGCGCTGAGCTCTGCCCTGGCGGTTTTCTGGATTCGGCGCGTCGATTGGCGCAGGGCCGGATACCTGTCTGTGGGCGTATTATTGGCTGCCCATGCCAGCGCCCTGTTTGTCGATGACTTCTCGCTGTTCATGCTGTGTCAGTTGCTGGCTGGCGTGGGTGGCGGGGCCGCCTATTCTCTGGCCCTGACCTCGTTGTCCGACAACAGGCATCCAGACCGCTGTTTCGGTTTCTCGGTGGCCGCGCAAGTATCGTTTCAGGTGGTCGGGCTGCTGGCACTGCCCCTGCTAATCGAGCGGTTCGGCCTGAACGGTGTGCTCGGTGTGCTGGTGTCACTGGAGTGCATTGCCCTGGTGGTGCTGCGCTGGCTGCCGCGCAGCGGTACTGAAACCAGCCATGTACCCATCGGCAAGGCACTGTTTAAACCCAGGGTGTTGGCGGCGTTGGCAGGGTGTTTCTTCTTTTTCTTCAATGTGGGTGCGATTTGGACCTATGTCGAGCGTATGGGCGTGGCAGCGGCATTTGATCCCGGCTTTATTGGAATAGCCCTTGCGGCGGGCGTCGCCTTTGGTATCCCCGGAGCCCTGCTTGCTTCCTGGTGCAGCGACCGTTTTGGCAGGATTGCGCCACTGGCTCTTGGCGCGGTAGGCACGGTGGTGGCGGTGGCCCTGTTGGCAGACGGCATGAGCAAGGGCAACTACGTGGTGGCGCTGGCACTTTACAATTTCGTATGGAATTTCTCGCTGACCTTCCAGTACGCTGCAGTCAATGCTGCCGATGCCAGCGGGCGCAGCGTGGCCGCAGCGCCTGCGTTTCATGCCGCGGGGGGTGCTGTCGGGCCCGGGGTGGCCGCCCTATTCATGACCAGTGGTAGCTTTAGCGCGGTCCTCGTCCTGGCTGTCGGCGCGGTGATATTGAGCTTTTTGATGTTTGTTTTTGCTGTCGAAAGTCGCAGCAAAGCCGCGACCAGTCAAGGTCGGTATTCCTGACGAGTTCACAATAAGTGAAGACTCGAATAAATGTTACCGGGCCACTACAGTTATCCAGCATCTTCCAATAATCCGCCAATCAATTTGTTAATCAGCGCCTGCGGGGCCACGCGTTTGAGAACGCTTATCGCTTTGGCTTTATCCATTGGTACTCGCAGCGGCTTCTTCTTTGCGTGAATCACCTGAGAAATTTTCTCGGATACTATTTCAGGCGTCAACTTGCTGGCGGCGGTGTCTCTGGCCATGACTTTGACCATCTTGTGCGTAAAGGAATCGTCGGCGACATTTTCAACGGTGTGCAAGTGTTCGCCTGTGGCCGGGCGATCCATATACATCGCCACTGGCTGCATAATAACAACGTTGATGCCGTCTTTTTTGACTTCGTGATATAGGGCTTCGCTTAATGCTTCCAGCGCAAACTTAGCTGAAGTGTACGCACCCATATAGGGAACGGCCAATAACCCGCCAAGGGAGCTCATATTGATAATTGTACCCCCTCTCTGCTTGCGCATCTGCGGCAACACCGCTTTACAGACCCGTAAGACGCCGAAGACGTTGGTGTTATAAAGCGACTCTACTTCTTCGACGGTTTCCTCTTCGGTGGAACCAATTATCATATCGTTAATGCAATTGACGACCACGTCTATGCGACCCTCTTTGTCAATGACCCGCTGTATAGCCTGATCGACGGACGCGGTATCGGTTGCTTCCATGGCCAACATAGGGAATGGGTATTCGTTTTCCTTCCCCTCAGGTTTACGCATCGTGCCGTAAACGGCCATGCCCTTTGCCAATAGAGTTTTGGCAAGGACAGTACCAAGGCCGCCGGACGCTCCAGTAATTAAAACAATCATAACGCTTCTCGTTAATTTATGGATAAAAGTTTGGTGCCGGTAGTCAATACCGCTTATTCATGTGGCGGTGCAACCGATGCTGTCGAGATATTGATTAAGCTTTCTGTCTAAAACTTTGGGTTTGCAGTTGATTACCATCATCTTGTCAGGTCGCAATACTACGACGCGGCTGCCGTCAGAAAAGAGATCGCGATACTGCTGCTGTCGGTCTATGAGAGTATCGCAATCGCTGCTGAGCGTTTGTAGATCGGTAATGGTGCTCGCCTGTGATGAGAGACCCCGCCAGCGTCTAAGCGTGTTGGCATGGAGAAAGTCTTCAGCGTTGCAGTTCCAGCCAAGCAGATGAAAGTTGTCTCCCATAAGGTGGTCAGACAGGGCGTTTTTCCCGTCTGCTGTCTCCAGCGTATGTTGTGGAAATTCCACGCCGGTTTTGGCAAGTCGACTGATAAAATAGTTGCGTATCAGCCCACCATTGATGTGATTGGGAATTTTGGTCAGGATGATGCCTTTAGACTCGGAATGCAGTCCAATCAGACCCAAAAATTTGATAATTCCGTCGCGAATGCTGGCGACAATAGGGTTTTGTGGCAAAATAATAGAGCCCATTTTTTGCGCAAAAGCGATAACTTGCTTGCTCTGTGGAATACGTTCTTCACCGTAGCTGTCCAGAATACGCTCCGAAAGTTCTCCCTTTAACACCGCTGCCAGTTTCCAGGCGATGTTATAGGTATCGCGCAGACCGGCCATCATTCCCTGGCCGGCGAAAGGCGGCGTAATATGGGCTGCATCACCCAATAAAAAGACATTGCCCTGTTTGTAACTTTCCGCAACGCGCGCGTGGAAGGTGTAAACCGCTTTACGCGAGACGTGCATTTGTTTGATGTCACCCCAGGGCTGCAGCAGAGCCTTGAGATTATCGTCGGAAAACAGATTGTCGCGGCAGTCAGTTTTTTTGACCACAAACTCCCACCGGCGTTTGTCGCCGGGGCCGGGCATGGTGACGGACGGCCGCTCAGGATTGATGCTGAACATGACTTCATTGTTGGGAAGCGGATTCTTTTCGATATCGAGAATGAGCCAGTCCTGCGGATAGGTCTCACCGCTAAAGCCGATATTTAATGTTTTTCTTATTTCGCTTTTGGCACCATCGCAGCCGAGCAGAAATCGACATTGGGTTTCAATGACTTTGCCGTCCTGGCGTAACTGCAGTGTGACCTTTTCACCGTTGTCTTCGAAGCTCAGCAGCTCTGTACCCGTGCAGAGATCTACCTGTTCAAAACGCCCTAGTCCATCGCGTATTACTCGCTCCAGGTCGGGTTGATGGAATATTCGCAGAATTGGGTAGCCATTGCGGGGGATATTCATCTCGGCGTGAAAAATGTGGTTTAGATCCTTATCGGCAAAAACAACTCTGTCCATGGCGCGCGTAGTTGACTCTAATGACTCAGCCACGCCCGCTGCTGCGAGAACACGCGACCCTTCTTCGCAGATACCCACCGCGCGTGGAATGACAATGATGTCTTTTTCACGATCGATGACCAGGGTTTTGATACCATATTTTCCGAGCAGGTTGGCGGTGGTTACACCGCAGGGACCTGCACCGACGATGGCGACATCATAGTTTTCGAGGATGGTTGTGTTCATATTGATGATCTATAGGGTCTCAGGGATATACACTTAAGGCTTGCAATCGGGTTTACTCAGGCGTCGGCAATAGCATTTGTCTGGGTTCCCAGATCAATATTGCCATCCGTTGACCGGATCGCCAGCTCCAACTTGTCGCCGGGTTGCAGGAACTTTGCCCGGGCTTTCTGAGCGGCGACAAATTTTTGGCGGCGTTTTTTGTCATTGGTGAAGTTTAATATAATGGCCAGGCCGGCTTTCAGTGAATGCCCTGCGAGTACACCGCCTGGGGTGCCGGTTAGTATGCAGTCGCCATTGTTGATATCGGAAAATTGCGATATTTCCGAGAGTGTTTTCGCTGGTTTGTGAATCAATTGTTTGGTAAGCGCTTTTTGTTTCACTTCGCCATTTAACTTTAAAATCAACTCCAGTTTATACAGATTTTCAAAATCTTCATCATCCATCAAATATAAAACCGGACCAGTGGGGCAGAAGGTACGTTGGCTCTTTCCCTTAAACCATTGGATCATCGGTGCACCAAACATAAAATCACGGGCGGATACGTCGTTACACAAGAAAAGTCCGCCGATATAGTGTTTGAGGTCGGCTTCCTTGATACTGATCTCGCTGTGAATATCAGTTTTTATTGCGAGTCCCAGCTCTATTTCATAGTCGAGTAACTCACAAGAATTTGGCCTTATAATGGTTTCATTGGGCCCGACGATACTGGAGCTGGCCTTGTAAAAAAGCAGGTTTTCCTCATCTTCGGCATCGATGCTGACACCGGATTCGGCGCGGTGGCTGGCGTAGTTTAAACCCTGTGCGAACAGCTGCACATCTCTGGAAATGGGTGAGTGGTAGTGCACGTCCCGATTATCAATAGCAACGCTATCGATAGCGGCATCGAAACTCTGTCGGCTGTTGAAGTACCAGTCCATCAGGTCACGATGGTGTTCCAGGCTTGTGCTGAGGGCATAGATTGAGCCGTCGCGCAGTACACCCCATGCGGCGTCCACAGTGCTCTCGTCAGTGGCCATGCTATATTTTACTATTGATGTTCCCATTGTTTTGTCCTTTAACTGTTGTTTAAAGCCAGGGGCGTGATGGCCGTGACGTGGCCTTTTTAAAGAGTTTTATCCAGCCCATAGTCATATCACCACTGATAAGACCGCGAATAAAATCCAAAATCTGCTTTGTTGTCGGGCTCGTCATAGCCGCGGGCATATCGGGCCCCCAGGCGTAAACATTGCCGGCGTCGAAGATGTGATAATCAGTGGGGTGTTCGGCGGTAAAGACATCGCCGTCCGTATAGTGTTCAAACTCGAACCCACCGGGGTCGTTCCAGTAATCAAATAACTGACTGCCGAGAATGTGGCGACCTATTCCCCAAAAGTGATCGCGTTCTTTTAATTTTAAATATTGTTGCCCCTGTCCCAAAACGTCAAGATCGAACACCTCATAGGCGCTGTGCTGATAACCGACACCAAGCCCCTGGCCAACCACCAGTGTGTGGTGATCCGCCGGCTTTGCACCGCGATCCAGGCGCATGAAGGCCAGCACATTCGAACCGTCGTCGAGACACTGCACATCACTGGGGATTAGCCCGAGATGGCGCATATACCAGTTTGTTGTTTTCTCGAAATTGTTGGTGCCGGTCACACAGTGGCCGATATTGAGTATCGGCGAGGGAATCAGTTCAGGCCGTTGGCCCCGGTTAATGCGCGGTTTGTGCAGAAGGGTGTTAGTTGGCGGCAAGTCCATCCGAGTCTCGACACTGGCTACAGATTCAATGCCGAATGCGACTTCCACTACAATTCCTTCCGGCCCGGACAGGCGCACTACCTCGCCGCTGCCGGGACGTTCAAGTGCTTCGATGGGCTCGCCTGTCGCTTCCGCCAGTTTTACCAGGTCTTCGCGACTGACAGCGGTAAAACCCATCCCGACGAACGCGGTTTTTTTCGCTTTGCGGCCACAGTATATGTAAGGTGAATCGCGATAAGAGCGCATATAGAGTTCATCGCTACTTTTTTGATGGGTGAGCATGCCAAAGTCCAGCAGGAAAGATTCCTGTTCTTCGATATCGGCTACATCCCAAATCAGGTAGGCCAGCTTGTCTGCCTTGATAAGTGCTTCTGGCCTGTGCATTGGTTGGCTGCCGGGCGCGTTGTTGGCGTTGATCTTTAACTGATCACTGCCTGGATATTGAATGCTCATGATGTCGTTCTCTTTCTGAATTATTTGTCAACTACCGGGCTTTCCAGAAACTGGGCAGTGCTCGTATTCATTCACCGAGGCGTTCTCCCAGGTGGTGTTGCTGTCGTCTTTCAGTATGCCGTAGTGGGGGGGGTTGTCCTTGATGAAGCTTGTCATTTTCATTTTGACTACCACTAAATATGCAGAAGAGCGAATAATAACTAAAAAAATGCGTATGTCAACGAAATAACCATTGAAATATTCGAGCAGTGCTCGTTATACTGGGATCAAGCCAGTACGAGATTGAGATTTATGAACGACAATGCAACATCAGCCAATGCCCCCTTGCCGGGGAAAAATAACCGCCGGCGCACCCAGGAGCGAACCGGGATTACCCGCGCGAAGATGCTGGAGGCGGCCAGCCGCCTGTTCACTGAGCATGGCTTCGAGGGCGTATCCATTCGGGACATCGAGAACAGTGCCGGGGTGCAAAGGGGTCTGCTAGCCTACCATTTCAAAGACAAGGAAAGTCTGTGGAAGACAATGGCGGATGCCACATTCGGGCTAATGAATGAGCAGCTAAACCCGCGTCTTGAAATTCTTGACGATCTATCTGTCCGCGAAAAAATTGCATTTATTATCAGGTTCTACGTGCGATTCAGTTCGCGTCACCCCCAGCTGAGCCGTTTGCTGAGCCAGGAGGGAAGACATGACAGCTGGCGCATTCGGTACCTCACCGAACACCACATTGCTGCAGTTGTGGAAAGTCTTCGGACCCCGGTTATCGAGGCACTGGGACTAAATGAACGGCAGTTCATGCACTGGTACTACCTGCTGGTGGGTGGCAGTTCGCTGATTTTCTCCCACGCGCCGGAGTGCCGGTTGTTGTTCGATGTGGATGCTTACGATGAGGGGGTGGTGGATGCGCATGCGGAGGTGATGGTGAATGCATTGCTCGGTCCCCCGGCTTGATTTCCGGCGGCTTAGGGTTTGCCGCCGGTTTGTCCTGCTCTCTGGAACGACTGCACAATACGCCGCACGCCCTGGGCCAGTGCCATTGTGTCCGAGCCCACGCCCAGAAAGTTCGCGCCCTGTGCTACATAGTCCTCAGCCATGGTGGGATCGGTGCACATGATGCCCGCATGCTTGCCCGCAGCGGCAATAGTGGCCAGCGCCTTGCCAATACAGGCGACGACATCAGGATGCGCCGCATCGCCCACATGGCCCATGGATGCTGACAGGTCCGAGGGCCCGATAAACACACCATCCACCCCATCAACGGCCAGGATATCTTCCAGGTTTGCCATGCCCTGTACGCTCTCCGCCTGCACGATGAGGCAGATTTCACCATTGGCTTTTTCCACGTAGTCCGTTATCTGGTTATAGGCAGCGGCTCGGGCCATGGAGGTGCCGAGACCGCGTATTCCCGCCGGTGGGTAGCGCAGGGCTGTCACCAGATCTACCGCTTGTGCCGCCGTGTCCACCATGGGTACCAGGAAGCTTTGTACGCCTATATCCAGCAGCTTTTTCAGCAGGGCCGGGTTGTGGTCCACCGGGCGTACAACGGGTGCAACATCGTAAGCTGCAATCACCTGTAAATGGCTCATGATGCTGCGCAGGTCGAACGGCGCGTGTTCGTGGTCTATCAGCAGCCAGTCGAAACCCGCGCCGGCGGCGATTTCCGCGGCGCTGTTGTCCGGTAGCCCCAGCCACAGCCCGTACTGGGTCTCGCCACTGGCCAGTGCGCGCTTGAATTTGTTAAGTGGTAGGTCCATGGTTGATCCTGCTATACGAAGTCGATGATGATGTCACCCAGAGGGCCGTAGTCCGCACGTAATTGGTCACCGGCCACAACGTTAACGGGGCGGGTGAACGAGCCAGACAGGATAAGCTGTCCCGGCTCCAGTCCTATGCCGTGGGGCGCAAAACGTTTGCACACCCAGCGTATGCCGTGGGCGGGGTGGTCCATTACCCCGGCGCCCAGGCCGGTTTCCTCGATCTCGCCGTTGAGATAGAGCAGCGCGCCGGCCCAGCGCAGGTCTATCGCATCGGGCTCAATTCGCTGGTCGCCAACGATGATGCCGGCATTTCCCGCGTTGTCGGCGATGGTATCGAAAACGGTGCGCGTGTAACCGGAGTCCGGGTCGATGCGAAAACTGCGCGCGGCAATCAGTTCCAGTGCGGGCACCACATAGTCGGTGGCGTCCATAACCTCCTCCACCGAGACATCCTCACCAAACAGCGGTTTTTTCAACACGAAAGCAAATTCCACTTCGAGCCGGGGGTCGGTGAAATCAGCGGCCCTGATCTGCCCGTTGTTGGCGAAGACCATGTCATCAAGTAACACGCCGTAATCCGGCGTGTCGATTTTCATCGCCATTTGCATGGCGCGGGAGGTCAGGCCAACCTTGTAACCCACCACCTGGCGCCCCTCGCTGATCTTGCGATCCATCCAGCCTTTCTGGATGGCATAGGCATCGTCCATGTCCATGTCGGGGTAGGACAGGCTCAGCGCCGGTATCTGCTTATGGGTCTGTTCCGCGGTGTGCAGTTTATCCACCGCGTCGACGATTTGTTCCCGGGTCAGCATGTGCTCTTCAGTACCTTAATAATTCCGATGATTGAATTTCACCTGCTCCTCCAACTCCCGCATTTCGAAGGAGATGGCGAGGTCCTGGCGCGCACTGATGGGTTGCAGGTGTTGCACCACGATATCAAACAACTGTCGGCCCAGGCGCTCGCGAACTGCCAACGCTCTACCGCGACCCACCTTCATGCTGAGATTGAGAAACCCGGTCTCCGGCCTGCCGTCGCCGACACGAAACTCATCGCAGCAGGTGGCGCGACTGCGCATGCCCGCCAGGGGGAAAACCCCCGAGTCCGCAGCAGCCTCATGCAACTTTTCCATCAGTGCGGGCATATCCAGCAAGTCTTTCGGCAGGTTGGCGGAGTATTCGAAGATAAAATGAGCCACAGGTTCAAACCGGAAAAATCGCGTTGATCTGGCCGGTGCCGGAACTGCCGAAGTAGGGGGTGAGAACCTCCACCTTGCCCCGGTATTTGTCCCAGCCCAGGGCGCCCAGCAGCATGGCGGTGTCGTGCATGAAACCCTCCCCGTGACACTTGTCGGCGTACTCGGGCAGCATCGCGGTGAAGGTCTCCCACTCACCGTTTTTCCACATTTCAATCACGTGATGATCCGTTTCTTCCAGGAAGGGCGACCAAACCTTGTGCAGGTACTGATCGGACACACCGTTCTGCGCGAAACGGTGGGACAGGGAGCCGGAAGCGAAAATGGCCACCGTACCCTCGTATTCTTCCTCTATCACTTTGCGCAAGGCCGCGCCCAGGGTCGCGCTGTCCTGCAGGTCGTGCACCGTACACAGGGCGGAGATGGAGACCACCTTGAAATGCTGGTCTTCGTTCATGTAGCGCATGGGCACCAGCGTGCCGTATTCCAGCGTCAGGCTGGTGGCCTCGTGGGCCCGGGTGTGCACCCCCGCGGCTGTGGCGGCCTCGGCCAGCAGGTGCCCCAGTGGCGGATTACCCCGGTACTGGTAGGGCATATTCTTGATGAAGTGGGGTAACTCGTTACTGGTGTAGGTTCCCTCGAAATGCGCTGCGTTGTTGATATGATAGCCCGAGTTCACCAGCCAGTGCGTGTCAAATACCACCACAGTGTCCACCCCCAACTCGCGGCAGCGGCGGGAAATCTCCCGGTGCCCATTTATAGCGGCCTCGCGACAACCCTTGTGGGGGCCGTCCATTTCCGACAGGTACATGGATGGCACATGGGTGATTTTTGCGGCCAGGGCGAGTTTGCCCATAAGTTGTATCTCCTCTGGTTTACCTTAGCGGCCCAGTACCGGGACGGTATGTGTGTCGTGGGCGATACAGACATTTTTGGTTTCCATATAGAAGTCGAAGCTGTAATCGCCGCCGTCCCTGCCGATGCCACTCATCTTTATGCCGCCGAAGGGGGAGGGCAGGTTGCGGTTGTTTTCTGAATTAACCCATAGCATACCCGCTTCCACCTGGTTGGCCAGTCGCATCGCGCGACCGGTATCCCCGGTCCAGATATAAGCAGCAAGGCCGTAGGGGGTGTCATTGGCGATGCGCACGGCTTCCTCCTCCGTATCGAAGGAAATTGCGGTTAATACCGGCCCGAAGATTTCCTCCCGGGCAATACGCATGCTGTTGTCTGCGTTGGTGAACAGGGTGGGGCTTAAATAATTGCCGGGTCCCAGGTCTTCGCGGCGCTCGCCGCCCACGGCGATGGTGGCGCCGTCTTCCCGGGCCACCGCCATGTAACTCATGACTTTATCGAAATGTCCTTTATGTACCAGTGGACCCACCTCCGTCTTCGGGTCCAGTGAATGGCCTACGCGCAGTCCGCGCACCCTTTGTTCCAGTGCGGCGATAAACCGGTCGCGAATGCCACTGTGGATAAGCAGGCGCGAGCTGGACGTGCAGCGCTGGCCGTTGAGGCTGTAAATCATAAAGACCACCGCGTCCAGGGCGCGCTCGAAGTCGGCATCGTCAAATACGATAACGGGATTCTTGCCGCCCAACTCGAAGTGCACCCGCTTCAGGGTGTCGGCGCCCTGGCGCATGATATGACTGCCGGTGGCGCTTTCTCCCACCAGGGCAATGGCCTTGATGGCGGGGTGCTGCGTGAGGGTTTTGCCAGCGACTTCACCAAAGCCGTTTACCGTATTCCACACACCGTCGGGGATACCGGCCTCCCTGCTGATTTCCGCCAGGATCATAGCCGTGAGGGGGGTGAGTTCCGCCGGCTTGTGTACCACTGTGCAGCCGGCGGCCAGGGCCGGGGCGATCTTCCAGGTGGACAGCATAAAAGGCGTATTCCACGGGGTGATGACCCCCACGGGCCCGATGGGGGAACGTAGAGTGTAGTTGGTGTGCTGCTCCTGGTGCAGGGCCAGGCCATTGCGCGCCTCTGGCGCCTTATCGGCAAAAAAACGAAAGTTGGTGGCGCCGCGCACCGCAGCCTGCTGCATAAAGCGGATGGGCTGGCCGCAGTCCATACTCTCCACCAGGGCAATTTCCTCCGCCCGCGCCTCAATCAAATCGGCGAAGTGGTGTAGCAGTTTTTTGCGCTCGTTACCGGGCATGTCCCGCCAGGCGGGGAAGGCGGATTGGGCCGCCTCGCAGGCGGCATTGACATCCGCGGCGCTACCGGCGACTACCTTACCCAGTGTGCTGTTGTCGGTGGGAGTGAGGTTGTCAAAGGTGTCGCAGCCCTCGGTGACGACCATCTCGCCATTGATAAAGTGGCCGGTGACGGTCTCCCGGAAGCGCTGCAGATACTTGTCGGCAGCGCTGAGGTTTGTTTCGAAGTCTGGCATGGGTGTCTCCATGGATTTCCATAAATATAACGTGTTAACTAAAGTAAGTCAAAATCTATCTTCCTGTGTGGTCTGTATATGAGCGGTATATATTGGGGGTGAAGGTAGATACGTCCCGCTGCTTCCGGGAGTTTTTTGCCTTGCTCAGTTAGAACCCCATGCCTTTGCAAGGCAAAAAACTCCCGGAAGCAGCTACCTACGGTACCGTTCACAAGCTTTGGGAATGTCACGCAGTAGCTGTGCCGTGCGGTTGAAGCCACTTAATGGCGTGGGTTTTCAACCGGAAGTGGCTTCAGCCGCACTGTGCAGCGGGACTCATACTACATACCTGGCAGTGCTTGATTAAGTGCCATTCGTTTGCCTGTGAACTATATCCAGCTGGAACACCAGAAATCGCCTCTTGCATCAGAGTTATCCTCGGTATAATATTTAACCTGTTAATATAAATGGAAGTAAAGTATGCGTTTTTTAACGTTTAAAGCGGGCGACAAGCTGTCCTGGGGCGCTGCTACCGATAACGGGGTAGTCGATCTCGGCATCCGACTCGGAGGCGACCTGCAGCAGGTCGTGGCGGGAGGACGTCTGGCTAAGGTGGCCGAGCAGTCAGCGCGGTGGGCAGCGGACTACAGTCTCCAGGACATTACCTTCCTGCCACCCATCGCGAATCCTGAAAAGATTGCCTGTATCGGCGTGAACTATGCCAATCGCAACGCGGAGTACCGGGATAACTCGGATGACCCCGAGTGGCCCAGCCTGTTTATGCGCACCATCGATTCCTTTACCGGGCACGACCAGCCCCTGTGGCGTCCACCGGAATCTGAGCAGTTGGATTACGAGGGTGAGATCGTGCTGGTTATAGGCAAAACAGGCCATCGTATCGCGGAGGAGGATGCGCTGGATCACATCGCCGGACTGACCCTGATGAACGAAGGCACCCTGCGCGACTGGGTACGACACGCCAAGTTCAACGTCACCCAGGGCAAGAATTTTGTGCGCTCCGGTTCTATCGGCCCCTGGTTGGTGAGCGCGGATGAGTTTTCCAGTTTCGACGATATGAGCCTGACCACCCGGGTTAACGGCGAGTTGCGCCAAAGCGACACCACCGCCAACATGATGTTTCCCTTCCGCTTCCTGATCAGCTACCTGTCGAAGTTCTTTATTCTCAAACCCGGGGATATTATTTCCACCGGTACGCCTCTCGGTGCAGGTGTGCGCCTGGACCCGCCGCAATACCTCGTCCCCGGCGATGTGGTAGAGGTGGAGGGTGCCGGGCTCGGCCTGCTGCGCAACGGCGTTATCGACGACCCCACCACCTGAGATGACTATGCGCCAGTTCGACCGCTCCCTCCCCATGGCCCTGCTGAAAGCCCGGGAAGCGGTGATGAAAAAATTCAGCCCGGCACTCAAGGAACACGGCTTGTCGCCGCAGCAATGGCGGGTTATTCGTGTGCTGGTCGAGGTGGATGAACTCGACGCATCGGAAATTGCCCAGCGCTGTGCCCTGTTGCTGCCCAGTCTGTCGCGCATCCTGCAAAACCTGCACAAACGTCGCCTGGTGGATCGCAACCCCGACGCCGAGGACCAGCGCCGCTCCATGATTTCCATCACCCCGGCGGGGCGTGCGTTATTTGAGACGCTGTCCCCGGTGAATGAGGCGCGTTATGCCTATATCACGGAAAAGTTCGGTTACGGCAAGCTGGAGTTGCTGTACGAGCTGCTCGAGGAGCTGGTAGAGAAGATCGATGAGGACGACTACAATGTCGAGTAGACGACCTGCACCCAAATGTCCGGCTTAATAAAACCCTCACCCCAGGTGCCAGTGCGCGTTCTTACTGCGGGCTTTCACTCATGCGACTGGACAACCGCAGCAAACTGGCAATAATAGGTCAATCGTATAAGATTTGGTAATGTGCGAGCAGCTGAAATTGCGGGGCAGGTAGTGACGGTTAAAAAGCAGGCCAAAAAAGGTTCATACCAGAAAGGCAAAGATAAGAGACAAGACGTCCTGGAAGTCGCGGTCGATCTACTTATCGAAAGTGGCTACCACAATTTTTCCATGCGCAAGGTCGCGGATGCTGCCGGCATCCGCCTGGGAAATTTGCAGTACTATTTTCCGAGCAAGGCAAAACTGGTCAAAGCCATGCTGGATCATGCCCTGAGCAGCTACCTGGATGCGTTTGACGAGATCAGGCGGCACGGTACGCCGGAAGAACAATTCCTCGCTGTTATCGACCAGGTCGTTACCGATTTGAACAAAAAGCGCACCACTGTTTTTTTCCCTGAAGTCTGGTCCCTCTCCAATCACGAAAAGGGTGTCACGCTGGCGATGGATGGAATGTACGAAAACTACCGCAAGGTAGTGGCAGATATTATCGGCGAAATGAACCCGGCGCTTTCCTCGAGACAGGCCCGCCGCCTGGCGCTGTTTATAACCGCCTCTGTTGAAGGGCATACGATATTTATCGGCTACCGCAAACCCTGGACTAAGGAAACAGCGAATATTGTCCATATCGCCAAGCAGTCATTCCTCTGGCTGATTATGCAGGGCGATATTCCCGACTGACAGTCCCGGTGTATTGGCCGGTAGAACTGATATTTCTTGACAGGTACAAAAGGGCGGAGTTATAGTTCGGACAATAAATAGGTCTACTGTACTAAATTTGTCGCCATGCCGGATTGGCAGGCAGGCAATAACAGCGTTTTTTGGGAGCGCCCATGATCTCACGCACCAGCATCTTCGGCTCACTGCTTACATTATCGCTTCTATGTGTTTTCACAGTCGCGGCTCATGCCGAAGACGACCCTGGAAGAGACCTGATATTTACCAACTGTGGGGGTTGCCACACGCCCGATCAGGAGGGTGCATTCAGTCGTATCAGTGAGCAGCGCAAAACGGCTGAGGGCTGGGAGATGACTATAAATCGCATGCGCATGATCCACGGCCTGCGACTGAGTGGCCGCGATGTCCCCATTGCCCAATCGTCCATGCGTGAGTTGGTAAAATACCTGGCGGATACCCAGGGTCTGGCGCCAGAAGAGTCGCAGCCCTATCGCTACCTGATTGAGCAGGACCTGAATCGCTTTGAGGATGTTGACCCGGAACTGGCGGTCATGTGTGGCCGCTGTCATTCTAGCGCCCGCTTTGCCCTGCAACGGCGCACGGAAGGTGAGTGGGAGCGCCTGGTTCATTTTCACCTGGGACAATACCCATCCACAGAATACTCCCTGTACGGGCGCGACCGGGATTGGCTGAATGTTGCCTTGACGGAAAGTGTACCGGCCCTGGCCGAGGCCTTCCCGCTGCAATCGGAGGCCTGGAGCGCGTGGCAGGCAGTGGAAAAACCCGATCTGGCGGGTCGCTGGATAATGTCCGGACATATGGCAGGGCGGGGTTACCTCTACGCAGTAATGACAGTCACCGCAACAGATCCGGATAACTACGCACTCACTATAGAGGGCAATTTCAGCAACGGCGACGCCGTTTCCGGTAAAGGCAATGCCGTGGTGTACACCGGCTACGACTGGCGCGCCCAACTCACCCTGGGCGATGCCACCATGCGCCAGGTATTGGCCGCCGATGCCAGTGGCGAGCACCTCAACGGTCGGATGTTTCTCAAGGACCAGGAATTGGTGGGGCTGCGTCTCAGCGCGGTACGAGACGATGACAGCTCACGCATCACTAGTGTCTTCCCCACGCATATACAGCGCGGTGGTTCACAGCAGCTCACGATTACCGGCTCCGCCCTGGCCGGAGATATCACCCTGCCACAGGGGCTCAACATCAACAAGGTGGTACAGCGTGACAAGAACCTGATCATTCTGGACATCACAGCTGCCGCCGATGCGGCAACGGGTGTCGGCGGCATTAGCATCGGTAAATCAAGCCTGGAGAGTGCCCTGACGGTTTACAACGAGATAAACGCCCTGGCGGTTGTACCGGCCTATGCTGTCGCACGAGTCGGCGGCAACGGTGGGCCCATGCCCAAGGTAAACGCCGCCTTCAGGGCCGTCGGTATCGACTATGGGCCCGACCAGGCGGCGGGAACCGAGGATGACCTGCAACTGGGTTACATGGACAGCGTCAGCTGGCAGGTGGCCCCCTGGGATGCCACTGCAAAAAAGGATGAGGACGTGCGTTTTGCCGGTGTGATGGGTGTCAGCAGTGGTATCTTCCAGCCCGCGGGTGCGGGGCCAAATCCCGAGCGGGCGCACTCCACCAACAACGCCGGCAACCTCAAGGTGATCGCCAGCCTGGGAGAGGGCGAAGCTGCAGTCAGCGGAGAAGGCCATTTGATTGTTACCGTACAGCGCTGGAATAACCCGCCGCTGCGTTAATCAAACGGGAGAATACAGCGTGAGCGCTTACCTGTCTGTCATTGATAACAACCTGCACGAAGTGGCGGTGGAGGGCAGGGCGTATATTTTTCATATACCCAGTACCAGCCTGTTTGAAGCGGACCGGCTGACCCGGGATATTCTGGCTACCCTGCGCGAGGGTGATCGCCACAACCCGGCAAGCCTGACCCGGGCATTGGCTGACCGCTATGCGCAGGACGACGTGCGCACCGCGCTGGAAGAGTTACAAGCGCTGGACATGGTAGGCGGTGAGACTGGAGCAGTGACCGCCACTCGCCCCCTGGAACTGGAACAGTTTCCCCTGACCACGGTGGTGCTGAACGTCAACACCGGCTGCAATCTGTCGTGCACTTACTGTTACAAAGAAGACCTGGACGTACCGTCCGCCGGTAAAAAAATGGACTTTGACACCGCGCGTGACGCGGTGGAAATGCTACTGACGGAATCCCCCGACCAGCCGCGCTACAATATTGTATTTTTCGGTGGGGAACCCTTGTCCAACCTGGACCTCATCAAGCAGGTGATCAGCTACGCTGAGGAGCGCTTCGCCAGTATCGGCAAAGTCATCGATTTTTCCCTGACCACTAACGCCACCCTGCTGACAGAACGCAATGTGGATTATCTCAACGCCCACAACGTGGGTATCTCCGTCAGCATGGACGGACCCGCCGCGTTTCACGACCGCAACCGGATTACGGTCGGCGGCAAGGGCACCTACGAGGTGGTGGCGCGCAAGGCCAAAATGTTGTTGTCACGCTATAACGCACGCCCGGTGGGGGCGAGGGTCACCCTGACCACGGGTATCACCGATATCGAAACCATCTGGGATCACCTGTTCAACACCCTGGGCTTTCACGAGGTGGGTTTCGCCCCGGTGACCTCCGGTGATATCTCCAGTTACAACCTCAGCAATGAGGAACTGGTGGAGGTGTTTGCCAATATGAAACGCCTGGGCGAGAAATACCTGGAAGCCGCGCTGGACAACCGCTCTATCGGATTTTCCAATATGCACCAACTGCTGACCGATATTCACGAGGGCACCAAAAAGGCCCTGCCCTGTGGCGCGGGTGTGGGCCTGGTGGCAGTGGACCACGCTGGCGACGTCAACCTGTGTCATCGTTTTACCGGCTCGGACCTGCCGCGCTTTGGTGATGTCCACAATGGGCTGGACAAGAAGGGGCTGAACCAGTTCCTTAACCAGCGGCTGGAGCAGAGAGACCTGGGCTGCAACAGCTGCCGTATTCGCAACCTCTGCGCCGGCGGTTGCTACCACGAGAGTTATGCCCGCTACGGTGATCCCGTAAAACCCACCTTTCATTACTGCGACCTGATGCGCGACTGGGTCGATTTCGGAATAGCCGTATATACCCGTATTCAAGAGGGCAACCCCGGATTTTTCGCCCGCTACCTGTCTCCCCGGAGAGCACAATCATGAAACACCTCAAAGCCGTTAATAAAAAGGCCCAGCAGCTTGCCGATGCCACCGATCAGGGTGAGATGGATGAAGTTGTTGCCATGCAAACCGTGGTCGGCTGCGCCGCCACCACCGATCCCGGTTGGGAGGTGGATATGTTCGGCACCATAGCCGGCCTGTGCCAGCCTATGGAAGCCGACCTCTATGGCTGTTCCGACCCCTGCTGGTGGCCAGCCCAGGTACCGGACACCATGAATACCTACCCGGATTGGACCAAGGATGCGGATTCCGCCAGCAAGGACTGGCGCAATCTGGAGTCTGTGTACCCGAGCAACGAGGAGTAGCCATGAATATTTCTGTATGGAGCGGCTGTGCCCTGTTGGCGCTTGCGCTGCTGCTCGGTGCTTGCAGCAAAGAGGCGACGGAACAGCCGGCGGAGCAGGCGGCGGCAGAGCCGGCAATAGAGTCAGAGGCGCCGCCAACAAGGGATTACATGGTGACCGTAAGCCGTCCCAATATCCTCAACGTGATCGATTTGCACGAAAACAAGCTGATCAAGCAGTGCGAATTACCCGGCAGTGCCGCCCCCGGTACCCTGGTGGTCAGCCCGGATGGCAACATTGCCTACACCCTGGTCGATGCTTTTGGCGATGTCTACGGTGTCGCCCTGGCGACCTGCGAAATAGTGTTCTCTACCAATCAGTCACAGGGTGATATCCGGGTTAAATCTATAGGCTCCCTGGCTATCAGCCCCGACGGCAGCGAGATCTACACCCACCAGAACCGGGTCCAGTTGCAGCGTGATCGTTACCAGTTGCAGCCCCCACAGCTTGCCGTGTTCGATACCAGGTCGGGCCTTGCCGCGAAGCCGGTCAGAACATTTGATGCGCCCGCGGCAGGTGACCATTATGGCCACGGATGCGGCGGGGGCGCTCTATCTGGCCGGCCCCGACATCTATCGCATGGATGTCACCACCGGTGAATACGAGGTTGCCCTGGTCAGTCGCAGCCTGGACGACCCCGGCCTACAGCCAGCGCGATGTGCTGACCGTATGGCCGCTGGGCGAGGTCAACGACGAGTTGATACGCATGTACAGCACCGCCCGCTACCGCGGGAGAGCGGTGACCTGGACAATGCCGACTGGCTGTGGGGTTACGAGCGGGTGGACCTCAAGACCGGAGAAACCGAGTCCCGGGATTTTGGCCCCCTCGAGGTGGTGCTGTTTACCGGCATGCGCCGGCCCGGCCATCTCGACAAGATGTACGGTGTACTGACCCAGCTAAAGGAATTCGACGTCCCCAGCCAAACGGAAACGCGCAATATCGAGCTGGAACACACCTATTATTGTGTCAATTTTTCCACCGACGGCAGTCGCCTCTACCTGTCCGGGCGCCCTCAGTGACGTGGCGGTGTACGACGCCGACACGCTGGAGAAGATCACCAATATTCAATTGAGTGGCGATATGGGTATGGCCAACAGCTACGTGTTCAACCGCCGGACGCTGTAACTTCGTGGAGGGTGGATCAGGTGCTACCGGCCAGCGCGGCCCCGAAGGGCTGGCTTGGCTGTATAGTTTTTTGTGGCCACAACGGCGCGCCATCGTCTGGCTGATACTGCTCTCTGCGTCGACCACAGCCCTGGCCCTTGCCCAGCCATGGCTTACCAAATTGATTATTGATGATGGCCTGCTGGCTGGAAACTTCAATACGGTGCTGTTGTGTTCCACCGGACTGCTCGCCCTCGGTATCGGCGCCACCGCCTTGTCCGGCTATAACCGTATCAAGCACACGCGGCTGTCGGGCAGTATTTTGTTCGCCCTGCGCGAGGATGTTTATGCGCATCTGCAAAAACTGGGACCACAGTTCTTCAACCGGCAGCGCAGCGGCGACCTGATATCCCGTATGGACCGGGACATCGCGGAAATCCAGCGCTTCGCGGTCGACACCTTGTTCAGCGCGTTCTCCGCGGTCATCGGGCTGCTGGGTACCTGCACCATGATGTTGCTGTTGAGCTGGCAGCTGTCGCTGGTATTGCTGGTGATCGTGCCGATTGAGCTGCTCTATCTTATCCACATGCGCCCCAAGGTGGAGGGACGAAACCGCCAACTACGAGAGCGCGGGGCGGACATTTCCTCATTTTTCGTCGAAAAAATTCCCGCTATTAAGTTCATCCAGAGTGCCGGCACGGAACAGCGGGAATTGCACGCGCTGTCGCGCCTGAACCGAATTTTTCTCGGTGACCTGGTCGCGCTGCAAAAAACAGAATTCTGGACGTCGGCCATTCCCCGCCTGTTGTTGACTGCCGGGCGTGCGGCGGTGTTCCTGCTCGGCGGTTATTGGGTTATCCAGGGGCAGCTGGAATTGGGTTCGCTGGTCGCATTTACCGCCTACCTGGGCATGGCCACCGGGCCGGTACAATCCCTGCTGGGTTTGTACATGGCCTGGCAGCGGCTGGTCGTCAGCCTCGAAAGAGTCAGCTACCTGCGCCAGCAGTCCGTGCCGGCGGTGGTGGGCAGCGGCCGAAAGCCGCCGCCAGGGCTGTGCGGCGAGCTGGCATTCGAGGCGGTGGATTTCAGCTATGAGAATGGCAGTACAGTTTTCTGCGGTGCCAGCCTGCAAATTCCCGCGGGGGCGAAGGTCGGCATCCACGGCGCCACGGGTGTTGGCAAATCGACACTGCTGGATCTCCTGCAGCTGCACCTGCACCCACAGGCCGGCGCCATTACCATAGATGGTGTCAATATCGCGGAATTTGACCCACGGCAGTGGCGCGCACTGCTGGCGGTGGTGCCCCAGGACCCGGTCATTTTCCGCGATACCCTGGCGAACAATGTTCGCTACAGCGTGCCACAGGCCAGTGACGAAGATGTTCGCACTGCCTGTGAACGGGCCGGGCTTGAAGCCCTGCTGCAGGAATTACCGCAGGGCGCACAGACGCTGTTGGCGGAGGGTGGCCGCTCTCTTTCCGGGGGCGAGCGACAGCGCATCGCCCTGGCGCGGGCGCTATTGCAGAATCCCCTGATCCTGCTACTGGATGAACCCACATCCGCCGTGGACGCCACCACCGAACTGCGATTGGTCAGGGAGATCGACCGCCTGTTCGCCACTACGACCCGCATCATCGTCAGCCATCGTCCGAGCACGCTTTCCAATGCCGATATGATGGTTGGCATTAAAGACGGTTGTTTTATCGTTGAGCCCGCCACAATGAGCAGTGTCCGCCATGGCAACTGATACCAGTGGGGGTTTCACAGCTGCCGCGGCGCTGCGCGTGGGCGTCATCGATAGTGCCATTTCCTGTGGCAGTTTGCCGCTGCACGCGGTAAGGAGTTTCTGCGGCACTAACACTTCCGGCGAGCAGTCGCTGCATGGCGCGCGCATTGCCGAACTGCTTAATGATGCGATTGTGCCGCTGGAAATTTGTGCTGCGCAGGTATTCGACCAGCGCCTCAGCTGCAGCCCGGGCCAGGTCGCGGAGGCTATACACTGGTTGATTGAACAGGATGTGCGCCTGATCAATATGAGCTTTGGCTTGCGCGCCGACCGGTCGGTGCTGCGCCAGGCTTGCGCGGCCGCACTGGACGCGGGTATCTGCCTGGTTGCGGCGAGCCCGGCCCAGGGGGATCCGGTTTATCCCGCAGCTTATCCGGGTGTTTTGCGCGCCACAGGCGACGCCCGTTGTCACCCGGGACAGATTGCCTGGTTGGACAGCGCGCAAGCCGATTTTGGTGGCTACCCCGGTAACCGGGAGACCGGCTTTGTCGGCGCCAGCGCCGGTTGTGCCGCGGTTTGCGTTGCGCTGGCGGAACTGGCGGTTGATATGCCACAGATGAATGCTACTGACCTGGGCCGCACTCTGGCTGGCAGGGCAGACTATCGCGGGCCGGAACGGCGTGCTCCCGAATCCGGTGTGGTGGCATCGTGAGCACCCATATTGTAGTGCTTGGTTGCGGGCCCGCGGGTGTTACCACCGCGCTGGGGCTGCGACGGTTGGGCTATACTGTCACCGTGATCGGCGAGCAGCGTGGCTATCCGGTGACGGAGGGTGTTTCCGCGCGGGTCTGCGAGGCATTGCACAAAAATGGCCTGCATCATGCATTGCAAACCGTTTCTGAACCCGTCAGGCGATACGCCGTGTGGAATGGTACTGTGCGGGATACGAATACCGAGGGCCTGGTGTACCGGCCGGATTTTGACGCCGCACTGGTACACGACCTGCGCACAGGGGACGTGCCCCTGTTGCATCGCCGCATACTTGAGCTCCATCGTGATGGCAGCGGGTATACGGTGGCGTGCAGTGCAGAGGGCACGCGCGAGGAGGTGTCAGCTGACTTTGTGGTGGAGGCGCGGGGGCGTTCGGCAAAGCTGGCCAACAGAGCTCGTGTGCGCGGCCCCGAAACTGTCTCGATCGGCATGAACTGGCGCAGCGATGCGGGGCAGCCCTTTACCGCGGCCGCCAGCACAGAGCAGGGCTGGATGTGGTTGGCCCGCAACAAGCAGGGTGGGCTTTTTGTCCAGTTTACCACCCATGCCAAGAACCCGCTGCTACCTGCCAAACCGGATATCCCCCAATTTATCGATCAGCAGTTGCACCAGCTGCAGCAACTACCGCTGGAGGATCTATCAGTGCACAACCGCACGCCCACAGGCGAGGCGCTGGCGCGCAGCAGTACACCTGTGCTGTTGCGGGATCCTGTCGGGGATAATTACCTGAGAGTGGGAGACGCCGCGATGGCGGTCGACCCCCTGTCGGGTAACGGGATCTTCCAGTCGCTCTCCTCGGCGCTGATCGCACCGGCGGTAATCAATACCCTGTTGCAAAAACCGGCCAACGGGGGACTGGCCCGCGATTTTTATCGCCAGCGTCTGGAACAGCTGTTTTACCGATTTGCCCGTATTGGCCGGGATTTTTACCAACTGGAGAACCGTTGGCGGGAAAGTGTTTTCTGGCAGGCTCGCAGCCGCTGGCCTGATTTACTGCCGGCACACCCGGAACAGGATCGCGTGCTGGGCAAAGCTTTGCGCCCGGTGGTAAATCACGGCATTATCGAGCAAAAAATGGTGGTTATAACCGAGGATCAGCCGCTGGGTATCTGGCGTGTTGGCAATCGCAACGCCGCTGACCTGGTGACATCCGTATCGACAAAATGACAATAGAACAACAGGAGGACTAGAAATGCAGTCGGTTAATTACGGTCTCATGCAGGACTTCACGCTGACTATCCCATCTTTGTTGGAGCATGCAGCTACCAATCATGCGAACACGGAAGTGGTGGCGCGCCTGCAGGATGGCGGCATTTCCCGCTATACCTATGCGGATCTGGCCAACCGTTCGCGGCAGGCAGCCAATGCACTGATGCATCTGGGTGTGAAGTACGGCGATGTGGTCGGCACGCTGGCCTGGAACCACCACTGGCACATGGAATGTTTCTATGCCATTCCCGGTATCGGGGCGGTCTGTCACACGGTTAATCCGCGCCTGTTCGAGGAGCAGATTGTCTACATTATCAACCACGCGCAGGACACATTCCTGATGGTAGACCAGGATTTTGTCGAGCTGGTTGAACGCATTGTGGAGCAGATTCCCAACGTAAAGCAGTTTATTATCCTGGGCGCCCGTGGCTGCGTGCCGCAGACGACCCGCCTTGGCGATGTGCTCTACTATGACGATCTGATCGCGCAGGAGTCTACTGAGATCGCGTGGCCCGAGATTGATGAGCGCACCGCCTCCGGCCTGTGCTATACGTCGGGAACCACCGGCCATCCCAAAGGCGTGTTGTACTCGCATCGCTCCACGGTGTTGCACTCCATGGCCATCGCCCAGCCGGATAACCTGTCGTTGTCCGCCCTGGACTGCGTGATGCCGGCCGCTCCCCTGTACCACGCCCAGAGTTGGGGCCTGCCCTATGCAGCCTGCATGGTGGGCAGCAAGTTTGTACTGCCCGGCCGTCACCTGGATGGGGAGCATCTGCTGGAACTTATACGGGAAGAGGGTGTTACTACCGGCTGCGGTGTGCCGACCATCTGGACCATGGTTTTGGAGTACGCGGAAAAGCATGATCTCGACCTGGGCGTGCTGCAGCGGCTGTTGATCGGCGGCACCGCCTTGCCGACCAGTATCCGTGACCGCCTGCGTGACAAGGGGGTCAGTGCGGTGCAGATCTGGGGTATGACCGAGACCAGCCCCCTGGGGACCATCGGCAAGCCGAATCGCCAGGTTGCGGCGTTCTCCGAAGATCAACGGGATGCGCAATTACTGAAACAGGGCAGGCTGCCCTGGGGCGTGGAGATGAAGGTTGTGCTGGAGGACGGCTCTCGTGCGCCCCGCGATGGTAAAACTTTCGGGGACATCTGGGTAAAAGGTCCGTGGATCTCCCGCGGTTATCTGCACGGAGATGGTGGTGAGCAACTGGATGCGGAGGGCTTTTTCCCCACCGGTGATGTTGGTCATATCGACCAGTACGGCTATATGAAAATAACCGACCGCTCCAAGGACGTGATCAAATCCGGCGGCGAGTGGATCAGTTCAATTGACATCGAGGATATCGCCACCAGCCATCCCGCCGTCAGTATGGCGGCCGTGGTTGCCGCGTATCACGATAAGTGGGACGAGCGGCCCCTGCTGCTGCTGACTCTGAAAGAGGGCGAGTCGGTGGAAAAACAGGACATGCTGGATCATCTCAGTGGCAAGATCGCAAAATGGTGGACACCTGATGATGTGATCATCATTGATGAAATGCCGATGACCGCAACGGGCAAAATTCGCAAGTTAAACCTGCGGGAAAAGTACTGGAAGCATCTCTCAGGTTAATGCTCCAACCACCTGTTTCGAGTGAAGGCCTCTATTGATCTTCGGAGATTTCTATGGGGCCACCCGCTTCCTTCCAGGAGGTGAAGCCATCCCTGATATGAGCGATATTTTCAAAGCCCATGCGTTGCAGGGTCTCCACGGTAATCGCCGAACGCCATCCCGATGCGCAGTGAAAGACAAACTGTGCGTCCCGCCCGAAAATATCCTTGTAGTAGGGGCTATCCGGATCCACCCAGAACTCGACCATGCCGCGAGGGCAATGAAAACTTCCGGGAATATACCCGGCGCGCTGACGTTCCCGCACATCCCGGATGTCCACGATCACGACCCCCGGGTTCTCCAGCAATCCGATAGCGTCCCCGGCATCAATCTCCTTGATTTCCCCTCGCGCATTGGCAACCATCTGGGCGGCGCTGATTTTGAGCATTTTCGGCATGGAAGTTTGTATCCTCTGGTCTGTGGCCCGGGCCGGGTTCTGTGCAGCATCAAGGCACAGAATAGCCCAGTGGATGCAATTGGAACAGCGGCGTGTCGTGACTTATGTTTAGCGCGGAGCCCAACGGGGAACTGAATAGGGCTTGCAGCACTGGTTGCAATAGCGCAATGGCCATATATGACCTGTATTGGTCGTCGATTGCCAAAAGTATGGTATTTATATTCGGTAAAATAGTCGATTATGTGCTTTATTTAATAAGTCTGGTTTGTTTGAGAGAAAGGAGAAGGTTATGACCGCGATACAGGAAAACTTACAGAACGAAGCCGCCACCATGTTAAGGGCTCAATTTGACCGGCAGCGGGCCTGCTACCTGGCCGATCCGGTGCCCGATTTCAAGCAGCGCAAGGAAGACCTGCTCAACCTGAAGCGCATGATCAACGAAAACCTCGAGGAGATCATCGCCGCGATCAATGAGGATTACGGTAACCGCTCTCGCCACGAAACCCAGTTTGCTGAAATCATCACCTCGACGGACGGTATCAATGATGTCATCAAGCATTTGAAGAAATGGATGAAGGTGCAGAAGCGGCATGTGGACGTCAGCATGTTTGCCGGCGGTAAGAACCGTGTGATTCCCCAGCCCCTGGGTGTTGTGGGCATCATCGTCCCCTGGAATTTTCCGGTGAACCTGACTTTCCTGCCGCTGGCGTCGGCTTTTGCAGCGGGTAATCGCGCCATGGTGAAAATGTCGGAAAATTCCATTGCCCTGACGCGTCTGTTGAAGTCGATATCGAGCCGCTATTTGCCGGAGGAGAAGTTGATGTTCTTCGAAGAAACCGGTGGCGTCGGCATCGAATTTTCGCAGATTCCTTTTGACCTCATTGTTTTCACCGGTTCCGGCCAGACCGGGCGTGCGGTCATGGCATCCGCCGCCAAAAACCTGACCCCGGTGGTGCTGGAACTGGGCGGCAAGGCCCCTGCGGTTATTGATCCGGCCTACCCCCTGGAAAAGGCGGTGGGTCGCATCATGTTCGTCAAGCAATTCAACACGGGACAAATTTGCACCAACGTGGACTATGTCTTCGTACATGAATCGCAGCGCGACGCGTTTGTCCAGGCCACCAAAGACTATGTCGCCAAACACTGCCCGGATATCAACAGTGACGATTACACCTCTATCATCGATGACCGTTCGGTGCAGCGCCTGGCTGCAACGCTGACAGATGCCCGCGACAAGGGCGCCACGGTGATCAACCTGTCCCCTTCGCAGGAGATCAACTATGAGACGCGCAAGTTTCCGCTGCACCTGGTCCTGGATACTACAGAGGACATGACCATTCGCACCCGCGAAACGTTCGGCCCCCTGTTGATGGTGCTGACCTATAAAGAGCCGGCGGAGGTGGTGGACTATGTCAATGCCCGCGACCGCCCATTGGCCCTGTACCCATTTACCAACGATAAGAAGCTGTGCAGCATGTATATCGACCGCATCATGTCCGGCGGGGTCACGGTTAACGACGCGCTGTTCCATGTCGCCCAGCACGACATACCTTTTGGCGGAGTGGGCCCCAGTGGTATGGGCCATTATCACGGCTATGAGGGGTTCGTGACGTTCTCCAAGATGCGGCCTGTGCACTACCAGGCTGGTTTTTCCTCCATGCAGTTTCTGCGGCCTCCCTATGGTAAGTTCGCCACCTGGGTTTTTAACTTGCTGGTCAAAATGAAGAGTTGAGCCGTTGGCGCGAGAACACACGCGGATATTGGTGAGACTGTCCTGTTCCGGTTAGTCGCGCCTGCCTGTCCGTATAGTGCTATAAGCAGGAAAGTCGGTAGCGAGGGAACATCAATGAGATCAGGGTTGAACACAGTGTTTGCAGTTGTTGTGTTATCTGCGCTAGTGAGTGGATGCAGCGACAGGAGTCCGGAATCGACGCCTGTTGCAGCCCCGGTTCAGGCTGAGGCTCCCTCCGCACCCACACCCGAGCAGTTACCAGATGCGGACTGGCGCTTGCACGGTCACGATGTCGGGGAGCAGCGCTATTCCCAACTGGACCAGATCAATCGCGACACTGTGGACGAGCTCGGGCTCACCTGGTCTTTCGATATGTATACCCGTCGCGGTGTGGAAGCCACGCCACTGGTTGTGGATGGCGTCATGTATGTTACCGGCTCCTGGTCCATGGTCTACGCACTGGACGCCACCAATGGTGAGTTGCAGTGGTTTTATGACCCGGAGGTGGACCGCTCGTTCCTGGCCAAGGGTTGCTGCGACGCGGTCAGTCGCGGTGTTGCCTACCATGACGGGAAGGTGATAGTTGCAACCTACGATGGCCGCCTGGTCGCCTTGCAGGCGGATGACGGTACCGTCGTGTGGGACGTGCAGACAACCGATCGGAACCAGTCGTACACCATCACCGGCGCCCCCCGTATCGCGAAGAACCTGGTGATTATTGGCAATGGGGGCGCTGAGTTGGGCGTCAGGGGTTATGTCTCGGCCTATGACATTGCATCGGGCAAGCTTGTCTGGCGCTTTTATACGGTGCCCGGTAACCCCGCCGACGGTTTTGAAAATGAAGTAATGGAGATGGCGGCCAAAACCTGGACCGGCAAGTGGTGGGAGTGGGGCGGTGGTGGCACCGTCTGGGACTCCATGGTGTACGACCCGGAACTGGACCTGCTGTATATCGGCGTGGGTAACGGCTCCCCCTGGAACGCCAGTGTGCGCAGCCCGGACGGCGGCGACAACCTGTTCCTGTCGTCCATTGTGGCCTTGCGCCCGGACACCGGTGAGTACGTGTGGCACTACCAGACCACCCCGGGGGAGACCTGGGATTACACGGCCACCCAGCACATTATCCTGGCCGACCTCCAAATCGATGGTGTTGAGCGCAAAGTACTGATGCAGGCGCCGAAGAACGGCTTCTTTTACGTGATTGACCGGGTGACGGGTGAACTGATTTCGGCTGAGCCCTACGCGCAGATGACTTGGGCCACTGCAGTCGATATGGAAACCGGGCGGCCGATCGAGACCCCCAATGCGCGTGTCTTCGACGGCAAAAATATCAGCCTCCCGAGTAATGCCGGGGCGCATAACTGGCCGCCCATGTCCTATAACCCCGCCACGGGGCTGGTGTATCTCCCCACCCTGGTTTTCCCGGTTGCTTTTCTGCAACCGACGGAGGACAAGGATCGCAAGCCGGGGCGGGGCAGGTGGAATGTGGGCTTCGACAGAATGGGTGGTTCGCCCCCCAAGATACCCAATCTGGGTGAAATACTGGACAGCCAGTTTAGCGGACAACTGTTGGCCTGGGACCCGGTCAAACAGGAGGTGCGCTGGAGCCCACCGGCGGGACGACCCAATGGCAGCGGTACCCTGACAACGGCGGGTAACCTGGTGTTCCAGGCCGGGCAGGATCAGTTGTTCAATGCCTATGACGCGACCACCGGAGAAAGGCTGTGGTCGGCCGACCCGCAGACAGTGGTTGCCTCGCCCATTACCTACCGTATCGATGGTGAGCAGTACATTGCCATTGCGGTGGGGTTTGGCGGTGGCTTTGCCGCTGAGGGTGGGCCCGTCGCCCACGACTGGAAGCTGCCCAGGATGTCCCGGGTGCTGGTGTACAAATTGGGTGGTACTCATACGTTGCCACCGGTGCCGGTGGACACTCGCGTGATGCCAAAACCCGCGTCGGTGACGGCAGATGCGGCGGTGGTGCAGCGTGGTGAAGTTGTTTATCAACGGCAATGCTCCTTCTGTCACGGCGACGGCTTTCGCACTGGCGGACCGACGCCCGATTTGCGCTGGTCAACGGCACAAGTGCATGAGCAATGGCAGGACATCGTACGCGGTGGCATTCTCAGCAAACTGGGTATGGTGAGTTTCGAGGAGTTCGTCAGTGAGGACGATGCGGAGGCCATTCGGCAATATGTGCTGTCGGAGGCGAACCGGGTCTATGACGAGAAAACCCCTGAGCCGGTCACTTCGGACTAGATTGCATTCGGATGATCGACTACCGGAAACGCCCGTCCATCCCGGTTCCGTAGTGCTATAGCAGCACTCGCCGCCACCCGGGTGGTGGTATTGTTCGTTGTCGCAACAGTACTTCGAGGTATTCCACCTTTGTCTAATTGCCAGAGGCGCGTCATGGCGGTATTTTGAGGGGACAATTTTCCAAAGGGGAATCGTACATGGACAACATCGAATTGTGGCAACAGGCCGCGAAGGATATTCACTGGTATAAAGCGCCGACCACGGTCCTCGATAGCAGCAACCCGCCTTTCTATCGCTGGTTTCCCGACGGTGTCACCAACACGTGTTATAACGCGCTTGACGTCCATGTGGAGCAGGGCAGGGGAGAGCAATTGGCTCTCATCTATGACAGCCCGGTAACAAATACCAAACGGCAGTACACCTACGCACAGCTTCTGTCTGAGGTTGCTCGCTTTGCCGGCGTGCTGAAGGCACAGGGTGTCAGCAAAGGCGATCGTGTGCTGGTGTATATGCCGATGGTACCTGAAGCCCTGATTGCCATGCTGGCCTGTGCCCGTCTGGGCGCCATACATTCCGTGGTATTTGGCGGGTTCGCCAGTAACGAATTAGCCGTGCGCATCGACGATGCGACGCCCAAAGTTATTGTGGCAGCCACCTGTGGTGTGGAGCCCTCCAGGCTAGTGGCATACAAGCCACTGCTGGACGGTGCGATTGAGCTGGCGCGGCACAAGCCCGGCTGTTGCATCATCCTGCACCGGCCGATGCAGGATGCGACCATGGTGGAGGGGAGGGACCTGGACTGGACGCAGGCGATGGCCAGTGCGGAGCCCGCCGACTGCGTGCCGGTCAATGCCAATGATCCCCTGTATATCCTCTACACGTCCGGCACCACCGGGGCGCCCAAGGGCGTGGTGCGCGACACGGGTGGCCACATCGTTGCACTCAAGTGGAGTATGAAGAATATCTACAACGTGGAGCCCGGTGATGTTTACTGGGCCGCCTCGGACGTAGGCTGGGTGGTGGGGCATTCATACATCGTCTATGGCCCTCTGTTTGCCGGCAATACCACAGTTATTTACGAGGGGAAGCCGGTGGGTACCCCCGACCCCGGCGCCTTCTGGCGGGTTATTGAAGAGTACCAGGTCAAGGTGATGTTTACCGCACCGACCGCATTCCGTGCCATCAAAAAGGAGGATCCCCAGGGAGAATACCTGGCGAAATACGATCTTTCAGGGTTACAGGCCCTGTTCCTGGCGGGTGAACGCTGTGACCCCCATACGCTGGAGTGGGCGCAGGAGAAGTTACAGGTGCCGGTGATTGACCACTGGTGGCAAACCGAGACCGGCTGGCCCATCTGTTCGAACTGTCTTGGGATCGAATTGTTGCCCATCGTGCCCGGCTCTCCGGCCAGGGCGGTGCCGGGTTATGACGTGCAGGCGCTGGATGCCGAGGGTAATCCCGTTGCGGCGGGTGATATGGGCGTGCTGGTGATCAAGAACCCCCTGCCTCCGGGCAACTTTATCACCTTGTGGAATGCCGAAGAGCGCTTCATCGACGCCTATTTCAGCAAGTTTCCCGGCTACTACGAAACCGGTGATGCGGGCTACATCGACGAAAATGGCTATGTCTTTGTCATGGCGCGCACCGATGATGTCATCAATGTCGCCGGCCACCGTTTGTCCACAGGTGCCATGGAGGAAGTGCTGTCGGATCATGACGATGTGGCGGAATGCGCGGTCATCGGCGTGGCGGATCAAATGAAGGGCCAGCTACCCCTTGGCCTGCTGGTGCTCAATGCCGGTGTCACAAAGGACCCCGCTGAGGTCGTAGCGGATGCCATCCAGCATATGCGCGATAGAATTGGTCCGGTGGCGGCCTTCAAACTCTGCGCCGTGGTTGAACGCCTGCCGAAAACCCGTTCCGGCAAGATATTGCGCGGCACCATGCGCAGTATCGCCGACGGTGAACCCTGGAAGATGCCGGCGACCATTGACGATCCGCTGATCCTGGACGAGATTGCCGAGGCGCTGCGAGGTCTTGGCTACCCCTCGTAGGGTCGAATTTATTCGACCATCGGCTTATGGTTGAATGAACTCGGCCAATGCCCGCCGGCCGAATAAATTCGGCCCTACAAAAGACGCTTCGATCGATTGTGTTAGCGCAGCAGGCCCTGGTCTTTAAGATTACCGATCAAGCCCTTGATCGCATCGTCCCGTACTTGCTCGTTACTCCCCGCCTGTAGCGTTTCCGAGACGGCCTGCCACAGGTGCTCTTTGCTTTTCACGGCGTAAAGATCGGAGATCATCGAATGGGTAATGTTGTTGGTCCACACCGGTTGTTCGTAGGCCACCTCATAGGCGTGAGCATAGTAGCCCCCGTATCCACCGTAGTAGCCCCTGCCATAAGCCGGTGTAACCCCGTAGTAGACAGTGCCCGGGTGGTAGACCTCCTGCGATGACTCCCCTATGTAGCGCGTGATGAGGACAGTGTCCAGGTTAGCGCTTTCCGCGGCGGCAATGATTTCTTCGGACGATGGTTTTTGTTGTGGTACCAGGGTATGACTGGCCTGGGCACGCACACCGTGGCGACTGAGCGCCCTGGTAAACGCGTCTTCAAAGTTTACGCGGGAGGATTTCTTTTTGGCTACCGCAACAACCAGTACACCTTCCAGGTCGAGCTTTTTAAACTCCGGGTCCACATAGCTGTGCGTGATCTCGGAGGAGCCGCCACAGCCCGATAGCAGGAGTGCGAAAACACCGCCCAGTAGAAGTTGGATGACGGATGCTGGCTTGTTGGACATTTGGTACTCCCGGTAGGTCGGCAGCAGATTATCATTCATGGGTTGTTGAGAAACAAGGGGCACCAGTTAGCTCAGGTGCTTTACTTCACTGAATGAAACCGTGTGATAGCGATGGAACTGCAAAGTTGCGGACCAGTGATCGGTGGGCAGACCCGCCTTGGCCAGCAGGTGATTGAGGAATTCCTCTGGATCCGGTAGTTGCTCCCACACCTTGGGCAGGAAGGTCGATCGGTAGTGCCGGTCCTGCAATAGCAATCCGTCTACCCCGGCGCGCACGGTGGATAATAGTTCACTTCGGCTGGCGGCGGCCAGAGGTTCCATTGGCGACAGTATGGATATTTCGATACTCACCTGCTCCAGTTCATGTGCTACCAATTGCGGAAAGCGAGGATCGTGAAATGCCGCGCCGTGGGCGGACTCGGCGACGGATTGGGCCAGGGGGTCAGTGGACTGCATGGAACCGATGCATCCACGCAGACTGTCCTGCTGGGTCAGGGTGACGAATACACCCAGGGGGGAAGTGAGCGCGTCCGACAGTTCATGCAGGGCCACCTCCAGCGCATCGCCCCCATGCAGGCCGTTACGGATAGACTGCCGGGCAATGTGCAGCAGCTGCTCGCGCTCGGTATCGCGCAGCTTAATGGAGAACGAAGGCGGCATAGCCCACCACCCGGTCTTTGCTGCCGGCGGTATCTCCGGAGTTACATCTATCCACCAGTTCCACCTGCAGGGACTGGCAATGCACGGTACTCATCAGGCCGTTCAGGGCGTAGGCGCCGCACGCGTCCTGTCCCGACAGGGCGCTGTCTTTTGCCTGCAGGCGCTTGCAAGTGAGGGCGTCCAGTTGTGTCGCATCATCATAGGAGTGGAAGTGAGACAGGTCGGTGCTTACCACCAGCAGGGTTTCCGGGCCGCCCCACAGGGCATCCATAACCGACGCTACCGCCTCGGGCGCGCAGTGTCCGACCACGACGGGTACCAGCGAGAAATTTTTGAGTACTGTTTGTAGAAACGGCAGTTGCACCTCCAGGCTGTGTTCTTCCCGATGCGCCTCATTCGACACACAGACGCTGGGCAGGGCGGCGATTCGTGCGATGCTTTCTTTATCCAGGGGGACATCTCCCAGTGGTGTCGCAAATGCATCCACCGAGGGTACGGCCATACCCTGCAGGGCGACCCGGTGGGCGGGGCCGAACAGAACAACCCGTTCTATCTTGCCGGCCAGTGAGGCCACAGTGCGATAGGCCTCGGCGGCGGTGGCCCCCGAGTAGACGTATCCCGCATGGGGTACGATCAGTGCTTGGGGGGAGCAGGGCGTATTGCCATGCGCGCCGCTCATCAGTGACAGGATATGCCGTCGCAGGCGA
>PVMK01122514.1_pt1 | contig 34222 bp, 35 predicted proteins | sample 1853481 | NCBI WGS metagenome assembly PVMK01 (sample SAMN08533507, study PRJNA380276) | Marine sediment metagenome, whole genome shotgun sequencing project. | reverse complement strand
ATCACCACATTGGTTTGGGCCTCAACTCCCATCTTCAAAACACCGTCTATGTCGTGGTCCAAGACATGCCGGGGAAGCCGATCCTCTGCGATAACGTACCGCAATATGCCGCCAAGCTCTGGTTTTGCCTCATAAATGGTGGGTTGATATCCCAGTCGAGCGAGATAGTAGCTCACAGTAAGACCCTCGGAACCCCCTCCTACCACGGCAATCTTTATTCCGTTATCGGCACATTTATAAGGGTCAATATGTTTGTTTGCGGCCATTTCGTGGTCTGCCACAAATCGTTTCAAGGGGTTGATGGCCACCCCTTCATCCACTAGATTCCGTCGACAGCTGAGCTCGCAGGGGGCTGGGCAGATGTAGCCACAAATCAACGGCAACGGACATTTTTCTTTGATGACCCGGAGGGCTTCCTCATAATTTCCCTTGCGGATTTCGCTTATGTAACCCGGGATATTGATTCCGGTAGGGCAGGCACGTTGACACGGGGCCGTACACTCGTCCGTAACATACTCGCTGACAATCCGTTTGGTCTGGGACGTCAGGCTCACGATATTCTTTGGGCAGGCATCTACACAGGCGCCGCACCCAACACACCGGTTGTAATCCACTATCGGGAGATTACCATCGCCTATGCTAAGTGCGCCAAACTGACAGACCTTTACGCAGGATCCCAACCCGATGCATCCGATAGGACAGACTTTGCTTCCACCATAAAGCATCACTGCCGCCTGGCAGTCAGTGGCGCCATCGTATGTAAAGCGGGGCTCTGCTTTGCCAACACCATAGGAACAACTGGTCCAGGAAAACTCTGGTTCTCTTTCCTCGACAGTCTCCCCCATGATTTCGCCAACCGCCTGTGCAACCTCAAACCCGCCGGCAACACAGATACTTGCCGATGCATTTCCCGCAGCAATGGCCTCTGCGGCAGAGGCGCACCCGGGATTACCGCACCCGCCACAGTTTGCACCCGGCAATGCGTCCGTAATGGCCAGCACCTTTGGGTCTTCCCAAACATAAAAGGCGCGTGACGCAAAGGCCAAAACGATGCTACACCCCAATCCCAATAACAGTAAGAACAAACCGGCTTCTAACATATGCTCAATCCAAAGAATCGAATGCTATTGAATAAGTGCCTTTAACGATCCATCAACACCCACAAAACCGAAAAAGGCCAGAGACATAAGACCCGCCATGATCAGTCCGCTCGCCGCCCCTCTAAGGGCATTTGGGACAGCAGAGACTTCCAACCGCTCACGGATCCCCGCAAGTAAGATCAACGCAAGGGTAAATCCAACCCCCGAGGCAAATGCAAACAAAACCGCCTCAGGAAAGGTCTGTCCTTTGAGAATAACGAGTAGGGCTACACCCATAATCGCGCAGTTGGTCGTTATTAACGGTAGAAAAATCCCGAGAGCTGAATACAGAGGGGGCGCAAATTTCTTCAAAAACAATTCCACAAACTGTACCAGGGCGGCGATTACCAGGATAAATGCGATGGTCTGCAGATACTCCAGTTTTAGCGGGACCAGCACGCTGTACTGCACAACCCAGGTAATGGCGGTGGCAATGGTCATGACAAAAATAACGGACACCCCCATGCCAATGGCGGTGTCCATCCGTTTGGATGTGCCCAGAAACGGGCAGTTACCCAGGTACTGCGCCAGCAGGATATTTTTGACGAGAACCGCGGTGATAACAAGGACAATGTATTCCATAGTTTAGTCTACCCCTCCCTTTTCCGGGGAAAAATCACAGACAGCCCCTATGACTGGTGTGATTTGGAAATAACGTTCATAATAGCCAACAGGATCCCCAAAGTGATAAAGGCACCCGGCGCCTCCACCATAAAACTAAACGGCCGGAACGTCGACCACATAACCTCTGCCCCAAAGAACGTGCCCTGCCCAAGGATTTCCCGGATGGATCCCAAAACCGTCAGGGATAGGGTAAACCCCAGCCCCATACCGAGGCCGTCCAACCCGGAAGCGATAATCCCATTCCGGGAGGCAAAGGCCTCTGCGCGGCCCAGGATGATACAGTTGACAACAATAAGCGGGATAAAAATCCCCAGACTCTGATATATCTGATAAAAAAAGGCCTGGCTCAACAGTTCAACCACCACCACAAAAGAGGCGATGATAACGACAAAGCAGGCGATGCGGACCTGTCTTGGAATAAGGTTTCGCAAAGAGGAGACAAGCATGTTTGAACAGGCCAGAACAAAAATAACCGCAAGCCCCATGCCAAGCCCGTCTTCGGCCGACCTGGTGACAGCAAGTGTGGGACAAAGACCCAACACCAGTCGAAAAGGCGGTATTTCGTTCCACAGACCCCTGGTAAAGACTTTGAGTAATTTCATTTGGTCATACCCACATTGGCTTAAAATTAAAAAAGATCATTTTTCAAAATCTGAGGGCGCAAGACTTTGTTTTATGACCTCCGGATAGATTTGAAGACTTTTTGCAATGGCCTCATAAACACCGCCGCTTGAATAGGTAGCACCCGCAACGGCATCCACCTTTTCTTGAATCCCTTTTGGCGAAGGATCTTCGATCTCGATAGAAAGCCCATTAAAGCCTTGCGTAAACTGATCCTCGGTGACCCGGGATCCAATCCCCGGGGTTTCCTTGTGAGAGACAACCTGGATACCTGTCAATGTCTTTTGATCAGTGTCATATCCCACCATCACCTTCAAAGACCCGCCAAAACCATTGCCAAGGGTCTCATAGGCGATGGCCCAGGGCTTGCCATCCTTTTTTCCAACAAAAAGAAGAACTTCTTCTCCATTAATTTTGATCTTTTTTCTATCGGCGATGAGGTCATTGTCCGAGCCCTCGAGTACTATTTTTACCCCTGGACCCTGAACATTTATCAGTACCTGATTTTCGATACGTTCGGCAGTCACTTCCAGTAAACCCGATAAGGCAACACCGCACACAGTGCAAATGAGGGTAAGGACCACAATCATCTGTGTAACTTCTTTCATTGCCCTGCCCTCTCTTCAACAGTTCCGCTTATGGTTGTTGGCGTAATGGGATAAACAGGCTGCGGAAGAACCTGTTTTGCCCGCAACTTATCAAACAGCGGTGTAAACAAACTCATCAGCAGACACGCAAAAACCACCCCGTCAGGATAAACGCTCCAAGCCCTCAGCACGACTGTCATGGCCCCACAGCCAAACCCAAAGATCACCATCCCCCAGCGATTGACAGGCGCGCTGGAATTATCGGTGCTGAGAAAAAAGGCACCGATCATGACATTGCCTGCCAGGATATGAAACATCGGGTTTGCGTAGGTTTTGCTATTCCCCAACCAAAAGATCCCTGCCACCACAATAACTCCCAGCAGAAAGGAACAGGGGATTTCCCACCGGATCATCCCACGGATTACCAGATAGAGCCCCCCTGCCAGCAGCCAGATAATGGCAGACGCCCCGATCCCACCGCCTTGTCTACCCAAAAAAAGGTCAAGCAGGCTAAAATGAGCAAGACCGGCAGACCCTTCGGCCTTCAGGACCGCAAGCGGGTATTGCAGGAGAAAACCCGTGTCGTAATTGATCAATGTCAGGTCAAAATCCAAAAAGCCAGCCCACGTGTTGGTCACACGGATAATGGCCCAGCTTACGAGGACCGGGTTTAGCGGGCTGGCCCCGAGCCCGCCGAAGCACTGTTTGGCAATAATGATACCCGCAAAGTTCGCCACCACTACCAGATAAAGGGGGACACTGGCGGGAAGGATAAGCGCCAGCAGCAGACCGCTCACCGCCGCGCTTCCGTCGGCAATGGTTATGGGTTTCTTCATGATATATTGGATCACCGCCTCAGCAATCATGGCAGATGCAATCGATGCCCCGATGACCCGAATGGCATCAAAACCGTAATAATAAACGCCAAATGCCACTGCCGGCAAAAGCGCCAGAAAAAAATTGTACGCAACCCCGGTTATCCTCGCGCCGCAATGGGTGTGGGGGGCCGGGGAAACTGTCAGATCGAATGTTTTCATTTTTGAGGATTTCCTTCTGCCTTCCTGTAGTGTTAGGTAAAGGCAGCCCTATCGCTATTCTTTTTCTTTGGGAGAATCTTCCGTGTCCGATCCCATATCAAACAGCCTGATAGCCGGACACGAGGGTCCGCAGGCATCGCATTCCATTGCCTCAGCCATGCCAACAGGTTCCTCCAGCCCGCTCTGGATGGCCTGCTTGGCCCGGGTGATATACTGCACCAACGGTCGGCGGGCCGGACAGACATAGGCGCACAAACCGCACTGGATGCAGTTTTCCGCTCCCAGGGCCCTGCTCTTGTCGTATATGCCGTATTCGGAAAACCGTCCCAGGAGATTGACCTCCAGGTCAACCGGGCACGCCTGGTTGCATTTGCCGCAGTTGGTGCACTGGGTATCCTGGAAGGAAAAGCCCTCGGAGGGGCTCTGAACATGGAGGGACTCGGTGGTGGCGGTCACGGGCTGTTTGTCTGAAAAGCAGGCATACCCGCGCATGGTTCCGTTGAGGATCAGTTTTCCCCCTGCCGCCGGTTCCGTGGAAGCCATTTTCAGAAGTTCCGAAACCGGCGTCCCGATGCGGACGCGGAAGTTCCTGAATCCCCCGTTTTCCCCGGTGGAAAATGTCACGGTTTTTTCCAGCATGGGTTTGCCGCCCTGAAGGCTATGGACCATGGAAAGCGCATGATCGAGGCCTACGACGATCGTATTCCCTGAAAACCCCGTATCACGCGGGTGTAAAAGAAGACCGGCACCATATTTTTTGGCCAAAATTTCCGGTAAGCCATACGGGTAAACAGGCGGGACCATGACGACAGCGGCCGCACCAATAGAGACCCCGGTGGCAATCCCGGCCAGGTTATCCGGAACCGCCAGTGTGCATTTCAGTGCCTCAGTGGTTCTAGCAAGAAGTTCAACGGCTGTTCCAACCTCGCTTGTGTTGTCCCGAAAGGACTGTTGATTTGCGACGCTCCGGGGATCAAGATCCATGGCGCTGATGATCAAGGCGTCGACACGTGGCCACACGCGGGGGTCGCGGATAATCGGGCTCAAGGCGGTAGAACCCGCACGATTCACTGCGGCCCGTAATGTCTCGGGTTTGGTCTCGGAAAAATCCTCAATGGCTTCTAGCGAAGGGTCAAAGGAATCCCTTTGTTCGGTAATTATGGTAATGGCCAGATATTCGCGTGCATCGACCCCCTGGAACTCACTGATATCCTCCACCCGCCCGGTCACGGTGGAAACAAAAGGGCCTTTTCCGTCGCGCGCCAGGTCCTGACCCGTTTCAACTCTTTTGCCTATCTGCACGGCCAGGTCGGATGGGGTCCGTTTGTACCACAGGAGGCTGATCGTCTCTGGTATGGGACCGGTTCAACGGGAGCGGAAACGCCGCGGTAAGAGACTCTTGGTGGAAGGATTCCAAAAAACGATCTTAGGCCCATCTATTTTCTCTGTTTCCTCTTTGAATGCTCATCAACCCAGATTTACTGCCAAGTTTACTATTTGGGGTTTTCCAAAAGCATCCTCCTGCCCAGAAAGGGACGCTCTTATTACAAATACGTATAAATATCATTGCCCGTTACAGAATTTATTCGTCTATTTCAGGCATTTCGCGCACCCACTCTTTATAAGCAAACCCCTTAAGAATGTGGCAGGTGTCGCATTTCATTTCCAGCTCCGCACCTTCGTGACATTCTATACACTGAGCGCCTATAAACCGCTTGTGGGTTTCGTCCTCACTCTCTTCCTCGGGTTTTTCACCATAATAATGACAAACCCGGCAGTCCAATTCGGCGTCTTCCGGTTTGGAATCCTCTTCAATATTGTGATGGCAATCCTCGCATTCAGCGACCTCAACGTGGTATACATGATCCAGGATCACATCTCCCCCGGCGCTGTCAAACCATATCTTGTCCGGGGCGGTTGAATCACCCGAAAACGAATACCCGACTATGCCGATGAGGACACAAACGGCAAGGAGGGTTACGGCGAATATTTTTTCTCCCTTATTAAACATGGCCTCAATTTGTCGCGGAGATCTTTGTCCCGCTTTCCATCATAAATGGTTTTGAAAAAATAAAAAAAGCATCACCTAACGGGTGGTGAGCTCGGTTTACAGTAACGACCCCGGGCTTTGTCCGAGGACGCGTGGCTTGTATTTTGACTTTTGTGCCTCGGGCGGTATAGCAGCTAGATTTAGGCGTGTCAAGCCATTTCAGAAAAAATTTAACCGGCACCGAGTTTGATATAAGACATTAAAACCACATAGGAATTTGGATTTCTACCCCCTTTGGGCTCCCATTTTTTTTCTGTGATTGTGAAAAAAAATACAATCATCGAGGGTAGCCTTCCCATCAACCACGTCCTCGGCCAATGTCTGGCAATCGGGGGAACCGCACACGCCGCATTCCTTTCCCGGCAACAACTGCAACGTTCCCTCCACCTTGTTCAGCCGTTCTATCCGATCCGGGATGGAAAGAGGGGATGGCACATCTATAGAAACAGTCCGATCCCTTTCAGTAAAAAACCATCCATTGTTGTAAAGCTTTTTTACATAGTTGTATTTGATCCGTTTTTCCACCCCAAACATGCGAACAAGTTTTTGAAGGAGGTATTTTGCCTGGTGTTTATCTGTCACCGTAAACGGACCTCAGAGACATCCCTCCGGACAGACCCTGCATTCAATATAATCCACCTCACGGAGAAGCCCCATTTCAATTTTCTCCAGATAACGTATGACCTCATGAAGCCCGGAGACCGCAAGACAGTTTCTTTTCAAACCGGCAATTTCTCCGCCTGACATGCCCCAGCCGATCCCAATGCCACTGGAGTGATGGAGTACCGTATCGACATCAATTTCCTGAATATTTTTTTTGAGTATTTCGTGGATACTATTGATTCCCACCGCCTTATCTGTGCCGGGATATTTCCCCTGGGATGCCGACTCTTTTGCAAAGTCGGCCAATGCCGCACAGGGGGTTATATGCAATATCCCGATTTCCTCAGGAGAACACCCGTTTTTTTCTGACAACCGTTTTCTTGATTCCCTGGCCACGATCTCCCGGGGCGTCGCCAGGGGCGGGATGTGTTTTAGGAGGGATGGAAACCGGTAGGAGATGAGCCGGACCACCACAGGACAAGCCGGTGATATCAGGGGAAAGGGTGCGTTCGGTTTCTTGCGGTTTTCTTTGATATAAAGTTCAAGCGCAAAATTGACCATTTCGCTGGTGTAGGACTGGTCATGGACATAAGCAAAGCCCATCCTCTTGAGTCCCAGCAGTATGTCATTTGGCAGGCAATCCTCTCCGAATTGAGAGTAAATTACAGTGGCGGGGCTGACAACGAGATTGGGGCTTGGTGTGAGGTCATCCTTCTTGATATCAATTTCCTTGATCGCCCCTTTGGTGCAGGTTCGCGCGCACTCCCCGCAATCAATGCAGACACCTTCTATGCTGGCGGTCCGACCATCCTTTACGCGAATGGCCTTTGTGGGGCACGCCTTCATGCACAAAACGCATCCCGTGCATTGCCTCTCGTCAATTTGAACGTAATCGGGTGTCTTGGAATTCCTAGGTGACTCAGACATCATTCTTTTCTCAAATTGATACCTATTTTGAGATGGGCACCCTTCCCTTTATCAGACAGTATTTCAAAGAAATCAGCGTTTTTTTTGATGTTGGGGAGCCCCATTCCAGCACCAAACCCCATCTCCCTGTCTTCATGGCTCGCAGTGGAATATCCCTCCTGAAGAGCCAGGTCAATATCTTGGATGCCGGGGCCCTTGTCATTGATATCCAGGACAATCTTTTCGGCGTTCAACGTCAATACCAGTTCCCCGTCGCCACCATGCATAACCACATTCATCTCTGATTCATAGGCACATATGGACGCGCGTCTTATTTGCTCTGGATCAAAGCCTATGTTCTTGAGAATCCTCTGAACCTCAATGGAGGCTTCTCCTGCGCGAACAAAATCCCGGGCCTTTATTTCAAAACTTCTTTTGAGAAGTGACATGTAAAAAGGCACCCGTTTCCCAGCATCCCCACCCGGAGTTCTGCATCACCCGCACAGATGAAAGCCCTGATGAAAAAATCACAGCATCCGGGCTACCGACGAGGGGCCTTTATCTCGACGCCCCGCAGCCCCTTTTCAAACAGCCTGCCGCACGCGGAAAACATCGTAAAAGGAGTTGAGAGGAGCGGCAACCCGTGTTCTTGGGCCTGGGCGATCATCTCAGGGGTGGGATGTTTTTCCCTTACAAAGACTACCGCAGCAACCCCTGCAACCACGGAAGTGCGGATGACCTGCACGTTACAAAGCCCGGTCAGCAAGAAGGCGCCGTTCGTCGGTCCGGTAAGCAGGTCACTCATCAGATCACTGGCGGTACCCGCCCTGAATTGCATATTGAGGTTGTCATCGGTCGTTATTAATTGGGCGCGCAAGGCATCCTTAATCTCGGATAGTTTCATTTCCTTCTTTCTTTCTATTGTAAATTCATTTCATGAAAATATGGGTCTTTGTTATCCGTCCTGAACCCCCATGATGCCACGATATCAGACCTCTCAAAGAGGCCTTTATCCTGACGGCTGCAGACCGAAGCCCTTCTGGATTTTGAGCATAGGGGAACCACTCACCCGTGTCAAGGGTCTAGCCTGAGGATTGGGTTCGGACAGTTTTTTGTTGAATTCTTTTCTCCACTTATAAATAATAAACACATCTATGGCTGGAGAAATTCTATTCTGTCAAAAATGAAACGGCCGGTGAATGGCTGTCCTCTTTACCAACGCTTATGATAATTACAACCAGAGACGGTCAATCATTTGATACAGAAAAAGACCTTGAGGCCTCTGAGCGTCATGTTCTCCAGAAATTGTTCTTGTGGGAGTCCATGGCCGCCAGTCTTGGGGAATTCAAGGAAAAAACGGATGCTGCCTTGCGATGCGGATGGAACCGCTCGGGCCCAATAGACGGGAGCAGTGCTCTGAGGAGCATTGTTCAAGACCTGGAGGCAAGGGTATCTAAACGCCTTGAGACGATGGATAAAGAACAGTCTTAAACCAAAACAGGGAAAGTACCGTTGAAAAACACATCTCTTAAACCAAAACCTAAAGACTCAAACGGTTATATTCAGCTCATTAGTAAAAACCGGGTCGAAAAACCCTTAAATATTGCCATTGTCGGTGGAACAAATGACTCCCGTAACCTGGTCAGGATCCTGGATAAAGACTGTCTCAAAAGACTCGAAATGAATATACTCGGGGTGTTTGATGCAAACCCTGATGCGCCCGGGTTTCGCCTTGCAAATGAATTGAATTTCTTTACTACAACCCGTCTTAGCGAACTCCTGTCACTCAAGGGACTCGATCTGGTTATTGACCTTACCGGACTTGACAAGATGAGAGAGGAAATATCTAGGCTAAAACCATCGGGGGTCTCCGTGATAAATCATGTGGCGGCGAGACTGCTCTGGGACCTCATCCAGCAAGAGTCTGATAAACGGGCGCTTGAAAGGGGACGTCAGGCGTTTGAGGAGCGGACAAAAAAAGAGAACCAGGAGATACTGGATTCTCTCCCCTATCGGGTTATGGTGATCAACATGGACATGATCATCGAAACGGTCAATCAGACATTTCTTCGGGAATTTCAGATGCGCCGGGACGAAGCGGTCGGGAACAAATGCTACAAGATAAGGTATGGGTTAGACCGCCCCTGCAAAGAGGTCAGGAATATCTGTTTTCTGGAAGACCGACTTGAGGAAATCAGGGAAAAGGGCCTTTTCAGCACCATCTGGGAATATCCAGATGTTGACGGAAAGAGCCGCTTTGATGTGATTACCCTGTCTCCCATATTTGATAAAGAAGGGTGAAGTCATACAGCTTTTGGAGGCATCACGGGATGTGACGGACCGGATTTTGCTTGAGAGAGAGGTCGAAAAATCAAACACCTTTTTTGAGAATATGATCCAGAGCACGGTTGACGGAATCGTTGTGGTGGATATCAAAGGGAATGTCCTCATATTCAACAAGGGGATGGAAAAACTAACAGGTTATGCCGCAAATGAGATCGTAGATTGGGGGCACCTGAGCAGCTTCTACGACATTGATGTGGCCAAAGAAAATATGAAGAAGATGCGAAGCGATAAATACGGGCCCATCGGAAAACTGAATCCTACCAGCATGACGATTACCTGCAAAAATGGTGAGCAAATTCCCGTCACGCTCACCGCTTCTATCATGACCATCGGGGGAGAAGAAGTCGGCAGCGTTGGCGTCTTCCGGGACATGAGAGAAATCCTGCAAATGCGTAAAGACCTTGAAGAAGCTCATTTCCAACTGGTCCAATCGGATAAGATTGCCTCGGTAGGGAGAATGGCAGCCGGTGTGGCCCACGAGATAAACAACCCCCTGTCAGGGATCATGATGTACGCTGAAATGCTAAAAGAGTCCCTGGGAGAGGAGTCTCAGAAGATGAACGATATTCAGGTAATCATCGAACAGACTCTCCGATGCAAGAAGATTGTATCGGAACTTCTTGAATTCAGCCGACAATCGGTCGGAAAAAAATCCAGATTCAGTCTGGGGTGGCTGATTCAGAAATGTTTGAATCTACTGGTAAACCAGGCCCTTTTTCAGGACATTGATGTAGACACGACAATCGAACCTGACATGCCGGATGCCATGGGGGATGTGGGCCAATTTCAACAGGTGTTTACCAATCTGTTTATCAACGCGGTCCATGCCATGAAAGGAAAGGGCAAACTGGATATCGTTGCCACCTATGACGCTAAAGCACAGCGTTTTCTTGTCAAAGTAGCCGATACCGGACCGGGTATACCGGAGAGGTTGCGTGACAAGGTTTTTGACATTTTTTTTACAACAAAACCGGTTGGACAAGGGACCGGTCTTGGTTTGGCGATCTCTCAAAATATCATCAATCTTCATGGCGGAAGTCTGAGATTTGAGTGTCCGCCCCAAGGTGGGACAGCCTTTTTTATTGAACTTCCTTATGAATTTCATAAAACTTCTGCAGAAGAATCTGTTTTCGTGGGACTGGATCTATGATGGATGAAATGATCAACATCCTTGTTGTGGATGATGAAAAGGTAGTACGGGATGGATGCCAACGGGTGTTGACGGGCAAGGGATATTCTGTTTTGACGGCCGAAAACGGCCGGGAAGGCATAGATCTTTTGGCTAGGGAGGCGGTGGATATTATTCTCCTCGATCTGAAAATGCCTGTCATGAGCGGGGAAGAAGTCCTTGAAAAAACGAGTGAACGCTATCCGGACATACCCGTCATCATTATAACTGGACACGGAACCATTGACACGGCAGTGGAATGTATGAAAAAAGGCGCCTATGATTTTATTACAAAGCCCTTTCAGATTGATGAGTTTCTCCTGACAATCAACAGGGCGGCTGACAACAGACGACTGACAAAAAAGGCCAGACAATTTCAGGAAGAGAACGTCCGAAACCTCTATGATCTGAATCTGGAAAAAAGCAGACTCAGGACCATTGTCAACTGCATGGCCAATGGGGTGATGGTAACCAATCGAAACCTGGAAGTGGTCCTGCATAATCCGGCTCTCATGCGGCTTTTGGAAATATCAAGGGAGATAGAAGGCCCCACACCTGTAACCCAGATCGTTAATTCCGAATCTCTTGCAACCACGCTCAAACAGATTCAATCGGGTGAGATATCTACGGAAGAGTTCATATCCCAGGAGATAAAGGCAGGCAAGAACACCTTGAGGGCTATCTCGGTGCCTGCTCTGGGACCGGATGACGCGGTGGTTGGGACTGTGACGGTCCTCGAAAATATCACCCCCTTCAAACAGCTCGATGAGATGAAATCGGACTTTGTCAACATGGTGGCCCATGAACTTCGCAGCCCCCTGGTTTCCATAAGGCAACAAAACAGCGTCCTGCTGGAGGGGCTAGCCGGACCGCTCCTGGAGAAACAAAAGGAGTTTCTGGGAAGGGGTTTGACAAAAATTGACCAACTCCTGGAGCTCATAAATGACCTTTTGGATATAGCAAGGATCGAGGCGGGAATGCATGTCCAACATCAAATTTCCACAGATATTGGGAAGATTATAGAGGATACCCTTGCGCTGATGGAATCCAGGGCCCAAGAAAAAGGCATAAGCCTGACATACACCTGCAATGGCCTAAAACCGATCTATGCCGACCCCAAGAGCATTGAGGAAATCTTTAGCAACCTCGTGACCAATGCCATTAACTATTCTCCCGGAGGTGGCCAAGTGAGTGTCTCTGCCAATGGGCTGGGGGAATATATGGAAATAAGGGTAGCAGACACCGGGGTGGGGATCGATCCAGAGGAGCTTCCAAAAATCTTCGACAAATTTTACCGGGTAAAACACCCCGAAACCCGTCAGGTCATGGGGACCGGGCTTGGGCTTGCCATCGTAAAAGGCGTGATCGAAGCCCATCAGGGAACCATTGATGTGGAGAGCACCCTCGGCAAGGGGACTGTCTTCAGAATCCTTCTTCCGGTTATTTTGTCCGACAAAAATGCATAACGGCCTTGGATAACGCCCCGTGTTTGTTTCACCCGGTTACCCCATCCCCCGTTTCCACGGTACAAAAGGAGGCCTTGTCAAAAATTTTGCTCATTTTTCCAAGTAATTGCCAATTTGGCTTCAAATTTTGAATTAGGGTCTGAACATGTCGAGCAAACAACCGTCAGTTATAAACATCGGTCTTGTGGGGGGGCGAGACCTATTGCGAAGAACTCCTCGGGAAGACCAGCCTGATTGGCGGTGTAACCCAAGTCACCGATCAGATTGTGGCAGTGGCCGATTCGAACCCGTCCAGCCCCGGCATGACACTCGCCAAAGAGTTGGGTCTCATAACCGTAAGCGACTATCACGACCTCTACGATCCCAGATACAATATCCAGCTCATTATTGTTTTGACGCCTGAAGCGGTTATCCTGGATGATATTCTCCAAACACGGCCCTCTCATATCCGAATCCTCTCCTATCATGTTTTTGAGATTTTCTGGAAGGCAATAGGGGTAGAAGAACGGGAGCTGAGGCAAAGAACCAAAGAGATGGAAACCATCCTGAATGGAATTCAGGACTTCATTCTGGTCATAACGCCTGAAATGGAAATTGTGGATGCCAATGATTCCTTTATAGACAAGATGGGGTTTTCCCGTGAGGAGGTGATCGGCCGAAAATGCTACGAGGTCTATCAGAAAAGGTATCTGCCCTGTGATGAAGCGGACGTGGCATGCCCCTTGACACAGGTCATCAAAAATAAGAGAGAATATCGTCAGATCAGGACCCGGGTGGACTCTGCGGGGAATGAACGGCATTTTGAGGTCAATATCTATCCGATTTGGGAAAAAGATGGGAAAATTTCCAGATTCATCCATATCAGTCACGACATAACCGAACAGCGTAGGGAGGAAGAGGAAATCACCCGGCGCCTCGAACAGATGGTGGAAGAACGAACCAGACAATTGAAGGAAACCCATGAGAAACTCCTTCACCAGGATAAAATGGCTTCTCTGGGAAAACTCTCTGCCTCGGTTGTTCACGAAATCAATAACCCCATAGCCGGGATATTAAACATGGTCATGCTTATGAAACGGATCATTGGAGAAGGTCCGGTTCGGCAGAAGGAGATTGAGCAGTTCAGCCAGTTTCTTGGCCTCATGGAGACGGAAACCAGGCGAACGGGCCGGATTGTCTCCAACCTGCTCGCCTTTTCCCGTCAGTCACCGATGGAACTCAAACGTATCGATCTTAACCGGCTGATAGAGCAGACCCTCATTCTCAACTCCAACCTCCTCAAAATAGGCGGGGTCAAAATTGAAAAGATCCTGGACCCGCATCTGCCCGATTTTTACGGGTCTGAGGATCAGCTCAAACAGGTCTTTATGAACCTGATCTCTAATGCCGCAGAGGTGATGGAGATAAATGGGGGTGGTCTTTTGAGCATCAAAACCAAACATCTGGTAAAAGACCGTAAGATCCTTATCTGCTTTAAAGACACAGGGAGCGGTGTGCCAAAGGACAATGTCTCCAGGCTTTTTGAGCCTTTTTTTTACCACAAAGAAAGAGGGGAAAGGGGTCGGGCTTGGGCTTTCCGTGGCGTATGGTATCGTCCAGGAGCATGGGGGATCCATTCGTGTCGAATCAAAGGTGGGACAGGGAACCACCTTTTTTGTAAACCTTCCCTTGGAACGACCGCCGGAACCCCACGGAGAACATGGAGGAGCCAATGGGTAACACCAAAATCCTTATTGTCGATGATGAGCTCATCATGAGAGAATCCCTGGCCGGCTGGCTTGTGAGGGATGGACACCATGTGGAGACAGTGGCCAGCGGGGAGAAGGCGCTGGCGGCGATCGGAGTCACCCGGTTTGATATCCTCTTGGTTGACATCATGATGGAAGGGAATGAATGGACTTGAGGTTCTAAGACGTATAAAGGAGACCGATCCGGATACGGCTGTGATTATGATAACGGCATATGGTTCAATACCTTCGGCAATTGAGGCCATGAAAAACGGGGCCTACGATTATCTACTCAAGCCATTTGATCCCAACGAATTGGGGGTGATTATAGAAAAAATCATCAAACATCAGGCCCAGGCCAGGGAAAATCTCTTTTTAAGGGAAGAGGTCAAGGACCGAAGTCGATTTGAGAGCATGATCGGACAATCCAAACCCATGCAGGAGATTTTTGATCTCATTCAGGACGTTGCGCCCATGGACTCCACGGTCCTTATCACGGGTGAGACCGGCACAGGGAAGGGGCTGGCCGCCAAAGCCATCCACTCAAACAGTCCCCGGTCAGGCGGCCCCTTTGTGGCGGTGAACTGCGGCGCTGTCCCCGAGCATCTCATGGAGAGCGAACTTTTCGGGCATCAGAAAGGGGCTTTTACCGATGCAAAGGAAACCAAAAAAGGACGGCTGGAGCTTGCACATGGTGGCACTCTTTTTCTGGATGAAATTGGAGAGATCAGCATGAGAATGCAAATCGATCTGCTGCGGATACTCGAAGACGGGGTGTTTTACCGGGTGGGGGGCACGCAACCCATGGAGGCTGACTTCCGTGTGCTTGCCGCCACCAACCTGAACCTCCAAGAGGCGATCAAGAAGGGGAAATTTCGAGAAGATCTTTACTACCGGATAAATGTGATTTCCTTTAAAATGCCGGCACTTCGTGAACGCAAAGAAGATATTCCTCTTCTGGCTGAACATTTTCTTTACCGGTTCTCTCAAGAAACCAACAGGGCCATTGACAAGATCAGCCGCGGGGCAATGGATGAGATGATGCTTTATGAGTGGCCGGGCAATGTGAGAGAGCTTGAAAACGCCCTTGAACGGGCCGTGGTCGTGGGGAAGACTCGCGAGATCGTTCCCCGGGACCTGCCCATTTTCCGTCCCCATGACCTGCAGCCGGATATTGGAGATTCCCTGAGGGAAATTGAAAAAGAACATATTACAAAAGTTCTCGAAAACAATGGGTGGAATATCACCCGAAGTTCACGACTCCTGGGGATTGACCGATCCACCCTTTACAACAAAATAAGACGGTACCATATCCGCAGACCAACTTGACTGATCCGCAGCCACATACCATTGCTGTTGTTCCAATTGGGCATCTGAAAAACGAACTTCTTGGTCGGATTAAGAGGGAAATTTATCGGGTATTCCAGTACCAAACCGAAGTCATCCCTCTCGATCAAGATCTGACCTTTGCCCTGGACCCGGCCCGAAGCCAGTACCACTCCACCGTGATCCTGGAGAAGCTGGCCCTTTGGATACCACGCCCACATTGACAAGGCCGTCGCTATCGCGGAAGTGGACCTTTTCATCCCTATCCTCACCCATGTTTACGGGGAGGCCCAAATGGGGGGGAAGACATGTATTGTTTCGACATTTCGTCTAAAGGAGGGGTTTTCTCAACTTGACGGAAACCAGATTTATTACCGCCGGGTTATCAAAGAGTCGATCCATGAATTGGGACATACTTTTAATCTTCGCCATTGCCCGGATCAGGTCTGTATCATGCACTACTGCCGGACGTTGATGGATGTGGATCGGAAATCTCACCATATGTGCCGTTATTGTCAGGTCCTTCTGGAAGATGAAACTAAACGGTTGGCAAAATATGAGTCCATCAACCCGGCGTAAGGTCAGGGTTCGCGCAAAGTCGGAGGAAATCAGGTCCTAAGAAAGACCTTGCAAAGCCGCTCCCATCCAAGTTGGGGCATATTTCCGTAAATGTCCTTTCCTGGATGACCGCCATCGGTCGGAAGAGGGCCTGCCGTATCTTCAATAAGTCTGTAAAGGGTTTCTATTTCCCTTTCCATAAAATCTTGAGTCTCTTTGTGGATCATCAGCTCTTTCAAATCCCGGCGTAGGTTATTTGAATGAACCCGTAACACCCAGCCGTCTGAAAATGGGTCTTTATTGGCCAGACACCCCTTTTGCCTAAGCCGTGTATTGATGGCGGTAACAATGCCGCTCACCGGGGAAAGGGCCAAGGCCGTCTGTGCCCCGCGGCGAACCTGGATGTCCGCATCTCCCTGTTTCACTTGTTTGCCAAGGAGGGGGGCTTCAACACGGTCAAGAGGCCCCAGGACGCGCAACGCGAACTCATCAAGTCCCACCCGAACCGAGGAATCCTCTTCAATTTTTACCCACGTATGCCCGGGGTGAAAATAATACCCTTGAGGAATTTTGAATCCGTGAACCTCTAAGAAATCGATGGGACGAACCACCGTGTGGACCGAATACTCGTCATGGAAAAATTGATCGAAATCACAATTCCCGCATTGGTATTCATGGTTGCAGGCCCTAAAGTTGATGCGCCCCTTCATGTGGTGCACACAGGGTCTCTTGGATGCGGGCAGAGCCCTCAGCTTGTCTTTCCAGGGCAAAATCTTGCTGCGCTTCCCCTTTAGCGGGTAGCCCGACTCTTTCAAGGCCCTGTTTTTTTGGGAAACACGGCTCATGACCCTGTCAAACCGGCATTCGGCGCAATTGTAATCGATCCTGCAGAACTTCTCATAGACAACCCCTGCCTGCATCCAGACACAGGGGCGCGGTTTTTTGGAAAGTCTGGTTTGGGATTCAGAGATCTGCATTTTACACCCCACTCAAGTCCTGAGAAATGTTCTGGTCAGATGCGACCAACCCAGATCCGGAAGATGTCCATAGATGTCTTCGGCCAGAAACCCGCCGTCAAAAGGTAAGGGACCGGCAACCTCTTCGATCATGTTTTCCAACGTGTTCACCTCACTTTTTATCCAGGGCATACCTTCTGTATGTGACATCAGCTTCTTGGCAGCACCCTTGATGTCGGGGGTGTGTACCATAAAGAGCCAACCCCCCTCATAAGGTTCCTGGTTGGCGATTTCCGGTTTTTCTCTGACATCAGGGTTCACCTCCACAATGACGCCATCCACGGGTGAAAGAACATCTGCCTGGTTTTTTGTGCGTTTGAACCCCCAACCCACTTTGTCTTTATCAAGTTCCTTTCCCATCAATGGGAGATCGTAACCATCAGCCTTCCCCAAAAGCTTCAGGGCGAAATCATCCATTCCCACCCGCACATAGCCTCCACTTTCGATTCGCATCCAGGTATGCCCGTCATGAAAAAAATACCCGGTGGGGACCTTAAAACCTCTGACTGTTTGGACCTCACGAGGGATGCTCTTTGTCTTTGTTGACCAGACATCCTCAAAAAACTGATCAAAATCACAGGTCGAACACTCATAGTCATAGGCACAGGCCCTGTTTCCAATGCGTTGGGTCAAGGTATGCCGACAGACCCTTTCCAGCCCTGGGTTTTGTCCTCATGGCCTCCTGCCAGGACATCTGTTTGTGGTCTCTTGCCTTTTTGCGCATACCCAGATCGTATTTACAAGTGGTGCAGTCGTAAAAATTATTGCAATCCTTGAAACCTGCCACCCCTGTCTGCATCCAGAGGCAAGGGTTGCCGGCTTCCGCCTTTTTGTCCGGCTTCACCATCCATACCTGCCCCCCCAAGACAGTGCCTATCTCAGATGGGTGATCGAGGTCTCGGCCTTTGCCTTTCCGATAGGATGAACCATAACCAACGAGACTTCTCCGGCGCTCCTTTAACTTATCGTTCATTTCTCCAGCTCCTTTTGATAGGTTTTTTCCAGATGCTGCTGTGTCTATATCGCAAGTGCCATGCCATTTGGCGAAAATTCTTTGCGTAAATCCCTATCTGGTTGATATCTCAGGGTATTCTTGCATTAAATACCCAAAAATTGTTTTTTGAGCCTGCCGGGACAAACAACAGATATGCCTCAATATCCCACAGACAGACTGAGAAAATCGTCAAATACAGGGGCAAATCCCTGGACTTCCAGGGTGTTAGACGATTGTTGTTTTTTCCTACATCAGAGTTGCGTTTTTCAACAGATAATAAAGGGAAAATCCGTTACTGCCACAATAGATATGGGAAAAACGGCCGGACCCTGCGGCATCCCTGGAACCCCTTTCAGGGTCTTTAAGAAAATTTTCTGCGATGTTTAATACTTTAGATTCAGAGTTGACAAATTTTTTGAATAACGTTAAATAATTTTCGTCTCAGGATAGTTGTGGCATTTTGACCGGCGCCCCTCAGGGTTTGCAAAAAAATATGCTCTTGCGCCCCGTGTCTTTAACCCGTTCGTTACCAGCTTCCCGAGATTTTCTTCAAAATCACAAGACGATACTTACTCCCTGAAAGTTTTTCTTAAACACTATGCGAAACCGGAAACATGCAATCGACAAGGGACTCGAATTAATAACCCAGTGACGGCGGCGCTAACTGCCCTCAATGGATTATCCAAGTAAACCCGGAGGTTCACGTCATGCGGCTAAAAGAAAAGATTGCTTCTGGAAAGTTTGTTGTTTTAGGAGAATTTGAACCACCCAAAGACGCCGATTTTTCGGAACTCCTCAAAAATGCGAACAACACACGGGGACGGCTGGATGCCGTAGTTGTACCCGAGATGGCCAACGCAGTCCTAAAGGCAAGTTCTTTGGGCGCATGTGCCTTCCTGCAAAAGGAGGGGATTGAGACCGTCTTTCAGGTCTGCTGCAGGGATAGAAACCGTCTGGCGCTTCAGGCGGACATCCTGTCAGCAGGCGCTTTGGGAGTAAGAAATATCATGGCGGTTACGGGGGCGGACATCACATATGGGGATCATCCTCACGGGAGAATTGTGAATGACTTAAATCTTCCGGAACTCCTGAACGCTATCGCGGTTCTCCAAAGTGGTAAAGATCTGGCCGGTGTTGAATTGAGACATTCTCCCCGTTTTTGCGTTGGCTCCACTGTGGATTCTGGGGCCACAGGGGGGTTGCTGGAGATAGAGATTGAAAATGTAAAAAACATGATGGATTTCGGTGTCGAATACCTGATCACCAACCCGATCTTTGATATTCGCCGTTTTCAGCAGTTCATAAAACGGCTTGGTATGGACAATGTTGCGGTGATCCCCACCGTGCTTTTATTAAAATCGGCTGGAATGGCACGTTATATTGACCGCAATATCAAAGGGATATCGATCCCGTCTGAGATGATCAGGAGAATCCAGAAAGCACCGGATAAAACTGAGGAATGCATCGGCATCGCAGCAGAGTCCATACGCCAAATAAAAGAAATGGGGATGGCCGGTGTATTGATATCGACTGTGGGTTGGGAGGATAAGCTTTCTCGGGTATTGGATGCGGCAAAACTCTAAAGGGAAGGAAAACATATAATGTCAGGCAGTCAGTCCAGGAATATGTCAGGTTCAGCCATGGTTGTTGGCGGGGGCATCGCCGGCATGCAGTCTGCCCTTGATCTCGCCAACTCGGGCTATTATGTCTATCTTCTTGAAAAGTCATCAGCAATTGGTGGCATTATGTCTGAGCTGGATAAGACATTCCCCACCAATGACTGTGCCATGTGAATTATCTCACCAAAACTGGTCGAGGTCGGCCGGCATTTGAACATCGAACTGATCACCGGTGCCCAAATAGAACAAGTAGAAGGCCCCCCTGGTAACTTCAAGGTCACCGTTAATAAAATCCCACGCTATATCGACGAATCAAAATGCACGGCATGTGCCGATTGTCAGGAGGTATGCCCGGTATCCCTGCCAAATGAATACGATCAAGGGTTAAGCCAAAGAAGGGCCACTTACAAGAAATACGCCCAAGCAATACCAGGCGCCTTTGCGATTCAGAAGACTGATAAGGCCCCCTGTGGTCTTGCCTGCCCGGCAGGCCTTAATGTTCAGGGATATGTGCAGATGGTCGAACAGGGCAAATACAAAGAAGCCCTGGAAATTATCATGGAAGAGCTCCCCCTGCCCGGAGTACTCGGGAGGATTTGTCCTCATGGGTGCGAAAACGCCTGCCGGCGGTGCGACGTGGATGAGGCAGTGGCGATCAGGGATTTGAAGCGGCTGGCGGCGGATCAGTTTGATCCAAGACAGGTTGAAATAAAATGCCAGCCCCCAAGAGAAGAAAGGGTGGCCATCATCGGCTCCGGTCCGGCCGGTCTCTCTGCCGCGTATCACCTGGCGCGCAGAGGAATCATGTCCACAATTTTTGAGGCCCTGCCGGAGACCGGTGGCATGTTACGGGTGGGTATCCCCGACCATCGCCTCCCCCGGGAGGTTCTGGACCAGGAAATCGAACTCATAACCAATTTGGGGGTGGAGATAAAAACCGATACGCCCTTGGGACCTGATTTGACAGTAGAAGATCTTTTTGAGGCGGATTATAAAGCGATCTATCTGGGTTTGGGCGCTCACAAGGGAATAGATTTGGGAATCCCGGGGGAGACCGCTAAAGGGGTGTGCCAGGGGGTGGATTTTCTGCGAGAACTAAACCTTACCGGTCGTGCGAAGGTGGGAAAAAAGGTTGCCATCATTGGGGGAGGCAATGTGGCGATCGACGTGGCCCGTTCAGCGATCCGGTTGGGTGCGGGCGATGTACAGATTGTTTACCGGCGGACACGAGCGGAGATGCCGGCATGGGAAGAAGAAATCAGCGCTGCAGAGGAGGAAGGGGCTACCATCACCTATCTGTCAGCACCCCAGGAGGTCTTGACGCAAGATGGGGAAATCGTGGGGCTCAGATGCATTCGCATGGAGCTTGGGGAGGCGGATTCATCTGGGAGAAGACGGCCGATCCCTGTCCCCGGAAGTGAGTACGACATCGAAATCGACCAACTTATCCCGGCCATCGGTCAAAGACCTGATCTTTCGGCCCTAGAGGATGTAATGGGGCTCGATTTCTCCCGCTGGGGGACCATTGAAGTTGACCCCGTCACCTACGCCACAAACCGGGATGGGATCTTTGCAGGTGGTGATGCGCAAACAGGACCATGGGTTGCTATTGGCGCCGTCGCAGCGGGTCGCGAGGCGGCTGAATCCATTGTACGATATCTGGATGGGCGAGATATGACGGAAGGGCGAGAACCCATTTCAAACGAACACCCCATCCACCGTCCAATCCCCCAAGGGGAACCTACGGCACCCAGGGCGAAAATGCCGATGCTGCCCGATGAAAAACGCAGAGAAGGTTTCTTGGAAGTGGAGTTGGGGTACGATGCGGAAACCGGTCAACGGGAAGCCAACCGTTGCTTGAACTGCGGATACTGCTGTGAGTGTTTCCAGTGTGTGAAAGCCTGTGGTCCGGGCGCGGTCACCCTTGAAACCCACGCACAAAAACCCGAGACCGTTCAATTGCAGGTGGGCTCTATCATTCTGGCACCTGGTTTTCGTCCGTTTGAACCATCAAGATTTGAAAATTACAGCTACGCAAAACTTCCAAATGTAATGACATCATTGGAGTTTGAGAGGATCCTTTCGGCATCAGGCCCCACCATGGGCCACCTTGTCAGGCCATCTGACAAAAAAGAACCAAAAAAAATCGCCTGGCTTCAATGTGTTGGGTCGAGAGACATTAACCGGTGTGATCACAGTTACTGTTCTTCGGTCTGTTGTATGTATGCCGTAAAAGAGGCTGTCGTAGCCAAAGAACACGCCGGCGGCGATATTGACTGCGTTGTCTTTTTTATGGATATGAGGACGTACGGCAAGGATTTTGAACGGTATTACAATAACGCACGGGACAAACACGGTGTTCGTTTTTCCCGCTCCAGGATCCACACAATAAATCCCATCGAAGGATCGGATGACCTCCTGGTAAGGTATGCCGCTGAAAAGGGAGAAATCATAGAAGAAACTTTTGACATGGTTATCCTTTCGGTGGGTATGGAGATCGCGCCAGAGGTAATGGAACTTGCCGAAAAACTCCAAATCGGTCTGGGTGAGGAAGGGTTTTGTCTTACCGACACCTTCCAGCCGGTAAACACCTCCAGAAAAGGGATTTACGTGAGCGGCGCTTTTCAGGGTCCAAAGGACATCCCCCAATCTGTCATTGAAGCAAGTGCTGCGGCCTGTGCCGCGGGAACCGACCTGAGCGAGGCACGGGGGACCGAGATCCGGACCCAGGTGATCCCGGAAGAAAAAGATGTCACCGGAGAGGACCCCAGGATCGGTGTCTTTGTGTGCAACTGCGGCACCAACATCGGAGGAGTGGTGGATGTGCCCGGCGTGGCTGAATATGCATCATCACTCCCCTATGTGGACTACGTGGATCAGAACCTTTTTACCTGTGCCCAGGATACCCAGGACAAAATGAAAGAGGTCATTAAGGAACAGGGGCTCAACCGGGTCGTGGTAGCGGCCTGTTCACCCATTACACACCAGGCCCTTTTCCAGGAAACCATCCAGGAATGCGGGCTTAACCAGCAACTCTTTGAGATGGCAAACATCCGAAACCAGAATTCATGGGTCCACAGCAATGATCCGGCATCAGCAACCGACAAAGCCAAGGATCTTGTGCGCATGGCAGTTGCAAGGGCGGCCTTGTTAAAACCCCTGAAGGCAAAAAGAATCCCGATCAACAAACGCGCCCTTGTAGTTGGCGGGGGGGTGGCCGGCATGACGGCAGCGCTGGGCCTGGGGGATCAGGGTTTTGAAGTGGTCCTTGTGGAAAAGGAAAGCCGGTTGGGGGGTCTTGCAAGAGAATTGACCCATACCATTGAAGGGGACAATATAAACGACCATCTCCTTGAACTGGTTGACAGGCTGGAACGCCACGAAAAAATTCAGGTGCTGACCGAGTCTCTTATTGTGGGGTTTAGTGGTTTTAAGGGGAATTTCACCACCGAGGTACTGGTCGGCCCGGGTATGTATGAGCGGAAGATCGATCACGGAGTGGTGGTCTTGGCGACCGGGGCAAATGAGTACACCCCTCAAGAATATCTTTACGGCGAGGATGAAAGGGTTGTGACCCAGATCGAGCTCGCGAAACGGCTGGAGTTAAAAGGGGCCTCTGATCTCAAGGATGTGGTTCTGATCCAGTGTGTGGGGTCCCGGGATGATGATTATCCTAACTGTTCCCGAATCTGCTGTCAGAATGCCATAAAAAATGCCCTGCATATCAAAGAGCTCAACCCTGATGCAAATGTCTACATCCTCTATCGGGATATCCGTACCTACGGTCTGCTGGAAAAATACTACCGGGAAGCCAGACGAAATGGAGTCATCTTTATCCGGTTTGACAGGGATAATCCCCCGCAGGTGACATCAACCGAAGAGGGTCTCAGTGTTGTCACAAAAGACCACGTCCTCCAAAGAGATCTCAAAATTTCTCCTGATCTCCTGGTTCTCAGTGCCGGTGTGAGAGCAGCCGACACAGAGGAAGTTGCCTCCATCCTGAAATTGGCACGAAACCAGGAAGGGTTTTTTATGGAGGCTCACGTAAAGCTGCGACCGGTTGACATGGCCAGTGACGCGGTCTTTGTATGCGGTACTGCACACGGCCCAAAATTGATCACGGAATCCATTTCCCAGGCTATGGCGGCAGCGTCCCGCGCCGCTACATTTCTTTCCCAGTCAGAGATCGCCCTTTCGGTTATAACAGCCAAAGTCGACCAGGAACGATGTGCATCATGCCTTATATGCGTGCGTTCTTGCCCCTACGAAGTGCCTCGAATCAACGAAGACGGGGTAAGCGAAATCGACCCTGCTCTCTGTCGTGGGTGCGGTATTTGTGCGGGAGAGTGTCCGGCAAGGATTATTCAGCTTAACTGGTATGAGGATGATCAGGTCTTGAGCAAGGTAGATGGCTGGCTGGAAGGGGTTTTATGATGGATGAATTCGAGCCGATCATAATTGCGTTTTGTTGCCAAGCCTGAGGATATACGGCTGCGGACCTGGCAGGTTCCATGCGTTTGCAATATCCGAGCAACATCAAGATTGTCAGTATCCCCTGCACCGGAAAAGTAGACCTCATATATATTCTCAGGGCGTTTGAAAAAGGGGCTGACGGTGTCTACGTGGTTGGCTGTATGGAAGGGGAGTGCCGCTTTGAAAAGGGAAATATCAGGGCACGAAAGAGGGTGGAACAGGCCCGACATATCCTGGATAGTATTGGGGTCGGCGGAGAACGGGTACGGATGTATAATCTTTCATCCAGCGAAGCCCCGCATTTTGTCCGATATGCAAAAGAAATGACAGAAAAAATACGGGAGCTGGGTCCCAATCCCATCAAAACGGCCAAAGAGAAAATGGCAGCATAATGGTCTGTTCAGCCGGAATCGGTTGAACGTTTTAGCGGCATCTGGTAACTTGGCAAAGTCAGCAAAGGGCTTGCGCAAGAATAACTTCGCAGAATTGGCGCCCAGATTTGGGTCAGATTTGGCTGCGCCGATTGAGCAAAACCAAAGAAATAGTAGTACTATTTAGAGGATTTTGCGATTGAGGCGCGGCCGAAGATGACCTGAAGACTGGATGCGAAAATGTAAAGTTATTCTTGCGTAAGCCCAAAGGGGGTATTTCAGATGATTGTGGCCAAACAAAAACCTATTGAAGAAATCATTGAAGAGGCCAAAGAGTATGACAAAATACTCCTAGCGGGATGCAACGAGTGCGTTACCGTGTGCGAGGCAGGCGGAAAAAAAGAGGTTGCGGTTCTTGCATCGGCGCTCCGGATGTACTTTATGAATCAAGGGAAAGATATGAAGATCGATGAGATCACGCTGGAGCGGCAGTGCGATCACGAATATCTGGAAGAGATAAGAAACACAATTGATCAGTACGACGCGGTGATTTCTCTGGCCTGTGGGGTGGGTGTTCAGTTTATGGCGGAAAAATACATGCAGATGCCCATATTGCCGGGTGTGGACACCTGTTTTATGGGCGTGACAGAGGAAAGAGGGGTGTGGACCGAACGATGTCAGGGTTGCGGGCAATGCATTCTGGCCAAAACAGGGGGGATCTGCCCCGTCTCCCGATGTGCAAAACGACTTTTTAATGGGCCGTGCGGGGGCTCCACAAAGGGATGCTGTGAAATCAACAAGGATCTCCTTTGCGGGTGGCAGCTGATTGTGGACCGTCTCACGGAAATGGATCGACTTGAAGACTATGAGCAACTCGCACCCATAAAGGACTGGTCCACGGAACGGGCTGGCGGACCCAGAAAAGTTATCAGGGAGGATGTGCGGCTATGAAAACAAAGACGCCCAGCAAACTGGAAAAAATTATTCGGGCAGGACATCTTGCAGTTACCTCCGAGTGCGGACCGCCAAGGGGAAGCGATGCTGAGGCCATTACAAAAAAGGCCGAGATGATCAAGGATCATGTGGATGCCATAAATGTTACCGACAACCAGACTTCTATGACGCGTCTCTCAAGCCTGGCTTCCTGTATCCACCTGAAACTGATGGGGCTTGAACCAATTCTGCAGATGGTTACAAGGGACAGAAACCGGATTGCCCTCCAGAGCGATATCCTGGGTGCCGCCTCATTTGATATTTATAATATTCTCTGCCTCTCCGGGGACCATCAGCAATTTGGTGATAGCCCCACGGGCCAGAACGTCTTTGACCTGGATTCAATGCAACTGATTCAGACTGTAAAACGCATGCGGGATGAAGGAAAATTCCTGGGAGGTGATGAAATCAAAAGACCTCCTGAAATGTTTATAGGCGCCGCAGCCAACCCTTTTGCCGATCCTTTTGAAATACGGGTGCCGCGTCTGGCCAAGAAGATCGCGGCAGGGGCGGAATTTATTCAAACACAGTGCATCTACAATCTCGAGAAATTTGAACTCTGGATGAAACTGGTTCGTGACCGGGGACTTCATGAAAAGGTGGCTATCCTGGCGGGCGTTACCCCTTTCAAGACCGCCGGAATGGCCAAGTACATGAAAAACCGCGTGCCGGGGATGGATGTGCCGGACGAGGTGGTAAAGCGGATGGCCGATGTCCCAAAAGAAAAACAGGCAGATGAAGGCATCAACATCTGTGTAGAGACAATCCAGCGGTTAAAGGAATGCGAGGGTGTCAGGGGGTTTCACGTCATGGCAATCGAATGGGAGGAGAAGGTGCCGGAGATTGTGGAACGGAGCGGTCTCTACCCCAGGCCAACATTGAAAACTGACAATTAAAGATTGACGATTGAAACATATCGTTTCATAAAAATAAAACGAAACACCGGATAACAACAAACCGATGACAAATGGACAAAAGGAGAAGTGGCATGGATAAAAAGTATATTCTGGTTGTAGACGATGATCCGGATCTGGTTGAGACCCTGGCCATGATGCTCGAAAGCAAGGGATGCGAAGTGGGACGCGCCTATGATGGTATCGAGGGCGAGGAATCCATCCGGGAACGACGGCCGGACCTTGTTGTCCTTGATATCATGATGCCGCGAAAAGACGGCTATATCCTGTGTGGTGAACTAAAGGCCGACGAAAAGACACGGGATATCCCTGTTGTGCTTCTCACAGCAGTGGGTGAAGCGGTTCCTTCCACCAGCTACACACACGCGGACGGGATGTCCACGGAGGCGGACGATTATATTGCCAAACCCATCGATACGGAAGGTCTGTGGGAGGTTGTGGGCGCGTTGCTATAACCGCCTGTCTTACCGAGTGGCTAGGGGAATCCGGAAATTGAACGCTTCATGACACCTTCAATACGACTTGGCGGCTTTAAACTTCTGCAAGAGGTGACCTGGATTTCGGTGACCACGCATGGAAAAGACAAAAGGTTGCCGGGGGAACTGAGCAGTCTCCTGGCAGGGGAAAAAACAAACCTCCCCTTTTTTACATGTGGGAACGAGGACTGGGAATGGGGGCTAGACCTTGTTATTGACGCCGGGGATGAAGAAAAGACAACAAGCCTTCTTCAACATAATTTTTACGGAGCACGCCTCACAACCACCAGGGCTGTTATTCTCTCCATATTCCCCCACCAGGGAAACCCTGAGACCCTGGGGACACTTCTTGGGGCCTTTGGCAGGGCAGGAGTAAACCCTGTTGCAATAACCAATTCCCACTCATCTATTTCAGTGGTCCTGGATAAAACTGTTGTTAACAAGGCCACGAGTGCCCTGTTCGGGCCGTTCAGCTTTAGTGCTTACCGAAGCCCCGCCGACTGGAAGCTGGCTCAGAAAGGTAAAGAAACGCTTTACAGGGAGGTGGTCGCCTCTTATCAGGAAAAGAGACCCAAGGTCTACGGGCTGGAGTGGGCGGCAAAACAGTCGCTCTTACGGATCCCCATAAAGAAACATAATCTGAGAGCCACAGGAGAAATCTTTAAAAGGATTTCACAACTGGGCTTCCGGCTCACTTTTTTGGTCACAAGTCCCTCAAAAGAAAATAACGCGGCCAACCTCTTTTTTTGCGTCCCCCGTTCAGATATCTCCGGCTGTGCGGAAATCCTAGAACAGTCCCCTGGCGAGAAAAGCATGGGTTTCGAGGCACCCGCAGTAGCATCATTTTCAATGAATGGTCCCCATTTTGGAGATCGTTACGGTATTGCAAATGATCTTATAACGGCCCTTGCAGAGGCCCGCATCGAGCTCCTGGGGTTGAGCTGCTCCATCGCCTCCATTTCGGGAGTTATCCCAGCCGATCAGATTCATACGGCTCTTGTGGCAATCCAGGGTTGTTTTGAGGTCCCCTCGATCATCGATAGGACAAACAACATGGGATAGCGCCAGATAAAACTGCTACATGAACAACTGGTAATTGATATGGATTTTCTGATATGAACTACCAAAACAAAGGCGCAAGAAAAGAAAATCTGAACCTAAAATGGTGGAAAACCGGCTATTGTTCTTCCGATCCTTCAAGTAATACGGATTTGCCAAGATGGTCAGATTCCCTTATTTCATCCGATCACTGTTGGCGGGGTTGTGGGTTTCCCAGCTCCTGGCAACCATACATGTTTATCTGTCAAATACCCATCTCTATGACAGACTCACAGCCATAAGAGAGTCCGGGTATCTGACAGTTCCCAACTCGCTGGTCATGGACCCCCTCCGGAATCGGGGTCCCGATTGTGGGGGGGGGCTTTTCTTTACGTTTAGTGTGGGGGTGGGGATCTCCATGGTCACCCTCGCCGCTGTGTGGAGCTGGGACAGGCTTCTATCAAGAAAAAAGCTTCTCCTGATTCCGTTTTGTCTTTTGTGGGTCGGCTGTCTTGTGCAGGTGAACCTACGGGGGATTGTTCCAATAGTAAGCCTTTATTTTCTTGCCATCCCCCTTGTCGTATTTGTGTCGGCCCTCAGATGGATGCCTCCGCGCTCGGGAAAGAGGACTTGGTTTAGTGGCATTATAACCATTACGCCTGTTATCTTCCTGACGCTTTTGTGGGCACCCCATCTGGACAGTCAAATCTTCTTAAAACTGAGAGATCATTTCCTCCTGTCAAATCGCTTTGGCACGCAATCAACGATTTTTACTACAAGTATACCCTATATCCTGCAGAGGCCTTCAGAGCTCCCGAGCAGAAGATGCTCAAAACCCGCAGTCTCGAAAAAATAGAGAAGCTCCCCATCAGGCGGCTGCTGGAGACAAAACTGCTCAATCATGACTACCTCAACATAATCGGGGCAGGAGGAGCGGGGGTCGATTTGGAGATATGGCTGGATGGTAAAGACCTGGTCTTTGAAAATCGGGGGAGGGCTATTCTAACGACCTCCACAGATGAGTTTCTTTCAAAGCACAGCAGTATACTGAAGGAGTTCTCCAGAAAAAGCGACAAATATTCCTTTTTCCGCCGGTTCACCTTTTTTTCTCTTCTGATAGGGTTTCCCATCACCCTGTATATCTTTGTTCATGCGGTTTTATATTCCATGTTTGGCCTTTTTCTGGTACCCCAAAAGGCCCGCTTAATGGCCTCAATCGTGTGTCTCGTCGCGGGCATTATGTTGTATATACCGTTCCACCTATATGAGGACGGGGAGATCAAAAAAACAGACCTGGCCCGGATGATGGACTCCGACGATTGGAAAGAAAGGGTTAGAGCCCTAAGAGCTGTCTATGAAAACGGGGTGGAGGTGGCGGGATTCCCGCGCTATGAGAAGATGTTAAAGAGTTCCCATATACCCGAACGGTACTGGTTCACAAAGGCCCTGGGTGTAAGCCGGAAACCAAAGACTTACAAAGACGTACTGGCACTTCTGAACGATCCCCATCCAAACGTGATCTCCATGGCCTTCCAGGCCCTGGGGCAGAGAAGAGACCGGGGGGCTATAGAGGTAATTATGAAAAGGTTAAAGAGATCAAACGACTGGTACAACCAGTGGTATGCCTATAAGGCTTTGAGGTCGCTTGGATGGAAACAGACAAAATCGAACTAAAAACCCTTCTCATTTCTCTTGGGACGCTAATCGGTGTCGAGTTCCTGGCCAGAGTGGTCATCTCAAAGGGTCTTTATCACTCGATGGTTTTCCTGGGTGTCTTACGTCTCGTCGAGACAATCCTGGTTCTGTTGATTGTCTCTTTTTGGGGAAAGGGAATATCCTCAATAGGGTTGACTCCCCAAAGGATGGGCGTGGGGTTCAAAAGGGGACTGATTTGGTCAGCCGGGTTTGGTGCGATTGCCGCAATTTCGTTTGTTGTCTTATTTATCGCGGGTATTGATCCGCTGGCACTTGTCCGGGTGCGGCTCCCCTCTGGTTCTGACGACATTATCATCTATGTCCTTGTTGGCGGAATTGTGGGTCCCGTGGCAGAAGAGGTTTTTTTCAGGGGGCTGATCTATGGGTTTCTGAGACGCTGGGGGGCGGTTGTTGCTGTGACAGTCAGTACCCTCATCTTTGTGCTGGCCCACCCGTCTGCTTTTAGCGGGATTCCATTCACACAGGCGGTCGGTGGAATCCTCTTTGCAGTGGCTTACGAGAAAGAGCAAAACCTGGTGACCCCCATTACCATTCATGTTCTGGGCAACATGGCCATCTTTGCTCTTTCATGGGTTTTTGTAACTTCTCAATAAGTCCGGGAAAAATAATAGGATTTCTGGAGTGGGGGAAGGGAGAAAGGAGGCATCTTGCTGGAAGGAGAATATCTGGAGGCCAAAAACCTCTCTGAACGTATCGCTGCCGAGATGGAGCCCCCTCGGTTCTATCTTGAAAAAAAGGGAGAAATAGAGGCATCCCGCCGGCTTTTTAGGGACGCCCCAATGGTTAAGGCGGGCCTCAAAATTGTTGAAGACCGGCCGGATCGCATCGGGCACGGGCTGACCCATGTGCGCAAGGTGGCTGTGGAGGCAGGGGCCATTGTAATTATAGAGTTAAACGGGACAACTTCCAAAGAAGACGTGGAAAGAAAGGTCCTTCTCGCTCATCTGGCCGGTATCCTCCACGACATAAAAAGGAAAGAATCCGAGCATGCCAAAAGAGGCGCAGAAGAAGCCGGCAGGATACTGGAAAAATTTGATCTGGAGGAAAGAGAACGTTTGGGGATCGTGGAGGCCATAGGGAACCACGAGGCATTCAAGCCCGCCCGCCCGCTGGATGATCCTTCGCTTAAAATCATATCAGACGCCCTCTATGATGCCGATAAGTTCCGGTGGGGCCCGGACAATTTTACCGAAACCGTCTGGCTGATGGTGGCCCCCAGAAAAATCCCCATATTGTCCCTTTTGAAGCGCTTTGACGGAAGCCTTAAGGGCATAGAGAGGATCAAGGACACCTTTCGCACTCCGACTGGACGGGAATATGGTCCAGACTTTATTTGCCGGGGGCTTGAAATTGGCAGAAGAGTCTTTGAGGCCTTAGAGAGGATCTACGCAAACAAGTAAACGGGTCACAGTGATCCGATTTTAAGGATCCTGCCCTGGATACGGCGGGGCCGATGAACGGTACGGTTTAATATTTTTCCACCCTGCCTTTCCACGAAATATTCTGCAAGTTCATCAAAGGTTGACCTTCCCGGATCAGCGATGAGCACCAGTTTTATTCCTGATCTCAGGGCACGGTTGATGAGCCTTTTTAGCGAGTAAGTTAATGTCTCCCAAAAACAGATGTCCGCGCCAATCAACACATCAAAGCCTTTCAGGTCTGCGTGTGTCAGTCCCCCAAAGGCCCGTTTCATTGTGGCTACTTTAACGCCGTTGACCTCTGCGTGCAGGTGAAGGAAGGGGAAGACCTCGGGGTCCGTGTCAGCGGCAGTTACCACAGCATCGTGTTTCTTGGCGCAATATATCCCTGCAAGCCCCCAACCGCACCCCACATCCATGACCTTGGATCTCTCAGACAGCCCTTTGTGGTTAAAAAAATCCATCAGAAGCCAGCTCGAGGTCCACAATTTATTCCCGTGACCCGATGGAAAATGGAGACGTTTGAGCCTGCGCACCTCTGGATGACGGGAGAGCAAGACCTTTACACCATAAGCCCGGATCTGAACCTTTTGGCCCCTGGTTTGTGACATGATGTTTGTCCTAGAAAGAATAATTTCTCAATAAATTCGGGAGAAATAATGGGATTTTTAGAGTGGGGTTCGGGTGTTTTAAGACGATAGGTTTAGAGAGCGCCGGAAAGAAACGAAGGTCTAAAGGCCGAGGTAGGTTTTTCGGATGATCTCATCCTGGAGCAGCTTATCCCCGGTGCCTTCGGCGATGATCTTTCCCGACGAGAGCACATAGTTGCGGGAGGCCATCTTAAAGACCGTGCTGACCTCCTGTTCAACCAGCAGGACGGTGATTCCGGAGTCGGATAGCTGGCTGATTTTTGCAAACACCTCTGCCCTTGATATGGGGGCAAGACCGGTTGACGGCTCGTCAATACAGAGCAGTTTGGGCTCGGACATCAAGGCCCTGCCGATTGCAAGCATTTGTTGCTCCCCGCCGGACAGAGTCCCTGATATCTGCCGGGCCCGACTCTCTAAAATCGGGAACAGCTCATAGACCTGCTTGAGGTTTTCGAGGGCCTCCTTTTTGTCTTTCACAATATAGGCCCCTGCATGGAGATTATCCAACACCGTCATCTCTCTGAATGGCCGTCTCCTTTCAGGGCAGTGAATCAAACCTCTCATGACGATTTCGTGGGCAGGTATTCGGTCGATCCTTTCCCCATCAAAGGTCACCGTCCCCTCTATGGTTATATCCTCCCCGGCTGATCGCCGGGTGATCTCTCTTTCCCACCCAACCAATCCGGTGATGGCCCTCAGCAGTGTTGATTTGCCTGCCCCGTTGGGCCCCACAAGGCTTACCAACTCTCCAGTATCCACCCCCATACTCAGACCATTGAGGAGCAGCGCCTTGTCATATTGTATCTTCAGATTGGCAACCTCAAGCAGCATCTTCAGACCCCCTCCCCGCCGAGGTACGCCTTTATGACTTCACGATTCTTGACGACTTCCTCCGGGGGACCGTCTGCAATGACAGTCCCGAAATTGAGGACGACGATTCGATCCACAATCTTCATAAGCTGTTGAAGTTTATGTTCCACGATAATCATTGCCGGCCCTTCGCTGTGGAGCCGACCAAAGCGTCCCCCCTTGTGTAGTCTATGGACCGACTTGGCCATAAGATCGGTTTCCGCCGGACTCAACCCCCCAAAAGGCTCGTCAAGCAACAGCAGTTCCGGCTCGGCGGCAACAGCCCGGGCCACCTCCAAACGTTTGAGATCTCCCTGGGAGAGGGTGGAGGCCTTTTCAAGGGCCATGTCGGAGATGCCGGCGAACTCCAGGGCATCCATGGCCTTTGCCTCAACCTTTTTTACCCATTCACCCCTTTTCATGGACCTGGGGGAAAGGCAGGGGACCATGACATTGGCAATAATTGGCAGCCTGCGAAACGGCCGCATATTCTGGAAGGTACAGGCGATTCCCTTGTTGACAATATCCCAGGCCTTGAGACCCACGATATCTTTTCCTCTGAAACGGATGGTGCCGGAGTCAGGTTTCAAGACAGCCGTAATCAGCCGCAAAATGGTTGTCTTGCCGGCACCATTGGGACCAATCAGACCTAATATTTCATCGCGCGCCAGGCTAAAACCAACATTATTGACGGCTGTAAGCCCCCCGAATCCCTTGTTCAGGCCTTCTATTTCCAGGAAGGGCTGCCCCATATTATCCTTCCTCCGATTCTTCCCTGAGTTCCCTGCGGGAAACCTTGCCCACGTCAGTTTTTGGGAGTTCTCCCCGGAATTCTACAATCTTGGGGACCTTGTAGTGGGCCAGATTCTCACGGCAAAACTCCATAATCTCCTCCTCGGAGATCTTTCCGCGTGCATCGCTCTGGAGAACCACATAGGCCTTTATAAACTGGCCTACCTTGGGGTCCGGGACCCCCACAACCCCTGCAGCCTTGATCTGGGGGTGCTTATAAAGGACCTCCTCCACGTGCCGGGCAAAAACCGAGTAACCTTTGTATTTGATGAGATCCCGCTTGCGGTCAAAAAAATGAAAATAGCCCTCCTCATCCATTCTGACCAGGTCCCCAGTTCTAAGCCATTTTTTCCCCTCCAATTCTATTATGGCCTCTTTGGTCCCTTCCGGTCTGCGCCAGTATCCCTGCATGATGTTTGGCCCACTGAGAATCAGCTCTCCCACCTCATCCACAGGCACAAACTCCGTCCCTTCCACATCCACGATGGCAGCATCAATACTGGGGAGGGGGACGCCAAAGGAGCCGGTCTTGGGTCTGTCAAAGGGGGTTGAATGGCTGACCGCGGTCGTCTCGGTCATCCCATAACCCTCCAGGATCTTTGACCCGGTTCTCCTTTCCCAGTCATTGATGGTAGATTGGTGAAGGGTATCAGCGCCACAGGCGATCATCTTTAACCGTTTCCAGTTCACCCGATCGGTCTTTTCATAATCCTTGAGGTATTCAAAGAGGGTGGGGACCCCGTAA
>PVMK01156847.1_pt1 | contig 34268 bp, 42 predicted proteins | sample 1853481 | NCBI WGS metagenome assembly PVMK01 (sample SAMN08533507, study PRJNA380276) | Marine sediment metagenome, whole genome shotgun sequencing project. | reverse complement strand
AAATAAATATAAACAAATTGGATACCGGATCTCGCCCTCCGTAGGCGGACTAGTCCGGTATGACGTTCGTTTGTCTTTCCTGTATTCAGATATCATTCGTGCTTAGTGTCTAGTCTAGGCCATCTTCTATCCCTCATTTGAATACTGTGATAGGCGCTCTGAATGCTGTGGTATCCGCAACCCGCCTGGCTTAATTATTGCAAACCCATTACCCCAACCTTGGGTCCGGCAACGGCAAGGTTTGCTTGCACCTAAGATCGGCTGATGCAGAAGGAGAAAAGTTATGCTCACCAAGGAAAAGGTCGCGGATATTTTCAAAAGTATAGTGCGAATATTTCCCGGTATGCCCTCTTATCAAGAACGTGAGGGACTGCGGGCCCAGGATAAGGTCATCCGCACTCAATTGGCATCGCGCCTCACAGAGCAGGTAGAACGGGTTGGAGAAATATCGGCTGAGCTTACCAATAGAGCTATACTGAAGCCGTTAGCGAGTCTGGGAAGGCTTGCTCAAAAGCTGATGCGCTTAGCGGATACCATTCGCTTTGCCAGTTACGGCTATGGAGGCCTTTTCGCAGCGACACCCGTGGATGAGCAAAAACTGGCAGAACTCTATGACTACGATCTTTCACTACACCAAGAGGTCGAAGAGCTCGCGGTAGCCGTCAGCACCCTACGGCAACGCCAGGATGATAAGTGGGAGAAAACCTCTCTTGATGACATCCAACAACTAGTAAATCGTTTGGAAGAAAGGATCACCAACCGGCAATCCATATTCACTCAAAATTAGTCGCTGGTCCGTTGTCCGTGGTCCGTGGTCCGTTGCACAAAAAGCATGATTGACTCTATTTGTGAGCTCATTTTTTGGACCACGAAACACACAAAGACCACAAAGGATTTTTTACTGGTTTTCTTTGTGCCCTTTGTGATTTGAGAACTGGACCTTTCATTATCTTTCAGTAGTCTCGATTTGGACACAACGGACAACTGACTACTGACAACTGACATTCCGTAATAAAGGAGCGCCCCCATGGCCGTTTTCTTAGAAGTCATAGAATGGTTTGACGAAACCGGTCGCACCATGATGCAACGTATTCCTGAGCAAGGCTCGGCAGAGATCAAATTTGGTGCCCAGCTGATTGTTCGCGAAAGTCAGGCTGCTATTTTTTTTCGGGACGGCAAAGCCTACGACATCCTTGGACCCGGCCGGCATACCCTGTCGACTCTGAATCTGCCCTTGATAACCAAGGTCCTGAGCTTACCTTTTGGCTTTAAGAGTCCTTTTCGGGTTGAAATCTATTTCGCCAATATCAAGATTTTCACCCACCTTAAATGGGGAACCAAAGAGCCGGTTGCCTTCAAAGACTCCGAGCTTGGCCTTGTCCGTCTTCGCGGCTTCGGCACCTACACCATGCGTATCACCCAGCCTTTGCTGCTCATCAATACACTTGTTGGAACACAGGGAATCTATGGTACCGAGGAAATAGAAGACTTTCTCCGCGACGTGATCGTCAGCCGCGTCAACGACCTCTTGGGTGAAATACTGGACACTGTTTTCAACTTACCGGCCTACTACGATGAGTTGGGCGCTGCCATCAAAAGCAGGGTCCAAGAAGACTTCGCCCGCTATGGCATTGCCCTCCTTGACTTCTACATCAATAACATTACGCCCCCGGCTGAGGTGCAGAAAATGATCGATGCCAAGGCTGGCATGCAGGCAGTGGGCGATCTTGATAGTTTCATGAAATTTAAAGCAGCTAAGGCAATGGGTGATGCCGCCACGGCCGAAGGGGCTGGAGATGCAGCAAGTGGCATGGGCTTGGGCCTGGGCGCTGGTCTTGGCATGCTCATTCCCGGTATGCTTCAAAAAACCATGCAGGAGGGCCACCTACCCTCTAGCAAACAAACAAATTGTCCAGAATGCCAGGCGCAGATCCCCATGGATGCACGTTTCTGTTCAAACTGTGGCCATCAAATCGTTACCATCAATAAGTGCCTTCAGTGTGATAACGACCTTCCCGCCGGCGCCAACTTTTGTATGGGTTGTGGTACTAAAGTTGAGAAAAAAACCAAGAACTGTACTAAATGTGGGTATGAGGCCCTACCGGAAGCCAATTTCTGTAACGAGTGTGGTGAAAAGCTTCCTTGATATTGCTTGAACCGTAACCCTGAATGCCATTATGCAAATCAAGGTTGATTGTCCGCAGTGCGGTGGAGATATTGTCTTTGAGGAAGAAATCGAGGTGGTTCGCTGTCATTATTGCGGTTCCACCAATCAGATTTCTGGTAAGTCGGGCCATCCACGCTTTATGCTCCCACCACGCTGGACTGCAACACAGTGCCAACATCGGATTTCGTCGCTGCTTAGCAGCAAAGTGTCATGGCGTCTAAAGAAGAAAGGGTTACATTTAGTTTATGCTCCATACTGGCGTACTATAGGAATGGTCTTTCATTGGCTCCTGGGCAAGAAGGAGCATATTTCACCAACGAGTGGGCGCTCGTGGGATGATGCCAAGGAACTCAAAACCAAGCTCTTCGACTTCTCTTTTCCAGCCTACAAAGAACCAGATCTTGACTTAGTGTCTCTGGGAGTACGCACTGCTGCAATCCCTCTGCAGCTTTTTCACCACACCAGGCTTTCCGGTCAGGACATCGTTCTTCCTGCTGAGGTAAGCCTGCGGGAGGCAATGGAGCACAGTAGCAGTTTCCTAACCTATGGGTTCTCTGATCGAAACTTTCGGGTGGAATTCAAAGATACGCAACTGGTGGGAGAAATTTACTCTTTAGTCTATTTTCCATTCTGGGTCCTAGAGGTAATAGGAAACGACAGGAGAGGTTTGCTCATTATCGACGGAGTGGCCAATCGCATCAGGAAAACTGTATGGGATCAGGATGTAGCTTCTTTTTTCCAGGAACACAAACCCGGTGAAGTAGCAGCTCACTTTAGTGATCTCCGTCTTATTCCATTTGTGTGTCCAGTATGCGGCTGGGACCTTCCTTTCTCACCCACGAGCAAGACCCACGTTTGTGCTACCTGTACCCGGGCCTGGGTCGAAAACGCTGGCAGATACCAGGAAGTGGATTATCAACTCGTAGCTGTGCCGAAAAAGTTCGAGCATCCTACCCGTTACATGCCTTTCTGGGACCTGAGAATTCAGATTCATACCCCTGACGGGGTCTTTAAGAACAGGTCCGATCTCCGCACCTTGTTACCAAACCTTCCGGTAGTAAGAGAGGGCGAAAACGGTGCTCAGTCAATTCGATTTTTGATTCCGGCTTTCAAGATCAGAAGCACCAAAGCCCTCTCCAAGTTGGCCAATCTTTTCTGCGTCAACCCGCCTTCCCAACAACTTCGTGCCAAAGAAGCCCTGGAAAAAGAAAAATTCGAGGGAGTTTGCTTGGGTGGCGAAGAAGCGGAACAATTGGCCTGGGTGGTTCTCATCTCAATGGTTCCCAGGTATAACCGCCGGGCTCGCAACGTAGTAAAGAAATCGAAAATAACAGTCGAGACATCCAGGTTAATTTACTACCCATTTTACCGTAAAGGTCTCTACTTCAGGGAAGCCAACTCCAATCACCCAATTCAGCACGGCACAGTGGTTCTCGGGACTGACTGAACCACTATGCCCTATGCCCCATGCCCGCTGTCGTCTGTCCTCTGTCTTCTGTCCTCTTTCCTCTGCCTGCTGCCCCCTGCTAGCTGCCAGCTGTATTTCCCTATGCTCCATGCTCCATGTTTTCTTCACAACTGACAACGGACTACTGACCACGGACAACAGACCACGGACACCCTGTTTACAGAATTAGTTGAATTAGTAGGAATTATGCTTAAAATAGAGCGCACGGATGAAGGACGGACTGTGGAAGAAGGATCAGCAGAACAAATCTTTTCCAATCCGCAGCAGGAACGAACGAAGCAGTTTATTAGTCAAATCCTCTGAGGGCATAGGGCATGGGGTAACAGAGGTTGTTTTCGTCTGCTCCTTACTCTGTGAGAATGAAAAATAAGGAGGAAAAAATGAAGACTCGCCGGGCACTCTTTCAAATTTTAATCATAATCTCTCTGATGTGTTTCATGGTGGCATCATGTTCAGCAGGCAAATTTCAGAAACAATTGGCAGCCGAAAGCACGATCGAGAAGATACTCAAGCGCGGGGCACTTCGTGTCGGTATGTCCACCTTCCTTCCATGGGCCATGAAGGACAAGACAGGTAGTTTTATTGGCTTTGAAGTCGACGTCGCCACCAGACTGGCAGAAGATACCGGGGTCAAAGTTCAGTTTGTCCCAACCAAATGGGATGGTATCATCCCGGCACTTCTTACCGGGAAGTTCGATGTCATTATAGGTGGCATGACTATACGTTCTGATCGCAACCTCAAGGTCAACTTCTCCATACCCTACGACTACAGTGGCCAGACTATTTGCGCCCACAAGAAATTGGCTGCCGGTTTCAAGGGGCCAGAAGATTTCAATCGACCTGACGTCACTGTCGGTGCCCGGCTCGGTTCCACATCCGTTCCTGCAATTAAAAAAATGATGCCCAAGGCAAAGCTTCGTCTTTTTTCTGAGGAACCCCAGCTTTATCAGGAACTGCTCAATGGCAATCTACATGCTGTTATTGCTTCCCTGCCAACGCCCCTTTACCAAGCCCTCAGATATCCGGACACGCTGTTTGCAATCACGGAACCGTTCTCGCGCGAGCTCATTGGCTTTGCTGTCCGCAAAGGTGACATTGACACCCTCAATTACTTTAACAGCTGGATTCGGATTGTTGAGGCGGAAGGCTGGCTACAAGAGCGGCACAATTACTGGTTCAACACCAGAGAGTGGGAGAGATTGATTCAGTAGCAAGCCCTTCGACACGCTCAGGGCTTGTAGGCACCAAGCACTAGGAACTAAGAACTAAACACTAGACACCAAGTACATTTTTCGTTTCTCATCTCCCATTGACTATCGAGAGATAAAAGTGATAGGGGTGCTGGATTGAAAAAACTATGAATGCGGAATGACAAATGCGAAATGCGAAATTACCAAAGATTATGGTTCCCCTGCTAAGAATCATCGTTGTCGCCCTGTTTAGCCTTTCTCTGATGGCCTGCGCCACCTCTACCGCTACCAAACAGGTCTGGTACCAGCAAGATACTCTGGATTCAACCACGAGGACTGATCTGGCAGTATGTAAATCAGATACAATTGATCAGAAAATGATCGCTCACTGTATGCGAACGAAGGGCTATTTGCTCATCCCTCAACCGCAGGCGGAGTTATTGATAGTGAGATCGCTTCAGGAAGAAGGCTTAAACGATGATGAAATTGCCGCTCAACTCCAATGGAGTGAAAAGAAAGTTCGACGCTACCTTGACGAAGATTACGAATTGCCCCGGACTGCTTCCCTCGGGCGGCAACCTATAGAAATATCCACAAGGATTGGCAAGCCGGCTGTAAAGCCTCTGATAGCTGACCTGAAAGACAACGATCCGCTTGTCAGAAGTAATGCAGTGCAGGCGTTGGGCGTAATAAAGGACCCGCGCGCAGTGGAACCTTTGATTGCGGTACTGAATGACAAGGATCCACTCATTCAGAGACAGGCGGTGAAAGCACTTGGAAGGATTAATGACCTTCGAGCGCTTGAACCCCTCATTGGGGTTTTGGAGGATAGAGAAAAGAAGCCATATGTACGCATGAGTGCGGCCGAAGCCTTGGGCAGGATGGGTGACTCGAGTGCAGTGGAACCTCTCGTTGCTGCTCTCAATGATCAGTACTGGGATGTCCGAGGCCATGCCGCAGAGGCTCTGGGCAGGATCAGGGATCCGAGTGCAGTGGAACCCCTGATTGCAGCCTTGAAGGACCAGGATGCAACGGTTAGAGGTAATGCGGTGGACGGACTGGCTAAGATTAACGACCCGCGGGCCATAGAAGCACTATCGGCCGCGTTAACCGACAAAAGCAAAATAGTTCGAAAGAAAGCGGCTCGGGCATTGACAGTGATTGCTGGGGAAGACTTCGGCGAGCGCTGAAAAGAGGCAGAGCAGTCGTCTAAGTAGGCTTGCTTTCATCCAAGTACTGCTCCCCTTTCGCGGCAATCTTGTATTCTGGAGGCCGGCCGACTTCAACAGCTATATTTATATATGCCTGCTCTTTGAGCACATCCAGATAAGGTTCCAATTTGGGTTCAACGATCCCCAGTAGATCCGACAAGTCTTCCAAAGGATAGCCTGTATATCCCGCAGCGGCCAGAAGCTTGAGAACTCTTTTCTGCACACTCTCGGTCTCTTTCGGAGCTTTTTTCTTTTTACGACGAAGCCCTCTTACTTTCACCTTTTTACCGGGCGATGAGCGTGGTTTCTCGGGCTTTGGTTTCCGAGGCTCTGGTTTACTGGGCTCTGGTTTACTGGGCTCCTCTTTCTCTCTTATCCTTTCTTCAATCCTCTCATCGATTTCATCTTCAAGCTCTTTAGCTGCTTCAGAAGCCTCAACTTCCTGCTCAGCAAATCCAGGTTCTCTTTTGAGGTCACCGATTGAAATCGGTTCATCATCATGTTTACCTGTATGGCTAAGCGATACCAAGGTAGCCCGCAACTCGGCTTTCATGGTGTCATAGGACAGACGCGGGAGCCGTCGGATGCCAAAACGCTTTGCCAAATCTTCAAAAAGCTGCTCCATAAAATTGCCATCATCAACCTCCAGCACCTCAAAGGTGCGAAGGTGTGACGGTAGACCAATTTTGTTTAGCCCTGAATGGCAGAGGCAACTGATTGCCAGGCTTTTGGTCCAGGCACAGCCAAATTCGAAATGGATCCACGGTTGGCGAATTGATTTCGGGCTACAAAGGACCAAAACAAGATCCGCACTTGTTAGCGCACCATCGAGCTCCACGAGCCATTTGTCACCCACTCCACTATCGCCAGAATTGCTGCTTAGCAATACTTCAAATTGCCCAAGAAACGTGGACTCGATAAAATCCTTTAGAAGTAAAGCTATTAAGGCTTCGTCAGAAACGTGACTAATCAATATTTTCAAGGCTGCATTCCTCCTTGACCCGCTACAACTAGCACGACTCGTGCCAAAACAAAACCAAGGAAAAAGTCTGGCCAGAGCTGATTTCGAATTGCGAATTTCGAATTTCGAAATGCAAAATGCGAGATGATAAATCCGCAATAAAAAGAGCCACGCCCAAGGGGCATGGCTTTTGTTTGCTTATTCAAACTGTTACCAGATCCACTGGAGTTTCCAATTCATGAATGAGGAATTTTACGCAAGGTTCAGGAGATCAAGGGATTGCGCGGAGGCGTACTTTATGGTACGCCGCACAAGGAATCCCGCAGATTGACGCAGAGATTGCGGAAAAGGACCATTCATGGATGGAAACTAGCCTAATTTCTCACATATACCCTTGCCGTAATCTTGGCAGGCATGTAAGCCTTCGGTTCCATCGACAAGGTCTTCCTTTAAATTAAAAGAACCTAGATTGGTCATGTCCATTTTAAATACATGTGCCATAGTGTCGAAAACCAATGCCGGTGCATCTCCGCTGTGGGTATATGAGCCAAACGCACCGCCAACCTTGCCCGGCAGATTTGCCTTCTGTGCCAGGAACAGAAAAGTCTTCATCGTACCGATCATGTCTCTGTGGTATGTGGGCGAACCAAAGACATAGGCATCATAACCTGCCACTTCTTCCTCGTTCTTGAGCTGGGTGATCTTTTTGAGTTCAGGCTCGTGCCCTCCCATACGGATCCCTTCAGCTATGCCCTCAGCCATCTTCTCGGTCTTGCCTGTCCTACTGTCGTAGGCAATCAGTACCTTTTTCATCTTAAAACCTCCTTTAGGATTTTAGATTCAAGATTTTAGATTGTAGAATGCAGATTGAAGATTTCAACTACTGATCCATGTTCTTAAATCTGAAATCTGCAATGTTAGATCACCTTAGTGCCTTGAGCTTATCGTGCCAGGCACATCGGTTACAATACGTCTCGGTCTCGCCTTGAACCTCCGGTATTTCGGATTCATCGGTGTCTGAGTTAAAGACGATCTTTCCATCCTTCAGGTCAAATTCGTAGATTTCGTAGGGATCCGCAGGATCTTTAACATAAAAACTCTCTGAGCCACACAGTGGACATTTCTCATCAGACATCTTTCGCTCCATAGTCTGCCTGTATGGCCACTGGCTAGTGGCCATACAGAAATGTTTCAATCGGGTGCCATCCTAGGAAGTCCTTCGACAGGTTCAGCAGGAGACAGAATCAACAGGTTGGAACCTTTAACCCTGATATTTCATGAATTGCTGTCGCGAGACCACGAAGATGGGCGTGCCACCGGGCAACCGCAGGGGGTTGGATCCGAGGCGTACCTGAACGGTACGGCGAGGGGCCGACAACCGAGGACGCCAGGAAGGAAGGCCATATCCGTGGTCGCAGTAAGTTATTCATGAAATATCAGGGTTACTAGTCTGTCTATTTTCCAATGGTAATACTCTCATCCTTGAACAAATCTTTCACTCCGGCTTCAGCCAGGGCTGGGTTTAGATATAGTGTGTATTTCTTTGCGCCCCTGGCATCAACAAATGTATTGTCAAAAGTCAAATCTGCCTTCTTGAGAAGTTTGATGCTGCTGTCCATCAGAAGAAAGTGATAGTTCAAAGCCCCAAAGGTGAGAGCGGCTAAGATAACAGCTATGATCCCAACTTTCTTCATAGTTCCCACACCTCAACTGTCATTATTGGCCAATAGTTGGCCCCTGAGCCTTCCTTTGATGGCCCTTTCCTAGCCCTCACCGGAAGATGGGTCCACCTTTTGTGATGATTGCGATACCAGGGTAACCGGGGCCGGCTTTGATAGTGCCAGGTCTTTCAGGGTGCTGCCCTGAAGTGCCCGTTCCATGGCTTGGTCGAGGTGGTCAACGAGCTGGTCAACGGCAAGCTCCGCCGATTCACTCTGCGGCTTGAGATCAACCATTTCATTAGCCCCACGAACAGCATCCAGAACGTCTTTAAGCCCTGCAGTATCCAGGGGTCGGGCGGGCACATAGGTTGGCGGCTCGTTCGCAGTCTGGGTCAAAAGACCGTACCCTTCCAAGGCCTCCATTACGGGCTCCAAAGCTTCCATAGGTACATTGAGACTTTGGGCGAATTCTTTCAAAGTCAGTGCGGGGAGGTTGTCGTAGTAGTTGTTCCCGACCAAGAACATAACCAATAGGGCTAGCTTCTCTTGCATGCGGTTACTGAGCCGCAGCTCGCGCCGATAAGCAGTCACGGACTCGGGATGCTGGTGGTAGTAAGCGACGCTGGCTCCCACAAGAACAATAAGCCAGCTCAAGTATAGCCAGATCATGAACATGATAAGAATTGCAAAGCCGGAGTAGATTGCAGTGTACTTGGCGGACTTAACCACAAAGGAGGCAAATGCCCAGCCGCTGGTTTCCCACAGGACGCCCGCCACCAGTCCGCCAGTGAGGGCAGAGCGGAACCGCACCCTAGTATTGGGTACAAAGATGTAGACGAAGGTAAATGCTGCAATGACCAGAAGATAAGGAACCAGTGTAGTCGCCAGTTCCATGAGACTGCCAAAAACCTTTATGGCCACCATTTTCTGAACTACCGCTGTACTCATTACCGACGCCGTAATGCCGAGTGCGGTAAACACCAGTACAGGGCCAATGAGGATAACGCTCAGATAATCGCTGAATTTTTGTGCCAGGGGGCGACTCTGAGTCACGTGCCAGGTGTCGTTACAGGCTCGTTCGATCTTCTGGATCAAAGAGATAACAGTGTAAATGAGAAGTGCAAGACCTACTGAGCCAAGGACCCCCGCTTTGACACTATCCACAAATCCGATTATGCGGGAAGCCACCTCGACCCCTCTCTCACCCATTGGCTTTAGAAAGTTAAGTAGAAGAGGCTCTATCTGATTGTGTACCCCGAATCCTTTCAGAACAGAGAAGCTGACTGCAAGCAGTGGCACCATGGCTAGTAGCGTTGTGTAGACCAGACTCATGGCTCTTAGGGTGAGTTGTCCTTCAAGCAGATCACGTATGACCACGTAGAACACCCTAAGCACCCTGGTGAGCCTGGCCTTCCACCAGGGCAGAGAGGACAACTCCACCTCCCACACATTTTTTCGTAAGACCGTCTCCACTCTATTCTTTTTAGTCATGGCAACTAGTCAACACTCCCAACCATCTCGGATGACGTCCACAAGTCCATATTATATTACCTTTCACGGTTAACCACTAAATGTTGTTTAATAATGACCACTGAAACGGAAATTGTCAACAAAACAGTCCCTCAGCCTACCATGACACCTTGTTCTGGGTTTTTAATGCAGCTTGGTGTTTGAAATTCAGCAGCATCTCGATCACTCGCCGCCGGCAGCTCATCCCGACGAACCGCTATCCCCCTAATATCACCTATCATTTTGAGCCAATTCAAAGCTTTAACTTCCCTTTCTCAGTTGGCACCTTTATTGCGATGGTGTGTATGAATCATCGGGGCGGAAACCAAGCGATCAAAAAACAACTGAATTGTAGGGGATGTTACAGCCATGAAACTAGCAACCCTGACAGGGTCCAACCGCAAGCATTCATGGGCCAGAGCTTTGCCGGGAAGGACATGCAGTATCTGGTGGTGGACTCTAATTTCGCTAATTACCGTTTCCTGGGTAGTAACTACTCCAACTCACCTCTCTGCCGCCCAGAAATATTATTACATTCATGTCAGTTCATTCAGGGCCAAGGAAAACGCTGTTAAGGTCGCTCGGGATCTGCAACAGAAAGGATATCGTTCAGTGGTTAGCGGCGAACGAGTGCAAAACAAGGGATACTGGTATCGTATCTATGTCGGTCCAATCTCAACTTTGAAACAAGCCAAACTACAAAGCTCGGAATTGAAAAAAAAGGGGCTAACCAAGTACACGGCGATTTACAAGAAATCTCTTATCCGGGACGACTCGGGAAAAACGGTCAGGACTGCAAAGAAAGCAGCGCCGGTAGCCACGGCTACGGCAGGCATAAAGCTCAGCCAGCTTTCTAAAACAGCACCGTCGGCTGGCAAGAAGCCTCCTACGATGCAGGCTAGTAAGCAGAGAGTGGAGGCTGCGAAAAAAGCTCCCCCCACTGTTTCCCCTACAGAAGAGCGCCCAAAGGAGACATCTGAGTTGCAGCGGCGAGGATATGGCCGCAACATTTGCCGCGGGTAAACTTTCCCTTTCCTTGCGGCAAACTTACCGGGAGGTCAATACTGAATTGACCGATCGCACCCAGATCGAATCTGACGGTACAACTACGAATAATCCTATTTCTAGCAGCGAGAAAAATGATTTTGATACCGATATGAACCTATCCATGTTGCGTTTCGGGCTCGGACTTACAGACTATTTGGAGGTCTTTGGGGAGATAGGAGCTTGCTACGACGATTTTGAAGACTTTAATCTGGCTTATGGGGGTGGAGCACGGCTGAATCTCTTCGAGATAAAGAATGGCACTCTAAGAGGATTGTACACTGCACTGGAGGCAGATTACCATAAAGGCAAACTTGAGACTGAATACCAGTCCATTGCGGGCAACAGGTTTTCCAAAGACGCCGACTGGTGGGACTTTACCGGTAAAGGTGAGCTCGGCTTTACCCGGAATCGGTTTGCCGTTTATGTTGGGGGGACCTATTTCGTCTATCGTGAAGATACCGACCGTAAGCGGTTGGGAAGCATTCCGGCGGGCCCCACCCCGGTCAAATTCGAAGATGACCTCGAAGAGGAAAATAACTTCGGTGCCTACGGTGGCCTCAGCCTTTCCCTGACTCCCGATTTATTAGTAAACGTGGAGGGTCAGGTATACACTCAGAGTAGCATTACAGGCGCCATCGAATATCGCTTCTAGCCCACCATAAAAATATCTTTACAGAGTAGCCTACTCTCAAGCCCGCATGAACGTCTCTTTCCTTTTATCCTCGTCTAGTTTCCTTCTTGGTTCTTTGATAAACTAGCCTGGGTATTTCATGAATTGCCGTCGCGAGACTGTATTAAGAGATTTTTTGATGAGAAAAAGCTTCTTCATCTGTTTGCTGGTAGTATTGAGCACACCCTCCGTAAGCCACAGCGAGCAACCAATAGATGTTTTGCAGAAAAGCATCAACACGGGTATCGCCATATTGAAAGATCCTCAGTACCAGGACATTACCGAGAAAGACAGGCAGCAGGAAAACCTTTGCGAAACTGCCTGGGAAGCCTTCGACTTCAAAGAATTCTCCAAGCGAGTTCTCGGTTCAAACTGGCGCAACTTCACTTCAAGTCAGAGGAGACAATTCATAGACGTTTTCTCCGCCTTCCTTTGCAAATACTATATTACCAGGCTGCAGGAGAGGTACACGGATGAAGAAGTCATTTATTTGAGTCAACACCAGCTGGCCGACTCCAGAGTTCTCGTCAAGGTCAATGTCCTCTGGAAGAGGGTAGAGGTACCGGTGGAAGTACGGATGCTAAAGCGCAATGACACCTGGAAAGTTTACGACATTATTGTTCTGGGCGTAAGCGGTGTAAGGAATTATCGCGCCCAGTTCCAAACGATCCTGCTCAAACAATCACCCACGCAGGTGATCGGGCTTATAGAGAATAGGATAAAACAGGAAGAAAAAAGGGCTCATAACAAAAGGAAGGCAAATGAATAGGAGGTCACTCAACCAAATCAAGAAGATTTCTGCTTGGCCTGCAGTTCCCTGAGTCGCTTCCGGTAGTACTCATCCAGAACACCTTTTACCTCTGGCGATCTTCGCACCACCTCTTTCATGCTTTCGTAGCTGAGTTCACATAACAGAGTGTCTTCCACCGCTTGTACCGTTGCAAATCTCGGCGCTGCGGTCAAAAAGGAGATCTCACCAAAAAACTGGTTTTCCGCCAGGTAAGAGACATGGACATCCTCACCCTGGTCATCCTGCGTCAACACCTGGATTTTGCCCTCGAGTATAATATACATTGACCTGCCATAATCCCCTTCTCGGACAATAGTTTTTCCCTGTTTGACAAGAAGCAGCTTTGCCTCCTGGCCCAATTCTGCAAGTTCTTCATCCGGAAAATCGGCAAGAAAGGGTACCTCAGACATAGCTTCCATGAGTCTTCGAGAGCGCCCGGGCAATTCACCAGGTACTCCCTGTGAAAGATCGGTGTGGCCGACTTCCTGAGTTTCAGCTCCAATGTCCAGGCGATCTTGCTCATTTTCCTGCAAGAAACGCAGGGCTACATCTCCAACCCAGATTACATCCCCGCTGGAGAGAACGGCTTTGTTGACCTGCTCACCGTTTACATAGGTACCGTTTCTGCTCTCCATGTCTTCTACAACAGCCTGGCCATCCTCCATATAGACCAAGGTGTGACTCCTGGAAACGGTGGAATGTGACAACCGAATGTCATTCTCCTCCCCCCGGCCGATGGTCAATCGAGTCTCCAGAGGAAACACCATCCCTTTTGTGACTCCCTCCTCAGCGATGAGGCACGATTGGACCATGTCTGCCAAATCTCCGTGTTTGTTAAACCGTAATATTCAGTACAGCGACGGGTTCATCTCAAGTACTGGCTTTATTTACAGACCGCTAAGCTCTGCAGAAAGGTTAGCCCGGATATCTCATGAAATATCCGGGTTTTAGGCGGAGGCATAGACGCCTCGACTTATGCGCTTTATTTTGCCTTCTTTACCCGCCCTGTAGAGAATGCTCCTAATGCTGCCGTCAGGCAGGCCTGTTATCTTCTTTAATGTGGGTATGTCTATGCCTTTTTTGTGCCTCTTTATTATCTTCAGGACCACGTCCGTGGGTGACTGCTTCCGGATCGTGCGGACTGCGGGCTTCTTGGCGGGGGCTTTTTTCTTCGGCGCAGCCGTGGCCTTGGCTACCACCATATTGATCTTCTTCACATCTGCCATCAGATCCCCGAACTTACCAATCAGGTTCTTTATCGCCTTTTTGCGCTCGGCAACTGCTGGTTGCCGTCTTTGCCGAAAATAGTGCAGAGTACGAGTGGCTGCATGGAGAAACTGCATGGAAGCGGGTGAAGCCGATCCCTTTCTGACTCTCAAATAGTTGCAGATCGGCAGGGACAACTCGATCAACTTTTTGCTATAGGGGTCCTTCGCGAGTTTCTCTTTCAGTCCCTCAAGCTCCTTCTCAAACTTCCCAATAGTTTCAGGACTGATTTCCCAATCCAGGGTCAAGAGGCTCGCCTTCAAAGGTTCCAACACATCAACCTTTTGCTTCATGGTTTTCTCCTTATGCACGAAACAGATGCTCCTCAGAAGAGCACATATCGTGCCAATTATTGACGGCTTCGTAAAAAGTCCATCTGTCCCGCCCCGGCGGGATTGCGCTTCATCCCCGCCCTGTTAAATTCTCGCTACGCGAGACGGCGAAGCCGATTTAACAGGGTGAATCATTGCAGCGTACCTATAAGTACGCCTCATTCCTTAAGATTCGCGCGCCTTGCATCTGGAGCTTTTTACTGTGCCGTCTCATTTACGACTTTTTACAAAATCATCAATTATTCATACAGGTTGAAACTTTTCGCACCCCCCATAGCCTCGTTCAGGAATGATACCACCCGAGATTCAAACCAGTATTCTTTTTTCTTATTGAAGGAGATAAATCCCACATGCCCTCCGGAGTCTGGCATCTCAAGAAAAAAGTTGGGGTTTGCCTCTGCCTCTTCTATGGGGTAGCAGGGCTCGGCAAGGAAGGGGTCGTTTTTGGCATTAACCAGCAGGGAAGGAACGGCTAGATTGTGCAGGAACTGTTTGCAGCTTGCCTGACGGTAGTAGTCATCTGCGTCTCGAAATCCATTGATCGGTGCAGTGTAACGGTCGTCAAATTCCTTGAATGTCTTGATCTGATTGTAGTCCTCGTCGCTAATCCTGCCCGGCATGATACGCATCTTTGCCTTTATTTTTTCATGGAGCATTCGCATGAATCGTCTCATGTAGAACTTATTTGAAAACCTTGCCATCTTCTCAGCACCTGCGCCTAGATCGCAAGGGACTGAACAGGCCACGGCCCTGACAATTGCAGGATCCACTTTTTGACCACGCTCTCCCAGATACTTGAAGGTCATGTTACCACCCAAGCTGAAGCCGACAAGGGCAATGGAACTGTATTCTTGTTCAGCGATCACGTGTTGAATGACCGCGTGGAGATCCTCGGAAGCCCCACTGTGGTAAAAACGAAGCTTTTTGTTTGGCTCACCACTGCAGCCTCTCATATTCCAGGCTAGTCCGTCCCAACCATTACGGTTAACTGCCCCGACCATTCCCATGATATACCAACGTTCCGAATTGCCCTCCAAACCGTGAGTAATTATTGCCAGTCTTTTTGCCCCCACCCTGGACCAATCGAGATCCAAGAAATCGTCGTCCGGTGTCCAGATTCGCTCCCTTTCATAGGTAACCCCTTGCACCCTGCGAAATAGGGTGGGAAACAACGACTGGATGTGTCCATTACTAAAACAAAGAGGAGGAACATAGCTAGACTGAGATATAACCGGCATTTGACCTCTCACAGAGCTCACAGAGTTCTCTGAGCCCTCTGGGGACTCGAGCGATCCCTGAGCCAGTCGAAGGGAGAGCGGGCGAGAGAATTTTACAGCTCTTGGTGTCTTCGTGTCTTGGTGGTTCTAACCAAAATCTTCTCTGCGATCTCAGCGCTCTCTGCGGTTAACGTTTTTCGCCGCGTGCCGCGAGGTAGATGGCGGCGAGGATGAGAATGCCGCCTACAAACTTCGTCCACGTTAAGGTTTCTCCAAATATGATGTAGGCCAGTATGGTAGCGCCAATGGGTTCACCCAGAAGACTTACGGCGATGAGGCTGGCACTGAACCATTTGAGCGCCCAATTGTAGCTGCTGTGGCCAATGATTTGCGAGATCACGGCCATGCCGACAAATGCCGAGTAGGTCCCCGGGCTGAAACCCACAACCGGGAGACGCAGGGCAAGAACCAATGACCACAATATGATTGCCGCACTACCGTAACAAAGAACTATATATGCGAGTAACGAGAGCTTCTGCCTCAGATTGCGGCCCAGCAATAGATACATTGCAGCACAGATGCCGCCGAGTAAGGCCAAAAAATCTCCCCATAATGCCTGTCTTCCAATGACAAAGTCTCCGGCACCAATAATGACGCCGCCTATGACGCTGATCACAATTCCGATTCTGGTCATCCAACTCAGACGATCCTTGCTTATTAGAGGCGTTAACACGCCAACCCAGATCGGATTGGTGTTTACCAGCACCACGCTATTGGCCACGGACGTATAGTTTAGAGACGAAATCCAAGTACCGAAGTGTAAAGCGAGAAAAAGACCAGCCAATCCGGCCAGAAGAGTTTCCTTTTTCTTCAGACCACGAAGTTCATCACCAACCTGCCACCAAGCAATGGGAGCCAATATCAGTGAAGCCAGGCCAACCCGGTATGCTGCGATTACCAGGGCTGGCGCCTCGGCCAGACGCGCAAAAATGGCCCCGGTGGAAACCGCCAAAACGCCACTAATCAGAGCCAGCGAAGGATTGAAGGGAGGGCTGTCCGTTCTATTCAAAGTCATGTGTGGTAGAGCTTTCAAAAACTCAGTCTTTAGAAATCCGCAATCTCACATCCCGAAATTCCTGAATCCCTAAATTCCTGAATCCCTAAATTCCTGAATTCGTCTATTCGTCAATTAGCCGGGAATGTAGCGCAAATGCGTGGCAAAGTCGAGGCTGAGAGCAAAGACAGAAGCCACAAAAGGAGTGAGAAACCAGGCAAGAAAAATATGAACAAGGGTCCGCCGCTGTATGGTATTGACGCCTTTAATAATTCCCACTCCCAGTACGGCTCCAATTACCGCCTGCGAGGTTGAGACCGGGACCCCCACCAGAGCATAGACATGAACGGTTATAGCCTGAGCCAGTACCACCGCCAGGGCAGAGAAAGGGTCCAGTCTCACCAGTTTCTGCCCCACAGTCTCCATTACCTTTTTGCTGAAGGTGAGAATTCCCAAGCCAATACTCAATCCCCCAATCAGGACAGCGGCAGAAGTGCTCAACATTCCAGCACCCACGAAAACCGCAGTCACATTAGCTACGTTATTCGCACCAAGGGCATAGGCACCATAGGAACCAGCAATAATGAGACCCAGCCGCAGTAGAATGTCAGACTGAAAGATATTCAGATTCGTGCTGTTGGCTACTGCAGCCAGCAGTTTGTAGACAATAATGGCTAAGACCATGCCTCCCACAGGGGTTCCTACCCAGCAAACCACCACCTTTCCGAGACCCGCAAAATTGAGCTGACGGTTGAGAATCCCGACTCCCAGAATGGCTCCCACTACTGCCTGGGATGTTGAGACAGGCAGTCCAAGCAGCGTCATAATTGTTACCGTACATGCTGCCGCTATGGATGCTATTATTGCCTGATTAGAGGTGAAGTGGGTAAGGCCTCTTAGGGTTTCTATCCCTGACTGTCCCCCCAAGAGGGCACCCGCGAGGACAAAGGAAGAGGCTAAGATTGCAGCCGTCCAGAATTTGACCATTCTGGAAGATACAGCCGCACCAAAAACGTTGGCTGCATCATTGGCTCCCAGAGACCAGCCTAGAAATATTCCACCAAGAAGAGAAGTCATTACACCCGACGCTTAATATTGATTATGTAGACACTTCTGGATACACGATCAGCCTGATCCGCAATCTCGCCCATATGGCCCACGAGTTCCTTGAGCTGCATCTTTTCAAAAGGGTCCATTTCGGCGTCAAAAATTTTGCTGACTATTTCTCGCTCCATGTGGTCACACCTACTCTCGTGGCTATCAATGGTGGATACCAGAGCTTTGATATCCTCGGTCTTATTAAAGTAGGCGTCGACCTGCCTGATTACAAGATCACAGCATTCCAGAGAAATCCGCATGAACTCTCTAAGGTTCGGCACTATAAAATCTGGAATCTTTATCTTCTGACTTTGGATCATGAAGAGAACCGCTTCAAAATGATTGGGAATAAGGTCGATTGACTCGAGAAGTCTGAATATGTCACCACGAGACTCGGGAATCAGAACTTTGGAATACATCATCTCTATGATCTCGTTGCGGATGTCATCAGCCCTGGATTCGAACTTGTGAGTTTGGGCAATGAGAAAATCGCAGTTTTCTCCGAGGCCGAAGTCAAAATAGCAATCCATGGCTTGCTCAAAGTGTTCCTGAGTCTTTTTCAGATTATCAAGGTACCTGAAAATCAACTCTTGAACTTGCCGCTCTTTTTTGAAAAGCAATTTAAACATAACCAACCCTTGCAAACTGTAAAATATCAAATTCCAAGCACCAAATCTCAGGGTGTCGGGTGTCAGGTGTCAGGGAAGAAAAACAAAAAAACTGAAACCTGAACACTGAAACCTGAAACCTCAGTCTTTGTGATTTGGAATTTCTCTTCCTCAAGTACTCCCCTAGAGCTTGCAATCTTTACCGGCAAATCCATTGAACTCTGACTTGGCCGCCCTAAGGACCAGGTTTTCGATGTTCAATAAATGAGACTATTGCCATCCTTGGAAATCAGCAAGCTTTGTGCCATTCTCATAGATAGCTTGAAATTAGACGGTACGACGGCCGTCTCCATGCTGTCAATGGACCAATTATACCCTAATGTTGCATACCTATGTCGAGGAAAAACGCGAAAGAGTACGTCATTTGAGAATATGAACCGCAGAACCGCAGAACAAGGAACCGCAGAATATAGAAGTAAAAAACATTGTCTTACTCCTTTCAAAAACTTCTGCTGTTCGAAATTCCTTGTTCGATATTGTCCTTCGGACTCCCCACCCTGCGGGCGGGTCCCCAGTTTCGATATTCAAAATACAAAACAGGATGAATCCCGTTTCAATCAGGACTGAAAGTGCTGCACTTACAATCTCAAGCAGAAATAACTGTCTCTGACCCTCGCAAGGCGGTGTCCTAGACTGGCCTTGGGGATCAGGTTTTCTATGACTAAAGAAACTGTCCAGCTTTGTCTCCAGTCTTGCCATTAGTTGCATCCAGCCAACACATGTGTAGATTACCCTACAGCCTTTTCAGCTAATTCCCAGACAAAATACCTGCTAACTGCAAGAAATAATAGATAATTACCAAAATGTCCTCATTGGTATGTTTCTTGTTTAATAATTGGTTTAGTAGCTGTGTGGACAGGACATCCTAGGCCTCCTGTGCACTCCCCCAGCGGCATCCAATGGTAGCCGCTGGGGGTTTTCTTTTTCTTATCCCCATAGTTTGTTGGCACCCGTGAGAAAAAAATAGTATTTATTCTCTTGACAAATCCGTTTTCGTTTATGGTAAAGTCTAGCTGCTGCGTTTTTTTGAGTTTGATACTCTTGATCCAACTGAATGGTCCTGCATTGCTCCCCTCTGTCTTGCCCATCTGCGGAGTGAGAAACCTTCTATATCACTATCTATTGGCAGAGATGTTCGTTGCTGACCGAAGCATCAAGCGAGCGTCGTTCGACCTCAATCTTTGCTACGAATAGGGGGAGTCATGGCATCGACAATGGAAATGCGCAGCACCAAGATGCTGATGGAGTTGGAGGCACTGGCAGAGAAGCTCGGTATTCAAGTCGTTTACGAGAGGTTGCCTCGTAGCCGCAGTGGCCTGTGTCGTTTGTATGACAAGCACATGCTCTTTGTTGAGAGGAATCTTGATGAGGATGAGCAGGTTAGGATTTTTATCGAAGCTCTCTCTCGTTTCCATATCGATAACATCCAGATGCTGCCGAGGATCAGACACATTCTCCACGAGTATAATTCGGCCATCCAACCCCAATAGCCAGAAGGGAGGGAAGGGGTGAACAGTAAGCGCTGGGTGTTCAACCTCATGGCTGCCTTAATAGCTCTTTCTTATGTCATAATGTTTGGCGTTGAGGCTGAGGCAGATGGCTTTCGTAAAAGGTTAGTAAAATTTGATGGTAAGGTCACCAAGGGCAAGCTGGACAGCAGCGGCAATCTCATCTTCGTGGGGCGAGGAAAGTGGAATGCACCGCTTAAGATTAGATTCAGTCCATTCGTTAGAGTGTATTTCGAGTTGGTGCCATTCATTGAAACTGAATCTCATGGCATATTGGGTGAATATACCGTTACCTTTACCTTTATCCCAAAGGCCCGTGGCGCTTCTCATCAGAATTTAAGATTTGGAATCACAAACCGCGACGGTGACGAAATAACGAGCAATGGTGTGGCTGCCCCAAACGGTTCGGGGTGGGCGATTGGACTTGCCACTGAGCGAGAACCATTCGAGATACACGTTTCCTACTCGTCAGAAAAAAGCAAAGACCTGACTCCGGTAGACTCCAAGTAAAGTAACCCTTCATAGCAGGAGAAGAAGAGATGGTTAAGAAACGGTGTGGATTGGTATTTGCATTGACGTTAGCGTTCCTGTTGACGACGGTGGGGTCCGCCGTGGCTGTGGAGTCCGGCCGTTACCAAGCTATGCAAATAAGCGTAGGGAAAAAGAGCGAATACAACATTTTTATCCTTGATAGCAAAGAGGGCCACATGTGGCTGTTAGAAACCAGAGAAAGCAGAATCGACGGCAAGCTTTTCGGCGGCCTGAAGTATCAAGGAAAACTGCGTCCCGGCAAAAAAGCTGGAGACATAATTTTCCAGTTTGGGAAAACAGAGTAAAGAATCCGGGCACAAAGGTAAGTTCCTGTTTGAACGACTTTTGAACGAAGAAGGGGGCGACAATTAATGTCAACCCCCTTTGTTATCATGGTGGGCGGGGGGAGATTCGAACTCCCGACCTCCGCCGTGTGAGGACGGCACTACCCCACCATCACTAATCATGCGGATCCGCGGGCATCTGACATATTCTTGACAAAGTTTTTGTGGACTAACACGTTGGCTGAATACCCCAATAAGATTTATACGTGTCAACCTCTGAACTTGCGTATACTGTGGTTGTTCCCTGTCTGTTTACCTAGTTGAGACGGCTTGACCTTTTAAATCCTACCTTTCACTTCTGAGCCCTTTCTTCCTCTACCCTTCCTCATGGGCTCTCAAGAAATCGGTTCGCGGCTAGTCTCTTATCGTTCAATTTTAAGGAACCGATGGGAAGTGTAGGGTCTTCCTGCCCACTTTGCGTCACTGACAAGCAGGGCTCACCTGTCTATTTACACCCCAAAACACCCCAATTAACACCCCTTTCCAAATTAACACTTCCAGTAGTATCTGTTACTTAATATGTGATTACAGTATGTTACAGACTTAACACTCCCGTTAGGTGAGTGTCACTTCACGATAAGTGTCTGTCACCTAAGAATTCCCTAGGAAATAGCAGAAATAAACTGACGTAAATTACTTTCAGTGCAGAATAACACTCACGTAGAAGCTATCCCGCCGTGTAACCATACTAAGAGCAGATTAGATTTCAGGCGATTATACATATAGGGATGTGATCTACATTTATCGAGATGGGGTTACATTTCTGATCATCAGGAGAGCTTCAGAAACCTTTAGATATGCTCCTCATATATGAACTTTTCTTAGATTTAACATCTTGGCAAGAGATGTTTAACCAACATCCTTGAATTGCTACCCCACTATTTTGTGCCGAGTCCTCAGAAGCTGAAAGTGCGGCTTAAGGGTCGAATAGCGCGGGTAAATCTAAAAAACTCTAAGTTTACCTTGATTTCAAGGTCATCGATCATTATTTATATCCATATTATTTAATGCGATAGAATGGAGGAGACAATGACCAAAGAAACAGCATTAATTGTAGGCGGATCGGCAGGCATCGCTCTTGATACTGCCAAAAGACTGGCGAAACGAGGCGTGGATTTAATCCTTATTGCACGAGGGCAAGATCAATTGGCTAGGGCCAAAACAGATGTACAAAACGTTGGTAACGCCGATGTAGAGACCGTATCGCTTGATCTGTATGACTCTGATGGGGTGCAAGCATTCATCTCAAAAATCGACAATGATAGCCGTGCGATTAAATATCTGATAAATGCCGCCGGCTATTTCAAACCTGTGTCTTTCCTTGATCATACACTTGAAGATTACAGGAAGTACATGGATCTCAATGAGGCCGTTTTTTTTGTCACCCAAGCCGTGACCAAAAATATGAAGAAAAATGGCGGTGGATCGATAGTAAATGTTGGCTCGATGTGGGCTAAACAAGCGATCAAAGCTACTCCGTCCTCTGCGTATTCGATGGCAAAGGCAGGTCTGCATTCTTTGACGCAACATCTGGCAATGGAGCTGGCCGAGTACAATATTCGTGTCAATGCCGTATCCCCGGCGGTAGTTCAGACCACGATCTATAAATCTTTTATTGAGGAAGACAAGATTACGGAAGCCTTGAAAGGCTTTGACAGCTTTCACCCGATCGGACGCATAGGGCAGCCGGAGGATGTGGGCGCTGTGATCGATTTCTTGCTTTCAGACGAGGCAGGATGGGTGACTGGTGCAATCTGGGATGTTGACGGAGGCGTCATGGCCGGCCGCAACTAAAGCATCTATAATTGCAAATCGGGGTCGCATCTTTACTATTAAATGTTAAGGGGCCAGATGTCCGTATAACTCTTGCATGATAACGGTTGGAGCGAAGTGTCGATCTGATCCTTTCTCCTTCCACTTTATATAGCGCCAGAACTGTTCGACCAGCTACTTACGATAGCTGCTATAGATGTGAAATTTTGGATGTGTCCAAAAGTTTGAGATATGCAAATCATATCTACAAAACTGCTGAAGTTTAGGTATTGGCAAGCTATCTACAATTTCCCATCAAAGGTTCCCCAGCAACATCTTGATGACACCTAGTCGTACCTACATTTCCATTATTTGGGGGGTTGCTCTACTGAAAGCGATGGCCGGCCCAATGGACTAATATGCAATCCAACTAACCGATCAGGATCTTGTATGTTTCTCATCATAGCAGAAACTCTCCGACCCCTTTTAACTTGAGGCTTGACTGAGCGACCTATGGAGATTAATGTGCACGTACTAAGGGTCCAGTCATATTGAAAGGTTGGTTTCGCTCTGAAGGATAGTTTCCTTTGCCAAAGCGGTGACCTGAGATTTGGGACCATAACAGAAACTTTTTGAAGGAGGTCAGCACTGTGGCAGAAGGAACTGTTAAGTGGTTTAGTGAGAGGAAGGGGTATGGCTTTATTGAGCAGGAGGATGGTGAGGATTTATTTGTTCATCACTCCGCTATCAACATGGCCGGTTTCAAAACTCTTAATGAAGGTGACCGGGTGAGCTTTGACGTAGGACAGGGCCAAAAAGGTCCTGCAGCCGAGAACGTCACGAAGCTTTAGTTGGCGGTAACAAGCTTATCAAGGGCATCTCGTTTAAGTAAGATAGGGGATGCCCTTTTTATTTTCGCACGCTTCGCTGAGCCAAAGGAAAATCCACTGCATCAAGCCATCGGAACCATTACAATTGAAAACTGCACTTTTCTACTCATGAGGTTTAAGGACTCATAGGCTGTTAAAAGTCTAGATAGAGGCAGGTGGACGATTTCTAATAGAGAAAAGCAAGATAAGGAGGCGAATTTGGGAGAGCAGAATAGCCCCGGGGCCAACGGAAATCTTCTCCTTAAAGAGGGGCATGAGAATGATTCCGTTCATTCTTACTTCCAGGAAATGGGACGGTTCTCCCTTCTGACTCGAGAAGAAGAGATTCAGATTGCCAAGCGGATCGAAATTAGTCAAAAAAAGGTCGCCCAGGCGGAAAACGCCATTCAGAATTGTGAAAAGCAATTGGGTCTACCCCTCGAAGAAATTAAAGAGCTGGTGGGCGTGGCCAAGAAAGATCCTCAGGAGGCAAAAAGGATTGTTAAGGAGACCGGTATATCCATCAATAAGCTTCTGGATAAGGAGGAGACGATTCATCGGGCCCTCCAGGAGATCCATCATGTAGAGTCGGAAACCCAGACGAGCAGCTACCAACTCAAGCAGGATTTAAAAAAGGTTCTTCACGCTCGCGAAGAGATAGGGGCTGCCAAAAAGGAATTTGTGGAGACGAACCTGCGTCTGGTCATCAGTATCGCTAAGAAGTACACTAATCGGGGAGTTGAGTTTCTGGACCTAGTCCAGGAGGGAAATATGGGCCTCATGAAAGCTGTGGACAAGTTCGACTACCGTAGGGGATATAAGTTTGGCACCTACGCCACCTGGTGGATACGGCAGGGAATCACCCGCGCTATTCAAGATCAGGCTCGAACGATCCGACTACCCGTTCATATAGGTGAGGTGCTCAACAAGGTGATCCGGAGTTCTGGAGACCTGGCCAAGGAGATCGGCCGGAGTCCAACCCCTGATGAAATTGCCAGGAAGATGGAACTACCCATAGAGAAAGTGAAGAAGGCACTTGAGATTGCCCGAAGAAGAAACCCCATTTCACTAGAGACCCCCATGGGTGAAGAGCACTCCCACCTGGGAGACTTCATTGCCGATAGTGATAGCGTTTCCCCGGAAGAGGCAGCGATCCAGAAGGATCGGGCCGAGCGAGTTCAGGTGATTCTTGCCACCCTAACCCCTCGTGAGGAGAAGGTTTTGCGGAGACGCTTCGGAATTGGGGAGGAGACAGAACACACCCTTCAGGAGGTGGGGGAGGAGTTTGGTCTGACGCGTGAACGCATTCGCCAGATTCAGGCCAAAGCCCTGACTAAGTTGCGGCACCCCAGCCGGAGCAAAAGATTCGCTTTCATCGAAGAGTGAACTCTCCTCATTCAGGAAAACTAAAGAGAAGACGTTGGTTAGACCTTTTGCCCTTTATTGACTGAGGGAGGTTTTCCCTCGCAGAAGGGGGAAACTGATCTTTATGAAGTTATCCTTTTTGAAAACCTGAAAAGGGTGACTGCTAGAAAAGAGAAAAAATGAGAATCTCATAGACACACCTCCCGATAGCGTAACAGGACGCTACAGGAAAAACGATGTCAACAACTTATAGAGAATCATGGCCAGCACCACCCCGACCGCCGCATTTCCATCCCGAGCGCAATTCTATCTCGACCATCGCCATACGCTCTTGATTGACTAGAGGGGCTGTTCTATCAATAGTTGGAAATTGAACCTCTGGCTGAGCGACGTTTCGATGATACCGAAGCTCTCATCATCTAAAGCGAGTGAATCATAGATTACCCAGTAAAAAAGGTCAGCCTTTGATGCCAGTGGTGGAGTTGATCGAAACACACCCAGTTTGGCACGGTTAAACTTTCTGATCGCAAGGTGGGTGTGTACCAACCTCGTCTGGGTAAGAAGGGACAGGGCAGAGGCGGTGAGACCAACCAGATAAGTGGGGAATTTGCCCGGGGGCATTAGCGTCGTGCCCATTCGGCGTGCAAGGAGACACGGCGTTGTGGAGGCCACCCTATTTCGCTGCGAGGAAGGCCACAGGCCTACGATTGGCCCCAGAAGCATCGGGGGTTGACCTCCCGCATTTTTGATAGTACCAGTAAACTAATACCGTATGTCCCAAAGGGAGGGACACTCTATGGATTTGTATAAGAGTGATCGCGGGCCAACTGGGGCGATCTACACGAGACTCCACCGCATGCCTCTTACCATACCGGCACCACTCTAATCCGCCTCCAACTGGCAGCGGGACCTTTACCGGCTCCGGAACCGCCGAGTGACTATGGTCAAGAAATCCACCCAGAAGGAAAAAACTATGTCCAGCACAAATGAAAGGCAACGGGCCATTGAACTGGCCATGAGCCAGATTGAACGGCAATTCGGCAAGGGAGCCATCATGCGGCTCGGCAGCGACGCCATGATTCCCGACATCCAGGTAATTCCCACAAGCTCGCTCTCCCTGGATGTCGCTCTGGGGTTGGGGGGCGTGCCCAGGGGGCGGGTGGTGGAGATTTTCGGCCCGGACGCTTCCGGCAAGACCACCCTGGCACTCCACATTCTCGCCGAAGCCCAGAAAGGCGGGGGAATAGGGGCGTTCATCGATGCCGAACACGCCCTCGACCTTGGCTACGCTCGAAAGCTGGGCGTCAATGTAGACGATCTGCTCGTCTCCCAGCCCGATACCGGTGAGCAGGCTCTGGAGATCACTGAGACCCTCGTGCGCAGCGGTGCCATGGACGCGGTGGTCATTGACTCGGTGGCGGCCCTGGTACCTCGGGCCGAGATCGAAGGGGAGATGGGCGACGCCCATATGGGGTTGCAAGCTCGGCTAATGTCCCAGGCGCTGCGTAAACTGACCGCTGCCATCAGTAAGTCCAGGACTACGGTGATCTTTATCAACCAGATCCGCATGAGACTGGGCGTGCTTTTCGGCAATCCAGAGACAACCACGGGCGGCAATGCTCTCAAGTTCTATGCCTCGGTTCGCTTGGATATTCGCCGGCTCAGTGCCATCAAAGATGGACAAGAGACCATTGGCAATCGCACTCGGGTCAAAGCGGTCAAAAACAAATTGGCGCCGCCCTTCAAAGTGGCGGAGTTCGATATCATATACGGTCAGGGGATCTCCAAAGAAGGGGACATTCTGGACATGGCCACAGCCCTTGACATCATTGATAAGAGCGGGGCCTGGTACTCCTACGCGGGAGAACGAATGGGCCAGGGCCGCGAAAGTGTTAAGGCTTTCTTGAAGGAGCACTCGGATATCTGCAGCGACATTGAACGCAAGGTCAGGGAGGCATACGGTCTAAAGGTAGCTGACAATGGTGATGAGGGGCAGACGGAATCATGAAACAGCCTAGGTCAGGAAAGCGAAGAAAAGAAATCGCAAGAAGTGTGCCGCTCAAGGCAGGAAGGAGTAAATTGTGGCTTACAGGTGCTCTATGTGTTAAACGCTTCGAGCTTTCAGCTTTGAGCTATCTCGTATCCGCTAAGGAGCAAAGAGCTAGTCGACGCTATGTGCTACGCCTCTTGCGCTTTGCTCACTCTTCACCCGCTTACTGAACGGGAAGAAATATTTCTTACTGCCAGGCGCAACAACGCCACCTGAAATCAGCAGTTTAAAGGCATCCTCCACACTGATGCTTAGCGGGATCGCCTCATCCTCCGGCACGATTAGATAAAATCCCGAGGTGGGATTTGCTGTCGTTGGAACATAAACATTTATCATCTTGTCGGTGGTCTTTTCCTTAATTTCCCCTGTGACCTGTCCGGTCACAAAGGCCAAAGCATATAAGCCATTTCGCGGGTATTCAATGAGGACTGCCCGCTTGAAGGCATCCTAAAGCTCTACTTGTTCACATAACTGATAAGGAGATTCAAACTCAATAAAATTATCTGCCCTCGATGCAAAGCAAACCCCCTGATTGGGCCAGTCGATAGGGTAATGCCTTGTCTGTAAGAATCTTTTGGCGGCACCAACGAAATAGCTGGGGAGACCGAACATCACCATCACTCAAGAAAGACGCAAACACACCAGAGCCAAAGTCAAATGGCCCGTGGTTATAAAGACCGCTCGAGGGTCTACTCGCCAGTTAACACTCGCCTACAACAGACCAGCCCCCAGCCCAAAACCGGCGTGGGAAACGCCACAGCGCAAATAGTCTAGCGTCCAGCATCAGCTTGACTGACATGCTTGCAATAGAGTATGCTCAAGTATGCTTTATCTGGAGGGGTGGAAGTGCCTGCCAACTCACGGCCATGACCCTTGCTGGATTGCAACACTACCTCTTATCGCTTGTCAAGCTGATTGACTCTGGTTTTTCTCTGGAGAGCCCCGCTCGGGTGTACACTTCGGGAAAGCTCCAATTAGTTTAGACCACTGCCTCTGGCAACGGTGGGATCTTTGTCTGCATGGCCCTGTTTTGTGCTGAGCGGTGTCCGCTTGGTATGCGTCTGCTAAGGTGGTGCAGTCCGCGTATATCTCATGAGGTGCAGAAAGGGAGGAGAACAAGGGATGAGCAACATCAAAATTGGTATCATTGGGGTTGGAAATTGCGCCAGTTCATTGATTCAGGGAATCTATTATTACAGGGATAAGGGTAGCGAAGAGGCCATCGGCCTGATGCATTGGGACATCGGCGGATACAAGCCCTACGACATCGAGGTGGTAGCGGCCTTTGAGATCGACCGTCGCAAGGTTGGTAAGGATGTGGCCGAGGCGATCTTCGAGAAACCAAACTGTACAACGGTGTTCTGCAACGACATACCAAAGACCGGTGTGGCCGTGCAGATGGGGCGGATCCTGGACGGATTCTCCGACCATATGCACAACTATGACGACAAATACACCTTCGCCTTAGCCGACGAACCGGAACCTGACCAGCACGAAGTGATCCAGGTTCTCATGGAGTCGGGCACGGAAGTCCTGTTAAACTACCTCCCGGTGGGCTCGGAGCAGGCTACCCGCTTTTATGCTGAGTGCGCCCTGGAAGCAGGGGTGGCCTTTATAAACAACATACCTGTCTTTATTGCCAGCGATCCTGTCAGGGCCAAGCGTTTCGAGGAGAGAAATCTTCCCATCATCGGTGACGACATCAAGTCCCAGCTCGGCGCCACCATCACCCACCGAGTACTGACCGATCTGTTCAATAAACGGGGGGTCAAGCTGGAGCGCACCTATCAACTCAATACCGGAGGCAACACCGACTTCCTCAACATGCTCAACCGCAGCCGGTTGCTGTCCAAAAAGGAGTCCAAAACAGAAGCGGTCCAAGCGGTTGCAGCCCAGCGGATGGATGCCGAAAATATCCACATCGGGCCCAGCGACTACGTAGCCTGGCAAAAAGATAACAAGGTTTGCTTCATCCGCATGGAAGGTAAGCTGTTCGGTGATGTACCCATGAACCTGGAGTTGCGTCTTTCAGTGGAAGATTCCCCCAATTCCGCCGGTGTCGGCATTGATGCCATCCGCTGTTGCAAGCTGGCACTGGACCGGGGCGAAGGCGGCGTCCTGTACGGGCCGTCAGCCTATTTCATGAAGCATCCGCCCCGGCAGTACACAGATGATGAAGCCTATCGGCTGACCGAGACCTTTATCAACGGAGCCTGGGGGAAGAAACCAGATGAAATGCCTGATTATCGCCGCCGGCAAAGGCAGCAGGCTGTGTCGGAAAGGTAATTGCAAACCCCTCGTCCCCATCCTGGGGGTACCCCTCATTGAACGGGTGATCCGCTGCGCCATCCAGGGAGAAAACGATGATTTTTATGTGGTCAGCGGCTACCAAGGGGACCGGGTGCGTGATTTTCTGGACGGTTTGGCCCGCCGCTGCCGTGTAAAGATCACACATATCATCAACGACGACTGGGAACTGGGCAACGGGCTATCAGTGCTCAAGGCCAGGGAGTACCTGGACGGCCCCTTCCTCCTGTTGATGGGTGATCATCTCTTCGATCCCGCCATCCTGCGCGATCTGACCAGGAGGCCAATCGGCGAGGGGGAGATCACCCTCGCCGTGGACTCCTACACCAGGAACTCGCTAATCGACATGGACGATGTCACGCGGGTGCAGTCGGAAAACGGCAAGGTGCGTGACATTGGCAAGGGGTTGGCATCGTTCAATGGCTTGGATGCTGGTATCTTTCTCTGTACCCCCGTGCTGTTTGAGGCCTTGGAACGAAGCGCGGCGATACATGGAGATACCAGCCTATCAGGTGGGGTGCGCTGCCTGGCCACTGCAGGCAAGGTGAAAGCCTTGGACATCCAAGGCAGGTTCTGGCTGGACGTTGACGATCCCAAGGCTCTGGAAAAGGCAGAGCGCGTCCTGCTGGAGCAAGTGCGGGACAAGCCCAACGACGGCCCGGTTTCCAGGTACCTCAACCGCCCACTGTCGGTGAGAATCTCCCGCCAGCTGACACGACTGGCGATATCCCCCAACCAGATATCGCTGGTGTCGTTTCTGTTTTCCCTTATTGCTGCAGGGCTGTTCGCGGTAGGCGGTTATCCCGCCCTGCTGGCTGGCGGCGTACTTGCCCAGGTTGCCTCCATAATTGACGGTTGCGACGGTGAGGTGGCACGGCTGAAGTTCCGTGAGAGCGATTTCGGCGGCTGGTTCGACGCGGTGCTGGACCGCTATGCCGATGCCTTCCTGTTGTTCGGACTAACATGGCACGCCTATGGTGCAAGAGCTGATGGGATTGCTCTCCTTATAGGTTTTTTGGCGATTATCGGCTCCTTCATGCTGAGCTACACCGCCGACAAATACGACAGTCTCATGCGCGGTCGCATTGCTGGCGGCAGGAGGCTGCGTATCGGCCGCGATATCCGGGTTTTCCTCATCTTTTTGGGTGCCCTCTTAAACCAGCCTTTTGGAGCCCTGGCGGTCATTGCCGTCCTGATGAACACAGAAACTGTTCGCAGAGTGATTGTGTGTCGTGGCAAGAAGTAGCATCGAGTGCACGAAGCGAAGGATCAGGGCGATTGTGGCCGGCTCCTCCGTTCCGGAAGACCCCCGCCACGCAGAAAACACACTTGACTGGCTACTGCGGCTCAAACCGGACGCCGATGAACCCTTGCAGATTGCCACACTCGGACATGATATCGAGCGGGCCCTTGTAGCAGGCAAGGTAAAGCGGGCCGATTTCCCTGACTATGACATGTTCAAGGCCGCCCAACCTTAGCGACGTTTCTGAAGAATAGTGAGGTAATTGATGAGTAAAGAGCCAAAATATCACATTGGTTTCAGTAGAGAAGACATGGGTGAGAATCCCCCTACCCTTGCAATGCTGCGCCACTTAATGCAGAATTCAGAATCCAGGAAGCAAAAAACAAAAGCAACTCTCTTGACCTCCTGGCTCCTTAAACCATAGGCTTTGCGCGAAGCTGACAGCTGATAGCTGGGAAGGAGACAAATCATGCAACTGAAAGCAATTTTGTTGAATTTCGCCTATTCGATCATCGGAGGGCTCTTAACCCTGCTTTTTATGTATATAGGCTACAAGGCGTTTGACCGTATCACCCATTTTGATACATCAGATGAGTTAAGGAAAGACAACAGAGCTGTCGGATTGGTAGTGTTGGGAATATTCATCGGTGTCGGGATTGCAATAGGTCTGGTTGTCGGTCTGGCGCTTAACTGATATCATTCCTGAATGATAACGAATAGTAACATTCAGTGGAAGTGTAATATGCTGTATATCATTACAGCTCCTAATGTGAAACCTCCCAGAAGATCAGCAAGTTGCCTGCTCTGCTCTTCGATTTTGCGTGCTACCCTGACTCGCAGCCGGCAGTTTGTCCTTTTGACCTTATTGCTAGCTTTGATGTCACCTGCAAATCTCTGCGCCGAAGATTTCCCACCCGTAACTGCGCAAATCTGGACAACCAAATATGACCAATATTTCAGGAAATATACAAAACGCTACTTTGGTCCCGGGTTTGAATGGCATTGGTTTAAAGCCCAGGCGATTGCCGAATCAAACCTAAAAGCCGACGCCAAGAGCTGGGTAAGTGCGAGGGGAATCATGCAAATCATGCCAAAGACGTTTGCAGAAATTCAAAAGAAGAATCCCTCATTCGCTGACATCAATGAGCCCCGTTGGAACATTGCCGCCGGAATCTACTATGACCAGCAGCTTTACCGGAAATGGAAGGCTGAGCGGCCTCACCTGGACCGTATGAGCTTTACCTTTGCTAGCTATAACGCCGGCTTTCGCAACATCAGAAAAGCTCAGGGTCTCTCCAGGAAAGCTGGAATAAATGAGAACCTCTGGACTAGCATTAAGAACACGGCTCCGAAAGTTCGTGGCTGGCGTTATAAAGAAACTCTTGGCTACGTGGACAAAATTCATACAATGATGGCCCCTCTAGTCGGACCGTAAAAGAAGAACTCAATTCGCTTCGCGCACATGCGGAACGATGGAATATTGGGTTGATGCCTCATCTGGTCGAAAGATGGTGTGCTACATGGGACAACGTTTACCCCAAGAACAGTCGGTACATGACAGGGAAGTTGCCCGGGTTGCTCGCCACGAGCAACTCATATGAAGCCCTACTAGAATGGTATGAAACTTACGTATAACATACTTTAATCTAAACTCAGGCTACTTCAGAGCACGTCCCACATTTTGTGTTGAGATTTCTGGTGGGGAAAGTGTGGATTAAGGGATGTAATATAAAGTCCGCTCCCAGCCTCCATGCTCCCCACCTCACCTTCTCCATGGTTGCCCCTTTTCAGTATCAAATCTCATTCTCAATTACTATCAATATAGTATGATATGTATCTGTCTTTATTATTAAAATTGGTATTTTTTGTTGACATCAAACAAATTGTTAATATATCTTAAAATCAGCTCAAGTTCCTACTATCACTCATCCACGAGAGGAGGGAGGAAGAAAATGAAAAGGGATGGTTCTAAAACACTGTTCGCTGTAGTCCTCTTTGTCACCTTGGGACTTTTCATCTTGAACCCAGCGTTTGCTGGGTCAGATTGTAACCGTGTATGCGAAGGCAGCTTTGTGATCGACGACATCAACACCGCAGTCGATCTCGAAGCTTTATCACGCTGCACCTCCGTAACAGGTGATCTTTCAATCATAGATTCACCTTTAACCAGCCTGGAAGGGCTGGAATGTTTAGCCCATGTCGGCAGAGGCCTGGTTATCTCCATTAACCGTTCCCTGAAAAGCCTTGTAGGCCTTAATAAGCTTGAATCCGTCGGTGGAGACCTGGAGATCTCCTATAACTTTTCCCTAACAAGCCTTGCAGGCCTTAATAAGCTTAAATCCGTCGGCGGACGCCTGGATATCGAGAATAACGAATTTCTGACAAGCCTTACAAGCCTTGAAAACATAACATCCATCGGTGGAGACCTGGAGATCTCCTATAACCTGTCCCTAACAAGCCTTGTAGGCCTTAATAAGCTTAAATCCGTCGGCGGACGCCTGGTTATCTCCATTAACCGTTCCCTGAAAAGCCTTGTAGGCCTTAATAAGCTTGAATCCGTCGGTGGAGACCTGGCTATCTGGTATAATCGTAAACTCTGCACAAGCTTGGCTGAGGCTCTGAGAGATCGGCTACTTGATAGCGGTGGTACTGGTAGATCTATAAAGATTTCGATTAACAAGCCGGGTTGTTAGCAGCTTTGTGGGGAGAGGATGAATTGAACTAATCCTTCAGTTTGAAACAGGATGGCAGGGTCAGTCAGAACTGGCTCTGCCTTTTTGTTTTAGAGAATGTAGATTACATACGTGACTGTCGAAAAACCCTAAAAGACACTATTTGGTGCCTTTTTATGGCTTGTAAGTAGTTGATTTTATTACATGCGGAAATAGCCAAAATGCGCTGTCAGGACTTTTTCGACAGTCTTGTATGTAATCCACATTCCCAGAGTTTGAATGGAGCAATAAAAAAAACGGAGCCGAAGCTCCTCCTCAATTCATAGCACAATCTTCGATATTTCATCTTATTCTCAGCATGCCGTCTCCAATCACGACAGTCTTACTAGAACCGAAAGTCTGTGGTTCTAAAACTATTGTGTCATCGGTTTCCAGGGCTTTTATTTCACACCCATATCTGCATCTAACATATGCAGTAGAAGTGGTGTAAACTGTCATTATTTGCTGCGAACCGCTTCGAATATCAGTAACCTCAATGCCATGTGGCCTTCCATCACTGTTGTAGACAGAAACTGCATGAATGATATTTGGCAAAATAAAGGGCAATAGTACAATTAACGTTCTAATGATTATCTTCATATGGATTTTGACTCGTTTGATTTCGTCAGGGTCGAGGCTAGTCACCTGACTTTTCCTCTCTCCAGTTGATGCCGTGTTCTTTGAAAAATGATAGGAATTTGAACTGCAATCAGGATACGACGACGAGGCGGACTGTGTCAAATGAAATGCAGTATTAGGGGCAACCAGGAAGCAGTTGAGGTGGGCAATATGGGGGCGGACTTTATATTACATCCCTTAATTCACACTTTCCTAAAATTTACTCTGGTACAAGATATGGTTTTCTGTCGTTCTGTTCAGCCTTTGCGGAATTTAAAGTAATGCAGAGCAACCAAAGTGAGCAGACTCTCTTTTCTCTTGATTATTTTAGTAACTAATTATATATTATATATTAACGATAATTTATTATGTTTAATAACCAACAGGAGGGGGAAGTATGACGAAAGATAAGCAGCAGGAACTTTTCAAGAGTATTCTTGTACCAGATTGTCCGGAGGAACTTCACCGCCAGGTAAAGATACAAGCTGCGGTGGAAGGCATTCCATTAAAGGAACTGGTGAAGAAGGCATTGAGAGAATACCTTGAAAAAGAGGGGGGGTGATTAGGTGGGCGAAAATATATTTTTTCCAGGGAAACACAAAAGAGAAGACGACGCTGGGGGCAAGGTCATAACAGCATCCGAAAGTGAGGTTATCGTTTG
>PVMK01189380.1_pt2 | contig 34276 bp, 39 predicted proteins | sample 1853481 | NCBI WGS metagenome assembly PVMK01 (sample SAMN08533507, study PRJNA380276) | Marine sediment metagenome, whole genome shotgun sequencing project. | reverse complement strand
GTCAGGGGACGGAGGCGCTCCCCGCGACCCGCGGCCAGAATCATGGCGCGCATTCGGCTTGCCCCAGCAATTGATGGAATTCCTGGAATTCGGGATAGCGGGGGATGACCTCGAGCAGGTAGCCATAGAAACGTGGAATCATGTCGAGATAAGCGTCTTTGCCGTCGCGATAGTTCAGGCGTGCGAATATACCCACAATTTTCAGGTTCCTTTGCACACTCATCAGGTCGCACCACCGAATCCAGGTTTCCAGGTCACAGTCCGGTTCCAGCTGGTCATGGAATTCCTTCATCCAGGATTCCAGGCGCTCCCGGGGCCAGGCTATGTAACGGTCCCACAGCAATGAAACGAAGTCATAGCTTAACGGGCCCGACACGCCATCCTGGAAGTCAATGATTCCAGGTTCCCCGGTATCCGTCTGCAGAATATTGCAGGAATGAAAATCCTTGTGCACGAATACCTGTGGTTGTTCATAGGCGGAGCGGATCAGACGGGTGCAAATTTCATTCCACAGGAGCCGCTCTGTACTGGTAAACGGGCGCTTCTTGTGCACCCGCAGGTACCAGTCCGGGAACAATTCCATTTCCTGTTGCAATAACAACGCATTGTAGCCGGGCAGCCCGGTAGTAGTGACGTTCCAAGCCATGTTTACCAGCGTGGTGAACAAGGGTGGGAATAGTTCGTCTACGGATTGTTTATCGAGAATGTCACGGTATAGCGTATCGCCGAAGTCTTCGAGTAGTCCAAAGCCCAGCTCAAGATTAAAATCAAGGATTTCAGGGGCATTCAGCCCGGCTTCCCTCAATCGCCGGTCAATATCGACAAACGGGGCGGAAGTCTCCTTTTCCGGTGGTGCATCCATGAGTATGACCGAACGATCACCCGTGCTGAACCGGAAGTAACGCCGGAAACTGGCGTCACCGGACACGGGTTTCAGCTCGACCTTGACGAGCCCCAGTGTACCGGCTGCCCAATTGGCGGCCTGGCTCATCCTTGGGTCATCTTGTTTATCCGAACCCCCGGCTTGTTTACTCATGGCGTCATTTTGCCGCATTTCCCTGCGGGTTTGTATTCAATTTATCCCGGGCTTGAATTGTCAGAATTAAATAGTACTTATATGGTACGATATGGTTTTCCATCTTTGCTGCTTATTTCAGGGAAAAGAATGCTCAGAATTTCAAAATTGACCGATTACGCCATCCTGATGATGGTTGAACTTGCCCGGGATGGCGAAATGCTGAGTGCGCACGTGCTGGCTGAGCGGGTTCGCATAGAAATACCCACCGCCAGCAAGGTGCTGAAACTACTGTCAGGCTCAGGCTTGCTTGTTTCTTACCGGGGCGCCAGTGGTGGCTACCGTGTCAGCCGCGAAGCAGGTGAGATCAGCGTGGGTGAGGTGATTGCGGCCATCGAAGGCCCGATTGCCATGACCGAATGCAGTGTCGAGCAGGGTTTGTGCAGCCAGGAAGACAACTGCGAACTGAGGGGGAACTGGCAACGCATCAGTGTGGCCGTGGCCCGCGCGCTGCAGGAAGTCAGCCTGGCGGAAATGTCGGCGCCGATGAAAATTACCAGTAATCCACTGAACATCACGACTTTGAATGCGCGGTGAGCTGAAGGAAATATATATGCCAATGAGTAGTGAACAGACCCGACTCGATACCACATCCGCCGGTTCTCCATCTGTCGATCATTTCGTTCAGCAGAAGTACAAACATGGTTTTGTCACCGACATCGAGTCGGAGACCGTACCGCCCGGTTTGGACGAGGACGTTGTCCGCTGGATTTCGGCGCGCAAGAAAGAGCCGCAGTGGTTGCTGGATTGGCGGCTGGAGGCCTATCGCCACTGGCTGAAAATGACACCGCCGGATTGGGCTCATCTGAAGATCGATCCCATCGACTTCCAGGCCATTTCCTATTTCTCAGCACCCAAATCTGACAAGGACCGCCCGCAAAGCCTGGATGATGTTGACCCGAAATTGCTGGAAACCTATGAAAAGCTTGGTGTTCCCCTGCACGAGCGGGCACGGTTGGCCGGTGTCGTGGCCGTGGATGTTGTATTCGACTCGGTTTCAGTCGGCACCACGTTTCGCGAGGAACTGAAGAAGGCCGGGGTAATTTTCTGTTCTTTTTCCGAGGCGGTACTTGATTATCCTGAACTGGTGAAGCAATACCTCGGCACGGTGGTGCCTTCGCGCGACAATTTTTTCGCTGCCCTCAATTCCGCCGTATTCTCTGATGGAAGTTTTGTGTTCATTCCCAAGGGCGTGCGTTGCCCGATGGAACTGAGCACTTATTTCCGCATTAATGCGGCCGAGACCGGCCAGTTCGAGCGCACCCTGATCGTTGCGGAGGAGGGTGCCCATGTCAGTTACCTGGAAGGCTGCACGGCGCCGATGCGTGATGAAAACCAGTTGCATGCCGCGGTGGTGGAGCTGGTGGTCATGGACGACGCAAACATCAAGTATTCAACCGTGCAGAACTGGTACCCGGGAGATGAAAACGGCGTCGGTGGCATCTACAACTTTGTGACCAAGCGTGGCGACTGCCGCGGTGACCGGTCCAGGATTTCCTGGACCCAGGTTGAGACCGGCTCCGCGATCACCTGGAAATACCCCTCTTGCATTTTACGCGGTGAAAGTTCCGTGGGCGAGTTCTACTCGGTGGCGCTGACCAATAATTATCAACAGGCGGATACCGGCACCAAGATGATTCATATTGGCCGTAATACGCGCAGCAAGATCATTTCCAAGGGGATATCGGCCGGACACGGGCAGAATGCATACCGCGGCCTGGTGCGGATTGCCAGGAGTGCGGAAAATGCCCGTAATTACACGCAGTGCGACTCCATGCTGATCGGGAAGAAATGCGGCGCTCACACATTTCCCTACATAGAGGTGAGCAATCCCACCGCGAAACTGGAACACGAAGCGACCACTTCCCGGATCGGTGAGGACCAATTGTTCTATTGCCTGCAACGGGGCATTTCGGAAGAAGACGCGGTGTCCCTGATTGTCGATGGGTTCTGTAAACAGGTTTTCCGGGAGTTGCCGATGGAATTCGCGGTGGAGGCCAAGGCCCTGCTGGAAGTCAGCCTGGAAGGCGCAGTGGGATAAATTTAATGAATGAAAAGAGTGTAAACATGCTGGAAATCAAGAATCTACACGCCACCGTGGGTGGTAAAGGCCATCCTGAAGGGGCTGAATCTCACCATCGAAGCCGGGCAGGTCCACGCCATCATGGGCCCGAACGGCGCTGGAAAAAGCACGCTGGGTAACGTGATTGCCGGCCGCGAGGGTTATGAGGTGACGCAGGGTGAAGTGCTCTTCAACGGCAAAAACCTGCTTGAACTGGAACCGGAAGAGAGAGCCTGTGAAGGCATCTTCCTGGCCTTCCAGTATCCGGTGGAAATTCCGGGTGTGAACAACACCTATTTCCTGCGCGCCGCCCTCAATGCCCAGCGCAAATACCGGGGGGAGCCTGAACTGGATTCGATGCAGTTCCTGAAGCTGGTGCGCGAGAAGCTCAAGATTCTGCACATCAGCGACGATCTGTTGCGGCGGTCGGTCAACGAAGGTTTTTCCGGCGGTGAAAAGAAGCGCAATGAGATTTTCCAGATGGCCGTGCTGGAGCCTGTCCTGGCGATCCTGGATGAAACCGATTCCGGACTCGACATCGACGCATTGCGCCTGGTGGCGGAGGGCGTGAACCGCTTGCGCAGTGAGGACCGGGCCATGCTCGTGATCACCCACTATCAGCGACTGCTGGACCATATCGTGCCCGACAAGGTTCATGTGCTGGCGGACGGGGAGATCGTCGCCAGTGGCGGCCCGGACCTGGCGCTGAAGTTGGAAGAACAAGGTTATACCTGGCTTGAGCAGGGGGCATCCAGTCGCTTGATGTGGAGTTGCGGGCGTGACGGGAGTGAGCAAATGAATGTCCTGGCGCAACAATGGGGCGAATCGATTCGTTCCGCCAATCAGGCTCAGGGCCCACAGTGGCTGGATGAACTCCGGCTTCGCGCATTGGATCAATTGACCGCGCACGGCTTGCCGCATCGCAAGGATGAAGATTGGAAGTACACACCCCTGCGGAAACTTGAAAAGCTTAGCCCGGCTATCAACACCATCACCGCTGGTGCGACTGCAGATGTTGCCGCAGCAACATCCAGTGATGTTGAATTTCCGGCTGCCCTGCTCGATAACCCCGACTACGAGGCCAGGGTATACGATGGAGTTCTGGTAGGGCTCAAAGGCAGCGAACGGCCGGGTGTGACCATTGTTTCGCTCACCGAAGGCCTGAAACGATACGAACCCCTGCTTCGAAAGCACATCGAGTCGGTCGATATCGACGGATCCGCGCATGCTTTCAACGCGCTGAATACCGCGACACTGAACCAGGGGCTGGTAATCCGCATTGACGAGCAAGTGGACGCAGGCACGATACTGATGCGCTGGGCACAGTCTGGCAATGTCAGTCCGTCGATCCACAACTTCCGTGTATTCCTGTTGCTGGCCGAAGGCGCCCGTCTGCAACTGATGGAACAGTTCGAGAGCGTAGATCACAGCGGCAGCGCTCTGAACGTGGTTTCACACGTGGAACTGGGCACGAACGCAGTATTGGATTATTTGTGTGTGCAGAACGAGTCGGAAAACACCGTCCTGATGAGTTCTACCCGTATTGATCAGGCACAAGGCAGCCGTTATAACTACGCGGGCTTCGATCTGGGTGGTGGGTTGGTCCGGCACGAGCTGAAAACAGTATTTGGCGGAAGCGGCGCTCACGCAGCGTTTCTGGGCGCCTTCGTACTGGACAAGGCCCGGCACGTGGACAATCACATCAGTATTGATCACGCCAGTCCCGATTGCAGCAGTGAACAGTTTTTTCGTGGTGTCCTCGGTGACAGCAGCCGTGGCGTGTTCAATGGAAAGGCATTGATCCGGCCCGGAGCTGACGGATCCAGTGTCCGGCAATCCAACGCCAACCTGTTGTTGTCGCCCCAGGCACGGATAGATACCAAGCCTGAGCTGGAAATTTATGCGGATGAAGTCGAAGCCAGTCATGGCGCCACCGTGGGTCAACTGGATGAGGCTGCCATTTTCTACTTACGCACCCGCGGACTCAGCGAAGCCGAGGCCAGGCGCCTGCTGGTTGGTGCATTCTGCCGGGCGGTGACTGACAAACTGGAAAACCAGGCGCTGGCCGGGCGTGTTTCGGAATTGATCGATAAGGCAATGCCCGCGTATACAAACGGCGGATTGTAAGGGAATTGATGCATGAAGATTGAAATGGGCACGGCTGCACCCGCTCTTGATGGAGGTACCGTTGACGTACCGGCCGGTAATATTCTGGATGTGCAAAAGGTCCGCGAGGATTTCCCCATCCTGACCCGGCAGGTGCATGGCAAGCCCCTGGTGTATTTCGATACCGCAGCATCCGCCCAACGGCCGCTCGCCGTGATCGAGGCGATAGACAACTTTTACCGCCTGCACAACGCCAATGTTCACCGCGGCGTACATCAACTCAGCCAGGAGGCGACAGATCTTTACGAGGCAGCACGACGCAGCCTGGCCCGGTTCATCAATGCCCGTTCAGAACGGGAAGTCATTTTTACCCGCGGGACTACCGAGTCAATAAACCTCGTGGCCCAGAGTTTCCTGCGGCCCCGGATTGGCCCGGGGGATGAGATTCTGATCACCCACATGGAGCACCATTCCAACATCGTTCCCTGGCAGATGCTGTGCGAGCAGACCGGCGCCAGCCTGAAAGTGGTGCCGATCAACCAGCGTGGTGAACTGGAGTTGGACGTACTGGAAACCATGCTGTCCGAAAGAGTGAAATTGCTGGGTATCGTGCACATTTCAAATGCTCTGGGTACAGTGAACCCGATTGAAGAAGTCGTTCGAATGGCCAGGCGCTTTGACATCCCGGTGCTCGTTGATGGCGCACAGGCCATGCCGCACCAACAGGTGGATGTTCAAGCGCTGGCTTGTGACTTCTATTGCCTGTCCGGCCACAAGATGTACGGCCCCACCGGTATCGGTGCGTTGTGGGCGCGGGAGGAGATCCTGGAGGACATGCCGCCCTGGCAGGGGGGCGGTGAAATGATATCCAAGGTGACCTTCGAGGAGACCATCTTCAACGAACTGCCGGCCAAGTTCGAAGCCGGTACACCGAACATTGCCGGTGGTGTCGGCCTGGGGGCCGCCGTGGAGTACCTGTCAGGACTTGGAATGGACGCCATATCAGCCCATGAAAACCAGGTACTGGAAGTGGCCACCGGCAAACTGTCCGCGATTGAGGGCCTGCGCATTATTGGTACCGCGCGTCACAAGGCGGGCGTTATCAGTTTCACCCTGGGCGACATTCATCCCCACGACCTGGGTACGGTAATCGATCATTACGGTGTGGCTTTGCGTACCGGGCATCATTGCGCGATGCCGGTGATGCAGTTTTTCAATGTCCCGGCAACCGCCCGGGTGTCCTTCGGCCTTTACAACACGCTGGAAGAAGTAGATATCCTGATCGACGCGCTGGAACAATCCCGCGAAATGTTCAGCTGATCAACGCCTGCGGTCAGGTTCTGCAAACCTGGCCGCCTATCCAGGCTATCTATGCCTTTTTCATGAATATATTATTCAGGGTATCTACAAAGGAACTTGAGATTAGTCATTCAGTAGCAACACAGAGTGCTTGTAAGAACTTGGCTATTAATACGAAATACGGTTCGCTTTTATCCGAAAGGAGCAGTATGAAAACGGTAAGGGGATCAATGATATGTATCATATACAGAGAACCAAAGACTCAAAACTGGCGCATATAGCGCCCTAATTCACGTATTTGTAGTTAGCTGCCCATAAGACTCTCGGTAGAATTCGCAGTAAAATAAAATCATGCCAACGATTCTCAGAATTGGACCATTTCGCTTCTTCTTTTACAGTAATGAACGAGGTGAACCTCCACATATTCATATTCAACGCGATAGAATGTTGGCTAAGTTCTGGTTGGAACCCGTTTTCTTGGCCGGTTCTACAAGATTTCCACCGCAAGACTTGAGAAGAATTGAAAGACTAGTGGTTGAGAATAGAGACGTATTATTGGAGGCATGGAATGAGCACTTCAGCGGTTGAACTTCACCCACAAGCGTACAACGTTAAATGCACTAATGAAGCAATTATTGTTGAGTTACTCGATGGTCGAACCATTTCTGCCCCTTTGGTGTGGTTCCCCAGGCTTTCTCAAGCGAGTACCGAACAACTGGAAAATTGGGAGCTTCTGGGAGATGGAGAGGGTATCCACTGGCCCGACCTGGACGAAGATCTCAGTGTTGCTGGTTTACTTGCAGGTACTCATTAAAGTCGCACCTGACAAAACGTTAAAGTTCGTTCCGCCAGCAAGCTGGCTCCACCAGTATTCGTTGCGCAGCCGTACCGAAGTGATTGTGGTTGAAGATCAATCCTCAGCCAGTTCGATTTTGGTGACGCGCTGGAAGCCGCGGGGGAGTTTGCGGCCACGGTGGGCGCGCTCGCCTTTGAAATGCTCGATTTCCTTCGCACCCATGCGCAGGTAGCGCTGGCCGGCCCAGACCAGGATTGCTTCTTTTTCACCGATCACGGTCAGGCCAACCATGAACTCCTCGCCGGCCTTGAGGCGTTTGGTGGGGAGGTTGACCAGCTTGTTGCCCTTTCCCTTGGCCAGTTCCGGTACGTCTTGCAGGGGGGATGCCAGCAGGTAGCCGTCAGACGTGGCGCAGATGATGGTTTGGCTGCCCCCAGGCTTGTTATCCAGCTTGCCGGAGGGCTTGATCACAGCGGGCATGACCGGGATCGCGCCGGCCCGTACGGAGAGCATGGCTTTGCCAGCCTTGACCCGGCTGTGCAGGTTTTCGAGTTCGGTTACAAAGCCGTATCCGAAGGAACTGGCCAGCACAATTTTCTGTTTGGTGTCGCCGGAGAGGGTATACAGGAAGCTGGCGCCGTCCTGGATGTTGAAACGGCTGCTCAGGGGCTCGCCCAGGCTGCGCGCCGAGGGCAGGGTATGGGCGGACAGGGAATAGGCTCTGCCTGCGGAGTCGAGAAAGAACGCCTGTTCGTTGCTGCGCCCGTGGCTGGAATGCTGGAATTCATCCCCGGCACGGTAGTTCAGGCTGGTGGGGTCAATGTCATGCCCTTTGGCAGCGCGTACCCAGCCTGAGCGGGACAGCACGATCGTGACAGGCTCGGAGGGCAACAGGTCTTCCTGCCTGAGCGCCTGTGCAACACTTCGTTCCACCAGGATGGAACGCCGGTCATCGCCGTAGGTTTTAGCATCCGCGATCAATTCTTTCCTGATCAGGGTTTTCAGCCTTGCTTTCGAGCCCAGAATTTTTTCCAATCCAGCACGCTCGTCCGACAGTTCGTCCTGTTCATCCCGGATTTTCATTTCTTCGAGCCTGGCCAGGTGGCGCAGCTTCAGGTCCAGGATCGATTCTGCCTGGGTTCCGGTCAGATCAAACCGTTTCATCAGTACCGGCTTTGGCTTGTCCTCGGTGCGGATGATGTGAATAACTTCGTCGATGTTGAGGTAGGCGACCAGCAGGCCTGCGAGGACATGCAGGCGGTCCACGACCTGGTCCAGGCGGTATTCGAGGCGTCGTGTGACCGTGTCCATGCGGAAAGTCAGCCACTGCTTGAGCATGGAGCGCAGGTCCAGAACCTGTGGTTTGCCGTTGATGCCGATCACGTTCATGTTGACGCGGAAGTTGCGCTCCAGTTCGGTGGTGGCGAAACAAGTGGTTCATCAACTGCGTGAGATCCACCCGGTTGGAACGGGGAACAATCACCAGCCGTGTGGGATTTTCGTGGTCCGACTCGTCCCGCAGATCTTCGACCATCGGTAGTTTTTTGGCCTGCATTTGCTGTGCAATCTGCTCCAGGACCTTGGCGGGAGAGACATGGTGGGGCAGGGCCGTCACGATGATCTCGCTACCCTCCTTCTCCCACACGGCGCGCATCCTGACAGTGCCGTTGCCGCTTTCATAGAGTTTCAACAGGTCTTCCTGCGACGTGATGATTTCCGCGTCGGTCGGGAAATCAGGTCCTTTGATGTGTTCGCACAACTCGGCAACCGTGGTCTTGGGATGGTCCAGCAGGCGGATGGTGGCGGAGACGACTTCTCTCAGGTTGTGAGGTGGAATGTCCGTGGACATACCTACTGCGATGCCGGTGCCGCCGTTGAGTAAAACATTGGGCAGCCTGGCGGGCAGCATGTTGGGCTCGTTCAGTGTGCCGTCGAAATTGGGGCTCCAGTCCACGGTGCCCATGCCCAGTTCGCTCAGCAGGGATTTGGCGTATGCGGTCAGGCGTGACTCGGTGTAGCGCATGGCTGCGAAGGATTTCGGGTCGTCGGGCGAACCGAAGTTGCCCTGCCCGTCAACCAGCGGATAGCGGAAAGCAAAGGGCTGCGCCATCAGCACCATCGCCTCGTAACAGGCTGAATCTCCGTGTGGATGGAACTTGCCGATCACGTCGCCCACGGTGCGGGCGGATTTTTTGTGTTTGGAAGTTGCGCTCAGGCCGAGCTCGCTCATCGCGTATATGATCCGGCGCTGGACTGGTTTCAGGCCATCTCCCAGATGTGGAAGCGCACGGTCGAGCACTACGTACATCGAGTAATCAAGGTAGGCCTTCTCGGCGTAGTCTTTCAGCGGAATCTGTTCGTGGTCTGGAAAAGATTGGGTAATTTCTGTCATGGGCTCAGGGAGTTTGATGGTGGTTGTACATTGGAATTAGCCGGGCTTGCCGTCGGCCCGGGGTTTGAGCAGGATGGGGATGAAGAATCCTGCAAAAAGTGCATAGCTGATGATCCACAGGCTGGCGGAGACAGCAATCCAGAGCCGGAAGTGAGCAGGATCGAGCAGGGGCATAAAGACCCGGATTATTGTGGACAGGACCATAGCAAGCAACACAGGGGTCACGATGGGTGGGGCCTGGTGAATGTTTCTGCCGGTGTGTCCCAGTGTGACGCGGGCCATCATGCTGAGTGTAATGATCCCGACTCCGCCAACGGCAAAGGCGTGGATGGGGAGGAAAGTGGAGATTGCAGTCACCAGGGACATTGCGCGCAGCAGAAAACCCAGGTTGATCATGATGAATGCTGCGAACAGCCCCCACAGCAGTGGTTTTCGCCAGATACCCAGCGTGTGCCAGCCATTGACACGGATCGAGTTTGAAATGAACAATCCTGTGGCAAGCAGTGCACCAGCCGTGTGTAGAGGCAAGAATATTTCGGCAAGCGCGAACAAGGGATACAGGATCAATGTGGCAATGTCGTTCCAGCGTGAGTTTTTAATTTCCACCGGATGTCCTACTCCACCCTTGGTGAAAAAGGGAATCACTCTGCTGCCCATGAACAGGATGATGCCCAGGACCAGGTACAGGCCACCATAAACACCCCACCGCGCACCCTGGTTCAGCAGCCCGGCGGCGCCCAGGTAAAAGACAGAATTGGCCACCAGAAGCAGGCCCAGGATCAGCAGCACCGGCGCCTGTCTTTTTTGCCGTACCTTTACAATGGGGACGGGCGACGGCGATGCCCAGTGCAGCCATAAAACCCAGGTCGGCAATTGCGGCATAGAAAATAAATTGAGTGCCGGCCAGCATTAGCAACCTGGCCAGCGCCCAGGCTGCAAACAGCCAGCCCAGTCCCGCACCCGCAAGGGTTTCCCGCCCGGTCCAGTTCTGGGCCGCGGTAAGTAAAAATCCGGCAATGACGGCCATGGAGTAACCGAAGATCATCTCGTGGGCGTGCCATTGGAAAGTGGAAATACCCGCTACTTCGATGGGCCAGTGGAACAGGTAGCTCCCCTATCCACGCGATCATGGTGAGTATGGCCAGCACGGCGGCGCCCAGGAAAAACGGGCGAAAGCCCCTCATCAGGAATGTGGTCTTTACCTCTTCCATCACATCGAAGCCAGGTTGCCCTTGTCTTCCAGCCAGGCCTTGCGGTCAGCAGCCCGTTTCTTGGCTAACAGCATGTCCATGACTTTTACGGTAGCCGGGTGGTTTTCCACCGTGAGTTGCACCAGGCGGCGCGTGTCCGGATCGATGGTGCTTTCGCGCAGCTGCAACGGGTTCATTTCGCCCAGGCCCTTGAAACGTGTTTCCGAGACTTTGCCCCGTTTTTTCTCTGCTGCTATGCGTTCATGTATTCCCTTGCGTTCTTCATCGTCCAGCGCGTAAAACGTTTCCTTGCCTACATCGATGCGGTACAAAGGCGGCATGGCGACAAAAATATGGCCGGTTTCGACCAGTGCCGTGAAGTGTTTCAGAAACAGGGCGGCCAGCAGCGTGGCGATGTGCAGACCGTCCGAGTCGGCATCAGCCAGGATGATGACCTTACCGTAGCGCAATCCGGAAATCTGGTTCGAACCGGGGTCCACGCCGATGGCAACGGAAATGTCATGCACCTCCTGGTTGCTGAGTACGGAATCTGAATCCACTTCCCAGGTATTCAGAATCTTGCCCCTGAGCGGGAGAATGGCCTGGAATTCCCGTTTTCGGGCCTGCTTTGCGGAGCCGCCTGCCGAGTCGCCTTCCACCAGGAACAACTCGGTCCATGCAAGGTCCTGGGAACTGCAGTCCGCCAGTTTTCCAGGCAGCGCCGGACCCTGGGTGATTTTCTTGCGCACTACTTTGCGCGCTGACTTCATCCTCTTTTGCGCGTTGGCAATGGCCAGTTGCGCGATCGCTTCCCCGTCGCTGACGTTCTGGTTAAGCCACAGGCTGAACGTATCCTTGATGATGCCGGAAACAAATTTTGCACAGGCCCTGGACGACAAACGTTCCTTGGTCTGGCCGCTGAACTGGGGGTCGGCCAGCTTGACGGACAGGATGAAAGCGATCTTTTCCCAAATATCCTCTGGCGTCAGGCGCAGGCCGCGGGGCAGCAGATTGTGGTGTTCACAGAACTCCCGCAGGGCCTCCACCAGTCCCGTGCGAAATCCATTGACGTGCGTCCCGCCCTGGATGGTCGGAATCAGGTTGACATAGCTCTCCTGCAATTGTCCGCCGTCAGGCAGCCAGCACAGAGCCCAACTGACCTCGGACTCCGTGCCCTTCATTTCTCCACTGAAAGGCTCTGCGGGAAGGCAGTTGTAACCTTCCAGTTCATGTTTCAGGTAGTCAAGCAGGCCATCGCGGTAACACCACTCTTCTTTTTCACCGGTTTTGTCGATGGTCAGGCTGACATTGAGGCCGGGGCATAACACTGCCTTGGCCCGCAACAGGTGGCGCAGCCTCTTCAGTGAAAAATTGGGGGAGTCGAAATAGGATGGATCCGGCCAGAATCGAATCCGGGTACCCGTGTTGCGCTGACCCACACTGCCGACTGCTTTCAGGTCCGATGTCTTGTCCCCGTTGGCGAAGGACATGAAATGCTCCTGTCCCGTCGCGTTTGATCCAGATTTCAAGCCTGGCTGAAAGCGCGTTTACAACGGAGACACCCACGCCGTGAAGGCCGCCGGCAAACTGGTAGTTCTGGTCGGAAAACTTTGCGCCGGCATGCAGTTTGGTCAGGATCAGTTCCACCCCCGGAATACCCTGATCGGGGTGCATGTCCACCGGCATGCCCCGGCCATCATCGCTGACTTCCACCGAGCCGTCTGCATAGGCAATAACATTCACCTGCCGCGCATGACCGGCCAGCGCTTCGTCAATACTGTTGTCAATAACTTCCGTTGCAAGGTGATTGGGCCGGGCCGTATCGGTGTACATACCCGGCCGGCGCTTGACCGGTTCCAGCCCGGTCAGCACCTCGATGTCTTTTGCCTGGTACTCCTTACTCATTTTCAGAACGAGATTCCCGCCGTTACAGTGACTGCCGCGATACCGGCCAGGTTGACTTCAGTAACGAAGAATTTATACCGGAAACCCAGCGTAGGCAGGATGGCGGGCGCCACCCCCAGGCCATTGAGTGGGATTTTATCCTCGTACGGTTCTTTGTAACCGTGAAGCAGCCCACCGGTAAGCTTGAAGTACCAGTGCGTGGAGCGGAAAAGGTCCCATTTATAACCGGCGTAAAGGTACTCTGATCTCTGACCGAAAGAATTATCGAATGAGGCCAAACCGAACACCCAGTTGTTCGTCATTTGTACTTCGACGCCAAGTGCTTTCTGGTTGTCGACATGTTCAGGTTCCGGATCAAAGTGCTTGGTGTAAACCGAGGTGTAGATGTACCAGCGGTCGATGCTCCAGCCACTCGACTGACCGGATGATTTCTCATCCGCCTGCTCCTGGTTCTCCTGCTCCTGCGCCAGGCACGGAGCCGCCAGCAGCGCCAGGATGAGGGCTAGGCCAAGAATATGTACACCGTAGAGCAGGGCCACCTGGCCCCAGTCATCCGGCTTATTTCTTTTGTGCACTGAAACCTCTGTGATGATCGGAAGAAATTAAACAGCGAATTGTAACGGAATGACGATAGCAATCGGGATTTTTTTGTCGCCTTCCCGTACAATATCCATCCAGAACTTCTCATGATTAAAATTAAGGTTCTGGCATGGAATCACTTGTTTTTGTAACCGGCGGCGTTGTTTCCTCACTTGGGAAAGGGCTGTCTGCCGCATCACTCGCAGCAATACTCGAATCCCGTGGTCTGAAAGTGACCATGGTCAAGCTCGATCCTTACCTGAATGTTGATCCGGGCACGATGAGTCCGTTTCAACATGGTGAGGTCTACGTCACGGAGGACGGGGCCGAAACAGACCTGGACCTGGGTCATTACGAGCGCTTCATTCGCACTCGTATGGGGCAGCTTAATAATTGCACCACGGGCCGTATCTACAGCAACGTTATAGCCAAGGAGCGTCGCGGCGATTACCTGGGCGCCACGGTGCAGGTCATCCCGCACATCACCGACGAAATCAAGGACTGGGTACGGCGTGCAGCCGAAGGCTACGATGTCGCCATGATTGAAATCGGCGGTACGGTAGGTGATATCGAGTCATTGCCTTTCCTGGAAGCCATCAGGCAGCTTGGAGTCGAATACGGTCGCCATGCGATGTTTATCCATCTGACCCTGGTGCCGTTCCTGCGGGCTGCCAATGAGATCAAGACCAAGCCGACGCAGCACTCGGTCAAGGAGTTGCGGTCGATCGGCATACAGCCTGATGTATTGCTGTGCCGTTCGGAAATTGAATTATCTGAGTCTGAGCGCGCGAAGATATCCCTGTTTACCAATGTTCCTCTCAAGGCGGTGATCTCAGCGCTGGATGCGCCGGACAGTATTTACGATATCCCGACCATGCTTTATGAGCAGGGTCTGGATGACATCGTCGTTGAACGCCTCGGCCTTGAGGCCGGTCCGGCGAACCTCGATGACTGGCGCGAAGTCGTGGACCGCACCATCCATACCCGGCACGAAGTGACCGTGGCCATGGTGGGCAAAGTATGTCGAGCATAACGATGCGTACAAGTCACTTACCGAGGCGATCGCGCACGGAGGATTGCGCCAGCGAATCAAGGTGAACATCAAGCGTATTGAATCGGATGATCTTGGCGGTGGCGATTTATCATTGCTGGAAGACGTCGACGCCATACTGGTCCCGGGTGGTTTTGGTGAGCGTGGCTTCGAAGGCAAGGTCAATGCAATTCGCTACGCTCGTGAGAATGGCATTCCCTATCTCGGCATCTGCTATGGCTTGCAGGCCGCAGTAGTTGAATTTGCGCGCAATGTATGTGGCCTGGAAGGGGCGAATACCACCGAAGTGGATCCGGATACCCCGCATGGTGTGATCGGCCTGATCACGGAGTGGCTGGATGCTTCCGGTACAGTGGAAGAGCGCAACGTTGAATCCGATCTCGGCGGCACCATGCGCCTGGGTGGCCAGGAGTGCCGTTTGCTGGAGGGCTCACTGGTGCGCAAGCTTTATGGCAGGGAGACCATCGTCGAGCGGCATCGCCACCGCTATGAATTCAATAACCATTACCGCGATATTTTGCAAAAGAACGGCATGGTTTTGTCCGGTATATCGATGGATGGAATGCTGGTGGAAATTATCGAGATTCCGGATCATCCCTGGTTCCTGGCCTGCCAGTTCCACCCTGAATTTACTTCCAGCCCCAGGGATGGACATCCCCTGTTCACCGGTTTCATCGAGGCGGCGCTGAGTGAGCAGCGCGGCGAATTGCCTGCGGGCGTGGCCAGTCTGTGAAACTCTGCGGTTTCGATGCCGGACTGGATTTTCCATTTTTCCTGATTGCCGGGACTTGTGTGATCGAGTCTGAACAGCTGACGATCGAAACGGCCGGCCAGCTGCAGGAAATTTGTGCGAGGCTGGATATTCCGTTTATCTACAAGTCCTCCTTTGACAAGGCCAACCGTTCCTCGGGAACGAGTTTCAGGGGCCCGGGGATTGATGAAGGCCTGCGTATTCTCGCAGAGGTCAAAAGGCAACTTGGCGTGCCCGTGCTGACCGATGTGCATGAAGACACGGATATGCAACAGGTGGCCGATGTCGTGGATGTGCTGCAAACCCCGGCTTTTCTCTGCCGTCAGACCAATTTCATCAAGCGGGTAGCCGGGGCGGGCAAGCCGGTAAATATCAAGAAAGGGCAGTTTCTCAGTCCCTGGGAAATGAAAAATGTCACGGACAAGGCAAAGTCCACCGGCAATACCGACATCATGGTTTGCGAACGGGTGCGTCCTTTGGTTATAACAACCTGGTTTCAGACATGCGCTCGCTGGCTGTTATGCGGGATACCGGTTGCCCGGTCGTGTTCGACGCAACTCATTCCGTGCAGTTACCCGGCGGCCAGGGGACTTCCTCAGGAGGCCAGCGGGAGTTTATCCCGGTGCTGGCGCGCGCAGCGGTTGCCGTGGGGATTTCCGGCCTGTTCATGGAGACACACCCTGATCCCGACAAGGCGCTCAGTGATGGCCCCAACGCCTGGCCGCTGGGACAGATCGAATCCTTGTTGGTCACGCTCATGGAACTTGATGCGGTAAGCAAGCGATACTTGCTGTCTGAATAGTAAGCCAAAATTAAAACTTCTAAAAAAGGATCCAAAATGACCCTGATTCAATCTTTACATGCGCGGGAAATTCTTGATTCCCGCGGCAATCCGACACTGGAAGCTGAAATTGTGCTGGGCTCGGGCGCCTTTGGACGGGCTGCTGTGCCTTCCGGGGCATCCACCGGGGCCCGGGAAGCTATTGAGCTGAGAGATGGTGATCCCGGGCGCTACTCCGGCAAAGGTGTGACAAAGGCTGTATCCAACATCAATACCCCGATTGCAGAAGCACTGAAGGGGTTCGATGCGTCGGACCAGGCAGTACTGGACCGCCGCCTGATCGAACTGGATGGCACCCCGAACAAAGCGAACCTCGGCGCCAATGCGCTGCTGGGGGTGTCGCTGGCTGCTGCACATGCCATGGCTGCGCATGAAGGGCGCCCGTTGTGGTCGCGCCTGGCGAGCAGCGAATCTTTGCAACTGCCGGTGCCGATGATGAATATCATTAACGGCGGAGCCCACGCGGACAACAGTGTGGATATGCAGGAATTCATGATAGTGCCGTTTGGGCAGGACTCGTTTGCCGAGGCCCTGCGCTGTGGCGTCGAAATTTTTCACGCACTGAAATCCGTTCTGAAAATGCGCGGCTTGAGCACGGCGGTAGGTGACGAAGGTGGTTTCGCCCCTGACTTGCCGTCCAATGAGGCAGCGGTGGAGGCCATCCTGGAAGCCATCGAGAAATCCGGTTACCGCGTCGGTACGGACGTGGCTCTTGCGCTGGACACTGCTTCATCCGAGTTTTTCAATGACGGCAAGTATCACCTGGCCTCGGAAGGAAAATCGTTTGAGCCGCAGGCTTTCGCTGAATACCTGTCAGGCTGGGCTCAACAGTTCCCAATCGTCAGTATCGAGGACGGTATGGCCGAGGACGACTGGGAAGGCTGGGATATCCTGACCAGGCTGGCCGGCGACACGTGCCAACTGGTAGGTGATGACCTGTTTGTCACCAACACGGAAATCTTCAGGCGAGGAATCGAACAGGGAATTACCAATTCCATCCTGATTAAGCTGAACCAGATCGGGACCCTGACCGAGACGCTGGAGGCCATCGCCATGGCTGAGCAGGCAGGCTACAGCTCGGTCATTTCGCACCGCTCGGGAGAGACTGAAGACACCACGATTGCCGATCTCGCGGTGGCCACCACAGCCAGCCAGATTAAAACAGGCTCCCTTTGCAGATCGGACCGTGTCGCCAAGTACAATCAATTACTGCGCATCGAAGAGGCGCTGGGTGATCGTGGCAGTTTTGCAGGTCGCGGCGCGTTTTCACATATCCCGAACTGGAGCTGATATTGATCAATGCGGACCCTGCTCGCCATATTGTTGCTGATCCTGATTCTTCTGCAATTGAAAATGTGGTTCGGAGAAGGTGGCTTCAGTGATGTGCGTAGACTGGAACAGCGCGTAGAGGAACAGGTAAAAGAGAACGAGACCCTGGCGCAGCGAAACAGGGAGTTGCAGGCAGAGGTTGAAGATTTGCGCCAGGGGCTGGGAGCAGTGGAGGAACGGGCCAGGAGTGAACTGGGGTTGATCAGGGAGAACGAGGAGTTCTACCAGGTGGTCCCAGGTGAAGTTCAGGAGGCGGAGGATCCCTGATGATTGCGAATGAGAAGCAAGGACTATGAACGAGCCGAAGGTTCACGCATTGATTCCCGCAGCGGGCCGGAGTGTCCGGTTTGGCGGCACCATGCTGAAGCAGTACACGCACCTGATGGGCCAGCCCGTGATGGCGCACAGCATTGCAGCCGTCCGAAAACACCCCGCAGTAAACCAGGTGACCGTAGCGTTGGCGCCGGATGACGGGATTTATAATGACCTGGTCCGTCCCATTTATCCGGATGTCAATACTGTAACCGGTGGCGACAACCGTGCGCATACCGTTATGAATGGTTTGCGATTCATCCGGGAAAACGACCCGGCGTGTGAATGGGTGCTGGTCCACGACGCCGCCAGGCCATGCCTGTCGGCTTCCTCGCTTAATGATTTACTGACCCGCGGTTTGGCCAGTGAAAGTGGTGCAATCCTGGCCGTGCCGGTCAGCGATACACTGAAGCTGGCGGATGAAAACGGGTTTATCGACTCGACGGTAGACCGCACACGCTACTGGTCGGCGCAAACGCCCCAGTTATTCCGGTTTGATCAATTATTTACCAACCTTGTCTCCAGCCTGGCATCGGGATTCACGCCAACGGATGAGGCCGCGGCCATGGAAAGTGCTGGAGTTCACCCCTTGCTGGTTGAAGGCTCCACCAGCAACATCAAGATTACCGGTACCGAAGATCTCGCCCTGGCGGAATTTATCCTGCGGAATATGATGGTTACGGAGTAAGAACATGCAATTCCGGATTGGACAGGGCCTGGACGTTCACGCTTTCACCGATGGCGATCATGTCATGCTCTGTGGCGTTCGTTTACGCCATGATCGGGGCCTGGCGGCGCACTCCGATGGTGATGTTGCGATCCACGCCCTGTGCGATGCCATGCTCGGGGCTTCCGCCCAGGGTGACATCGGACAGCACTTCCCGCCCGGTGATGAGCAGTGGCGGGATGCGGACAGCTCCCTCCTGCTGGTAAAAGTTCGTGATTTGCTGGCCGGGCAGGGCTGGCAATTGGTTAATCTCGATCTGACCATCGCCTGTGAATCACCCCGTATCGGGCCGCATGTCAGCGTCATGCGCGAGACCCTTGCTGATTTACTGGGCATTCCAGTCGGCGTGGTATCGGTCAAGGCCACGACGACGGAGCAACTGGGTTTCTGCGGCAGGGGTGAAGGCATTGCAGTTCTTGCGGCAGTTTTAATCCAGGCTGAAGAATGAGCAATTACCGGCTAAAAGGCGCGTCCGGCGCAGTCATCAACCAGTCTTTCACGCTTGGAGCCAGGACACTGATAGGCAGCGCAGAAGATTGCGACGTTCGTATCGATAGTGACGGGGCCGGAATGCAGCATGCGGAGATTATCGAGGAGGATGGCTCGCTGATCCTCCGCAAACCTCGGTTCGCCGGGTGCAACGCTGCTTAACGGTGAGCCGGTTGAGCAGGCCAGCCTGGTCAGCGGGGATGAAATCCGTATCGCCAACTGCCGCTGGGTGCTGCAGGCGCCCGGGCTGAGGCCACAGAAAGTATTGACCAGCGAAGCCGTTCAGCCGAAAAGGAGTTATCTGCCCGGGCTGATCGTTATCGCCCTTCTCGCCGCCGCCGCCCTGGCGTGGCAAAGAGGCATGCTGCCGTTTTAAGCCTGTAAGAGGCCCCTTGGGGCCGAAAAGATCTATAACAGTTTGCGCGTAAACACGCTCTTACAAATAGTCGCTTCGTAATAAACCCAGCATGACGGAGTCGTGCCATTTCCCGTGCACGAACCAGCGCTCGCGAAAATAGCCTTCCCGCTGGAACCCAAACTTTTCCAATAAGGCCAGGCTGGCAATGTTTTTTGGGGTCTGTGTCTGCTTCCAGGCGGTGAAACCCCAGGTCGTTGAAAGCGTAGTCAAACACACTGCCCATGGCTTCGGTCATCAGCCTCTTGCCCCAGTATGCACGGTTCAGAATATAGCCTGCTTCGCCATTTTTGTTTTGCTGGTTGATCTTGAAGATGGTGCAGGTGCCAATCAGCCGATTGTTATCCCTGAGTGCGATACCCCACAGGATAGCGGTCCCACCTTCAACCGATTTCATGTTCTTCCTGATCTTTTTCCAGGCCTCAGCAGGAGACTGAACGGGGTCCTGCCCCCAGTATTCAAGTGTCTTCACATCGGAGTAAATCGCGTACAAATCATCTGAATCGGTCTCGTTGATGCCGCGCAGTCGAAGCCTTGCAGTGGTCAGAAGAGGTGGGTCTGTTTTGTTTTCGTTTGCCATGGTCCAGTGCTCTGTCTCGCTTTTATTCCCTGATTTTGAATGTCGGTTTGCCAGAGGCGGAAATTATTCCGGCTGAAAGCAACCAGGCCCGAGCGTCCCCTGCGTCCTCTTCGAACCACGCCCGGGCGGAACCCAGCCTGAATGTATAGCCCCAGGCATCCATGTCACTGAGCATTTGTTCGACGGCCAAATCCCGGCAGTTCATCGGCCAGTAATATTTGAAGATAGCAGACGGCATTCTCTTCGTCATAATCGCCGCCTGCATCGGTATCCAGGCCAACGCGCCTCTTTTCGTCCATGCAAATGTAGTGACAGGCCTCATGCAGCACGGAATGCACCGGGGTGTCTTTACGCAGCACGAGTTTGTTTCCCACCAACCCCGGCTTCCTCGTCCCCCCAGTATGAACCCTGGATTTCCATTTTTGAATCCCACCAGTTCGGGGACCAGTCCATAACGATTCAACAGCAGGGCCAGCGAATGTCTGTCGCTGTCCGAGAATCGGGTGACGGTGTTTGTTGCTTCGCTCGTCATAAATAAATTAAAGATCCTTTATGCAGGAAAAAGAGCGCACAGTGTAGGTTAAACTAGACCGTATCTATAATGTGAGACCTTGTTCACAGTGCACAGAAAAATGGGATCGTCTGAAAGCAAACACCAACCGATTGAGTTGTTGCGTTATGCGGGGCTGTTTACCTGGCTGTGTGCTTCGATTCCCCCTTGTTCCTGACGCGCTACTGGCACGATGAGCCGCTACCGTCCAGTCAGTATGTAGCCTGGTGGGTAATGTACCTGGTTTTTGGCTTGATTTACTGGAACCAGGTCAGGGTGCTGCCCGTCAGGTCCACACTCCCGTATCGCCTCCTTACTGTTTCACTGCTCACTGCCTGCGCCCTGGGAATAAGCATGATGGCGGAGACGGCCCTGGGTGGTATTCTTCTGTTGATTGTAGCCGGGCTTTTGCCTTGGATGCTGGCGCCGACGCCGGCGATGATTTGGCTGGTCGGGACAAAATGTGTTGCTGGTGGCCGTCCTCAGCAACATTCCTGACATTGCCTTTAAATTTGCGGCGCTGACGGGAGGCATGTTTTTTGGTATCTCCCTGTTTGCATTCATGAGCGGCGTGGTTGCTTTGCGCCAGAACGCGGCGCGTGATGAACTGCGCAAAGTAAACTCGGAATTAAGAGCCACGCAGGCCTTGCTGGCGGAAAATACACGGATCGCGGAACGGGTCCGCATTGCACGGGAACTGCATGATCTCGTGGGCCATCACTTGACGGCATTGACGCTTAACCTGGAAGTCGCCACCCACCTGGTGGAAGGAAAGGGGCTGGAGCATGTGCAACAGGCCCACTCCCTCGCCAAATTGTTACTGGTGGATGTCAGGGAAGTGGTGAGCGACATGCGTGATGATGACAAGGTTGAGCTGGCCTCAGCGTTGCGTACACTGGTGGAAGGTGTCCCTGAGCCCCGTATCCACCTTGATCTGCCGATGGAACTGTCCATGACCGATCCACTTCGTGCCCAGGTCCTGTTGCGCTGCGCCCAGGAGATGATTACCAACAGTGTGCGCCATGCCCAGGCCAGGAACCTGTGGATCAGCCTGGTGCCGGATGAGCATGGCGTCGCCATGATCGCCCGTGATGACGGGCGCGGTGTGGATGCGGTTGAGGCCGGCAACGGTTTGAAAGGAATGGCTGAGCGTTTGAAGCAGCTTGGCGGTGAACTCAAGATTGAGACGAGTCCGGGAGCCGGCTTTGCCCTGCGCGCCTGGGTGCCCGTGGAGACTACAACATGATCAAAGTAATGCTGGTCGATGACCAGAACCTGGTGCGCAAGGGTGTTCGCAGCCTGCTGGAGTTATCTGAAGAAATTGAAGTTATAGCTGAAGCTGTGGACGGCGCCGAGGCCATCAGGACCATTCCGGAAAACCAGCCGGATGTTGTGCTGCTGGACATGCGCATGCCGGGACTGTCAGGGTCTCGACGTGCTCAAGGAACTTTCCAGGGCGGATAAACTGCCGCCTACCATCATCCTGACCACCTTTGACGACCATGAGTTGGTGCTTGCAGGGTATCAAGGCAGGCGCCAAGGGTTACCTGCTTAAAGACGTTTCTCTTGCCGAGCTCGTCAATGCCGTCAAAACCGTCGCGGAAGGGGGTTCCGTTGTAAAACCTGCCGTCACCCAAAGGCTGTTGAAGGGGCTGGAGAATCTGCAGACTGATTTCCACAGCCTGGATCAGCCGGACCCGCTGACCGAACGTGAGACAGAAATTCTGCGCCTGATGGCAGGCGGCTACAGCAACAAGGAAATTGCCAACTCACTGGGTGTGGCCGAGGGCACGGTCAAGAACCATGTATCCAACATCCTTTCAAAGATGGGTGTACGCGACCGCACACGCGCCGTCCTCAAAGCTTTCGAGTGGGTCAGATATAGGCGCTAACCCGTTTTGTCCAGATGATCGAATTGCCGCTTTCAGGTTTTCCTTGCTGTCGGTAACGATACGTTCCAGCGTTTCGATCCCGCTCTCCCAGGTCCCGCTCCAGTGAATCAACACGGTCATTGAGTTCCTGGACCCGTTTGCTGTCATCGCGAGACCCCTTTTTCCGCCATGCACTGGCGACGATGCTCGCCATGGCAATCAAGGCAATAGCTGTCCACATGCTCATACGCTTCTCCTCCTCTGATCATCTTATTATAATAATTGGGGATTTCACCAATAACACACCAGTGACAGAAGTCACGATAGCTTTTGAGTTCAAGTTAATCCGTTGAGCTGCAGTAGACCATGCCGTCGATTTCGGTCAGCAGGTTGCTGCGGCAGATATCTCCCTGCAGGTAGATCCTGGGGGATTTCTGCCGGCGCTTCACTTTCCAGGGCCTGACGGACCGGCTCCAGCTCTTCCGGATGGCGAATGTACACCTTGATGATTCCATTGCGGTCCAGGCGGGCGTGGGAACCGCCCATCTGCCGGTGGCCTTCTTCCAACAGGCTTTTTACATTGCGCAGGGATTCGCTCAACTGGCTGGCGACCTGGTTTTCGTGGTGGGTCTGGTGACCGATCACGCTGGCCGTGCCTGAAATCAGGAATTGACGGGAGCCGTTAAGCCGGAAAATCGTGCCGCGGGAAAACAGGGGGCTCCTGGGGCCGTACTGGCGCGGGTATCGCCAGGCGCTGACCTGGCGCGGGTTTTCCACATCCAGTCCAGGGCAGGGCGGCAGCGAGGAAATAGACTTGCAAAGCCGGTTCTGCAAACGGTGCGCCAATGGCCGTTGCTGCGGGCAGGGGCGGACGGTCTCAGGGGGCGATCAGCACAGCATCCGCGCGGCCAAGACAGAATTGGCGGTAAAGCTCCTCATCACCCGTTCCCTGGTTGATTCCCGGTATATAGTTCCAGATTTTCAGTGGCCACTGGTGAGGTGACTGTTGCAGATAGGATTGAAGAAGGTCGTAGGCTTTCCGGCTGGCGGTGCGCATGTCACCGTGGACGCGCAGAGTCGAGGGCGATATGGCCCATGGTCAGTTGTTCTCCCTGGGCGAATTTCAGCAGATCCCAGGTTCCACTCTTGATTGGGCCCTGGCAGCGCCAGACTTCGACCTGGGGCGGTCCACCCAGTTGCCGCAGGGCCACGGGCACATGCCGTGCGTTATTCGACTCCAGGGGAGAGCGTCCAAATTCGAAAACCGCCAGCACATCATCGCCGGTCTCCAGCCAATGGCTGGCCGGTTCCGTTTGGTATGAAACGCGCAAACCAGTCCGCATACTTGCCTTCTTTCACTTCAAGTCTCGAGTTCAGGCAAATTCTGGTACAGGTCGAGCGCTTTTGGGTTTGCCAGTGCGTCTGCATTGGTCACGGGCCGGCCGTGGATGACGTTGCGCACGGCGAGTTCCACGATCTTGCCACTGATGGTCCTGGGAATATCCGCCACTTGTACGATACGGGCCGGAACGTGGCGGGGGGTGGTGTTCTGCCTTATGGTTTTCCTGATCCGGTCCTGCAGGTCATCGTTGAGCTCGATACATCGCGCAGAGTGACGAACAGCACCACGCGGACATCGTCATCCCAATCCTGGCCCACGCAAATGCTTTCCAGTACTTCATCCAGCTTTTCCACCTGGCGGTATATTTCCGCGGTGCCAATGCGCACACCGCCCGGGGTTCAGGGTGGCGTCGGAACGGCCATGGATCACGTATCCATCGTGCCCTGTTTTCCTGGCGAAATCCCCCTGTGCCCAGACGCCCGGGTATTTGCTCAAAATAGGCGGCCTGGTATTTGCTGCCGTCTTCATCCCCCCAGAAATAGACCGGCATGGCGGGAAAAGGCAGTGTACAGCAGAGTTCGCCGGTTTCATCGGTGTCCGCCACGCTGCCGTCGTCACGCCGTATCTCCACCGCCATGCCGAGCCCGGCACATTGAAGTTCGCCGCGGTAAACGGGAATAATGGGACAGCCCAGAGCGAAGCAGGAAACGATGTCGGTACCACCGGATATTGAAGACAGGCAGAGGTTGGGTTTGATTTCCCGGTACACGTAGTCAAAACTTTCCGGAGACAGGGGTGAACCGGTTGAAAGTATCGTAACCAGCGTATTGAGCTGGTGGGATTCACGCGGTTTGAGACCCGGCCTTTTTCCCAGGCTGAAATAGATTTCGCCCCGGTGCCGAATACGGTAACTCCGAATTCGTCGATCAGGTTGAACATCGCCTGCAGCGGACGGATAAAAGGGGGAACCTTCGTATAAAATCATGGTTGCGCCGACCGCCAGGCTGCTCACCAGCCAGTTCCACATCATCCAGCCACAGGTGGTGAAGTAACAAATGCGGTCGGAGCGCCTCAGGTTGGTGTGCAGGACCAGTTCCTTGAGGTGCTGAAGCAGTGTGCCCCCCGCACCGTGCGTGATGCATTTGGGTACACCGGTGGTGCCGGACGAGTACAGGATATAAACGGGGTGGTCGAAGGGCAGTCGTACGAACTCAATCTCCGACGCATCGTTATCAATGAAGTCATCCATCCATACCGCGTTTTTGATTTTCTTCAGTTTCGCCTGCGGATTCATGTAAGGCACGACCACCGTTTTCTCGATGGATGGTATGGCCTTGATGATGCTCCGGACCTTGTCCAGGCAATCAAAGGTCTTGCCGTTGTAGCTGTATGCAGCGGCACAAAATAGCACCCTGGGCTGGATCTGGCCCAGGCGGTCGACCACCCCGGCGATGCCAAAATCGGGTGAACAGGAGGACCAGATGGCGCCGATGCTGGTCGCCGCCAGCATCGCAATCACGGTTTCCGGCAGGTTGGGCATGTAGCCGGCAACGCGGTCACCGGTTTTGACACCCTGGGCTTTCAGTGCGGCAGCTGTTTTGGCTACGGCCTGGTATAACTCCTGGTAGGAGATTTCTGCCGTCCCGCCTGCTTCAGACTTGAACACGATGGCGGTCTGGTCGTCACGATAACGCAGAAGGTTTTCTGCAAAATTCAGGCGTGCAGCCGGAAACCACCTCGCGCCCGGCATTTTATCGAGGTCAGTGACGAGGTCTCGCCCGGGTAACCCACAACTTCGCAAAACTCCCATACCTTCCGCCAGAATTCGGCCGGGTGTTCAATCGAATAACGGTGCAGGTCGCGGTATTCGCCTATTTCCCGGGTCCAGCTCCTTGCGCGCCTGGTCCATGAAACGGCGAATATTCGCCGTCTGACGGCGTGCAGGCCCCGGGGACCAGATGGGATCACTCATAGCCTGTTCAGCTCAGCAGTTTTTCCAGTTCAGGGAATGACATTGAACAGGTCGCCCACCAGCCCGATATCCGAAATCTCGAAAATGGGTGATTCGGAGTCCTTGTTGACGGCCACGATGGTGCCGGCGTCCTTGATCCCGGTCACATGCTGAATAGCTCCTGAAATACCGAAGGCCATGTACAGGTCCGGGGAAATAATCTTGCCGGTCTGCCCGACCTGCATGTCATTGGGTACATAACCCGGCATCAACCGCGGCCCGCGAGGCGCCGACACCGGCGCCCAGCTTGTCGGCCAGGCTGTAGATCAGCTTGAAGTTTTCTTCACTGCCCACCCCGCGGCCGCCGGAAATTACCCGTTGCGCGCTCTGCAGGTCCGGGGCGTTCTCCGCCACCGGATTCCAGGCCGATATAACGTGTGTGCGTAACCGCGTCGCTGCTGGCGCCACGCACCTCAACAGATCCCGCTTCCCGTGGTGTCGGCTGCTGTCCAACTGGCGATCCGCACGGTTGCGACCACCGTGGCGCCAGCCGGAGCCTCGACATCAATGATCGCGTTGCCGGCATAAATGGGGCGCTTGAACGAAGTGGGTGCATTCACCGCCATGATGTCACTGACCTGGTTCACACCCAACAGGGCGGCGATACGCGGCATCAGGTCTTTCCCCAGGGTCGTTGAAGGCCCCAAGCAGGTGACTGTATCCATCGGCGATGGCCAGGGCTTCGTTTGCCCAGTTGGCGGCAATCGGCGCCGACAGGTGTCCGGCATCAATTGCAATCACCCTGGCAACGGACTCCAGCGAGGCCGCTTCCGCAGCGATTGACTCGATGCCACTGCCGATAACGGCGATATCGATGTCCCCGCCGATGGCCTGGGCGCAGGTGACGCATTTGGCCGTGCTGAAATTCAACGACTGGCCGTCATGTTCTGCGATGATCAATATTCTGCTCATATCAAACCCCTGTTTTTCAGTTCTTGCACCAATTGCGCGGCGTCTTCCACCATGATGCCTTTCTCGCGCTGTGGCGGCGGCGCATAGTGTCCGATCTCGAGGTTGCCTTCAACGGCGACACCGAGTTCTTCCAGGGATACGACATCCATTGGTTTGCGCTTGGCTTTCATGATGTCCGGCAGCTTGACGAAACCGGGGCTCGTTCAAGCCGCAGGTCCACCGAGATAACGGCAGGCAGATCAATTTCAATGGTTTCCAGCCCTGCATCGACTTCACGGGTAACCGTGGCTGAAGCTCCATTTAATTCGAGTTTTGAAGCGGAAGTCGCCTGCGGGCGGTCCCCACAATGCGGACAGCATCTGCGCGGTCTGGTTGTTGTCATCGTCAATGGCCTGTTTGCCCAGGATCACCAGGCCGGGGTCTTCGCGCTCGATGATTTTCAGGAAAGCCCGCGCGGTGCTCAGCGGCTGCAGCCCTTCGGAAATCTGGATCTGGATCGCCCGGTCTGCACCCATGGCCAGCCCGGTACGCAACTGCTGCTGGCATTCATCACCACCAGCCGAAACCACGATCACTTCTTCCGCGTTTCCTGCGTCCCTGATTCGCAGCGCTTCTTCAAGCGCGATTTCATCGAAAGGGTTTACGCTCATTTTGACGCCATCGGTGTCAACACCGCTGCCGTCGGAGAGGACGCGTACACGGACGTTGTAATCCACCACGCGCTTGATGCCAACCAGTATTTTCATCGGCTTTTATACTCCTTACATGTTTTGGTAATTTGGGCCACAAGCGCCTTCCGGCGTGACCCAGTTGATGATCTGATACGGATCCTTGATGTCACAGGTCTTGCAGTGCACACAATTGCCCGAGTTGATTTGCAAGCGCATGCCGCCGTCTTTTTCCACCCCGCTGTCTTCAACCATTTCATACACATTGGCCGGACAGAATCGTGTGCAGGGATTGTCATATTCTTCCACGCACCGCGTGGTGCAGATATCGGGTTCCAGGATCTGGAGGTGCACCGGCTGGTCTTCGTCGTGTTCGGTTGCGGCGAAATAAACCGAAGCCAGGCGGTCGCGGGGCGGCAGGTCCCGGACCACCCACTTGCGGTCAGGGGATGTATAACCATCCAATTTCTTCAGCGTGGAATCATCAGCGTGAATGGACAAGGTGGTCGGCAGCTTGCCCATTGTGACGGTCTCGATCGCGGCCCGGATAAAGCCACGCCAGAATCCCTTGTAAAAAGCGGGCCGGATGTTCCTGACCTTGTACAGTTCTTTTACGATTTCCGAATTGCGTAACTTCGCGTCAAAGCCTTCTGCCGAGGCGGTATCGCTGATGTGTTCCGCGGCCAGCATGCCGCAAAGCATCGCCTGGTGTGTGCCTTTTACCTTGGGTACGTTGAGCATTCCGGCCGCATCACCAATCAGCAGGGCGCCCGGCATTTCCGTTTTGGGCAGGGACTGGTAACCCCCCTCCGCGATGGCGCGTGCACCCGATGAGAGAATTTCACCGCCTTCGAGCAGTTCATGCACCATCGGGTGATGCTTCATTTGCTGAAAAGCTTCGAAAGGCATGAATTCCGGGATCCTGGTAGTCCAGCCCGGCGACAAAGCCAATCGCGATGCGGTCTTTATCCAGGTGATAAATAAAGCTCCCGCCGTAGGTTTTTGAGTCCAGCGGCCAACCGGTGGTGTGCTGGACCAGTCCCGGCTTCGATTTGCCGGGCTGCACCTTCCACAGTTCCTTCATGCCGATGCCGTAGGTTTGCGGGTCGCAGTCCTTGTCCAGCTCAAATTTCCGGATCAGCTGTTTGCTCAGGTGGCCACGGCAGCCTTCGGACAGGATGGTGATGGGCGCATGAATTTCGATGCCCTGCATGTAGGTGTCTTTCTCTTTCCCTGCGCTGTCCACACCCATATCGCCGATAATGACACCGCCCACTGCACCGTCATCGGTAAAGCGGATTTCAGAAGCCGCATAGCCTGGAAAAATGTCGACTTCCAGCGCTTCAGCCTTCTGGGCCATCCAGGCGCACATCGAACCCAGCGAGACGATGAAATTGCCGTGATTATTCTGCTGGGGCGGCGTGGGCAGCCTTATTCTGCCTTTTTGCCGGAGCAGCCAGAGTTCGTCTTTTTCAACGGGGATACACACGGGTGGAGGTTTTCACGCCAGCCGGGCAATAAGCGGTCCAGCGGTTCCGGCTCGATCACCGCGCCGGACAGGATATGAGCGCCGACTTCTGCGCCTTTCTCGATCACGGCGACCATCAGGTCCGGTTTGAGCTGTTTCAGCCGGATGGCGCAGGACAGTCCGGCGGGTCCGGCCCCGACGATGATGGCGTCATATTCCATGATTTCGCGTTCTGTCATCGTTTATTTTTCCCGGCGAGATTTTAGAGAAACGAAATGGCATTATATCGGCATAAATGCACTGCTGTCCCACTTAATCTGAGTCCCTTGTCGAAAGGACATCGGTGGGCAATGAATTGCCCACCCTACGCTTCCAATTCCACCGGGGTAAAACCATTCCAAGCTGGAATTCAATCTCTACCAAATTCTGAAACCTGCCACTCCTGGAGCGGGCCAATGGATGCTTCATATCCGATATCGGCGGCCGCCTGAACTGCTTTGAATTGCAACATGCCGATACCTTTTACATCAATCTTCATATAAATATCTGCCAGGCCCTGCTCCAGTAAGCCTTCTCGAAAGAAATCAGACCCCACCATCATCGACTGCATGATGATATTGGCAATATTCGGTGAGCGAACGGACCGGCGCCATGGATTGAACCGGCTCAATGCTTCGCGCCAACCGGAAACGCTGAGTCCATAATCACCCTCGGCGGTCAGGCCACGCGCCGGCACCACGTCGATGGCAATGACCGTTCCAAACTGATTTATTTCACGCATGATGTCGATTGGCAGGTTATTCAGTACTCCGCCGTCAACCAGCAATTCATTGTTCTCGGGCACTGAGGGGAGCACGCCCGGAATCGAGACACTGGACCGGATCGCCCGGGCCGAGTTGCCCAGCCGGTGAATCTTTGACTTGCCAGTGGTGAGGCTGGTTGACACGCAGAAGAACGGTAACCAGAAATCTTCGATATCCCAGGCAGCAGTAGCCTCATTGATTGACCGAGAAATTCGCCGGCCCGACAGCATCGCCGTGACCGGCAGTGTCGGGTCCATCAAAGAGCTGAATGCTTTTTTGATGGTAGCCAGGCATTCACCGGCGTTCTGGCCCTGCGCCACTGCGCACGCCATTACCGCGCCGATGCTGGTACCACCAATCATATCTACATCGATACCCAGTTCCTCCAGCGCACGCAGCACACCCAGGTGGGCAAATCCCCGTGCGCCACCGCCACCCAACACCAGGCCCAGCGCCCGGCCAGACAGAATGCGCGCCAGACGCGATAGGTCACCTACGTGATTACGTCGCAGGTGAAAAACAGAGTCAATTCCGTAGGCAGCGACCCACCGGGCCGTATTTCTGGGCCGGTCCGTACCCTCGGGATGCACAAGCAACAGCTGCGGCATTTGTTCAAAGCCGGACATTCTGTTCTGTAAACGGCCCGCATCGATTATTTCCCGGGCATCGGCCACGATCAACAAGCGGTCGGCCTGCCGCAGGCAGCGCTCAGTCCACGCCGTCCAGTATCGATCCCCCTGGTACAAAACGTGATTGTGGTGCGCCTCACGCCCGTTCAGCCATTGCACCAGCCGCACATTGGCCGGGTCTTCCGGCCTGCTTTGCGCAATACCGGGCCGGCCCAGCGACTCAGCCACCGATTCACTGCTCAGGTGCCCGACCCGCCCATAAGGAGCCATCGCCGACTTCAACTTAAGCATGAAGTCACTCAGCGGGAATTCTGACGAAGCCGACAGGATGGCAATGTTCGGACTCCGTGTGTGAAAAACGTTGCCCGAAACATTGCGGCTGAAGCGGTCGAGAATCGTCTGGTAAATGCTCAGCATGATCTGCGGGTATCGTTCGCTGACCTGGGTGAAAAGTTCCCGTGGCAGGCGGAACAATTCGCAATCGCGCAATGCAGTCAGTGTAGCCATTCGATCCTGCTTCGTGATGAATGCAATTTCTCCGGCGATATCACCCTTGGACAGCTGCCCAACTGCTCGCGACAGACCATTCTCGTCTCTAATGCTGACTCGGATCCTGCCGGAGACCAGCACGTAGGCGCTGTCCGCCTGCTCGCCTTGACGAAACAGGATCTGACCACGGTCCAGCGTCACCCAATCGACATGCTTTTCAAGGTCCTGCAGGATCTCATTCTCGAAGTTCAACCAGTCCTGCTCGGCCTGCAGCCGAAGCATGGGATCGGCGATTGTTTCCATACCACCGCCAAGCAACTGGTTGAGCTGACGGGAAAGCAGGAGCCGGCAGGTGTTTTTGCGAGCAAGGCCGGAGACCTGCTGCCAAACTTCCGGATGACTCTCCATCAGGCCCTCAAAAATCTCCCGGCTCAAGACAAGCAGCAGTGAATCTTCCAGGGCGCGCATATCGATCATGCTATGGTCACCGTTGAGGAGTTCGATTTCGCCTACCAGGCCACCAGTTCCGATCTCGTTCAGAATGCGGTCCTCTCCCCAAACCCGCGTGACCAACGCAGCGAGGCGTCCTTCCAGGATGATGAAGGCTGCTTTGGCCTCCTCCCCCTTGCTGATGGCCAGGTCGCCAGCGGCCACCCGAATAAGAGGGGATGCTTCGGTCAGGGCTTGCAGTTCAAGGTCACCCAGGGAGGCGAACAGCGGACAAATTGTCCTGAGGCTTTGCCATTCAACTGCTGGGGGGTCACCTGGCCCTGATAAGGTGGTGCTCATACTAATCGAGCCGGGGACCTTGCTCGAACTGCTGATTAGCGCAGAAACCACGAACTATCTGAAACTCCTCATCAACCGCTTCCATCATTGCGGACAACGAAGACCATTCCCCATCGGCCGCAGACTTCTCCAGGTTTTCCAACAGGCTTCTGAGGTTAACGGCAGCCGCGCTGGCGGCGGCACTTTTGCCTGCATGTGCAGCGTCTTGCAGAGATGAACGGTCCTGCGTTTCGAAACAGGCCTGCAAGGTTTCAAGCAGGGGTGGGAAATGCTCTACGAACAGCTGAAGGATCTCGTCCAGTTCCGACCGGTCGTCAGTACCCAGGATTTCAGCCAGCATATCAAGGTCAACGGGATTGGTTTCCGCGTTCTGCCGCTTTTGTTCAACTGCCGCTTTGGCAGGCGAAACTTGTGTACCATTTGACTGATCAAGCCATTGCTCCAGCACCCGTTTCAGTTGCTCCAGCAGCACCGGTTTTTCGAGACAGTCGTCGAGTCCGCTGGCAAGATAATGCTGGCGATTTTCGGTGCTGGCGCTGCCGGTTACCGCGATCACCGGTGTATGCAGGCCGCGGTTTTGTTCTGAGGCGCGCAGTCTGCGGGTGAACTCAATACCGTCGATCACCGGCATCGAGATATCCACCAGGATGGCGGCAAAGGGTCTTGCCATTGCGGCCTCAAGGGCCTGTTTGCTCTCCTGGTAAATCTCGCATTCGATTCCCAGCTTCTGCAACTGGCGCCGGGTTACTTCCAGGTTGGTGGCGACATCATCAACCACCAGTATGGGCAGCTTGTTACTGAATGGCCGGTCCTGTTTCAGCTTTTCGCAGTACTCCAACAGTGTCGCAAGCAATTGATGGGCATCGACGGGCTTGGGCAGTACCGCGTCCATACCTGCCGCCAGGCATTGTTTCAATTCAAATTCAATGACGCTGGCCGTGATGCCGATGATGGGTATGCTGTCATAAGGACTGCCCATTTTCCGTATACGCCGGGTCGCTTCGAGACCATCCATTACGGGCATATGGCGGTCGGTAAGAATGGCATCAAAATGGTGCTTGCCACTTTCAATCAGATCGATGGCCTCCTGGCCGTTCTGTACGTTGATTACCTGGTATTTATGTTGAGCCAGAATGCGTTCAACCACGTCCCGATTGGTCTTGTTGTCCTCGATCTGAAGAATCTGCAGCGGCACCGCTTGCCTTTTGGGTTCAATCAATTGTGATCCGCCCGGCCCGGCCCGGAGGTTTTCCGGTCGGGTATCATGATCGATTGGCAGCGTGACCATGAAGCGAAACGCACTGCCCTGGCCCGGCTCGCTTTCAAGCTCGATTTCACCCCCCATGACCTGCACCAATTGGCGGCAAATCACGAGTCCCAGCCCGGTGCCGCCATGCAGGCGCGCAACATCGATCGCCCCCTGTGTGTAAGGTTTGAATAATTTCTGCTGTTCTTCCGCCGAGATACCCATACCGGTATCAGTCACCGAGAAGGCAAGCGACACCCGGTCCTGGCCGCGGTCCGCTATGGAAATTTCCATCGTGACCGAGCCGGATTCCGTAAATTTAATGGCATTGCTCACCAGATTCATCAACACCTGCCGCAAGCGCAGTGGGTCGCCGACCAAGACAGGGGGTAAGCTGGGGTCGATATCGCAATGGAGTTCAATTCCCTTCTGATGAGCGAGGGGGGCCATGACGGACATCACTGGCTCTGTCAGCCCGCTTACCTCGAACGGAATGTGTTCGAGTTCCAACTGGTTTGCTTCCAGCTTCGAGACGTCGAGGATATCGTTGACGATGCGAATAAGGGAGTCACCGGATTCGCAGATGGTTTGCGTGAGTTTTCGCTGCTCTTCGTCCAGCCGTGTGTCGATGAGCAGGCGGGACATGCCCAGAATGCCGTTCATGGGGGTGCGAATCTCATGGCTCATGTAAGCCAGGAATCGGCTTTTCGCCTGGTTTGCATCCTCTGATTTTTGTTTTTCCAACCGCAGTTCTTCGGTGCGTTGGAAGACTTGTTTTTCCAGTGTGTCCTCCGATTGTTTCAGAGCTTGTAGCATTTTGTCAGTAGTGGATAGCGAGAACAGCACCAGTGCAGCAAAGGCCCCCAACTGGATGCTCCAGTTGGTGATGAAATTGCTCGGAAAAATTCCGAATGTTTTCATCGTAAACAGAATAACGCCCAGGAAATAGAGACCCAGGGCCACCAGGAAGAATTTGGCGGAACGTTGACCCTGCCTGGTGCAATATGCTGCAACAATCAACCAGCAGACGGCCAAAAGTGCAGCCAGGGCGGTTGCGACACGAATGCTCAGCGAGTAAGTGATGACGAAAGACATTACAAAACCGATGACAGAAATAATAGCGACGATTGTGAACAAGCGGTCCCATACCGGCACAACCTTCTTGGTGGACAGGCTGGAACGGCCCCATTGATTGAATGAAAACGCTGCAAAAAATATCAGCAATGGAATGCAAACATTGGCCCACCAAATACTGTTGGGCCACAGGTATTGAAAGGCCAGGCCGTTGATGGCCAACTGGGCCAGCCCCCAGGAAGCGAAAAACAGAACGTAGTAAAGATAACTCCGATCTTTAAATACTATGAATAGCAAAAAGTTGTAGATCAGCATGATCAGCAGAGCGCCATAATAGACGCCAAGCACAATTTGTTCGGTTTGAACGACTTGGAACAGGCCGTCCGAGCGCCAGAATTTTAACTGCAGGTTCATCGAACTGCTGGTCTTGAAACGAAGCAGGTAGGTCTGCTGGCTGTGGGCCGGTTCTTGCAGCTTGAACAGGATATTGCGGTAATCGAGTTCGCGCTCATGGAAAGGCTGGTG
>PVMK01121488.1_pt1 | contig 34284 bp, 30 predicted proteins | sample 1853481 | NCBI WGS metagenome assembly PVMK01 (sample SAMN08533507, study PRJNA380276) | Marine sediment metagenome, whole genome shotgun sequencing project. | reverse complement strand
TCGGCGATCTGCACCGCGAAATGCAGGTGTTGGGCGTTCCAGCGCGACTGTAGCAATTCGAATAGTGCATCGAGAAGAAATGCATGATCGTCGAGGTAGGCTGCAAAGCGAGCTTCGCTGTCTTTGTAGTTGGCCATCAGGCGCCCGTCGACGAATAGCTTCTGCCGAATAAATTCCACGGCGTTGGCCGCAGCATCGATCAGATCGTCGCGCTCAAGTATGCGCCCGGAAATTGCGAGTCCACGGATGGCCAGCGCATTCCAGGAAGTCAGTTGCTTTTCGTCTCTAGCCGGCGCAATACGTGTCGTCCTTTCGGCAAGGAGGATTTTCCGGGAGCGTTCGATCGCGTCCGCAATGTCGCCCGGGTCCTGGCCCAGCTCTGTAGCGATATCGTCACTCGATACGCGTAGTGAGAGATGCCACTTACCTTCGAAATTGGCTTTTCCGTCGAGGCCAAATTGCCTGGCGAATATTGCGAAGTCCGTGGCCTCGAGGAGATTTGCGACCTGTTCCGGCGTCCAGACGTAGTAACGGCCTTCCTCGCCCTCGGAGTCGGCATCGCGAGTGGAATAGAAGCCGCCTTCCGGAGAACGCATGTCCGTCAACATCCAGTCTGCAGTTTGCGTCGCCGTCGTCGCGAACTGTTGTTCACCGGTTGCGAGGTAGGCTTGCGAGTACAACGCCAACAGCGGCCCGTTGTCGTACAACATTTTTTCGAAATGCGGGATCTGCCAGTAGCGGTCGACAGAGTAGCGGTAGAAGCCGCCACCCAGGTGGTCGTACAAGCCGCCTTCAGCCATGCGCGCGAGCGTCAGCGTTGCCATGTACAACGCATCAATGTCCGGTTCTGCCGAATCAGCCGATGCCCGCCAGTGGCGCAGCATTCTCTCGACGGTAGCCGGATGTGGAAACTTCGGCGCTCCACCAAATCCCCCGTAGTCCCGATCAAAGGTCTGGCCCAGTCGTTCGCGTACAGCTGTCAGCGGTGCGGCGGTCAATTCAGTGTCTGGTGATGCGGGCTCGGGCTCGATCTGGCGAAAGACATCGCTCAGTCTGTCGCCTTGCTTGCGGACTTCGTCGCGTTGTTCGTCGTAGTAGGCCGCGACTTTCGTCAGCAATTCCTGAAAGGCAGGCATGCCATGACGAGCTTCATCGGGAAAATAAGTGCCGCCGAAATACGGTTTCTGATTGTCGGGATTGAGAAACATCGTCAGCGGCCAGCCACCGCCTCGCTGCGTCAAAAACTGGTGTGCCAATTGATAGATCTTGTCGATGTCCGGCCGTTCTTCACGATCGAGTTTGATATTGACGTACAGGCGATTCATCAATGCGGCCGTCGACTCATCTTCAAACGACTCGTGCGCCATGACATGGCACCAGTGGCATGCCGAGTAACCGATTGATAGTAATACAGGTTTTCCTGTCTCACGCGCAACGTCGAAGGCCTCGGGACTCCACGGATACCAGTCGACCGGGTTATCCGCGTGTTGCAACAGGTAGGGACTGGTCTCGGTCGCCAGACGATTCGCCATTGCCATGTGCCTCGTTTATCTGAGCGCTTATCTGACCAGCCACTATAGCGGTATCGACAGCCGATGGTAGACTTGCCCGCATGTTCACTTTCCCTGAGATCGACCCGGTCATTTTTGGCCTGGGGCCACTAAAAATTCGCTGGTACGGACTGATGTACGTCCTCGGCTTTCTGTTCGCATGGTGGCTTGCGAGGCGCCGCAGCCAACGCGCTGATACTCCGGTTAACCGTGAGCAGGTCGATGACCTGATCTTTTACGCCATGCTGGGCGTAATCCTCGGCGGACGTGTCGGCTACAGTATTGTCTACGGGTGGGACCAGTTTATTTCTGATCCGCTGTATCTGTTCAAGATCACCGAGGGCGGCATGTCATTTCATGGCGGACTCGCCGGCGTACTGATAGCGATGTGGCTGTACGGCCGCAAGCTGGGCAAGACAATGTGGCAAATGACCGATTTTGTGGCGCCGTTCGTACCCATTGGTCTCGGCTTTGGACGCATCGGCAATTTCATCAATGGTGAACTCTGGGGTAAGGCTACCGACGTGCCGTGGGGCGTGTTGTACCGCGGCGAGGTACTGCACCCGTCCCAGCTGTATGAAGCGTTGCTCGAAGGATTGGTGCTGTTCCTGATCTTGTGGTTTTACTCGGCGAAACCGCGACCGTATTTGGCGGTCTCCGGGTTGTTCCTGCTGCTCTACGGAGTATTCCGCTTCTACATCGAGTTTTATCGGGTTCCGGATGCGCACCTGAATTACCTGGCGCTCGACTGGGTCACGATGGGTCAGGTTTTGAGCGTGCCGATGATTGTCATTGGTGGCATCATGGTAGTCGTGGCGTATCGGTCCGACAGCCCAGCCAAGGCAGCCGCCTGATATGCAGCAATATCTGGCGCTGATGCAGCATGTGCGCGATACCGGCGCACGCAAGCAAGACAGAACCGGCACCGGAACGCTCAGCGTGTTCGGCCACCAGATGCGATTTGATCTCAGCGCGGGCTTTCCGCTGGTCACTACCAAGAAATTGCACCTGCGTTCCATCATTCATGAGCTACTCTGGTTTTTGAGCGGTGACAGCAATATTGGCTACCTCAGGGAAAACGGTGTTTCGATCTGGGACGCGTGGGCCGATGACAATGGTGATCTCGGGCCGGTTTATGGCGTGCAGTGGCGCAGCTGGCCGATGCCAAATGGCGACAGTGTCGATCAGATCAGCGAGATTGTGCAGCAAATACGCGAAACACCTGACTCACGGCGAATTATTGTCAGTGCCTGGAATGTCAGTGAGATCGAGAACATGGCGTTGCCGCCATGCCATTGCCTGTTTCAGTTTTATGTGGCGGACGGTAAGCTGTCCTGCCAGTTGTATCAACGCAGTTGCGATATTTTTCTCGGCGTTCCGTTTAATATTGCGTCGTATGCGTTGTTGACGCACATGATTGCACAGCAGACCGACCTGGGTGTCGGTGAGTTCATCTGGACCGGCGGCGATTGCCATCTGTACTCAAATCACCTTGAACAAGCCAGCGAACAATTGCAAAGAGAGCCACTCGCATTGCCGCGTCTTGCCATTAAGCGTCGGCCAACCAGTTTGTTCGACTACAAATTCGACGACTTCGAAATACTTAATTACGAATCGCATCCGCATATTCGTGGCGCTATCGCGGTCTAAGGCCCCTTCTGATGATTAGCATTATCGTCGCGGCGTCGACGAATAACGTTATCGGCGTGAACGGCGAGTTGCCGTGGCGATTGTCGGATGACCTCAAGCGCTTCAAGAAGATTACGATGGGCAATCCGATCGTTATGGGGCGTCTCACTTTCGAATCGATCGGTCGGCCATTGCCGGGACGACAAAATATCGTCATCACTCGGCAGCCGGACTACGAGGCTGAGGGATGCGACGTTGTCACGTCACCCGAAGCCGCTCTTGCAGCTGCAGGCGATGCTGCCGAGATCATAATTATTGGCGGCGGCGAAATTTACAATTTGTTCTTACCGCTGGCCGATCGAATTTACCTTACGCGGGTCCATGTCGAACTTGAGGGTGATGCGCGTTTCGCTCCGCCGGACGAACGAGACTGGCGCGTGACGTTCAGCGAGTCGGGTATTGCTGATGAGAAGCACGACTTCAATTTCACGTTTGAGACGCTGGATAGAATCCGCTAAGCGTTGCACTGCTCGGTTCAGCTAAATTGATCGACCCTCGAACTCGGTGAAATTCCTGATGTGCCAGTTGCGGTGTCTCAAGAACAAATGGATGGCGCTACGCATTTGCGTATACTCCGTCGAATCATTTGATGGAGCTCGTTCGTGATCGTCCTATCGTTGCTTGGAATTGCCACGTGAAAGATTGTAATCAATGTGGAAAATGTTGCATACGCTACGGGGGTGGCGGCCTTACTGCGACAGCCGGTGAAATAGACTGGTGGGAAAACCACCGGCCGGATATTTTCAGTCACGTTCGCGACGGGGATATATGGATGGACCCCGTCACGGGTAAACAGATGTTGTACTGCCCGTGGCTGGAAAAACTGCCGAACCAGCAAAAATACACCTGCAGGATCTATTTCGATCGACCTGACGAGTGCAAGCACTATCCAGTCAGAATCGAAGAAATGATACGTGACGGATGCGAAATGCTCGAAGCTCGCGATCTTCGAAATCAGAAACAGGCACAGAAAGCTTTGGACAAGCTAATGTCCGATAGTCGGCCTCCGGTAACCGGGCCGTAATTTCTGCGACCAGCGTTGACAGGCTCAGCGCCTGCTGGTCGACCGACTATTCAGCCCTTTCCAGCGTTTCCGACGCATCCATCCACTTGCTCTCGAGAGCCTCAATTTCAGCTTTCAAGTGTGACTGAGTCCTGACCAGTTCAGCTAATTCAGATTGTCTGTCGGAGTCCGCGTATATGCTTTGGTCGGCCAGACCCTGTTCGGCCGCATCCAGTTCTTTCTTACGTGATTCCAGCTCATTCTCGGCTTTGCGAACGATGTCGTATAACGGCTTCAATCGCTCGCGACGTTGGGCCTGTTGCTGCCGAAGTTGCTTTTTACTCAACTGCTTGACCGGCGCAGCGGTATCACCCGCCTTCTGTTCGGTCTCTGCACTGAGTGCCTCCTGTTCCCTCAGCCAGGCCGGATACTCATCGAGGCTGCGCGTGAATCGATCAACAATGCCATCGTGCACGATTAACAGTTCGTCGCAAACGCTGCGCAGCAAATGGCGATCGTGGGAAATCACGACAAGCGCGCCACTGTACTCAATGAGAGCAACGCTTAGAGCTTGCCGCATTTCCAGATCCAGGTGATTGGTCGGCTCGTCGAGCAATAATAAATTCGGCTGCTGTCTGATCATTAGTGCCAGCACCAGACGTGCTTTCTCGCCACCCGAAAATGGCGCGACCGGCTCAAATATTCTTTCGCCACTGAAACCGAATCGACCGAGGTAGTTTCGCATTTCAGACTCACGGTCGCCCGGTGCGTATTGCCGAAGGTGGTCGAGTGGGCTTTGCTCTGGCTGCAGCAATTCCAGTTGATGCTGGGCGAAATAGCCGATCTTTGTATCCTTGCTAAGCAGGCGTTCGCCTTCGAGGATTGTGCTACCGGTGCACAGCGCTTTTACCAACGTAGACTTACCGGCGCCGTTAACGCCGAGAAGACCGATGCGATCGCCCGCAGACAGGTGAATATCGACATTCCGCAGAACCGGAGCATCGCCGCTTTCGGCATAGCCGAGAATGCCGTCCGTGAGTCCCAGCAAATTCTGCGGTTGTTTCTTCGGCTCAATGAAGTGGAAGCGAAATGGTGAGTCGACGTGAGCTGGCGCGATGAGGGTCATTCGCTCCAGCATTTTTAGCCGGCTTTGTGCTTGGCGTGCTTTCGATGCTTTGTAGCGAAAACGATCGACGTAGCTTTGAATATGTTTGATCTCTTTTTGTTGGCGCGAGAACATGGCATGTTGCTGCGCAAGCTGCTCCGCGCGTTGTGCTTCGAACAAGCTGTAGTTGCCGCTGTAGAGACTTATCTCTTTGTGTTCGATATGGGCAATGCGCGTGCACACTTGATCGAGGAAATCCCGATCGTGTGAAATGACCAGCAAGATGCCCTCGTAGCGTTTCAGCCAGCGCTCCAGCCAGAGAATCGCGGGCAGGTCGAGGTGGTTGGTTGGCTCATCGAGCAACAGGATATCGGACCGGCACATCAGCGCACGTGCAAGGCTCAGGCGCATACGCCAGCCGCCCGAGAAGGAACTCACCGGATTGTTGATGCTGTCATCGGCGAAACCCAGGCCATGCAACAGTCGGGCGGCACGTGCTTCGGCGCTAAAGCCGTCGATGTTCTCCATGCGCTCGTACAGGACGTGCAGAGTCGCGTCATCGCGATTGTCGCTTGCCTCGCCGGCCGCAATAGCGCGTTGCGTTTTGCGCAACTCGATATCGCCATCGATGACGTGATCAAGAGCGGAACCGTTGCCGCTCGGACTTTCCTGTGCGACGTGCGCGAGCACATCGTTCGCATGCATACCAAGTTCGCCTTCGTCGGCTTCAAGTCCACCGAGAAACATGGCGAACAACGACGATTTGCCACTGCCATTCGCGCCGATCAGACCCATACGCTGCCCTGCGTGCAGCTGGAAACTGACGTTCTGTAGCAGCAGTTGGCGCCCACGGCGAATGCTGATCTGGCTAAGGCTTAACACGGTGAATTGACTGTCTGTCGGCTGGCTGGAGCGCGATTATAGCCACTGATCGGTCTGCAGTATCGCCCAATTTCAGGCTAGCAGCCTGTCGGACTTAGGGAATCGTAGCGAGGCGCATGGGAGACGCAGGACAGTTGTTTGATCGTTTGAGGCGAATGGTGGTTCCATGTAACGAAAAGGATCGAATAAATGGACCAGTCTCCCATTGCCGCAGTAGATTCGGCCTAAGCCCGATAGGCTGCTAGGCCGCGTCCTGGGGGAACTAGGTGAGTCCGGGCGACTTGATGACAGCCATCTTGTCGACCTGCATATCCTCGATCGTATACGGAATTCCGCCGACTCCGAGCCCGGATGAGCGCAACCCGGCGAACGGCATTACATCGTCGCGAAATGCCGTATGGTCGTTGATCATGACGGCTGAGGCATCCAGCCCGCGGTATAATTTCATCGCGACGTCAATGTCGCGACTGAAAACTGCGGCCTGAAATGCGACGGGAAGCGAGTTGGAGCGAGCCACTGCGTCCTCAATATCGTCATACGAGTAAACACAAACGACCGGGCCGAAAATTTCATCCTGGCTGACTTTCGCGTTATCACTCGGATCAAGCAAGACCGTGCACTCATAGGTTGTTGCAGACAGGGTGTTGCCGCCACACAGCAACTGCGCGCCGTCCTCGACCGCTTCGTTCACCCAGTTGCTAATTCGCGTGACTTCTGCCGGCCGAATTAACGGACCGACCTCAGTCGTCTCCAGCGCGGGATCTCCAATCACCAGTTTCGATGCTCGGTCTGCCAGTTCCTGTGCAAATGATTTTGCGATTGCTGCTGGTGCGTATACGCGCTGCACCGATACGCAAACCTGGCCGGCGTGATAAAAGCCGCCTTTGAGTATTGAACCGAGCGCAAGCTCCCGGTCGAACTCTTCGCCGAGCACCACCGGCGCAACGCCTCCATGTTCAAGTGCACATCGCGTGCCCGGGGCGAGTTTTGAGCGCAACATCCAGCCGATTTTTGCGCTGCCTATGAAGCTGAAAAAAGCGACCCGGCTATCGGTTACCAGCGCCTCGGCCGCGTCGGTATTTTCCGTAACCAGAGCCTGGCACCATTCGTCAGGCAGTCCCGCTTCGCGCAGGATGCTGACAAACCTCAGGCACGACAACGGAGTATCCCCGGCTGGTTTAATGATCACAGGGCAGCCTGTGGCAACTGCGGGCGCAACCTGATGCACGATCAGATTGAGCGGGTGATTGAATGCACTAACTGCGGCCACGACGCCGATCGGTACTTTTTGCGTGAATGCGATTCGACCGCTTGTGGCCGGTGTTGAACCAATGGGAATAACGCTGCCTGAGTGGCTGCGCATCGTTTCGATACAGATATGCACACCGTCAATGGCGCGAGTCACTTCAACGATAGAGTCGGGCAGCGGTTTGCCTCCTTCAAGGGCTGCCAGCAGTGCAATATCGTCAGCCTGCTCCCGCATAATGCCGGCAGCCCGCTCTAATATGGCAAGTCGCTCAGCGAGGGGCAGGCCATTGCGATGTTGCAGGTGTGTCTTGTGGGCGGCAGCAAGCGCCGCATCAACATGTTGTTTACCGCCAGTATCGACTTCGGCCAAGACGTTTTGATCATAAGCCGTCGTAACCTGCGCACGCCCGGCGGGTGGCAGGTTGCCCACAATCATCAGCGGTTGTTGTAGTGCGAACGTACCGCTTAGATCGTACATGCAATTTCACCGAGTCGTTTCGAAAGCAACATGTTCTCGCGGTAGTCGATAGGAATTACCACAAGACTTGGCCCTTGTTCATTGAAAGCGTCTTCGAGCACGCCGGCCAGGTCAATACTATTCGCAACAACGTGCCCGTGCCAATCGAAAGCCTGTGCCAGTAATAACCAGTCCGGATTGCCGAAAGACAGATCTGTGTGCTTACCGAAATGACCTTCCTGTTTCCACGCGATCAGGCCATATTCATGGTCTTCCCAAACCATGACGACGATGTTGCTGTTGATGCGCCGTGCTGTTTCCATCTCCTGACTGTTCATCAGGAAACCGGCATCGCCAGCTATAGCCAGTATGCGTCGCTCGGGATGGACAATACTCGCGGCAATCGCACCGGGAAGAGCAAAACCCATTGAACAGAAACCATTCGGAATCAGGCACGTATTTGGTTCGTGGCAATGGAAGTGTCTCGCAATCCACATTTTGTGAGCGCCAACATCGGACAGCAAGATGTCGTTCGGCCCCATCGCGTTACGCGCATCCCACAGCACCTTCTGGGGTCGTATGCTACCGACCGTTGCATCGTCTGCGTGTTCCGCGAACTCTGCCGTCATCTCCGCTCGCAATTTGTGTTGCATCGTCAGGTCGAAATCCAGACCATCTTCCAGCTCTTTGGATTGCGCGACGCGCTCGTTGAGCATCCACAAAGTGTGCGCCAGGTCGCCAACGAGTTCGGTGTCGGGATGGTAGTGAGAGTCGATTTCGGCCGGCAGAAAATCGGCGTGAAGAATGACTTTATCGCGCTTGTCATTCCACAGGCGCGGATGGTACTCGACCATATCGAAGCCAAGCGTGATCACCAGGTCCGAATCATCGATAGCTCGTGACAGTCTGTCCTTGGTCCCCAGGCCGACAGTGTAGAGACAATAATCGGCATCCATATCGACACAACCCTTGGCCATGAAGGTGCTGATAACGCCGATTCCGGTTTGCTCGCAAAAATACCGCAATTGTTTGCTGGCACGCCGCCGAATACATCCATTGCCAGCAATAATTACCGGACGCTTTGCGTTCTTGATCATCGAAAATGCTCGATCGATGATCTTCTCATCAGTCACCGAACGTCGGAAGCGCTTGGGAACCATCGGTTCCGCAGCGGTCTCCATTGCTGCAATGTCTTCCGGCAGCTCGATGTGTACCGCGCCGGGCTTTTCAGTCCGTGCCAGTCGCACGGCCTTGCGCACAATTTCCGGAATAGTATCCGGATGCAGGATCGTCGTTGCCCACTTTGTCACTGGCTTGAACATACTTACGACGTCCATGATCTGATGCGACTCTTTGTGCAGTCGATCCGTTGATCCTTGTCCGGTCAAGACCAGCATCGGCGATCGATCCATGTTCGAATCAGCCACACCGGTAATCAAATTGGTTGCGCCGGGGCCCAGCGTGCCCAGGCAACACGCGGGGTTGCCGGTCAAACGGCCATAGATTTCCGCCATGAATGCCGCACCCTGTTCATGTCGAGTCAGGACGAATCGAATCTTCTCCGACTGTTCCAGAGAGATGATGAAATCCGCATTTTCCTCGCCGGGCACGCCGAAGATGTACTCGATACCTTCTTCTTCAAGGCATCTTACGAAAAGGTCGCTGGCTTTCATTATATTTCCCGAAAATTGCTGTCGTTATGTGGGCAACGCCGGTGAGCAAACGCGCGGCACCTAATATTGACCAATACGAACCGGATTTTATTTCACAGGGGTTACATCGTACCGGGAATTCCACAGCGCGGTCTGATCAATCTGAGTTATCTCTGCGGCGGCTATAAGCTGTCGAATGCTTCCTGCAGTCGTTCAGCGAAATCGAAAACGTCCGTGAAGCTGTTGTAAAGCGGCGCCGGCGCAACCCGAATTACATCAGGTTCGCGCCAGTCACCAGTGACGTTGAGGTCACACAAGCGGTCGAACAGCGCCCTTGCATCGATAGTTCGATCAATGACCGTTAGAGAGAGTTGACTGCCACGCGCGTCTGCGGGCGTAATCATCCCAATCCGATCCGGAAACCGCTGTTCAATCAGCCAGCTTAGGTACCCGGTCAGCTGATCGCGCTTCTCAAATACTGTTGCAAGGCCGGCCGCTTTGAATATTTCCAGCGACGCAATGATCGGCGCTATCGCCAGAAGTGGCGGTGTACTCATTTGCCAAAGGTCAGCACCTTTGGCCGGAGTAAAGGTGTTCGCCATTTCGAACCTTGTCGCTTCGTCATGTCCCCACCAGCCATGTAGCGGATTGAGATCATCGCTGTTGAAATGTTTCTCATGGACAAATGCGCCAGCAATCGCACCAGGGCCGCTGTTCAGATACTTGTACGTGCACCAGGCGGCAAAATCCGGCGCCCATTTATGCAATTCGAGTTCAACGTTGCCGACAGCATGTGCGAGGTCCAGCCCAACAGCACAACCTGCGGCGCGTCCAAGCTCGCAAATAGCTGCCATGTCAAGTACCTGACCGCTGTAGTACTGCACGCCGGGGAGTAGCATCAGGGCAACACTGCTGCCGTTCTGCTGCAACAGGTCTTGCAGATCTTCGATTTGAAGATGTGATTCGCCAGTGCGCGGTGCCCATTCGATCAGGCAGTCATCAGGATCAAGGCCATGCAGGCGGATTTGCGATGCGACGGCATAACGGTCCGACGGAAACGCCTGCGACTCGATGATGACCTTGCGTCTGGTCTTGTCGGGTTTATAAAAAGTCGCCATCAGCACATGCAGATTGACGGTCAACGTATTCATTGCGACGACTTCGGTCGGCTTCGCGCCGGTCAGCTCCGCAAACCCATCCTTGGCGCGGCCGGGATACGATATCCATCGGGTATCCGGGTGGAAATGTCCCTCAACCGCGTAGTCAGCCCAATGTTCGAGTTCATCATTGACGAATTTTTGTGCGCTTTTCGGCTGCAGCCCAAGTGAGTTTCCGCAAAGGTAAACAGGCGAGCGGCCATTTCGCTGTAACGGGAACCGAAACTGCTCGCGATAATTCGCAAGCGGATCCTGCCGATCGAGCATCGTGGCAAATTCGCGTTGGTCCTCGTATTGAATACTGTTCAACCTGGCACCTGGTAAACACGCGGCACTCTCTTATCCAGTTGCACTGCGGTCAGTTGCCGGCCCCATACGCAACCAGTGTCGATGCTGATCAGATTTGGTAGTACGACAAGACCGAGCGCAGACCAATGACCGAACACAATGCGGGTGTCGTTCCACGCTGTATCCTCAAAATGAAACCATGGGACTATCTTGCTGCGCGTTCTCCACGGTGGCCCGCTGTGCGTGAAATTCAACGTGCGGTCATCGGATAACATGCGCATGCGTGTCAGGCAATTGACAATGAATCGCAGGCGCTTGTAGCCGGAAAGATCAGCCGACCATCGCGCCGGCGAGTTGCCGTACATCTTGCTGAGCATTTTCTTGTCATTGTTGCTTCTTAGTTCTGTTTCAACTTCAGCCGCATGTGCCAGTGTTTGTTTAATGGTCCACCCAGGAAGTGTGCCCGCGTGTACCAACAGTGTATCGATTGACTCGTCGTAGTGCGCCAGCGGGCGCGTGCGTAACCAGGCGATCAATTCGTCGAGATCCGGAGCGTGTAATATTTTATGCAAATCGTCGAATCTTGGGCTGTAGTCAATGGCCTCTCGTGCCAGAGCGAGCAGGTGCAAGTCGTGGTTGCCAAGCACTGTGATAACCGATTCGCCAAGCGATTTCACAAAACGAATTGTTTTCAGTGACTTAGGGCCCCGGTTGACGAGGTCACCGGTGAGCCAAAGGGTATCGTTGGAAGGATCGAATTTCAGTTGGTCTAACAATTTTCGAAACGGATCGTAGCAGCCTTGCAGATCGCCTATCGCATAAACTGCCATAGCCAGTTCTAGTGCAAAATGCCAGGTACTGCCAGCGTGAAGGGCGCGATCGGGGCATCGAAATTGACGCCATTGTCTGCCTCCATTCGATACAGCCCCTGCATTGCGCCGACGGGTGTTTCCAGTACCGCACCACTTGAGTAACGGAATTGTTCACCTGGATTCAAATGCGGTTGTTCGCCAAGAACACCATCGCCCGTGACTTCCTGAACTTTGCCATTCGCATCGGTGATGACCCAATGGCGGCTTAGCAGGCGGGCAGGAACATCACCTCTATTGGAAATCGTAATCGTGTATGCGAACACATAGCGACCGTCCTCAGGCTCGGACTGATCGTCAACGTAAGTCGTAGCGACATGAATTTGAATTTCACAATTTTTCTTGGTCATCAGGCAATCATCTGTTAATTGTCGGCTGGTTAATGAAGGCAGCGATGCTGCGCGCTGTTAGAAACATCATTCTAGCAGCCTGTCGGACTCAGGCCGAATCTACTGCGGCAATGGGAGACTGGTCCATTTATTCGATCCTTCTCGTTGCATGGAACCACCATTTGCCTCAAATGATCAAATAACTGTCCTGCGTCTCCCATTCGCCTCGCTACGATCGCCTAAGTCCGACAGGCTGCTAGCCTTCTGGCGACTCATTCGGGGCGGTATTTGTACGCACCGCCAGACGGTTGCTGAGTTCTGTGTAGGCCGATATGGCGACTGTCTCCGGTCGTGACCCAGGATCAATTCCGACAGCGACCAAATCCTTTTCGTCGACAATTTTGCGCAATGAGTTGCGGATCGTCTTGCGGCGCTGACTGAACGCGGCGGCCACGAGGCGTGACAAGTGCACCTCATCAATGATCTTGTAGGTATCAATGGGTAGTGGGGCAAGGCGCACTACTGCCGAAGTGACTTCCGGCGGCGGATTGAACGAGAGACGGTCAACGTCGAAAAGCGCGTCAATCTGAAAGTGGCAGCCGAGCATGATGCCAAGCCGCCCATAGGTCTTGCTGCCAGGCGGAGCAGCCATTCGGTCGACCACTTCTTTTTGCAGCATGAAGTGCATGTCACGAATTTGTTCACGGTATTTGAGAAGATGAAACAACAATGGAGTTGAGATGTTGTACGGAAGATTTCCTACGACTCGAAGATTGCTACCGAGTGAACCGAAATCGAAGTTCAGTGCATCCGCCTCGTGAATAATCACGTTCGGGATTCCGTCGTACTGAGCCCTTAAACGTGCAGCCAGGTCGCGGTCCAGCTCAACCGCATGCAACGTGCCTGCCGTCGATGCAAGAAGGTTGGTGATCGCTCCTTGCCCGGGTCCTATTTCTACGACAACGTCGGCCATTGATGCGCCGATCGAATTGACGATAGCGTCGACGACTCCAGGATCAACTAGAAAATGCTGGCCAAATCGCTTTCTGGGACGATGTGCCACTACTCCATCCCGCTGCTGTTGTCACCGCGTGTCAGATTCGCTGCCAGATCGATCGCCTTGATCATGCTGCCGGGATTCGCTCGACCGCTGCCCGCTAGATCGAGCGCAGTGCCGTGGTCCAACGAGGTGCGCACAATGGGTAAACCGAGCGTGACATTGACGGCCTGGCCAAAACTGGCGTACTTCAACACCGGCAGCCCCTGATCGTGGTACATCGCGAGCACGGCATCCTTCTCTCCCGCAGCAGGCGTAAATGCTGTATCTGCGGGCAATGGACCACGAATATTGATGCCCCGCGATACAAACTCCTGAATGACGGGTGCGATGATCTCAGCGTCCTCATTGCCAAGATGGCCGCCCTCGCCGGCATGTGGATTTAATCCGCAGACGACGATTCTCGGCTCACTAATAGCAAAGCGCGCTTGCAAGTCGTCAATGAGCACCTGCAATACCACGCGCAGCCGGTCCTGAGTCAGGTAGTCCGGAACATCGCGTAATGGCAAGTGCGTGCTGGCGAGTGCGACGCGCAGATCATCGGCAACGAGCAACATAACGGGCTGACTTGTGCCGGTAAGATCTGCGAGGAATTCGGTGTGCCCGGAAAACGCAATGCCAGCATCGTTAATGATGCTTTTTTGCAGCGGCGCAGTGACCAATCCGCGAAAGCGCTCATCGAGGCAGCCTTCGACCGCGACTGTCAACCCGTCAAGTAAAGCCTGCGCATTGTCGGAGTCCAGTTGACCGCATATCGGCTCGACCGGAAAGGGTATAGGGATAACACGCAGCTCGCCGGATTCGGCGCCGTCCGGAGGCATCGAGTCGATGTCGATTTCGGTCACGGACACGTCAATGCCGATAAGCGCCGCGCGCGAGCGCAGCATATCGGGATCGGAAATTACGACGATGTCTGCATGGTGAGCTGAACGGCTTAACATGAGACAGAGTTCCGGGCCTATTCCGGCCGGCTCTCCCGCGGTGATAACCAATGGTATTCGCGCCTTCATTTCAGCGCCTCAATAGCCAGTCGATCAGATACGAATATCGATGAAAGCTTCGTCCCGAAGGCGGCGTATCCACGCCTGCGTCTCTTCATCCATTTTGCCGTTGCGGATCAGCAGGTCGCAGTTGCCTTCCTTCAGGTCTTCGGTGTTGTCATAGACACGCCGGCCCAGTACTTCGACAATGTGCCATCCGAAGCGACTCTGAAATGGTTCGCTGATGGATCCGACCTCGGCGGCTTTCACAATCTGATCGAATTCCGGGACGAAGGTGCCGGGGTCGGTCCAGCCCATGCCGCCACCATTGTTCGCCGAACCTGGATCATCGGACAGCAATTTGGCGAGTTCACCGAAGTCTTCGCCAGCGGCGATTTTCTCCAGCGCGTCGTCAAGCCTTTGTTTTGCAGTTTCATCGTCGATGATTTGGTCCGGCGTAATCAAAATATGGCGTACATTGACCTGGTCGATTTCGCTGCGCTCAGCCGCGCTTCGCAATTCATTGACTTTGACGATATGAAAGCTACCCGCTGAGCGAAGCGGTTGGGAAACATCGCCAGCCTGCATTTCAACTACGACGTCGGCGTATATTGTTGGAACTTGGGCCCCCAGCATCCAACCCAGCGAACCGCCTTCGAGCGATGTCAGGTGATCGGAATGTCGCACGGCCATTTCACCAAAATCTGCACCACTTTGGATTTCCATGTAGATTTCCTGCGCCTTAGCTGCGGCCTCATCAACCTCGACCACACCGGCCGATTCGCCAATTTCGATCAGTATGTGCGATAAATTGAATTCAGAGTTGACCGCGACACTGCCTTCCAGGTCAGCGAGGCACTGTTCTACCTCACGGGGTGAAACGGTGATGCGCTGGCCGACATCGATGCGCTTGAGTTGGTCAAGAGTTAGCTCGTCGCGAAGACTGCTACGAAAAGTTGCATAAGTGACGCCGTCTTCGGCCAGTAGTCTTGGCATATCTTCAAATTCGACGTTGTTTGCAGTGGCTATTCGGGCAATGGATTCATTCAACATCTGGTCGGATACCTGCAGCCCAATGAGTGCGGCACGCTGCAGTTGAACCTCGGTCAAGATCAATCGCTCTAGCACCTGTTCCTGCAAGACATCGGCAGGTGGTAACTGCAAATCCTCCTTGCTCGCACGCACCAATATCGATGCCACTTCCTCTCGTAACTGGCTCTTCAATACGACGCCGTCATTCACGATGGCTGCGATACCATCGATGAATTCGCCGGTATCGGAGAGCTCGTCAGCCGCAATGAGTGGCGCAGTCGCCAGAATGGCAGCTGCGTATAAATATTTGATTTTTAACACTATTTCTTACCAATACTCCGCCGAATAGCCAAGAATACCACGTTCTAACATTTTGTCAGCCGCGGTGCCGACGCTCGACATTCCCTTCAATACCAATTGCAGACCGACCGATGTTTCCTGGGTTCCGTCTCGAGTGGATATGTACTCCCTTGCGACCAGGCGGATGCCCCAGCAACAGCTCTCATATTCAAGACCATAGAACTGTTCGAGAACTTCCTTGTCGCGGAACGAATAGTTGTAGCGACCGACGAAATTCCAGTTGGACGCGATTGGCCACGACGCGGACACATCGCCTTGCTCCAGTGAGTCCCGTCGGAATCGATACGAGATATTGAGCAACTTGTTTCGCGACGGTCGATATTGTACTCGTGCTTCAGACTGCGTTGCACCCGTATTGTCGCTGCCCCATTGATGGCCGATATCGAAGTTCAGATGGTCGTAAAGCAGGAAGCGAACTTCGGCAATATAGTCGGACGTCTCATCTGTTGGCGCCGGATCGCCGGGTAGTGTGACGCCGCGAGCACTCAGGTACCGAATTTGTCCGATAGTCGCCGACATCAATTCCTCACCGGATGTCAGGTCAAGAACGCGAGAGGTAATACCCAAACTTATCTGATCCGTATCGCTGATCCGATCGATACCGAGAAATCGATTCTTCCGATAAAGCTGCACCAGATTCAGATCAGGAATAATCGTGTCGAAGATGGGCAGGTCGTCCTGATCCCGATACGGAATATGCACATATAACAAGCGAGGTTCCAGTGTCTGAATTCTATTCTTGCGGCCGGATTTCATGGAACGCTCAAGCACCATGCCGGTATCAAAGCTGGCGATCGGCAACGATCGGCTTGGATCATCCGGCTGGTCTGGCAGCGTATTACTAAGCGAGTATGACGTGTAGTCCCAGGCCAGTGCCGGCTTAATAAACCAACCGGGTCCGGTTATCGGCAAGTCGACTTGCGGCGCTACATTCAAACGCCAACCGGTAACACCGACGTCCCGATCGAAATTGACCAGCTCTCCGTCGAATCCATAGTGCAGGCCCAGTGCCTTATCGGGCCATGAACCGGACGCGAGTAGTTGTGGTAAACGCTGATACGGTTCATCGACTGCCGATAGCGCATCGTCGAGCGTTTGGTAATCCTGCACCTGACCGAAGAGTGACAGCGTATCGGTGTGATAGTCGAAGCTGATATGGCGATCCAATTGCGTGATGCTGGCGGTACTCAGGCTGCCGCCCAGATCTTCGAAGTACTGATTGTCCGAGACGTATATTAAATCAACGAGATTGCGCCAACCTTTCGTGAACAGCGTCCGCTGCTGCAGGCTGAGCAGGTATCGCGAGTCATCGGTCGTATCGTCGTGCGGCATGTATTCAACATCAGCGATGCCGTCAATGCTTCGAGTCAGATAGCGAAACTCTGTCTGCAGCTGCAGGCCGCGCTCGGTCAACAGGCGGGGCGTAATCGTCGCGTCATAATTCGGGGCGATGTTCCAGTAATACGGAACGCGAATCTCGGTACCGCTGCGACTGGAGCTGCCGACTTCCGGCGTAAGAACGCCAGACTTGCGCGCATCGTTGATCGGAAATGACAGGTACGGTGCCCACAGGATAGGAACTCCCTGAAAGCGGAACTTAACGCCGCGGGCGGTGCCGACTCCAGTTTCGGAGTCCAGATCGATATCGCTTGCCTCGAGCAACCAGTCATTGGACCCGGGCGGGCAGGTTGTGTAACTAACATCGTCGAGTTCAAGTCGACCATCCTGATTTATCTCAAACGCGCTGGCCGTGCCGCGCGCGTTACTGGCACCCACCAAAAACTCCGCGCCTTCAAATCGAATCCGACCAGTGAGATAAGCGAACTCAGCGCTGTCGGATTCGATCAGCGTACTCTGATCCTCATAGCGTACATTACCCTCCAGAATCAACGCTTTGGAATCGGGGTCGTAACGTGCGCTATCAGCCCCGGCAAGCTTGTCTCCCTGGCGCAACAGCACGCCTCCCGACATCGATGCTGTCGGTCTGGGCCCGAATTGTGCGTTGAGTTCACCGGCTTCAAGCACGATTGTCTGAGAATCGCGCAACGTTGACGTGAATTCGTCGGACGTAAATGTCGACAGCGGCGAATCCACGGATAAGCGTTGCATCGATGACGCGCATGCCGCAGTCTCCGCGCCGTATGCATGGGGCAGTACCAGCAGCCAGCCGACGAATATCAGGTATTTGGAAGACAAATTAGTTTTCGGGTAACCGGTTGGACCGAAATCAATAAAACACGCAATGTTAACATTTGGTACCTTCGCATAGTTTTGCAGGCGCTTCAATGCGTTACGGAGATCTTAGATTATCAGTTCGAACACAAAAGCGGACCATCGACTAGCCGCATTGCGAGCCTGGTTAGACGGCATTGAAGCGGTTGCCGGCGCCGAGCCGACTCTGGCATCTGGCGATGCCAGCTTTCGTCGCTATTTTCGATTGCTTGTGGGGGCAAAAAGTTTCATCGCAATGGACGCACCACCGGCACAGGAAGACTGTGTGCCGTTCGTGCGCGTCTCCGGGTTCCTTGAGGCGATGCATATGAATGCAGTGCGCATTATTGAGGCGAGTCCCGACCACGGTTTTCTTCTGCTGACGGACCTGGGTACTACCCAGTATTACGATCGGCTGATCAGTTCGCCGGAATCAGCCGAGGTGCTGTATCGGGATGCGCTGGCCGCGCTGACGCAATTGCAGTCGCGCGGAACAGCTTTTCAGGGAGCCTTGCCGCCTTACGATAACGACCTTCTGCATTTCGAATTGTCACTGTTTCATGACTGGTTGTGCGAGAAACATTTGAATATTGATTTCAGTGACGATGACGAAGCGCAGTGGGCTGGTTTGTGCGATCTGCTGGTCGACAGTGCGCTCGACCAACCGCAGGTATTTGTGCATCGTGACTATCACTCTCGCAACCTGATGGTTACCAAAGACGACAATCCGGGGATACTCGATTTCCAGGATGCGGTCGAAGGGCCATTAACCTACGACCTGGTTTCACTGCTAAAGGACTGTTACGTTCGCTGGCCGTCCGACCAGGTCGAAGGTTGGGCGCTTGCGTTTTTCGCATTACTCGACGAGTCCGTTCGAGCGCAACTCGACCAAGATCAATTTCTCCGCTATTTTGACTTAATGGGGGTGCAACGCCATTTGAAGGCTGCAGGAATTTTCGCCAGGCTGAACAATCGCGATGGCAAGCCGGGTTACATGGCTGATATACCGCGGACATTGCAATATATTGTTGACCTTGGGCCGAAGTACACTGAACTCGATTTCCTGGTACGTCTGATTGATGAGCGGTGCCTGCCGCTGTTGCGGGACGCAATATGATCGCGATGATTCTTGCAGCCGGGCGCGGAGAGCGCCTGCGGCCGATTACCGAAAGCGTGCCGAAGGCGCTGGTGGAGGTGCGGGGGACGAGTCTCATCGAGCGACATCTGGCGAAACTCGAAGCGGTCGGAATCGATACAGTCGTCGTTAATCTCGGCTGGCTGGGTGACAAAATTGTCGAGCGCGTAGGCTCCGGCTCGCGCTACGGACTAAATGTTATCTACAGCCCCGAGGGTGACGACATCCTGGAGACAGGCGGTGGTGTTTACCGAGCGTTGCCCATGCTTGGCGCAGATCCGTTCCTCGTCATCAACTCCGACATCTTTACTGACATGCCGTTGCCGGTCGGCGAACTCGACGGCGAGGATTTGGGAAAACTCATGCTGGTGCCGCGGCCTGCGCACAGGAGCAGAGGCGATTTCGATCTTGTCGGTACCCGAGTACGCAATTCTGCTGGCCCTCGATTGACGTTCGCCGGTATTGCCGTTTACCGTCCAGAGTTTTTTGCTGGGTGCTCGCCGGGCAAATTTTCTTTAGCGCCAATGCTCAGAGAAGCTGCCGACGCAGGTAGTTTGCGTGGCGAGGTTTACAGCGGTTCATGGGAAGACGTTGGTTCACCGGAACGTCTTGCGGCGCTCAATGCGTAGTCGCGGGTAGCTCGCCCGCGGCGTTGATTACGTCGGCATCGGGCATGCGTAAGTGTTCAAGCAGTAGCGGCAGCAAAGTATCGCGAACACGATCGAGATTTGACTCTGCGCCGAGTCGCGCTAAATCGGTGATCTCAAGATTTTCGAATCCACAGGGATTGATTCTCGAAAAAGGCTCCGTGTCGACATCAACATTTAGCGCCAAACCGTGAAAGCTCGCGCCTCGTCGGATCCGCAGGCCAATACTGGCCAGCTTGACGCCTGCGACGTATACGCCCGGCGCATCTGCGCGCGAGGCAGCTTCTATGTCGTAATTCCTTGCCAGGTCCACGACGCTTTGTTCGAGCGCTGTGACCAGGTCACGGACGCCGAGCCCGGCGCGGCGGATATCAATGAGTGGGTAGATCATCAACTGACCCGGGCCGTGGTAAGTCACCTGGCCACCGCGATCAACTTGTACGACCGGGATATCGCCGGGTGCCAGCAGGTGTTCGGGTGCCGAATTAAGTCCGAGCGTGAACACCGGGCTGTGCTGCGCGAACCAGATTTCGTCCGTGGTCGAGTCGTCGCGCGCATCGGTAAATTGCTGCATCGCGCGCCATACAGGTTCGTAACTTTGCAGGCCAAGCTCACGTACGATCAGCGAATGACGGTTCGTATTCGCAGCTTCGGTCACAACGCCATTAGAACGTCAGGATGGTCGGTCGCGTCCTGATAGATGTTATCGAGCTGTTGCTTGCTGCTGGCGGTAACGGTGATTGTCACTGAAACGAATTGACCGTTTTTGCTTGACGAACTCCTGATCGCGGTGTCGTCAATGGGCCCGGTGTGAATCTCTATCAGCGTTCGGACCGTAAGTTCGAAATCGTCCGTCTGTCGGCCCATCAGTTTGATGGGAAAATCACAAGGAAACTCGAGCAGTGTTTCGTCATTCATGCGGCAAACTCTTACTCAAACCAGAGAGAAATCCCGTCGCGCGTGCGTTGCCAGATAGAGCCGCTTGGATTATCGCCAAGCGCCCGCAACGGTTCGCTAACAAGGGTATCCCCATTCAGGTTGATGTTGATTTCAGCCAACGGCTGGCCTTCAGCAACGGGCGCGAGCAGCACGGCAGGGACGTTCAATACTGACTGCAGGTCGTTATAGGAACCGCGCGGTATCGTTATGTGCAGATCCTCAAGCAGGCCCAGTTGCGAAGTCTCATTGGCCGACTTCCAGATGCGCGTCGTTGTGATTTCTTCGCCTGCTTTGAACAACAAACGTGTTTCGAAGAAGCGGAACCCATAGTTGATTAACGACTGGCTGCCATCGATTCGGGATTTCGCGCTTGCTGTTCCCAATACGACCGATACGATTCGCATGCCATCACGTTGGGCGGATGCAACCAGGCAATAGCCTGCGTCGTCTGTGTGGCCTGTCTTCATGCCATCAACCGAGTCATCGCGCCACAGCAAATTATTTCTGTTGGGTTGCTTGATGTCGTTGAACGTAAATTCTTTTACTGAATACCATTTATAGTAATCAGGAAATTCGCCAATAATCGCTGTTGCCAACGTAGCAAGATCGCGCGCAGTGGAGTAATGATCGTCGTCAGGCAACCCGGTCGCATTGACAAAGTGACTCGACAGCATGCCGAGACCCATTGCGTGTTGATTCATCATTTCGGCAAAGACCGACTCTGTCCCTGCCACATTTTCAGCCAGCGCCACACTTGCATCATTACCTGACTGAACGATCATACCGAGCAGCAGATCCTGAACCGACACGCGCTTGCCCACCTCGATGAACATTCGTGATCCTTGAGTCCGCCACGCCTTTTCACTGACCGTGATCTCGTCCTCGAGCCGGATTTGTTCACTCTGCAACGCGTGAAAAACGACATAGGCGGTCATCAGCTTCGTCAGGCTTGCCGGTGCCAGCCGGGCATCGGGCTCCAGCGATGCGATTTCATGGCCCGTTTTGCCGTCAACGACAAGATAGCTTTTGGCGCCGATGATCGGTGGTGCCGGGACTGGCCGAGATTGTGCCATCGCCACGTTGACAACGGCCAGCAAGGAAACGAGCGTAATGAATTGCAAGGGGCGAGCTACAGGCATGGGGTGTCTTCGTGGCAACAAATCAGGTCGCGTATTGTAACGGGATTCACGAAAAACTGTAGGCGCGAATGGATTATCGTGAATTCGACTACTGCGTGACGAGAATCGGGTCATTGATGCCGAGACCGGCCAATTGTCCAGCGATCTCGTCGTATTGCGCAACCCCGTCTATCGGTCCGATACGTACGCGATATATTGGCGGACTGCTGCTTTTGTCTGCATGAATCGCCGCGCCGGAAATTCCGTTGTTCTTCAGCGTCGAGTAGCGACGGCTGGCATTATCAACGCTGCTGAACGCACCGACCTGGATGAATACCTGGCTGGCTGCCTCAGCCGCAGGTTCGGCAGGTAATGCGTTGGCCATAGTCTGACTGGTCGGGCGATCACTGTTGTCACGCTTCGGCTCGTCGAAAGTAATCGCGGTCACCTCAACAAGCCCGGTGCCGTTTTGAACCATGTCGAGCTTGAGCGCGGCTGAGTATGAAAGGTCAATGATGCGGTGATCGACAAACGGCCCACGGTCATTAACGCGCACGACAACAGTCTTGTTGTTACTCAGATTGCGGACCTGAACATAGGTTGGCAGTGGCAATGTTTTGTGTGCCGCTGTCATGGCGTACATGTTGTAGACTTCACGACTGGACGTCAGCTCGCCGTGAAACTTTTTTCCGTACCAGGAAGCGACACCCCGTTCTCTATAACCATTGGCGCTGTCCATCACCGTATAGCTTACGTCAAATACTTCGTATACCGGGCCATTGCCGTAACGGCCTTTTGGCTCTGGCCTTGGGATCGCATCGTCCGGCAAGCGTCCGACGCTGCCGCTTGGTGCGCTGTCTGTGACCTCGTTCGACCCGCAGCTTGCCAGCATCGCGAACAGAAAAAATGCCGCCAGAGTCTTGAGTCGCTCGTTACTGATCGTCAAGCTGTAACTCCAAAGCGATTTCCCGGCCGAGTTGATGCACGGCCAGCGCATACATGACGCTGCGGTTGTAGCGTGTAATTACAAAGAAATTATGAAAAGCGACCCAGTATTCCGGGCCATCCGCTCCGGCGTATGCCAGTAACTGGCTGTCGCTGTCAGCGGCTAGCTCAGTTGCGAACATGACGCCTTTCTTACTCAATGAACTTACCGTGTCCGATGGCTTAAGCGTGTTTGCAGGGCTGGGCGCCGGCCCATGCCAGGCGTCGCCGAGTGTCGCCGGCGAAACGACTTCCTGTCCTGTTTTCCAGCCGTGTTTCAAAAAATAGTTGGAAATACTGCCCGCCACATCTGCCCAGTTAGTCCAGATATCACGTTTTCCGTCACCTGTTGAGTCGACTGCATAGGCGCGGAAACTTGATGGCATGAATTGCGGTCGACCCATCGCCCCCGCATAGGACCCGACCGGGTCCGTCGCCGTGAGGCCTTCTTCGCGGACGATCAGCAAGAACTCTTCAAGTTCGCGGCGAAAAAAAGTCTCTCGTGGCGGATAGTCGAATGCGAGTGTTGTTAAGGCATCAATCACTCGATGGCCGCCAGTGATTCGACCATAATATGTTTCTACGCCGATGATACCGAGGACGATCTCAACCGGCACGCCGGTATCTTTGCTTATGCTGTTTAGCGTTTCACTGTACTCGTTCCAGAACTTGACGCCGGCGTTAATGCGTTCTTTGGTAATAAAGATTGGCCGGTACTCAGCCCACGTCAGTCGTTTCTCCGCAGGCTTGCTGATTTTCTCAATGATTGATTCTTGTGACTCAGCCTGGCCGAGAATGTCGAGAAGATCATTGCGATCGTAGTCGTGCTCTTCGACCATCCTGTCAATAAACGCTTCAACGTCGGGCCGATCAAGCTCGATGGCCAAAGATGCAGAGACAGAACAAAAGAAAAGCAGGGCGCCAGCGAGATGTCGGTAAGTCATTAGTGAGGCAGTAATTTCCGATGCGAGTGAATCGACATCAGAATACCGAATCCTGCCATCAGCGTCACCATCGACGTTCCGCCAAAACTGACCAGAGGTAAAGGAATACCAACTACCGGAACCAGTCCGGTGACCATTGCGGTATTGACGAATACGTACACAAAAAAGGTCAGACTGATCGATCCGGCGAGTAATCTTGCATAGGTATCGTGCGCCTGAATCGCGATATACAAGCCACGGCCAACAACAAACATATACAGGGTCAGTAGTGCCAGCACTCCGAGGAGCCCAAGCTCTTCACCCATGACCGCAAATATGAAATCGGTATCGCGCTCCGGCAAAAATTCGAGTTGCGCTTGCGAGCCGTTCGTCCAGCCTTTGCCGAACAGGCCGCCAGAGCCAATCGCGATCTTGGACTGAATGATGTTGTAGCCGGCGCCTAGTGGATCGCTGTCAGGATTCAGCAGCGTCAGGACACGTTGTTTCTGATAGTCCTGCATGTAGTTCCACAGCACCAGTGCGCCCGGAATCGCCGAAATACCCATGCCGATCATCAGGCGGATCGGCAGGCCGGCGAGAATAATCACCAGCACGCCCGATGCCGCGATAAGCAGCGACGTACCGAGATCCGGTTGCCGGGCAATTAGCACGGTCGGCACGGCAATCATCACAGCCACAATAAGCAGTTGTCCGAACCTGGGCGGAATCGGCCGATCATGCAAGTACCAGGCTGTCATCATCGGTACCGCGAGTTTCATGATTTCAGACGGCTGAAAACGAATGCCCAGGTCCAGCCAGCGACGGGCACCTTGACTCACTTCGCCGGTCGTCAGAACAAGCACGAGTAGCAGCAGGCCGCCGAAGTAGCCCCATGGCGTCCATCGGCGCAGAAAATCCGGCGGCATTTGCGCGACGATCAGCATCACGACGACTGCGACGCCAAGCCGCACCACCTGATTGAGCCAAAGACGCATGCTTTCGCCGACGGCGCTGTAAAGAACCACCAGCCCAAGCGCACAGATCAGCAACAGACCGCTCAGCAACGGCCCGTCAATATTCGAACGTCGCATCAGGCTTGCGAAATCGCTTAGCGGTGCCGCCTTGCGAGTAACGAATCGGCGTGTATTAGTTAGACGCATTACTACCGTACCCGAGATACTCGTCCATGATTGCTTTCGCGATTGGCGCAGCGACGCGACTGCCGCTGCTACCGTTCTCAATAACGACGGCAACAGCGATGCGCGGGTTTTCCAGCGGTGCGAAGGAGATGAACAACGCGTGATCACGCAGGCGTTCTGCGATTTCTTCCTCGACGTACTCCTCATCCTGAGCGATCGTGAATACCTGCGCTGTCCCGCTCTTGCCGGCCATCTCGTATGGGGCGCCAACGCCAATTGCACGTGCCGTGCCACGTGTTCCCTGCATCACAGCGTGCATGCCGTCGATGATGATCTGCCAGTTAGCGTCATCGTCGATAATGACATCGTCCAGACGTTTGGGCGTAATCAGCGTCCGCTGACCGCTCAGCGGATCTTCGATGGCTGCGACCAGGTGCGGTTGATACCGAATTCCTCGTGTCGCGATCGCAGCAACAGCATTGGCGAGCTGCAGCGGCGTCGCCAGCATGTATCCCTGGCCAATGGAGGCAATGACGGTTTCGCCGTTATACCAGCGCTGGTTGTCCCGATCGCTAAACGCCTGCCGCTTCCATTCCCGCGACGGCACCAAACCATCTGCCTCGCCACTCATATCGATGCCGGAACTGTGACCCAGCCCGAACATATCGAGGTAGGTGTGCATATTGTCGATGCCAATATCGCCGCTAAGTTCATAGAAGTACACGTCGCAGGATTGTTCAAGCGCGTCGTGAATATTCATTTCGCCGTGGCCCGCCGGTTTCCAGTCGCGATAGCGATGCGTCGAATTGGGCAACGTGAAATAACCGCGGCAGAAGGTCTTGCGCTCCAGGTTGGCCGCCCCTGTTTCAAGGGCTGCGAGCGCGAGCATAGGCTTGATCGTCGAGCCCGGTGGGTAGGTGCCGCGTACGGCGCGGTTGAATAACGGCTGAGTAGCATCGCCTTGCAGATCGGCAAATTCGGTTCTCGACATGCCAACCGCGAATATATTTGGGTCGAACGATGGCGCGCTGACCAGTGCCAGAATTTCTCCGCTCCACGGGTCAATTGCAACTACGGCACCGCGACGACCCTCCAACGCCTTCGACGCGATCAACTGCAGGTCCAGATCCAGGGTGAGATACACATTGGCGCCGGGGTCCGGTGCCTTGTCGAAGGGTAAGGTGTCACTCAGGTTTCGTGAATCGGCTGGAACTTGCCGGCCGCGTGCATTGGTGATGATGTGCTGATATCCCACATCACCATGAAGGTCCATCTCAAAACTGTTCTCAATGCCGGTTTTGCCGGCATGCGCAGTGCCAGCATAGCGTGTCGGGTCAAGCCGTTTCAGATCATTGACGGACAATGCGCCGACGTAGCCAACGGCGTGGGCGACGGCGGCCCCATCCGGATAGTGGCGCAATAGACGAGGCCGAAAATCTACGCCCGGGAATCGCGGTCGGTGTACGGCGAATACCGCGATTTCCTCATCGGTCATGCGCAACTTCAGTGCGACGGGTTTGAAGCGCAGACCGCTGCCTGTCAGCTCTTTCAGTCGTTCAATGTCTTTGTCCGCAACCAGGTTGAGTGCGGCAAGTCGTCGCAGCGTGTCGTCGATGTCCGCAACCTGTTCCGGAATCAGTTCGAGCTGATAAGCGGGAAGGTTTTCCGCAAGAATCCGCCCGTGCCTGTCGTAAACGAGGCCACGTATTGGCGGCACGGCTTCAATTCGAACCCGATTGCCCTGCGATCTTTCAGCAAAATGTTCGTAGTCGAAAACCTGTAATTGTACGAGGCGAGCAACCACAACTCCGAGCAACAGCACGCCGCTGACGGACGTAAGAATCACTCGGCCGATGAACAAGCGGCGCTCGGAATGATGGTCTCTGATCGGTGAGAGCAGTTGCACGCTACGTCCCCGAGTGCGTCCGGTAACGGATCCCCGAAAGGAACATAGAAGCGAACGGCCAGATCACTGTGCCCGAAATAACGGGACCCCAGTAATCAATCGTTGGCGCCGTGACACCGGCAACGCCGTTGACCCAAAATAGAATGAACTGGTACAGCGTCAGCAATGAGAAAACCGTGGCTGTGAGCTGGACTATCGGGAATACGCGTATCAACAAGTGCAGGCGGACGGTGACATAGACAGTAATGCATAGCGCCACTGCATGCTGTCCAAGCAAAGTACCTTGTGCAACATCCAGAATTATGCCGACAGCCCATGCCGAACCAACGCTCCAGGTGCGGGGCAGCTCGATTGCCCAATATATCAATGCCAGCGTTACCCAGTCGGGACGAAACGATTCTCCCCAGTCGGGCAGCGGAATCATCATCAGCGTTAGCGCGATGACGATCGTCACGATGACGGGAAAGCGAGGCGATACCCGATCTCTACTCATCGGCGTCGTCCAGCAACTCTGTCGTTTCCGTGGCAGAGAAGATCAGCATGATTTCACGCACCTGATCCAGCGCCGCGGAGGGCTTTGCCGTAATCGTGGCGAACGGTTCCTGTGGGATACGATCAATTGTTGCGACTACGGCGACCGGGTAGCCGGGTGGGAACGCGCCTCCGAGACCTGATGTTACGAGCAGGTCGCCGGGTTGAATGTCAGCATTGTTGGGTAAGAACGGCAGATCGAGGCGATCAAACTCGCCAGTGCCTACCGCAATCGTTCGCAGGCCGTTACGACTCACCTCGACTGGCAATGCATGGTCGGGGTCACTGATTAATATCGCCTGTGCCGTGTTACGACCTGTTCGAATGACCTGACCGACCAAACCGTCGGCATCGACGATCGCCTGGCCGTCGTATACGCCGTCGACTTCGCCACTGCTGATGACGATGTTGTGTCGATTGGGATCAGCGTCAACGGCGAGCATCTCGACGACCCGCACTTCGTCGCGAACAAGGTCGCGAGCTTCGAGCATGTCTCTAAAACGATCGTTCTCAGCTTCGAGCGCTGTCAGTCGTTGCAGCCGGGCATTGGTTAAGAGACGTTCCGCTCTAAGGCGGCTGTTCTCTAGCTGCAATTCGTTACGGGTCGCGGTCGCGTCGCCCGCCCATTCCCAAAGGCGCAATGGAGCGTCTACCAATACGCGCAACGGATAGACCGCGGTACCGATCGCTTTGCGCACAGTATTGAGGTGGTCTTCGCGATGATCAACGACCATCAGAATGATGCTGAGAAATGCGAAAACCAGCACGCGGATGCCGAGCGCCGGAATTTTGCCGGGATTGCTGCTATAGGCTCGAGAAGCGACCATATTGGACCACTAGCCTCCGCAACTCGTTAATTCAGAAAGGCTATACTGACTAGTCCAGTCCGAAAACTGCCGGGCCGTGTTCGTCGATTAGCTCAATCACTCGACCGCCACCGCGGGCCACACAGGTCAGCGGGTCGTCGGCGATGACGACAGGCAGACCCGTTTCTTCCATCAGCAACTTATCGATATCTCTGAGCAAGGCGCCACCACCGGTGAGCACGATGCCGCGTTCAGCGACATCGGCACCTAGTTCAGGAGGCGTTTGTTCGAGCGCTTCTTTGACGACGGCAACAATGCCCTGCAACGGCTCTTGCAGTGCTTCGAGAATCTCATTGCTGTTCAACGTGAAGCTGCGTGGCACACCTTCGGACAGATTTCGACCCTTGACCGATATCTCCAGGACTTCCTGGCCCGGAAATGCCGAACCGATATTGTGCTTGATACGCTCGGCCGTCGCTTCACCGATCAGAATTCCATAATTTCGTCGGACATAGCTGGTGATCGCTTCGTCAAATCGATCGCCGCCAATTCTGACAGATGCTGCGTAGACGATGCCGTTCAAAGAAATGACCGCTACTTCCGATGTTCCGCCGCCGATATCAAGAACCATCGAACCCCGCGCTTCGTGAACCGGCAGACCCGCGCCGATCGCTGCAGCCATCGGTTCGTCAATAAGGTGTACTTTGCGTGCTCCCGCGCCTTCAGCCGACTCCCGAATTGCACGACGCTCAACCTGCGTCGATCCATAGGGCACGCATATCAAAACTCTCGGACTCGGACGAAAATATCGCTGTCCGTGTGCTTTCCGGATGAAATGCTGCAGCATTTTCTCGGTTACCGTGAAATCGGCAATAACTCCGTCTTTCAAGGGCCTGATGGCTGTGATATTGCCCGGCGTACGGCCCAGCATGTTCTTGGCTTCCTGACCGACCGCTTCTACGACCCGGCCACCACGGTTGCTGTCTTCGCGGATTGCGACGACCGAAGGCTCGTCCAGAACGATGCCATGGCCACGTGAGTATATCAGGGTGTTGGCCGTACCCAGGTCGATGGAAAGGTCATTCGAAAAATAACCCAGAATGTTCTTGAACATGTTGGGGAGGGGTCTCGGAAAGTGATTAACGGGGTAATCTAACAATGCGCACGACATTGCACAAGGCGGCGTGTATTATTGTCTGCGCGCGTGCCTTGCCGCGCATCACACCCCCTAGACCTAGCCGGAAACTACCCGTGTCGCTCGATAAAGATCAGGTCCAGCACATTGCGATGCTGGCAAAAATAAAACTGGACGATGACGATTTCGCTGAGACAGTTCAAAAGCTGTCGCGAATCGTCGATTTTGTTGATCAGCTTTCGCAAGCCGAGACCGATAACGTGGTGCCCATGGCGCACCCGTACAACGAAACACAGCGCCTGCGTCCGGATACGGTCACCGAGGTGAATGATCGCGAGCATATCCAGCAAAACACCGAACTGGCCGACGGCGGCATGTATCTGGTGCCCAAAGTGCTCGATTGAGCCAGGCAGGGGCGCCCCGACAGTGATCTATCAGCATTGGCATTTTGAGTGATCAGTGAAATGAAGCAGGAATTGCACAAGCTAACGTTAACGCAGCTTGCCTCGGGCCTGGCTGACGGCGAATTCTCATCGGTGGAATTGACCGAGGCTTTGCTGGCGCGCATCGCAAGTCACGATGCCACGCTGAACACGTTTGTTACCGTGACAGCAGATCGGGCGCTGGACGCTGCAAAACGTGCCGACCAAGCGCGCGCTGCAGGAGACGGCGGCGCATTGAACGGTTTGCCGATTGTGCACAAGGACATTTTTTGCACGCGGGGCGTATTGACGACTTGTGGCTCAAAAATGCTGGAAAATTTCGTTTCGCCTTACGATGCAACCGTCGTCGAGCGCATGGCAACAGCCGGCGCTGTGATGCTGGGTAAGACGAACATGGATGAGTTCGCGATGGGCTCATCGAATGAGACGAGTTATTTCGGCCCGGTCAGGAATCCCTGGGATCTGGAACGGTCTCCGGGCGGATCCTCCGGTGGCTCGGCGGCCGCAGTTGCCGCGCGAATCGCACCGGCGGCTACCGGAACTGACACCGGCGGTTCAATCCGTCAACCCGCCGCGCTAACCGGTACGGTAGGCCTCAAGCCGACTTATGGCAGAGTGTCTCGCTACGGCATGATCGCATTCGCATCGAGCCTCGATCAGGCAGGCGTCATTACCCGCAGTGCCGAAGACGCGGCGTTGCTGCTTGGTACGATGGCCGGTTTCGACGAGCGTGATTCCACATCCATCAATCGTCCTGTGCCAGATTACGTGGCTGGCCTGTCCGGCTCCTTGAAAGGACTGCGAGTCGGCATTGTCAGACAACATTTCGACGCCGGCCTTGATGCGCAATGCGGTGCCAGCGTCAGAGAAGCGATCGCTGTGCTTGAGGCACAGGGTGCAATACTTAGCGAGGTCGATTTACCCAACCTCGACCTGTCGGTGCCAACCTATTATGTGGTTGCGCCCGCCGAGTGTTCTTCGAACCTGTCGCGTTTTGATGGCGTGCGTTTTGGTCATCGGGCCAAAGATCCGGTGGATCTCGATGATTTGTATTGCCGCAGTCGTGGTGAAGGGTTTGGCGAAGAGGTTAAGCGGCGCATCATGACAGGGACTTACGTTCTGTCGGCAGGCTATTACGACGCGTACTACCTGAAAGCGCAGCAAGTGCGAGCGCTGATCAGCGATGATTTCAAAAAAGCGTTTGCCGACGTCGATGTTATCGCCGGACCGACGGCTCCAACTCCTGCATTTCGTCTTGGAGACAAGACCGACGATCCGATCACAATGTATCTGAACGATATTTATACGATCGGCGCGAATCTTGCTGGATTGCCGGCGATTTCCGTTCCTTGTGGAATGGCTGATTCTCTGCCTGTGGGTCTGCATCTCGTCGGGCCTCACTTCGGCGAGGAACTGCTACTGCGCGCAGCGCACCAGTATCAGATGCAAACAGACTGGCACCAGGCCGGGCCGGAGGCATTCCTGTGAGTAAGCAATGGGAAGTCGTCATCGGGCTCGAGATTCACGCGCAGCTGGCGACAAACAGCAAGATATTCTCCGCTGCATCAACGGCTTATGGTGCGGAACCGAATACTCAGGCGTGCCTTGTAGACCTCGGTTATCCGGGTACGCTGCCGGTCTTGAATGAAGATGTGGTACGCATGGCCTGCAAGTTTGGTCTGGCCATCAACGCGGAGGTAGCCGCGCGTTCGGTATTTGTGCGCAAGAATTACTTCTACCCCGACTTGCCCAAGGGATACCAGATCAGTCAGATGGAGCTGCCCATTGTTGTTGGCGGCGAGCTCTTCATCGAAGACGACGCAGGTAACGAGAAACGAGTTCGCGTAACAAGAGCACATCTTGAAGAAGACGCAGGCAAATCTGTTCACGAACGGCTGGACCAGTATTCCGGTATCGATCTCAATCGCGCCGGCACGCCGTTGCTCGAAATCGTTTCTGAGCCCGATATGCGTTCAGCAAAGGAAGCGGTCGCCTACATGCGCAAGATGCACACGATCGTGCGCTACCTTGGTATATCGGATGGCAATATGCAGGAAGGCTCGTTTCGCTGCGATGCCAATGTCTCAGTGCGGCCGTTGGGGCAGGAGGAACTCGGCACACGGGCTGAGCTGAAAAACCTGAACTCATTTCGATTTATTGAGAAAGCGATCAACATCGAAGTTGAGCGACAGATCGAAATCATTGAAGACGGCGGTAAGGTCAAGCAGGAAACACGCCTATACGATTCGGACCGTGACGAAACACGACCGATGCGTTCGAAAGAAGAAGCGAACGACTATCGTTATTTTCCAGACCCGGATTTGTTGCCCGTTGAAATTGGCGACGACTGTATTGAGGCTGTCAGGGCAACTTTGCCTGAACTACCGGACGTCAAGCACCAACGCTTTATCGACGAGCACGATCTGAAAGCTGACGACGCCAGCATTCTCGTCGTCAGCCGGCCGCTTGCTGACTATTTTGAAGCGGCTGCCGAGGCAAGTAATGCCGCCGCGCAAGTGGTCTCGAACTGGGTCACCGGTGAATTGTCCGGCGCATTAAATCGGGATGGTCTGGATATTGAAAGCAGCCGGGTTTCAGCCGCAGCTCTGGCTGGGTTATTGGACCGCATAAACGACGACACGATTTCAGGCAAGATCGCGAAAGAAGTCTTCGACCTGATGTGGACAGAAGGCGGCAACGCCGACGAGATCATCGAAGCGAAAGGTTTGAAACAGATAACGGACAACTCTGCGATCGAGCAAGTCGTGGACACTGTAATTGCGGCGAACCCGGGCCAGGTTGCCGAGTACAAATCCGGCAAGGACAGGTTAATGGGTTTCTTTGTCGGTCAGGTCATGAAAGAAACCGGCGGCAAAGCCAACCCCGGCCAGGTCAACGCGATCCTGAAAAAGAAGCTCTCCTAACGTCGAATCACCACCGCTCTTACAGAGGTCTATCCAATCTCATCACCCAATTTTGGGCCTATCGCGATGAATTTTGGTGTGTCACGTGCTACAGTGTTTGCTGGTAAATATAAAGATATCCTTATATATTTATATTATGCAAAATTCAACGCAGCAACTGATCACGCAACTCAAAGCGCTCGCCGATCCGGTTCGGCTGCGGATTGTGGCGCTGTGCTCGGCGACGGAATGCAGTGTTACCGAACTGACCCAGGTCATGTCACAAAGTCAGCCACGAATTTCGCAGCACCTGAAGCAAATATGCGACAGCGGCATTCTGGGGCGATTTCGCGATGGCCAGTTTGTTTACTACCGTTTATTGAAACGAGGACACGATGCGTCCTGGCGTCGTCAATTACTCGAATTATTGCCCGACGACGAACCGGCTTTCGCCAGCGATATCGATCGCCTGCGCAAGCTGCGCGGTGAGTCGATATCTGTTGCCGCGAACAAGTCGGGCACCGCAGTTGATCGTGCGCTGCACCATGCGCTGGTCGAGTTGACCGTTGCCGCACCCTTGGGAGACTTGCTCGACATCGGCTGTGGTCAGGGGCGGATTCTCAAGCTGCTCGCATCGCGAGCGCGACGGGTGGTTGGAGTCGATATCGACTCGGATGCGCGCCGCTTTGCCAGAGCAGAAATGCTCTTCGCCGGAATAGAGAACAGTACGTTGCGCAAAGGCAATATGCACGAATTGCCATTTCCTGATGCTGAATTCGACACGATTATTTTGGACGATGTACTTGGGTCCAGCAAAGATCCTGCAGCGGTGTTGCGCGAGGCGCGCCGTCTGTTACGGCCTGGCGGTCGCCTTTTGTTGCTCGCGAAGTGTGGCGACGCGAACGCAACAGAGTTGCGCCAGAATTTCGCATCGTGGTGCAAGAAAGTTGAGCTGCGGCTCGCAACGCCCCGACAAATACCCGACAAAAAGCCTCAATGGTTACTGGCAGTTATCACTGTCGCCGAACCCGCATTGGCTGCGGCCTGAACCGGACTACTCGTGATTCAAGACATCAACACGGACGTTAAAGTCTCGTTCGAATTTTTCCCACCCAACACCGAAAAAATGGAAGTGACGCTGTGGGAATCCATTCAGCGACTGAAGATACTTGAGCCTCGCTTTGTTTCAGTGACCTACGGAGCTGACGGTTCGACACGGGAAAGAACGCATGCGGCGGTCGCCAGGATCGTCGACGAAACGCAATTGATTGCGGCACCGCATCTAACCTGTATCAATGCCAGCCGTGGCGAGATCGATGACATCGCACGCGAATATTGGGATATGGGAATACGCCATCTGGTCGCATTGCGCGGCGATCCGCCGAAGGGCGACGATGGCTACGTACCGCACCCTGATGGCTACGCCTATGCCTCGGATCTGGTCGAGGGTCTGCGCAAGGTCGCGGATTTTGACGTTTCGGTCGCAGCGTATCCCGAGGTGCATCCGGAAGCGCCAAATCCCTTATTCGACCTCGACAACTTGAAACGCAAGCTGGATGCTGGCGCCTCGCGCGCAATCACGCAGTTCTTTTTCGATGTTGATGCGTTTCTTCGCTTTCGCGACTTGTGCGCTACGGCCGGCATAGAGTCATCGGTTGTACCGGGAATTTTGCCAATTACACGGTTCCCGCAGCTGCAACGGTTTGCTGAGCTATGTGGCGCGACAGTGCCGCCCTGGTTGCACGAGCGTTTCGCAGGTCTGGAAGACGATGCCGAGACACGTCAGATGATCGCTGCCAGCGTTGC
>PVMK01120888.1_pt1 | contig 34294 bp, 32 predicted proteins | sample 1853481 | NCBI WGS metagenome assembly PVMK01 (sample SAMN08533507, study PRJNA380276) | Marine sediment metagenome, whole genome shotgun sequencing project. | reverse complement strand
CAATGTAGGTGACGGAACTCTATTTGCGAGCAATCCGCCCCTGGTACAAGAACCCCTTATCCGACATTTCCCGTATGAACCGGCAACCAGACCGCAGATTGCGCGATTTGGTTTTATTGGCAATGCTCTTTGCCCAAAATCAGCGCCTCCCGAATGTCCGCTTTGGGTCGAAAGCGGACACTCGCATCAAATTCACAAGGTCAAACTTAGCGTGACTCTTTTAAGTAAATTCTAGACATGATGGCAGGTCCGTTTTGCCGCCGATGCGGTCCGAACCTTCGGATTATAAATTCGATGGATCGGGGAGATCGTCGCGGAAAACCGCCTGCGGTGTGCGCAAGCGAACGACAATGGCCCATATCAGCGCGAGTACGTTCAGTGCACCCATCAAGGTGAACGGCCCGGTTTTCGACCAGTGATCGAACAACTGGCCACCAACCCAGCTCGCCACGATCACGCCAAGGCTGCCCATCAACAGGAACATTCCGACAATGGTGCCATGCATGCGTTTCGGGGCCTCCTGGCCGAGCAGAGCCAGCGCAGCAATCAGCACGCTGTTTTCGCCAATGCCAACGACGACAGCGACGATGAAAATGGAATTGTTATAAGGATCAGCGACCTGACCCATCATCAAATAACCGCAAGCGGCGAGTCCCATCGCAATAGCCAAGCCGGTCACCCGGTGTACCCGATCGACGATGATTCCGATGATCGGCGCCCACAGCAAAGCTGAGGTCTGAATCGCAGCGAACACCATGCCCGCCCGAGCCAGGGCTTGCCCGGTAGAAATTCCAGTAGATTCTCCGGCCTGGACTATCCATAACGACAAAAACGTACTGATAACGACCAGGTCGCCGCGGCCGATGATTCCTGCGGTGTACGCGAGCGGAATTCGCGGATTGTTGCGGGCTACGCGCAGACCTTTCAGCACTCGCTGCAAGGTGGTTTCACTGAATTCGGGCTGCCTGGCGCCAGAATCGCGCAGCCGAAAGTAGGCCAGCGGAACCGCCAGCAAACAGATCGCTGCGCCCGTCCAGTATGTATATCGCCCGGCCAGGGAAGCATCCAAACCCCGGTCGATCAGCCAGAGTGGCATTTTCGACAGCACAATTGCCACGAAAATAATTCCGACCGAGTTGCAGATGCTGACGACACTGCTCCACTTGCCTCGGGACACATCCTGGATGTAGGACACGACCGACGCGGTGGTTACCACCGGTACAATCGCAACACCCAGGCCGAAAATTAATCGGTACAGATACAATTGCAGTTCTGTGCTTACCAGCGGGTATAGAAAAAACCCCAACGCAATTGCCGCAAATCCAATCGCTGCGAGCTTTCGCCGGCCCTTCTTGTCTGCCATGGCGCCGACAAAGCCCATTAACAGCAAAAGCACGATTTCCTGCAGCGATGCGAGATTGCCGGTGAGTGCGCCCTGCCGCTCTTGAGGAATGTGCAATATCTCGGTCAGTAAATAGGGTTGTATAAACATGAACAGCGTGATCATCGAGATATTCGTGATCACCATAAGAAGCAATGCTGCTGAGTCGATGCCGCGGATCCCGGGCATAAACCACAGCGGTCCGAATTTCATCCCAGTTGGGTCAGGTTTGAAAGTTGCAGTCACGGTGCTTAGTAGCGTCGATGAAACCAGTTAAATGACCGGCAATGCGTGTTACCCACGCGACAATAGGGTGGATCAGGTTCGCGCGCCATAACGAGGGAGCCCACCGCCGCTGACTGGCCACGGTGCTTGTGCGGCCGGGCGACGCGACGCATAAGTAGCTGAAAGGCAACGCGTGGTTGCATTGCGGACAGGATTCGCGCTGGCGTGCGTAACGGTGGCGGCGTGCTATTCTTATCGCGAACTTCAACAGACGGGAAAAACAATGAAAAGAATAACCAGTCGCCTGCTGATCATCGGTGCTGCAGTAGCGATGATGTCGACGCTATCCTGCTCGGGACCGACCGCACCACCTTCAGACTCAGGGCGCCAGCAACTCGTCGATGCGCTTGATGCAGCCTGGGTCCGGGTGCTGGATCGGGGTGAATTACGTCAGGCGGCGGTTGAAGCCGGTATGGGTGATGTCATGATCAATATCGCCGATTGCCTGCCGAGTCCACACGTAGTTCCATATCCGGAAGAGCCCCATGGGTTGCTGAAGCAAATTCTCAATGAGGAAAAAATCAGGGTCGGTCGCAGCCAAGGCCCTGATGATCCGGGGGCGACGGCATATTATTTTGGCTCCAGGCCCGGCGATGCGCTCGGTTTGATACTGGCCGAGCTGGCGTCACACTATGGCATCGGTCCGATCCAGGTCGAGCAAATCACTATCCCGCCACCGTATGCAATTACCTCGGTACTGAACAGCGGCAGGATCGACATCGTCGGCACCGTGAACGCGCTCGGTGGCGAGACAGAGGATCTCCGGAGACGTTCGTCGCGGCGTTTTACTTGCACGCTGTCAGCTACGCGCCAGATGCTCTGGGTACTTAAGGATGGGGGACCTGGTTGGACGACAGTTGATGACGCATACAAAGACGAAGATGCGCAGTTTTGCGCTGGACCACTGTCAAATCAGTTAGCGCATGCCTACTTTGACCAACCCGGGCAAAACGTCTTTACGGAGTTTGGACGCGATCTCGATGTCTGCCTGGCTCGGGTCATCACCGGCGAATCGGATGCTATGGTCAACCCATTCCCGGTCGACCGTTTTTTTCCGGAACGAGTCGATACGACCGGTGACGGCCAGCCGGATACTTCGACGGTCGGACTTTTCCGGCCCATCGATACCAATCTCGTCGCGGGAACGCCGCTCTGGATAGCGATAGACTGATTGCACAACACATAGCCGCAGCGACCAGAAGCTATCAGACAAGCCGGCCGCCGAAGTGCGCAAGAAAATACTGGTCGTCGGTGCGACGGGGATTGTTGGACATACTGCACTCGAACACTTCGCCGCATCGGGCGACTGGGATGCGGTTGCGGTGTCGCGGCGAAAACCGGAGTGCAACTCAGCCTTCGAGCACGCAGCAATCGACCTGACTGACGAGAAACGTTGCCGCGAGGCTTTCGGCAGCATGTCGGATATCACGCACGTCGTTTATACGGCGCTGGGGGATCGCCCGCCAGCTACCGGTCAATGGCCGTCGAAAGATTCTCTTCAAGGCAATCTTGGCATGTTACGCAACCTGCTGGAGCCATTAACGGCCGCTGCAAAGAATCTCCGTCATGTCACGATCCTGCAGGGTACCAAGGCCTATGGAGTGCATGTCGGTAACCGAATAGCCATTCCGGCGAAGGAGCGCTGGCCACGGTTTGAACATGAAAACTTTTACTGGCTGCAGGAGGATTACATCAAGGATCTGCAGGCCGGTTCATCCTGGAGGTGGACGGTTTTCCGACCGCAAATCATTTTTGGCTATGCGATCGGATCCCCAATGAATTTCATCACGGTTATCGGCGCGCTGGCGGCAATATGCCGTGAGGAAAATCGGCCGATGGGATTCCCCGGCGAATCGTTGAGCATCCTTGAAGCCACCGATGCACGCGTGCTTGCACGCGCATTCGAGTGGGCTGCCACTGCAAGCGAAAGCCGCAATGCGACTTTCAATATCACCAATGGAGACGTCTTCGTTTGGCGAAATGTTTGGCCGGCGATTGCCGACGCATTGGGAGTTGAGCCTGGCCCGGACGATTCGGTATCGCTGCGGGAATTGTTTCAGGAAAATGCAGCATGCTGGACTCGTGTCGTGGAGAAATACGGCTTGCGAAATCTGACACTGGAGCAGCTGATTGGACAGTCGGACATGCACGCGGACATTAGCTTCCGTTACGGCACGGACCCAAAAAGTTCGGCATTGGTCAGCACAATTAAACTCCGCCAGAGCGGATTTGGCGAATGCCTGGACACCGAGGATTCATTTCGTTTCTGGTTCGACCGGTACGCGGAATCCGGTATTTTGCCGAAAGTTTCCTAGCCGAGACCGTTCTGTCTCACCAGGGTAGTGTTTCGCCGGTGTGTTGAATCAAAGTGCCTGACTGTTCGGGCGAGAATCTCTCGATCAGTTCGATCAGCATCGCAACGCTGTTCTCCGGAGAAATCTTCTGGAAATCCAGTTCACGGGTTAAATCCGTATCGACCAGGCCCGGCGCCAGCAAACCGACTATGATTCCGCGTTTCGCAACCTCCTTCGACAGTGAGTGCATGACCATGTTCAGCGATGTTTTGCTCGGCCGGTCTATATATTGACCGCCAGTAGACAGGCCAATCGAGCTTGGCATGCTCGAGATATTCATGATTTTTTTCTGAGTGCTTGCCGCAACGTGATCGATGAAGGCCTCGGCCATCTTCAGCGGTGCCATGAAATTGGTTGCAAACACATCGCTGAAGCGATCGTAGCGAATTCCGCCGAATACCTGATGTTCGTAGCCGCCGGAAATACCGGCGTTGTTGATCAGTACATCTATAGGAGTTTCGACGTACTTCTCGGCCAGCGCGTCGATCATCTGATGCTGCGTCACGTCCAGTGTATCTATGGTCATACTCGGGAAGTTTGCCGCCGCTGCCGTTAGTTCGGACGCTGTCTCCGGAGCCCGGCAACTGGCAATGACCTGCCAGCCTTTAGCGGCGTATTGCCGGGCAAATTCGAGTCCGATGCCCCGGCTGCAGCCGGTAATTAGAACGGTCGGCGAACCCGCCAGCTGATGGCTTTCAGGCACTATCAACCAGCCAGTAAAACCAGATCGACTGCACGATCGAATTTGTTACAGCTAGAGCGATGGTGTAGATGGATGAGAGCCGAGCCGGCAGGCGCAGGTACATCCGTAGCATCAGGTAGGTTAGTACGATGATTGCCCCGACCGAAAGCCAGCCTGCAAGTGCAGCGGAACCCAGAACCGGGCTGCCAAATCCGATGATGGTTGAAATCGCAAGCGGAACCAACAATGCGATACCGAGCCGAGCCGTATTAAGATTTCGCTCTTTGCCGTCAATCGCCAATATCAGTGCATAAAACAGCAGGAACGTGGCGACTGAAAGAATTGTGCCGACCATGACGGTACCCTAGATTCGAATACTCGGTGGATGTTGGTGTTATTAAACCACAGTACGTTCAGATGGCATCAAGCCCGGCGCGGTGAAACGCACGAGTAAGGCGAGCACCAGGATCACTCCATTGGCGATGCCTACGAGTATGAATGGGCCCGCGTGCATCCAGTTATCGAACAGCAAGCCGCCGATGTAGGTGGCCACGCCGATGCCGGCCGCGCCGCACAGGCCAAACATTCCGACGACTGCACCTCTTTCCTTCACGGGCGCTTCCTGGCCAAGCAGTGACTGGGCTGCATGAAAGCAACTAATCTGTCCAACGCCGAGTAGCCAGAACAATGGCAAGGCCGACTGGTCCAGGGGATTATCGACCAGCGCCATTGACAGAAACCCGATCGCCCCAAGGGTCGCACCGATGCACATAACAGTCACGCGATTGAAGCGGTCGTTAATCATACCCATGAAATAGGACCATACGGCTGCCGCGAGCTGGGCCATGATAAAAAGATACACTCCCTCCCGGACGGCCTCAGCCGTATCCATACCCATCTCTCGTCCGGCGACGGTTCCCCACAGCACGGTAAAGCTGCCGAGGATCACCAGATCGCTGCGCGCCACAACGGCGGCAGCATAGGTCAGCGCGATCCTCGGGTTTCGGCCATTTCTCAGTCCACTGAGAAACAGGACTTTGAACGGCAGCCGTTCCGACTTTTTGGTCGGCGTTCCACCTTTTAATCCGTAACGCAAAACAATCGATGCCAGCGCTACGCAGGCTGCCGCCGACCAGAACGTAAATTGGCCCGCTGTGACACCATCCAGTCCCTGCGCAGTCAGGTACACCGGAAGGCGGCTGAAGCTCAGGGCAACGATCGTCGAGCCGATGATTATCATGACGCCGGAAATGGCGACGGTCCGGCCTCGCGATATCTCCTGCGGATAGTCGTGAGTGATCGTACCGAGCATGCCCGTCGCCGCTGCCACTCCCGCCGCAAAGACAATCCGGTAAACGATCAGCTGTTCGACAGAAGTAGCCGTCGGATACAGTACATACCCAAACGCCATCATTAACAGGCCGGACACCATTACGGTTCTCCGGCCGATGCGATCCGAAACAATCCCGGCAACGGGCATCAATATAAGCAGCGTGATTTCGGTGATCAGCAGAAAAATACCGGTGTAGTTTCCCTGTTCCCGAAGGGGGATATGCAGGTTCTCATTGAGCACATAGGTGTGCCCTTGATTGATGAAGATCATGAAGCCGATGGTGATGAACGATGCAAACATGAACGCCGATGCATTCAGTCGCGTGACTCCCGGCGTCAGCCAAAGCGGTCCCCAGCGTTGTCCGGCTGGATCAGCTTGCATGGTGTGGCATCGATCTAATCTCTTCGCGCAAATTTGCTGAATGCGACGGATTCACGGCGCGTTGCCGACCGCGGGCGACCTCGTCCGGGGTGTCAAGCTGTGGTTGAACGAAGAACGCGTCTCGGTCGCCCGCGCCCAGCAGTGCGGCGCGAATGCATCGCACTCGGTCGCCAGTACCGGGCAGAATCAATGAAATTCAGGGACTATCCGTTCGCCGATTGTTTTGATCGCATCGGCAGGATTTTCGTACAGCCGGAAACCAAATTCTGTAACGCCACCGGCTTCAAACTGCTTCATAATTTCGATTTGCTTATCGATATCGCTCATGTCGCCGGTCAGCGTGATGTTATCGACCAGTTTATCCATCAGGCTGTCGGGTATGCCGGGGACGGTCGGAATATTTTGAAAATAGGATTTGGCGAATAACCCTTGCTTGGACTCGATCAGGTCGCATTCTTCCTTGTCGAGAAACGGTTCCAGATACCACCTCTGCAACAGGCCCCTGACCCAGATCTTGCGTTTCGCTTCGTCGCGTGCTTCTTCCCTGGTGTCCTTGATATGCCATGCATACAGGTTATTGACATGGAAATCCTCGATGCTGCGATTGTTTTCGGCGAGACCTTCCTTCACAGCAGCGATTGATTCGTCCAACCGCGGCAGGGTTACGTCACTCATCATTATGCCGTCGGCGTATTTGGTCCCGGTCTTCAACATCCTCGATCTACTGCCGGCCACATAGATTTGCGGCGGTGTGTCCGTTGCCCAATTCGGCAGGTATCGCTTGATGCGGAACACTTCCCCCTCGTGCGTCAGCAATTCCGTCGGCGACACACGCTTCAGTATGTCGACGCACTCGCGCACGCCTTTGACCATGTTCGGCGGCGGGTACTGATCGAGTTTACCCATCGCATCCAGCGTGCCACCGCCTCCGCCGACGACGATATTGGTCCGCCCGTGCGACATTTCGTTCAGAGCGAATAACAGGTTTGCCATCTTCAACGGGTGATACTCGAATGGACTGATCGCAATTGGACCCATGCGAATGTTTTTGGACATGCGCGCAAGTTGCGTGAAGCACATGAATGGATCTCTCGCGGAGTCGTGGTTGGCGGTCCAGACGGCACCCATTCCGTAGCTTTCGGCCAGCAAGCCGAGTTCCGCAAAGGTGTCAGACGATGCCTTCGGTTCCAGTATGACGTCGATTCTCATGATAGGGCCTCACCTTCATCTCATGGCTTCTATAAACTTGTCCTGTTTCCTATATCGAATCCGGTTGCCCGCGAACCCTGGGCTTGCCTTCGTAGACACCGAATACGCTTTCCCCGACGGTCGCGCCATCGGCACGCGCCTTGTCGATGATCTTCTGCGCATAGGTCCAGTGATTTTCCTGGAACCCCTCGCCCCACTCGGTAGGAGCGTATGGATATTCCAGGAATTGCGGGTGATGCTTCTCTGTATAGGCACGGATCTTCGGGTCGATATCATCGACGCCGTTCTGGGTCGTAAACGCCTGGCTGTGGTAGACGATGACACCTGGACGATTGCCCATCTCGAAGAACGGTTCCCACATCGAAATTCTGCCCCAGGCCGTGTGAGCGGGCACCCGGGTATTCTCCGGATTGTCCAGCGCGGACTTGCTGCCGTGAATTGCCCAAAGTTCGCCAGTCTGATACGTGTCCTGCTGGGAGTGCAGCGGATAGTCCTTGCGTGTGATCGGATTGTTTCCGGGCGCCGGTGGCCGAAATACGTCGATTTGAAAGACCAGGTTGTCACCATTGATCAAATACGGGTAGGGCGGCGCGAACCGGCCTTCCTTCAGTGGATAAAAGCGTTGCACGGGGTCGTTGACCACGTGCACGACCTCGACTTCCATGCCGGTGATTGGGTTCACCCAGGTATCGAGAACCTCGTTGGTTTCAGGGTCCGTGTAGTACAGCGCCTCGCGATGATAGAACCGCCAGCCCTCTTCTTCCTCGTTGAATTCCACACGACTGCAGCCGACACCGTAAGTATTGAATACCTGGAAATTGCCTTCGTCTGGAATCCAGATCCAGGCTTTGCCTGGGAAAATCCCAATAACCGGTTCGCCGGACAAATCGGCTGACAGCTTCATCATTGCGACCTGGTTGTCTAGCGGTACCTCCATGTCCAGTGGCCCCGGGTTGAATCCGGGCGGCAGTGGGTCTATGAACTTGGCCATGTTTGTTCTCCGTTTCGTTGAATTGTTAGTTGCTGCGTTGCCTTCGTCAGATAAAAGCGCCTTCAGCGGCGCAAACACAAAAGCCAGTGCCGCTAACCGTTGCATGAAGCCCCGTCTCGACGACGGCTTGTTTAGTAAGCTCCTGAAAAACTTTCGCATGATCTATCGTCATATTCAATGCAATCGAAAGCTATTCGGCCTGTTGGGAATTCTGTATGTACGCGTACAGCGCCGTGATCTCGTCCGGAGTAAACAGACCCCAGAAATCGGGCATTTCTTCGGTCATTCCTTCGAGTCGCTCGACCAGGTCTTCCCTTGAGCCCTCAAAACCGGCCATTCCAGCCGTCGGATCTTCGTGGCAGCGCTCACAGAATTCGTTGTAAAGATCACCGCCCTCCGAAATTTGTTCCGCGGTCGCCGACTCGGAGTTGGCCAATGCCAAAGGCGCTGCTGCAAACAGGTAACAGGTACAGGTGACAAAGGCTGCGACAAGATATTTTTGTTTCACTCTAAGAATTCCTAATGATTTGGTCATCACTGCCAAAATAGTGCCCTGCGTCTAGATTTTTCTGGTCCGCATATCGGCAATCGAAATTTCGGGATGCCAGGTGAGGTGGCCACCTTTGCCGTATCGTTCTGCGCGTACGTCCAGCAGGTACGGATTGCCGTCCTTTGTTGCCTTGATCGCTCTCTGGATAGCGGGCCCCAGTTCTGACGGGTTATCGACTCTTTCACCATCGACACCATGGCCTTTGGCCACGATGCTGAATTCCATGTCCGGGTCGCCGAGGTAGGTCAACAGGTCCTTTTCCATGTCTGCCTGCGCTCCGCCACTCAGCCAACCAAACGCCCTGTTCATGTTGTAGGCCTGATTGTTGTAGACAACGGTGATAACCGGCGCCCGATATCGGGCATGGCTCCACAGACTGTTCTGGAACATGAAGGCACCGTCACCTGACAGAGCGACGACCTGGCTATCGGGTTTCGCGAGTTTCACGCCGAAAGCGGCACCTGTGGCCCAGCCAAGAATTTCGCCGGGTGATGGCCCGATCATGGTCTTTTTGCCATAGCCCAGATCAAACCATTCGGGTACGCCGTAGAGCGGCTCCGAGACGACGATGGCGTCGTCCTCCAGCGCATCATTTAGCTCGGTTGACAGGCGGGCGTAGGTGATCGGCGCCTGGTCCCAAGTTCTTTGCGCACGTCGGAGTGTCCTTTGCCGCTGTGCTTCGACATATTCCTGCACCTGTGGGTAGCGCTCGTTTCTGATCGAGTCGATTTTCCGTTTCGTAGCCAGGCTCTTGATCGCTTCAATCAAGTCGGCGATCACCTCGCGGGAATCGGCCATGATGCTGAGCTCTGTCGGTTGCGACACCGCGAGCAGGTCCGGATCCAGCGAGATATGAACAATTTTGGCGCCGGCTGGCGGCGGGCCGGTCACGATGTAATGCCCAACGTCTGGCATCTGGGCGCCGATGACGACATAAAGATCGACATCCTTTTTATAGCCCAGGTAAGGCGAGTAGGGCCCCAGGAACAGTGGGTGATGATTTGGAAAATCGGCGAACAGGCTCAGTCCCTGGGTGACGGGTAGGCCCAGCAATTCGGCCAGTTCGATCATTTGACTGGCACCGCCGGACTTGGTGACTTCGAGCCCCACCGTGATCAATGGCTTTTGGGCTTCGAGTAACAGCCGGGCGATCGCTTCAATCGATTCCGTATCCGGCTTGACACCATTGCCAATCCGAAACTGCTGTTGGGGGTAAATCGTGGCCTGGCCTTGCTGTTTATAGAGCTCTTCGGAAATCTGCAGGAAAGTCGGTCCGCCCAACGGCGCGCTGGCGACTTTAATTGCGCGGCGGGTGAACTCCGGAACGCGATCGACATGCTCCATCCGGTAGCTCCACTTCATGAACGGATCCATGACGTCCTGCCACTCGATAATTTCAATATTTCCCCGCCGTTGGGAGTAGTCATTGTTTTCCCTGGCGGTGAGAATCAGCAGGGAAGAGCGATCGGCCATGGCGTTGTGAATGTTGCTACCGGCGTTGCAAAGTCCCGGCCGAGGTACGATGACAACCCCTAATTCCCCAGAAGCAATGTGATAACCCTCGGCCATCGCCACGCATTGCCCTTCATTCGTCGCCAGAAAATTCTTGAATTCCGGTCGCGTAACAAAGGCATCGAAAATCTTGTTAATCCCGCCTCCGCAGCCATGGAAAATATTGGTCACGCCGGCCGCCATCAGGGACTCGGCCAGCAGCTCCGGCCCGTTGCCAGTCACCTCTTTGGCCAAACCCGCCTCGGTGGTTTCAGCAGCTACGGCTGGCGAAATCGAATTCAGCAGAGCTTGCGCAGACGACAGGGACACGCCCAGGGCCGCCAGCTCCTTGACAAAACCACGTCTGGAAATGTCCTGATCAAGGAGTTGCTTTACCAGTGTTCTCATCGTTCTCCGCTTCTTTCGTTAGCTTATTGTTACTGTCGTTTGCCGATACTGATCGATTTGAGTTTGCTTACGCCTGAGTAGGGCCGCTTGCACCCATTATTCGCCAGTTTGCACGTAGGTAGTAATTCGCTGCAGAAAAATCCGCATCTTGTCCGGATCGTACCCGACAATCTGGTCTGCGAACGCGCCCTCCGTGACCAGCTTATCCGGCACCTCTGCCGGCGGCGTGCCAGCAGCAATCTCGGCCTTGGTCGCTTCAATGATGCTGTTCCAGAATGCGCGCCGCTCGGCCACGACGCTCGCCGAGCCCATCGTGCCGCGGATGATGGTCGGCCGGCCGGTCTCCGGATCGAACGAGCCGGTCATGTGACCGCCGATGACCGTCTCGATCCCATATTCGTCGATCACACCCTGGTACCCGTCGAAAAACCTGACCATGTTCCAGACCCGGTCTTCGGAGACAGCCGGGTTATAGAACATCATCCAGCCGGTCGGTGGATTAGCGACATCGGCGAGGAACAGCAGATTATCCGGCTTGATCACCATGCCGACCAGGCAGTTGTCATGTGATGGCCCAAAATAGAACATCTCCAGTGCTTTGCCCCCTAGCTTGATCTCGTACCTGTCTGAATAAGTGATGTCCGGCGTTACGACGTTCGGGTTGGGGTTTTCAATAAAATTTTCTGCGCAGCGTTCGTGGGCGACAATCTGCGCACCCTGATCCTTGAACGGTTGCGCCCCGGAGGCGTGATCCCAATGCGAATGGGTGTAAGCGACATACTTCACCGGTTGATCCGTGATCTTGGAGATCTCTTCGGACAGGATCTGGCCGGCCTCGACACTCAAGGGGTCCGTTGCAATGACGCCATCATCCGTGACGATAAAGATGTTGCGGTAGAACGAATACCGAAAGGCGTAGACGTCGTCAGTGATTCTTTCGATCTCCCACAGCTTGAACGGTCCCAAAAGCGGCTCATCGGAGATTGCGACAAGATCCGGCTCCTGACCCATTGCGGTAACCGATATCGCCAGCAACAGCGGCACGGCCAGCATACGGCGCGCTATTTTCGAAATCTTTATGTTCATGGCTTGTGCAAAACTATTGCCTCGATGGCTGCTGTAAGAAGTAATGTGCATGCCTTCACTTACGCCCGCCTAACGGCCCATGTCATAAAAGCCGACAAAGCGACGCATGATGATTGGCAGGTCTTCCTTTTTGTAGCCTGCGTACGGTTTGAACGGCTCTAAATCGATCGTGTCGATCTTGACGAAGCTATCGATGCCGACATTGCCCTCAGCCTCGGCGATATCCACTGCGTTATATATGGCCTCCCAGAACATGGCCTGGTCGCGAATGATTGAGGCGGGACCGGTAACCGCGGACAGTTGTTGCCCACCCTGGCCATCGTCGCCCTGTATCGCAGAACTGGCAATGACGGTTTCAATTCCGCGTTCGTTTGCCAAAAATTCAAGATCCAGGAAGAACCGCCGCAGATTGTGGGGCTTGATATAGGACACCAGCCGATTCCTCGGAAATGACGCCCGTGGAGGATTGACCAGTTCGACGACCTGCAGCACATTTGCCGGGTTGGCGACGAAGACAGTCAGGCAATCGCCGTGGCTAGGGCCGAAATAGAACAGGTCTAATGACATGCTCCCGATCGTAATGGAGTATTCCTCAGAAAACGTAATGTCCGGCATGACGACATCGGGATTCGGGTTTGCACGAAACCGGTCGGCACAACGCTCCTGCGCAACGATTTCGGCGCCCGCGTCTTTGAATAGCTGTGCGCCAGATACACGGTCCCAGTGGTAGTGCGAATAAACGACATATTTGACGGGTTGGTCCGTGATTTCAGCGATTGCATCCCTGTAGACCGCCGCCGCAACCGCGTTGAGTGGATCAGTCACGATCACGCCCTGGTCTGCAACCAGGAACAGGCTGCGTTGATCACCGAAGCGGAAGGTGTAGACTCCGTCGGCGATTTTCTCGGCCGCATAATCCGGCCGCTGGCCGGATTCCTGAGTGCAGGCCAGCAAGCTGATGCAGATCGCAAACGAGGACACGGCCAAGCGCAAACTCAGGCTGTAATCCATAGATGTTTTCATGAGTCCGGCCCTGTTTGGTTGTCTGTTATAGGTCCTTAATCACTGCAGCTTTATGGTGCCCGGCGCTGGCCCCCGAAGCAGCGTCGCCGCGACCGAAACGTTCTTCTTTGGTTCGCCGACCAAACTGAATCGTATACGCAACTATCCGGGCCGGCCGTGTCCCTGCCGGGTGCGTTCACCGTCCGGACAGCGCCGCAGCAATCCCGCGGCAGGGCCTGTCGCTGGGCAAAATCGCTATACGATTGCCGGGCGACCGGCATTCAGCCATGTTTGCTTGCGACCATCACAGAGACCGAGATTCAGGAGTTTTGGCATGAAACCGAAAAAGAGCTACTACCCCGTCGTATTGTTATTGTCCGTTGCTGCGATTTGGCTGGCACGTGAGCTGATCGCGGTCGACTGGTCCGGACTTGCCCCCGTCATCGCCACAGCCGAAGCCCAGGATACCGGTGGTGGCGCAACTTCGGCATCGACCCGGACGCCGCCGATCCATTATCCGGATTTCCCGATAGAAAAGGGCCGCACGCGATTGTTCCATATTAGTCTGGTCGTATCGGACCTGGACAAGTCGGTCGACTTCTATACCAATATGCTGGGATTCAAAGTGATCCGCTATCAGAACTTATATCCTTACAATGCCGCGTTCATCTGGACCGGTGACGCCGAACCGATCATAGAGCTGATGCAGGCAATTCCGGACGCTAAGGGGGCAGCCCCTGTAGGATTTGGCCATCTCGGTTTGTTTGTAGAAAATGTCGACGAGCTGTATGAGAAAACCATCGCAGCGGGAGCTACCTGGCGCAGTGAACCTCGTCGCCCGGGGCCGGGTGCACCGTACATGGGCTTTATTAAAGATCCCGACGGCAACGCGGTAGAGATCATGGCGAACCCGCCAGGCGCGCGTTGCACGAGCTGCCACCGCGGGCCCCACCTGAACTAAAGCATCAAGGTATGCCCCAGGCCTTACTGACAAGACTGGCTCGGAAACCTTGCCCGGGGTGTTCGGTTGCGCTTGCCTTAGCGTTTTTAACGGCGTCGCTTGGATGGTCGCAACACGCTACCGGTGCAGCCGAAGACGTAACAGTTGACTCGAAGTTACGAGCCGAGCTGCTCACGCACCCGGTTAGCCCGGCGCTGGGTGGTGACACCAGTCTTGTGATCAGCGGTGAACGGGCGTTTCGGTCGGTTGCGCCGAATGCCGGCGGCATGAATGTCGCGCGGTTTACGTTTGGTCAACAGTTGTTCGACACGGTGTGGGAACCGGCGCCGGGTTCGCAGCCCACCACCGACGGACTCGGCCCGCTGTTTAATCGCAAAGCCTGCGCGGACTGTCACATCGGCAATGGACGCGGACGGCCGCCCGAAACTTCGGACAGTCCGATGGATTCGATGTTGGTGCGCCTCAGCATTCCCGGTGCGGGTCAGCACGGCGAACCGCTGCCCGTGCCCGGTTATGGCGATCAACTGCAGGATCGTGGCATTGAAGGAGTTCCGGCGGAGGGCCGCGCGGTCATAAGCTACGTGGAGCTACCCGGCAACTATGCCGACGGTACTGCTTATTCATTGCTGAGCCCGCGCCTGCGATTTATCGATATGGCTTACGGCGACACACCATCGGACATATTGACGTCGGCGCGGGTGGCGAGCCCAGTCATTGGCTTGGGGCTGCTCGAATCGGTGCCCGAGGCCACACTGCGAAGCCTCGCCGATCCCGATGATTTTGACGGCGACGGTATTTCCGGACGGGTCAATGTTGTCTGGGATGCCGGCCAACAACAGTTGGCCGTCGGTCGCTTCGGCTGGAAAGCCAATGCGCCGACGCTGCGGCATCAGAATGCCGCCGCGGCGTTGGGCGATATGGGTATCACGTCGCCGGTGTTTCCCGAGGATCAGTGCATGCCGAGTCAGGAGGCATGCATTGCCGAGGCGGCGAAGGTGGCGGATCCGCCCGAGCTGGTGCAGCCATTTTTCGATCCCTTATTGACATACACGCGACTGATCGCCGTTCCGCAGCAGCGGGATGCGGACGCGGTAGCGGTCAATAGCGGTGCGGCGACTTTCAGGGGCATTGGTTGCGCAAGCTGCCATGTTCCAACACTTGTTACGGGGCCCAGCGATATCATCGTGTTAGCAGACCAGGTCATTCATCCGTACACGGATTTGTTGTTGCACGACATGGGTGATGGGTTGGCCGACGCGCGCCCTGATTTCAATGCTTCCGGTCGTGAATGGCGCACACCGCCGTTGTGGGGTATCGGTTTAACCAAAGAGGTGGGCGGGTTCACCCGCTTCTTACACGATGGGCGGGCTCGGAGTCTTGAAGAAGCAATCCTCTGGCACGGCGGCGAAGCCGAAGTCGCTAGACAAAGCTTTGTCAGGCTAGCCCGGCAACAGCGAGCTGATTTGATTGCATTTCTGAATTCGCTGTAATCAGCCGGACACGGACCTGCAGGTCAGGGATTGTCCTGTTTGATGGCCGCAATCTCCTTTGTCCACGCATCCATGTCCACTTCCGAAACGTAGTCCTCAAGATGGACGACTTTGTACGCCGTTAAACTGACGCTTGACAGATTCCTGGCAGTTTCTGGGCCCACGGCTTCCGAATAGGTGCTGATCTCGTCTCCGGATCGTAGCGGCAATGCAAGCGTTGCGTGACCGCTGCCACGGGGGCCAGAACCTGACTTGACCGCGGTAACGACTCGCTGCCCCGGCCGTTCCATGTCGGCACGTTTCAAATAGACGTGAACCAAAACCTCGTCCGCAACATCGACACCGTCGATTTCGGACGTCGAAAAATCGACCGCAATGGAATACATGCCGGGGCACAAGGCTTTAAAGACGGAGCCGGCCCACTCGCCGAAAGACGCGTTGAAATGCTTGGCGCGAAGAGTTCGGCCATCTACTGATGTATCTTCCCTGGATACGTTATAGAAGATACGCTGCATGGCACCGTCATGCTGGACGTCCCGGCCCGCAAACGTGAACCCGATTTGCTGGTCGGCACACCGTTCCGCCATTTTGTCTTTTGATATCTTGCCATCGACGATCAGGCTGAAGAACTGGGCGAAATCGTCCTCGGAAAATTCTTCCTGAAGAAATGCCTGTGCCCAGACTGCGTTGCCTGCCAGCAAAAAAATTGCCGACACACAGGCTGCGAGTCGATGCATTTATATCTTCCTATGCCGACGGTTGAATATTCGCGTTTCGATGGAACATGTTGGTCGGATCGTGTTTATTCTTCAGCGCTACCAACCGATCGTAATTGCCGCGATAGGTTTGCCGGACACGATCGACGCTTTCTTCCATCGCATTATTGACGTAAAAACCCTTGGTAAATGGCACGATCTGCTTCCATAGATTGCGCATATACGCCACATTTTCGTCGGAATGTTCGCGATCGGTCCAGCTGCAGCCAGTGACCAAATCATACTCCGCATCACGATGTGCAAACGCGGTGTCGCTCTCGCCAACCTGGCTGATTGCGCCACCCATCTGGGACAGAACCGCGACATATGACCGGGTCGGATCTGGTTCGAAGCCACCGTCCATGAAATCGATCAAGCCCGGCTGGACTTCAGTCATGAAGCCGGCCTTCATGTAGTAGTTATTGCCAAACGGTAAGGTCTGATCATTGGCCCGTTGCACGTGAACGTAGTTTTCTATGCCGATTGAGTCGCGGACCGGTTTGCCGAATTCCTGCCATGGTCGAATGACGCGTGCGCCTTCGGCTGCGTCACCCGCGTACGTTATACCGACGATTATCATGCCCTTGCCGCTGGGCGGAATCGTTGTGACCGCACCGACGTTGAGCTCCTTGGGCGCCGTTAATGAAAACTCCGAATAAAAATTCAGTACGTCCCTCATCTGACTAATCGGATAGAGCAGCGCCCCACCTAAAGAATCCGGGCCAAACGGGTGCAAACGGTATTCAAACGACGTAACGATGCCGAAATTGCCGCCACCGCCGCGAATACCCCAGAATAGATCTGAATTTTCGTCGGCACTCAGATGCCGATACTGCCCGTCGGCCGTAACGATATCTGCCGACAGCAGGTTGTCGCAGGTTAGCCCGAACACGCGGGCCAGTCGGCCGAGTCCGCCGCCCAGCGTCAGGCCGGCAAGACCGGTATGCGAAGTGGTTCCAGTAGTCACCACGAGGCCAAAGCGCTGCGCTTCGTGGTCGAGCTTGTTGAGCAGCACGCCAGCCTGCACGCGGGCCGTACGGGTTTCCGGGTCGACGCGCACGCCCTGCATGGGGGACAGGTCAATCATGATGCCGCCATTGCAGGAAGACTTACCGGAAATGCTGTGGCCGCCGCCGCGTACGGCAACCAGTAAATCGTGTGTACGTGAGAAATCAACGGCGTTCATGACGTCGGTTGCGCCAGAGCAGCGGGCGATCAGCCCGGGGCGCTGGTCAAACATTCCGTTCCATATGAAGCGGGCGTCGTCATAGCCGTCGTTGCCGGGCATCAGCAGCTGTCCATACAGGCTCTCACCGAATTCCCTGACTTCTGCTTCGGTCAGCAGCACTTCCCCGCCGGTTCTGCCGACAGCCTGAATTTCCGGGATGGAAGCTGCGGTAGCCCCGCCGGCGGCCAGTACTCTTCCAAATGGTGATGCCACCGTTGCGACGGCGGCCAGGGATGATTGGACAAATGTTCGCCGTTTCATTTTTGGCTTCCTCCGGATCTTTTGCCCGTCACTATAACGCAAGCCTTGAATTGGATTCCTTATATACATGCGAAATAGGAGAATCGGTACCGCGGCGCGGGCGCCCGCAGGGCATCCTTGCTTAACTGCCCTACGCCGTCCCTGGCTACGGGCAGATCGGCGCCGACTGGCTCAGACATCCCTGTCGCGCCAGCCGGCGACGACGCTCGGATGCCCCCGGTCGCCCGCAGCGGGACCGCCCGGAGGGGCCGTGAGCGTCGTCGGGAACGAGCGACGTTTCCTGGATCACCGATTGAGGTTACGGGGAAGCACGGAAAAGGGCATAGGCACTCAAGTTCGGCGCTCGATTTCCCGTCGGGAATATTGTTAGCCGGAGTGGCGGCGCCGGGGATGGCGTAGCGAGATTAAGCGTGCGGCCCCTCCGGGGTGTCGAGCTGCGACTAAGCGAGGGACTCGGAGCGGATGTCTGCTAGGTTTGAAACAGGGCTAGGATAATTCCTTGGCCTTTAGCGACACATCGAGTGGCATGCCGGAGCCCTTGGCCGAACCACGTTTCTTGCCCGCCCGTCTGTCAGGACCTCGTTGTCCTGCCGTCCTTCTGTCTTTACTTTCCCGTCTCTCTTTGCTCCGGCTGCATTTCCGCAATAGGAATTCACCGATTTTCTGTACTTCTTCGCTCATCAGGTATGCGTCCGGCACACGCCAGCCGGTAAGCATGACGCAGTTTCTTTCATTGACGACGAGATGGTTGTCCGAACCGGTAGTTACCACCTGGCATCCGGGAACCCCGATGACGGACAGTACCTTAACCGGGTGACCAACGATTGGTTTCAGTTCCTGGGCCAGCGATTTGATCCTGTTGCGATGATCAATCAGGCTGACCGATACTTCGCCCGGCTCGAAGTAGAGTTGATCTTTCTCCAGCCGAACTGTTTTTGCCGAATGCTTGGGCGGGACAATGACGTTTACGGCATATACGCCGTTGGCCCCGATAACGACGTTGTCGACGATATCGTCACCCACCGGGATACTGTGGAACACCCGGTTGCCTTTCGAAATACTGTGGAGCAGTCCATGCCCGAGGGCTATATTCGCGTCCCTGAGATAGGCAAGCCGTGCTCGACCCCGAACCATCAAATAGAATTCACGTAGGTAGTAGCCCATGCCTCCGACGAGTGCGACCCCGAGGACGATCCAGATCCCGACAGGCAGTTCCGCCCACCAGTCCCGACGGCCTAACACCAATATCGTCAGAAAACAGACGGAGAAGACCAGCATGGCGATGATGTGCCGGTAACAAAGAGCATCTCTTTGGCGAACCTGTCGGCGCAGCTCCTCGCCCGGCTCGAACAGAATCCTGCCCCGGAATCCCTGCCGAAATGTGATGCGCGAGGAAACGTAAGCCCATAGGTTGGACAACAACAGTATCAACGCAGATACGGCGAAGGCTACGGTTGCCGCGCTTACGATAGTGGCAAAATCAATGGTTGTTGTCATAACGCCTCAATGACGTTTATTTCTTGAAGGTGCTGGAGCATTGTAGGAGCAACTCTCAGGTTTGTCCGTGAAGTACCTCCAGAAGTAAGCGATACACGGCAGTTGATCGAATTGGGTTTGCTCAAGAGTCAAGCAAGGTCTCCAGGCGGTCCAGGTCGTTGATTACGCGCCAGGTGCCGCCGCCCGATTCCACTCGATCCTGCCATTCTTCAAGCCGCATCAGGTATTCGCGAGGATCGACGTTATCGGCCCGGAGCTTCGTGACGTTCAGGGCGACAACCTCGAAGCCGTCCAGTTCGAGCGGTATATCGCGTACGTACCCGTCCAACAGATCCTCTTCCAGATCGGAGAAGATAAAAATGATCTTACGGCCCGTCTGTTTTTCGTTGAGAAACTCGATTGCCTGCAACAGGCCACCGGTAATATCAGTGTGTGATGCGGGGCCAACTCCGTCAACGAATTTCCCGATCCGCTCTGAAAACTGGCGTTTCTGGCTATTGGCTGTGCTGGGCCGATCGTTGAACGTAACCTTTGCAACGATATCCTTTTCACTGAAGCTGGCGGTATCAATGCGTGCAACGGCAAATGAATCCGCCGGCTCCAACCGAGACAAAGTATAGGTAATGATGCGCTCCGCCTTGGCGAGTTCCGCGCTGTAGGTGCCGGAGGTGTCCAATAACATGTAGGCGCCTGTATTACGCGCCACCGGCTCTGAACAGGCGGTTAGTCCAAGCGACGCTACGGCGATAAATATGGAGATTCTCATGTTGACACCTCACTATAGTGATCCGAACTGATTTCGGATTTACTGCTCTTTTTCCTGCTCATCTCTTCTATCCACAGTGGCAGGAAAATCAGCATGTCGTAGGCGCGTTGCAACAAGCTTGCGCCGCGTTGAAAGAAACTTCCGACGATCCGCATTCCGACGGCGAGAAAGCGAAGCGCCGCCGTTACCATCACCCCGAGCACGGTGCGCAACGAATGAATGAATGTCTCGAGCGGAATCGCGACAAAGACCAGGGCAAACGGCAAAATGAAGCCCATGCCCATCTGCGCCGCCGTCGTAATCCACATAAACTCGTTCTGGACCGCGCCAAACCCATCGCCTCTGAGCAGCGCACTGGTCGCCAGTTCGTCCTGCAGCAGTAGCTCGCGCATGTAGGCCAGGCCGGCCTCGACACTGGCCAGGAGCGCCAGGATGGTGAAAGTGACGTAAATCATGCGGACCCGTACCTTGTCCGGCAGCGCCCCGATAACCGGGAACAGGCGAGTTATTCGCATGGACTCCATCAGGAACAAGCCCATCGAAATCTCGACCAGGATAATGACCAAGGCGGCGATATCCGCCGTCTTAAAACCACCGATAAAGTTGGTGCCGCCGACCATCTCGGCCATCGGACGGGCGATCAGGGAGAAGTTAATGGCGGCGCCGCCGATCGCGACCGCCAGCACCAGGCCGGAGACGAAGAACTCCACCAGCGAAGACGAGGAGAGCTGCTGCACCGCCTCATCCGAGCCCTGCACGATCTCTTTGTAGTCGTGCATATGGCGTTCGATCGTACGAGAGCGATACAAAATGCTCTCGACATTTTTGTTCATCTTGCGCAATTTCTTTTGAATGTGCCGCCACTGAGGCATCATCCTGCTCAGCAGCTTGTGTCGTTCACGACTGGAGCCGCGGTATTCGGCCAGGGCCTGCTCGTGAGCTTTCACCAGAGACTTATGAATGTCGGCCAGGATCCCATCGATGCGGCCATCACCGCTTCTATCGATTTTTGCAATGGCCTCGACGGCCTTGACCCATCCAGGAGGATTGGGCGGGACGTCCCCCGACACCTGATGATCTTCGTCGATCTTCGTGATTGTCTCCGAAAGCCCGCGGCTGAGTTCGGGGTATCCGGCCAGGTCCTTCTGGACGGAGTCTCCGACACGATCGAACTCGCGTTCGATGATCCGCTCCTTCGCCTCACGGCCCGCAGCCAGCAAGACTGTGCGATTGCGGTCCGTCAGGGCTTGCTCAGCCCGCGTGATCGAGTGTGCAGCCATTCGCAGAGCCGTGTAGACCATACGGCTTGTGACACTGATCACGTGGTGTGCGCTCGTTCTGGCCAGATACAGGGCTGCCACCAAGACGACGACCCATATAAAACCTGACAGTACCGGATTCGGCGTGAGCATTAAAAAATCGCTGAATGACATGTCAACCTCCAGAAAACCTGCTCAAAACAAAACGACAGCTCAAACAGCATTGCTGTTCATGCCATCGCTTGCACAAGCGGCACGCACGTTTACCGATCTACGGCAAATCAGACGGAGGAATATCGAGGATGAAGCGCGCCGGAACACGGCGGCGATTTGAGTAACCCTTTCATCTCGGTAACCCCGCGGTCATAGGACGTATCCCTTAGATCGGTGGCTTTGCGACCCTTTCTTTCGAAAGGTGTGCCGTTTCAAGCGGGCGATGCTTTCATAGTGCAGACGGAGTCGTCAAGCGTTATACATAAGTTCTTGTTTCGTTTGAAATTAATGTCATAGCAGCTCACTTATGTTGAACCGGAAGTGTGACGGGGGTCGAATTTTAATCAATTGGCTTATATCCATATTTAGCCGGGCCGGCCGCCGCTTCGAACATTAAGCCGCCTTTCGTCAGACTGAAGATTGCGACATCCGGCAGATAAGATGGATCTTTGGCTCCGCCCCAGACAAAAAAGACGCCACTGGCCCGACCCTGGAATTCGAATCTGCCTTCCTGGAAGGTCTTCAGCGCCTGCGCATGCTGGAAAAATATTACCTGGCTGTAGACTTGCGAACCGAGCTGCGGTCCCAGGTCGAAGACAAACTGAGAACACGTACCCAGGTGTTGGTCGTCCTGAATAACGAAGCCTCCTCCCCAGGCAAAGCCGAACATGGCGCCAAAGCGTTTTACGCTGGGAAAAACAGCGTAGCCGTATGCTTGGTCGAAGAACTCCTGTACCCGCGGATTCGCTACCAACAATTGCTCAAGTGCAGCCTTGGCTTTGACTTGCTCCGGATCGTCGGTATTCGGCATCCAGTCCGCATGCGCTACCTGCAGCATGAACAGACAGGCAATCACCAGCAATATGTGTTGTGGTCTCATCGCAGGCACTCGTAAGACAGCGTGACCCAGTCGGCACCCCCGCGGATCTCGCCGGTCAGATCCGAAGTGTCGAACAATCCGGAGCGGTGCATGGCGGTCATGCCGATGAAGCAGTTCTTCGTGAACCTGGACTTGATCAGACGATCAATCGGGAAGTCCACTGTGAACTCCATATAATTAAGCAGGTGTGATGTCTCCCGGCCATGAAGCGTCTGTTTGATTTGTTCAGCCCCCGGTATGTCCATCGCATACGAGAAACCAAAACCGAAGCCGTATCGGAACGCGAGCTTACCCGACCACGGTGAGTACCCCTTGCCCATGACCATGGCGTAGGCGGCGAAACTCCAGAAATCCTCCTGTCCATCAGTCATCAGGATCTCTTTACCTGCCTCACTATACGGCCCCTCCAGGTGGCGGTACGCTGCCAGCTTGCCATAGATGTCCGCGCGGCGGCCGCCCTTCCACAATTTGGCCAGCGTGAACCCGGCGATGTTCGAAGGGGCCCTTTCGCTTTCCTCGATCCGGCCGGCCATTAGAAATGGAAATATATTTTTCTCTGCCGCATAGCCGTAATTGATCCGCCACGACCATTCGTTCTCCCGCTCGGACGTGACATTTTTCGCCTTTTTGGTGTTGCCGAACAGGTAGCCAGCGCCAAGGAATGCAGAGGCGACCATGCTCTTATCTACCAGGGGGCTGTCCTGGATCGTGTCGTCCAATCCTTTGAGGCCGAAATTCGCGATCACGAATACATGGTCTGTCCACTGGTACCAGGTATTTACGCCGAATTCGGTGTTGAACGCAGCGTCGGGCTGGTAGGCGGGTCGTCCGGGCGTGGCTTCCGCGGGGCTGACTCCGTAGTAGTAGCCGGTAATATCTTCATCCAGCCAGCTGAATGTGGCGAACGGAGAAATCATCCAGTCGCCGAAGTCGAAGCGGTAGCGGTAGGTCAGATCAACTTCCTGGCCGTCGTGACGGTCCATCAAATCGGTCACCCAATCGAGCTTCAGTTGTCCCCATTTGCCTTTTGCCGTCCCCGAAAGGCCCCCTTCCCAGGTTTGTTTGCGTTCGTCGAGACCATCAAAAAACACATCGTCGTCGGGATCGAGTTGCGAGAACCGGTAGCGAGCAATCAGGTCGAGTGAAAACCTGTCGTTGTTAAGTGTGTGTACGCCGACGACAGTACCGCGCGAGAACAAGTAATCACCTTCGTAGATAACTAACGGAACGACATCGAGTGTCGTGTCATCGGAAATATAGGGATCCGTGCCAAGCCGCACGCTCATACCGAGACTGGGCGTATATTTTGGTGCGAGGACGATCGGGACTTGCCAGACCTCCTGTGCAGCAGCGGGCGCTGTCAGCAACGCCAGCATTGCAAAAATTACAGAGATCCTATGAATCACGATATCCTTGGCCCGAAGTTGTCCTACGTTTAACGCCCGTAAACGTTCCATCTCGTTGCGTGTATGATTAATCCGCCGCAGAACGCGGCGACGCACAATGCGCGTCATCATTTGTTGGCGACATTATATATAAGGTACGGCCATGTCCAAATTAATCCATAGGCGAAGTTTCGTTAAGGGTATTTCGGGCGTCGCGGTGGCACCTTATCTGGCGGCCTGCGGTCCAGCCCAGGAGGATCAGTTGATGTCGCCTGCTGATGCCCCGATCGGACCGTTTGGCGCTGAATCCACGGCCGAAGAGGTTACCGAGGGTATCGACCTCAGCGGACGGACAGCTGTGGTCACGGGGGCCAACTCGGGACTGGGTCTTGAGACCATGCGGGTGCTCGCGCTGCGTGGTGCGCACGTCATTGGAACGGGCCGAACGCTGGAGAAAGCTGAGGCAGCCTGCGACAGCATTTCTGGCAATGCAACACCGGCCGTTCTGGAATTGACCGACTTCGATTCGATTGCCGCGTGTACGGACCAGATACGTGCGCTTGACCGACCAATCGACATGTTGATCTGCAACGCCGGCATCATGGCACTACCGGAGTTGGAGCAGGTCAACGGCGTGGAGAAACAGTTTGCTGTCAATCACCTCGGCCATTTTCTGTTCGTCAATCGACTGCTGGAACCGGTCGTCGCGGCGCCCCAGGGGCGTGTCGTCATGGTCAGCAGCATGGGATACAAGTTTGCTCCACCAGAGGGAATTCAGTTCGACAATCTGTCGGGTGAGCGTGATTACAAACCAAACGAAGCCTATGGGCAGTCGAAACTCGCCAATGGTTTGTTTTCACTGGAACTGGCGCGGCGCCTTGAGGCGACCAGCGCGACATCGAACTCCATCCACCCCGGCATCATCATGACGAATCTTGGCCGGCACATGGAAGAGTGGAAACAGTTTGCGGCGCGCTTGATCGGCTGGACTTTTATGAAGTCGATCCCCGAGGGTGCCGCTACGCAATGTTACGTGGCTACGAGTCCGGCCCTGGCCAGCGTCAGTGGCCTGTATTTTGTGGACTGTAACCCGGTGATCCCGGAACCCAGCATGCACGACGTACAGCAGGCGGCCCGGTTATGGGAAGTATCTGAAGAGCTAACCGACGGCTATCTGGGTTAACCGCGATCGAGTAGCTGCGCTTTAAGCCGTCCGCTGCACCGCTTCGGCGGCAGGCTCGACGCCACCCGCTGCGGCTTCCGATGGCACCATTGGCACGGCATTGAATGCCCAGTGCTCTGGATCCGCTTTTCTCCCCGGCGACGGTATGACGCGGTAATCACCGTTTCGGTCCAGTTCGTCGACGGCCAGGCGATCGATTTGACAGCCTTTCGCACGGAGCTCGCGCAGTATTTGCCAGTACGCGGGCATCAGGCGGTCCTCACGATCGGCCCTGACGATGGGCCAGTCGGAAACATCGGGTGCTCGTTTTGGCATCACCGATTCGGCATTCGCCTTGTCCTGATAGATGTTTCGCAGATTACGCTTCAGGTGGTCTTTATCGACATCGGGCTCCATCATGAAGTTCCGGAAAAGCAAATAACGCATTTGCGTCGTTTCTTCGTCAATCGGCGTCGATAATTCGTAAAACAAATTGAATACATTAGAGCCGGCACCACCGATTTCGACCTTGCCCCTGAGCGTGAACCCCGGGATATAAAAAGCCAGTTTCGAAACCGTTGGTGTGCGTTTCTCGCGTAGCTTTTCCCAGCCAAGCTTGCTAACCGGCGGTTCATGGCCACGAATTTCGGTACGAAACCCATTCTCAGTCCACTCAACTTTATGGTCCGGTGGCCGATTCGGATTTTCTCCGCCGAAATCGATGCCGTGGACGATTGGCAGGTGCACATGATCGAGATCGGTCATTTTCGACCAGTGCTGATTGGCATTCCAGACGTCGGCAAAATCAACACGCCGCCACTCGGGGTCGTTATCTTCAGGGATATCGATGATCGGTACCGCGTTGTCGGGATCGTCGCCGAGGAATACCCAGATCAGACCGTTCTTTTCCACGGTTGGATAGGCGTCGATCTTGGCGCCGGCGGGAATGTCGCCGTCCGGATCCGCTTGCGACGGAATTCGGACGCACCGGCCGCCGGCGTCGAACTGCCAGCCGTGAAACGGACAACTGATTGTTCCTGCCTCGCATTTGCCCCTGGCCAGGCTCGACCCGCGGTGCGGGCACACATTGCTGAGGCAAGCTGGTTCGCCAGACTCCGTCCGGAACAACACAAAATCGCGGCCCAGCATGCGCAGCTGGACCGGCTTTTCGCCGAGTTCTTTGCTGAATTCAGCGACATACCAGATATTCGTGTACATCATGCGGCTGTCCCCTCAAATGCCTGTCGAACGCGTTTGCCCCGCGCCCGAAGCTGAGCCATTAAGCTTACCTCAATCCAGGTCAACGATGACGCAACCGCGGAAGCCGCCTTGCTCGATCAGTTCGTGCGCGCGCACTATATTTGCCAGCGGCAGCCTGTGCGCGATTCGGTGTTGCAATCGTCCGGCGCGCAGTTTGCGGTCGATGTCCGCGACTGCCTGAATCTTGGCGCTTTCTGGCATGTCGTAGACGATAACGAACCTCACGGTCAGATCCTTGTACATTATCTTCGGAAACGGCAGTGTTGGCTCGGGCGCCTGCGTTGAAGAATAGGTCGCGATCGTTCCACCCGTCCGAATCAGGTTTAGGACTTCGGGCAGGTTTGTGCCGAACTGAACATCGACTACCCGGTCGACCGGTGCGCCACCTGTCGCTTCGAGCACTGCGGTCGCCCAGTCGGGTTCACCGTGACGGATGACAACGCTGGCGCCTGCATCGATGCACGACTGGTCATCGTCGGGCTTGCTGGCGGTCGCAATAACCTGTGCGCCGCCTTGCGCGGCCCACTGGATCGCATAGTGACCAACGCGCCCGGCGCCGCCGGTCACGAGCAAGGTCTGACCGTCAACCGGCCCGTCGGCAAATACACAACGATGTGAAGTCATCGCGGGAATGCCCAGGCAGGCGCCGACATCGAACTCGGTGTCGTCGGGCAACAGAATCGCGCGGCGCTCGTCGAGCGCAACGTAATTGGCCGCGGTGCCCAAGCGCCGGCCGTGCTGGGCCTGGTAGATCCAGACCCGTTCACCAATGCGGTTGTCCCGCACGCCGGATCCGACCGCTTCGATGGTCCCGGCGCCATCACTGTGCGGGATCACGAAGCCGCCGTCCAGCAGGTCGGGAAACGCACCGGCGCGTTTCTTCACATCGGAAGGGTTTACACCGCTGGTCTCCAGACGAATCAATACTTGCCCGTCGCCCGGCTCGGGCACGGGCTGCTGACTGACCTGCATCACTTCAGCCGCCGGACCAAAGGTTTCATACCAGGCTGCTTGCATTTTCTCGCTCTTCTACTTGTTTATTGTGAGCCTTGAATATTCTCATTATTACGGCAGTCGAGCCAGCCTCAGCCCGTCTTGACCACCGATTGCGCCAGGATCCATAGACTGAGAGCGTGTAAGCAACCATCAGGTGCGTGTCGTGTCTTGTTGATATATCGTCACGTCGAGCGTAACTTCATACCCGGCTTAGAAATAAAAAAGGGGAATAACCATGGGCCGTGGTCTAGCGTTTATCTATGGCGTTGTCGTCTACGCCGTGATGTTTCTGACTTTCCTTTATCTATTTGCTTTTCTGGCCAACATACTCGTACCGAAAAGCGTCGATACAGGGGATGGCGACATCGCTTGGTCTGGCATTCGCGATTAACGCGGGCTTGATCATCTTGTGGGGCGTGCCGCATAGCGTTATGGCACGTCCTGGCTTCAAACAGTGGTGGACACGGATCGTGCCGGAACCAATCGAGCGCAGCACCTACGTACTCGTCTCGACGCTGCTCATGATCTTACTGTTCTGGCAGTGGCGACCGATGGGGGACATCGTCTGGCAAGCCGACGCAGCCTGGGCACAGGGCATCCTGTGGGGGCTTTTTGTCGTCGGAATAGTGCTGTTATTCGCATCCACGTTTGTCATCAATCACTTCGATCTATTCGGTCTCCGGCAGATCACGTTGAACCTGTTGAATAAGCCCTATACGTACCTCGGCTTCAAGGTAACGTTTTTCTACAAGTTCGTCCGACATCCGCTGTATATCGGGTGGTTTCTTATCTTTTGGGCGACACCGCAAATGTCAGTAGGGCACCTACTGCTCGCGATCGGAATGAGCATCTACATTCTGATTGCCATCCGTTACGAGGAGCGCGACCTTGTGACGTTCCACGGCGATGACTACGTGAACTACCAGAAGAAAGTGCCGATGCTGATTCCGCGTCCTGGCATGGTGCATGAGACGGTTAAAGCGCAGCCCACGGAACCGCTATAGGCGAACTAGCAGGACAGTCGATGATCTCACGGCCGGGTCAGGCGCCGGCGCAGTCCGCTTCTATTGGACTTGCTTTCGCAGGTGATTCAGCATGTCGGAGCGCGTAATCAAACCGAGGAATTGATCGCCATCGTTAACCGCTGCATAGGGCTGCGCCTGCAAAATCGACACGAGCGTGTTCAGTGGCATGTCTTTGTCGACCGACACAAATGCCGTGTGCATCGCGTCGCGCACCGGCGATTTCATCAGTGCAGGCTGGCCGAAAACATGGCGAATGATGTCGTCCTCTGTCAGGACGCCGACCAGGCGGTCATCGTCCATGACCGGTAATTGCGAGATTCCGGCATTGCGGAGCCGGTTGTGCGCGGTGGTTAGCACATCCGTTGGGCCGACCGTGATCGTTGCCTGTTGCTCGTGAGGTCGCCCGATCAGGTCGAGAAGATTCCCGGATGCCGGTCTTTCGATGAACCCCTGATCTTCCATCCAGAAGTCGTTGTAAAGCTTGCTCAGATAGCGGCTGCCGGTATCGCAGGCCAGCGTCACGACACGTTTCGGCTCGGTCTGCTCGCGACAATAGCGCAACGCCGCTGCGAGCAGTGTTCCGGTGGATGATCCCGCCAGTACCCCTTCCCGGTTCAGTAAGTCGCGGGCGGTGGCGAACGACTCGGCATCGGAGATCGAGTAAGCTGAGCTTATCGCGGACATGTCGGCAATCTCCGGAATGAAATCCTCGCCGATCCCCTCAACGAGCCAGCTACCCTTGGCTTCGAGCTTCCCGGTGTGGACGTATTCAACCAGCACGGAGCCTTCCGGATCGGCCAGCACCATCTCGACCTTCTGGCACCTATATTCTTAAAGTAGTTGGTCATGCCGGTAATCGTGCCGCTGGTTCCGATACCGACGACCACCGCATCGAGGCGTTCGTCCATTTGTTCCCACAGTTCGGGTGCTGTCGTCTCCTCGTGGGCCTTGGGGTTGTCCGGGTTACCGAATTGATTGATGTAATACGCGCCACGTTCTTTTGCGATGCGTTCCGCCAGGTCCTGGTAATACTCCGGGTGCCCCTTCGCAACATCGGAACGGGTGATGATGATTTCTGCACCCATCGCCCGCAGGTTGAATATTTTTTCCTGGCTCATTTTGTCGGGTAGCACGAGCACGAGATGATAGTTGCGAAGCGCCGCGACCAATGCCAGCCCGATTCCGGTATTACCAGCGGTCGCTTCGACGATCGTGTCGCCCGGTTTAAGATCGCCGCGCTTTTCAGCCGCGTCGATCATGCTAAGCCCAATACGGTCTTTCACAGAACCGCCCGGATTTAACAATTCCAATTTCAGATACAGTTCGCATGGGCCGGTATCGAAGTTGTTGATCTTGAGCAACGGCGTGCGCCCGATCATTTCCAGAATATTGTTATAGATCTTCATGCGAATTTCCGATAGCGGAACCGACATTCAATACCATGCCTTCGACTGTTGCTTGTTCATCGGTCGTCGTGTAACGACCTCGGTCATCTTTGACCGGCAGCGCCATTGCGCATTCGAGGTCGTGCGTGAAGAACAAACGCACACTACGAGAGATCATGTTATCCAGCAGCGCGTGTTTTTCGTCGATGCCCAGTTCAGGATAGCGGTCGATGCCCATCGAGATCGGCAGATGGACCCAGGGCCGGCCGGCCACTAGGTCGGCGCTATATATGATGCCGCCATCGCCGCCGATTTCGGACAGCATCAGGCCGGGCGTGTGCCCGTCGCTGTAACTGAACCGGACTGCATCACCGAGCGTGGCAGACCGATCACCGGTCACCAGCTCGAGCCGCCCGCTTGATTCCAGCAGTTTCGGGAGTTCGGGGATAAATGATGCGCGGTCGCGCAGGTGCGGTTTTCTGGCGCGCTCCCATGCCGCTTCGCCGACCAGAAACTTTGCCTTTGGGAACAGCAGCCGCAACGGTTTATCGCTCTCGTATGCAGACAGAATCCCGCCCGCATGATCGAAATGGAGGTGACTCAATACGACGATGTCGATATCGTCGTGTGGGATACCGCGTGCCTCTAAAGAGTGCAGCAGAACGTGATCGTTCTCTTTTACGCCAAATCGATCCTTGAGTTTCGGTTCGAAAAATGCACCGACGCCGGCCTCGAACAGCACGTTTAGCCCATTCAAATCCTCAGCCAGCAGGCAGCGGCAGGCAAGCTCAATGCGATTCCGATCGTCCGGTTCTACCCATTGCTGCCAGAGCATACGTGGCGCGTTGCCGAACAGCGACCCACCATCGAGCCATTGCCGGTTGCCTTCGATAGACCAGATCTTCATGTGACGTAGCGTTCTCGAATTGACGGAAACTAGGCTATATGGTCCGGACACACGAGGGGAAACAGAATAGACTCTTTAATAATAGCGTCAACAACGCGTCCTGTTCCGTATTCGATCGGTAGCGTTGTAGCGCCTTAGGGCGGAAATGCTGAGTATTCGATTCAGCTAGGTGATTCGCGCCGGATCAGGCACTTTAACAAACTGATAATAGATGCCCATTGCAATCATGATCGCCGCGCCTAGCAGCATCGGGTAGATCATGTTGATCTCATAAAGACGCGGCCCCAGCAATGGACCAATGATCATGCCGAGCACCGGCGCCGCAGTCAGCAGCCCGGCAACGTCGCCTTGCTCACGTTCTTCTACACTGATGCTGGCCGCCGCGTTGAGACCGGGAGTCATCAACCCGAAGCCGGTGCCGAGCAGCGCGTAAGCGCAATACAGTATCAATGGACTTGGCGCAAACGCCAGTAACAAGAGTGCCAGCCCATACAGTAGAAACCCCGCTCGCAACAAAACTTTCGGCGGAATACGGAACAGTTGCAGCACCACCAGTTGAATCAACACGGTGGCGGTACCCATCGACAAAAAGGCAATCGTGGTAGCCCAGGTCAGCTGCTGCCGCCCGGTAAAATGAAAACGATCCTCCAGGTAAAAAGCGGTGACGACCTGGATAGCGGTAAATACGAGGATCAGCAGACACCAGCCGAGCAGGTACGGAAAGATCCTGCTGTCAAAAAACCGGAGTTTGCCGGGATTCGGGCGCCTGGTGTGTTGGGCAGGCTCCTTTAGAAATACGAAGGCGCCGACGGTAATCAGTGCGGCAAAACCGGACGCCGCATACATCGGAAACAGAGCGCTGACCATCGCAAGAGTGCCGCCGATCATCGGGCCGACTATCGTGCCGATGCCAGCGGCAACTCCGATCTGCGCCATGCCCTTGGAACGGGTTGTTGCATCGGTAATATCGGCGAAATAGGCGGTCGCAGCAGGCTGGATGCCGGCTGCCACGAGGCCAAAGAACAACCGGCCAGCGAGTAGCACGACGAATAGTGACGACGGCACCAGCCAGCCCCAGAGTCCCGCCTGCATGGCGAATGCGATCAAGGTGTATGAGATCGCATAGCCAGCCATGCCGATAACGAAGACGGGTTTGCGGCCCAAAGTCTGGCTGCGGCTTCCCCAGTACGGAGCCGAGATCAGCAGTGTCACATTGGCTGCCGAAATCAGGATTCCGAACTGAAACTCGCTGATACCGACCTCACGAACCAGCGGGGCGAGAACGACAAAAGCAGCGTCATACCGATTCTGTCGCTGACGATGCCGGTCAACAAAATGCCTTTATCGGTCGGTGAGCCGGCCGGATTGCTTGTGTGATTAATTCCAGTTCCCCCGACGGCGACCGAATGCCCGGTGGCGGGCCACCGGCTGATCGCTCCGGGCGATCATACCGGAGCAGAAGATCTGGGCGCGGCTCGGCGCGGTTGGTTTGACCGGCCGTCCGACAATTGGTCGCGCACAGCAACCGGCAATCCGATGAACTCGATTCGTGCTTCCGTTACACTGCGGGCCTGGAAGCTCATCCAGCCCGAAAAGCGGGCCCCGCGTCAATCGGGGAGCTTGATAAATAATGTTTTAAAGAGGATCCGCTGTCATGTCGGCACAGTTCGAAACCAAGATAGATTTCACAAACCCTGTATGGAACCGCGATACCTGGGCCAGGATCCAGGGTGATTTGAACCCCGAGAACCAGAAAATCGGTGACGTTCGGGGAGTCATTATTGGCGTTAAGCCCGGTGAAAAATCCAAAGAACTCTGTGGTTTTGAGGCTTTCCTGGCCACGCGCTTAGTGCCACAGGAAGATGGCACGATTCGCCGCTTGAATAAGGAAGTTATTTTCTACACGAACCCGCGGACCGGTGAGATCATCGAAGAATGGACAAACCCTTGGACCGGGGAAGTCGTCAATGTGGTCCAGGTTGCGAACGACCCGTTCAATTACACAATCAGCGAATGGTTGATTCTGGCCCCGGAAGATTTCGGCGGCGACAAGAAAGTTGAACCCAGGAAAATTCCGTTGATTTTTCCGTGGCACCAAATGAGTCCCACGCATCTGAGTCTGTCAACCGACATGCACCTTTATTATCCCAATGCGATGAATCCGGAGAAATGGGTGCGTGAATCATCCGGCCCGATGGTGCAGGTGTCGGAAATGATGCGTTATTGCGTGCCGATAGCTGAGATCGAAAATCCGGAACTGACCAGCGTCAGTTTCACCGGCACTTGGAACCGGATTACGCCGTGGATGCCGTGGATGCTGATGGGCCAGGAACCGGGCCATACGCTGTATGTCGGTTCGATGACCGGGGGACCGGACCACAGCGTCATTTCACCGCAAGCGCTGGCCTATGCAGAAAAGAACTATCCGCAGTTTCTCAGTGCACCGACCGAAGACTATGGTCCGAGCCACTCTAGCCTGGAAATCTATGCCCAAACTCAGGAGCCGGCTCCGCCACGCGCAGCGGCGTAAACGCACCCGTCGAATGAAAAGCCCGGCCACCACGGCCGGGCTTTCTCACATACCTCCATCGAAAGGGTAAATACGATGCCAAGAATCCCCACCATTTGCCTCTTTGTTTTAATTCTCGGAATGCCTGCAGCACCGCTGGTTGCCGGTCAGCTCATCCTGAAAAACGGCGATCGCATTACCGGCAACATCGTAAAAATCTGGGACAAAGAGATTTATATTGAGCCCGATTATGCTGACGAGTTCGCGGTCGACGTGGGTGCCGTTGAATATTTTCTATCCGATGACGAATTCGAGATCGATTTCGGTGACGGCAAAGACGTAGACGTTCGTTTTGACGGCGTCGATGAAGAAGGAAACCAAATCGTACTCGTTGGTGACCAAAGGATGACGGTCCCGCTGGTAGAGATCGCAGAGCTCGATGAGGTCGAGGATTACAGTGATTGGGGGGCTCACGTCGATCTCAATACATCGATTAACAGAGGCAATACGGACAGTTTGAACAGCAAGATAACCGCTGACTATATGCTGAAGCTCGGTGATCATCGCAATCTGCTCGAGTTGTCGTCTTCCCGCGAGGAGCAAAATGGCATCTCGGTCAAGGAACAGGAGTTGATTCGCTACTCCTACAATTGGGCGTTCAGCCAGCGGTGGGGATTCGGCGCGGTTGCTTCGTATGAGCGCGACCCAATCCGGGACCTGGATCGCCGGATGACGGTAGGCCCGGCTGCCACTTTGAATGTCTGGGACAGCGCCAGGAAAACATTCAATATTCAGTTTCCTCTCGGTTATCAGAATGAAGAGATCGGCGGTCAGGAGGAAAACAACGTCATAGCCGGATGGATCATGCGGATCCGCTACAAGCTGGGTCGGCCCGACCTGGAGCTTTATCACAACAACTCGCTAACGCAGAATATTGCAGGTCGTACGAATACTGCGATCAAAACGATCACCGGGGCGCGCTTCGAAATTACCGACCTGTTGTACGTGAATTTTGAAATCGATTTCGACTGGGAATCCCAACCGGCCGCTGGCGCCAAGTCCGAGGACCTGTCGATGCTGGTTGGTCTGGGCTTTGAATTCGAATAAGAACGCCGAATACTCCGCGGACGACGCAGCGTGTGGGGTAAACTGTTCGACGTTTCGAATTCCTGAGGTGCCGATGAGATGGGCCGTATGGTGGA
>PVMK01189453.1_pt1 | contig 34296 bp, 36 predicted proteins | sample 1853481 | NCBI WGS metagenome assembly PVMK01 (sample SAMN08533507, study PRJNA380276) | Marine sediment metagenome, whole genome shotgun sequencing project. | reverse complement strand
AGTTCTGCATAGCGATTTAGGCCAAATGATCAAGGATATTAGAGACATTATCCAAAGGAGTCTTCGCAGCCGAGTGGACTTCACTGTGCCTACGGCCGGTTTGCTCAGTGGCGGCATGGATAGCAGTGTGATCAATTATCTGGCCAGTGCGTTACACAGGGAGAAGTTCGGGAAAGATGCCCGATTGAAGACTTTTGCCATGGGTGTGGGAGAGAGTGAGGACATAAGAAGCGCCAGGGTGTTGGCCGATCATATCAATTCCGACCACCACGAGTTGATCGTGGATCTGGAACAGGTAGTGGAGGTGCTGCCTGAGGTCATTTACTACCTGGAGTCATTTGACCCGTCCTTAGTGAGAAGTTCGGTATCTAATTTCCTCATTTCCAAATACGCCCGAGAGCATGGCATAGACCTACTTCTCTCCGGTGAAGGCGGTGACGAGATTTTTTGTGGATATTTATACCTCAAAGATTTTCCTCCGGAAGAGTTATTTGTTCATCAGATGGAATGTATCGGCTTCTTGCACAACAATGCTTCTCTGAGGCTGGATCGCATGAACCACTGCAATTCCATCCGGGTAGTGGCGCCGTTGATATCGGGTGAACTATTTCGTTACATGTTGGCCATCCCTCCCGAATATAAACAGAAACCGGATGGGGATGAGAAAATCGAAAAATGGATCTTCAGGAAAGCATTTGAGCCATTCTTACCAGAGATTATCACTCGCCGTTTGAAACAAGAGTTCTCGCAAGGCTCCGGTTCGGCTGCTCTACTCCCAGATTACTTTGAAACTTCTATCAGTGATGACGAACTGGCCGAGACCCAAGCCAAATACCCGCTTGTTCGAAGCAAAGAAGAACTCTATTACTTCCAATTATTTACAGATAACTTCGGTGACGGTCCAGCCCTAGACACAGTAGGGCAGTGGATTAGTCTTTAGTCCGTCGTCCGTTGTCAAGAGAAACGCAGAGCGCATAGCGTCAAGCTAACAGTTCAAAAACGCTCTGCGCTATGCGCTTGGCGCCAGGCGCAAACCTACCAGAGATTTTCTTCTGGGAAATTCAGACTTTCAACAAAGTACTCATTGAAGTCGAGGCGGGTGGAGAGCTCGATGTGCTCGATGGAGTGAGCCAGATCATTGGCCTTCTGCCAGTAAGCCTTAGATAGCAGCACCATGGAAGCGCCTGTGCTGGCAGCATTGCCGAGAGACTGGACGATGTCCGGTCTTACCCTGGGAATGAGACCGATGCGCATGGCACTGAGGGGATGAACGTAATTTCCGAGAGCACCGGCTAGATAGATAAGGTCAATGCCATCCACCCCAATACCCATTTCATCCATCAGGGTTTTTATCCCGGCAGCCACTGCCCCCTTGGCAAGCTGAAGCTCACGAATGTCCTTCTGCCTGAGATAGATCGGTCTACCATCTAAACTCTCCTCTGAGGCTGCCACGAGAAAGTCATAGACCCCTGATTTTTCAATTACTCTTGCCCCTATGACATCGCCCGCATTTTCTAGGCCAGGTTGGACCAAACCCTCATAGTCGATAATGCCGGCATGCAAAAGGACTGCTGCCAGATCAACCAGCCCGCTCCCGCAAATTCCCTTGGGTTTGATGTTCGAGATGACTCTGCACGAAAAGTCGCCATTCCCTGAGCTGACACCCTCAATCGCTCCAGACCTGGCAATCATGCCCTGGGAGATTTTCGCACCCTCAAGGGCGGGACCTGCCGCTGCCGAGCAGGTCAGCAAGCGCTTGCGATTGCCGAGAAAAATCTCCCCATTGGTACCGAGATCCAGCCCCAAAATCATTTTGTTTTCTTCTTCCGCTGCTCCGGATGCGAGCACGGCGCTGATCAAATCTCCACCAATGTAGCCGGATCTGGTGGGCATCACGTAGAGCAGGGCCTCAGGGTGTACCTCGAGACCCAAATCTGCTGCTTTCACGATCATGCCATCTGTGGAAACGGGATTGAAAGGTGCTTGCGCGATGCCCCTGGGGTCCAAACTCAACAACAGATGCTGCATGGTAGTATTTCCCGCAGCAACTCCGATGAAAATATCCTCCGGTTGCAACCCGCCGACATACAAAAGACGTTTTGTGATGCGGTTTAAATCTTTTATCAAAAGTTCGTTCAGACGCTCAAGCCCCTTTGAATTCTCCTTGACGTACTGCAGACGACTGATGACATTTGAGCCGTACTTGCTTTGACTGTTGAGACGCGAGATGGCGGCGACCTCATTTCCGTCAAGCAAGCTTATAAGCTTACCGACTAAAGTGCTTGTACCCAAATCGAAGACTAATCCGTAGCGACGGCCCCCCTCCTCCCAGGGTTGCCAAGCAAGCAAGGATTTCCCGTGAAGCACTGCAGCTCCATGGAACTGAGTTCTTGCCAGCATGTCAGGCAGGGTGCGAAGGCAGTGAAGTGGCGCAGTCAAATCGTCATAGTTAGGCCCCATTGCCAGCTTGATTCTTTCGAAATCGGCCAGTCCGCTATTCTCTCCCTCGAGATTCAAGGTGACCAGTTTCTTGTCCAAAAGGGGATCGAGATGGAAAATAGGTCTGCGGCCCATTTTCAAAATCTGATAGTATGTTTCCTCCTCAGACTCACCAACCTGGATGGTCAAATCCTTTTTCAATTTGGTGCGGCAAGCGAGTCGCACTCCTTGTCTGATCTCCTCTTCCTCCAGGAGTTCCTTCCCTTCCTTCGAGGGGGGGCCGAGAGAAGAAAGAACTTTCACCTTACACTTGCCGCATTTCCCTAAGCCGCCGCAATCTCCTTCCAATTCCACATCGGTCTTTTGGAGGGCTTCTAAGATAGTCTTTCCCCGACCGACTTTCAGCCATAGGTCTTCCGGCAAAACTTTGAGCCAAATGTGTCTTCGCTTCTGTTTTCTTGGTGGTGGCAAGGAAAAGGAGCGTCTCTTTTTTTTCCGCGGCTTTTTCATCTTCGCCGGTCCTATCTTTGCTCCATCCAATTTCTCTAGGGGTGAAGCGCTACCGACTCAGAGTAGGTCGGTGAGTATCTGCTCCAAGTGCGAATAATCCGCATCCTGGATCTCCAAAGATAACTGCAAAAACTCAGCCACCTCAGAAGCCCTGGAGACCAAGTCGGGATCTGAGGGCTGCCTTACGTATACTATCCTCTCGTAATGTTCAAAAACTAATCTTTTTATCTCGTCGTCGTGGAGTTCAAGTGGTTCCAGGCAGTATTCCTCGAAATTCAGAATGAGGTCTCTTTCCAGAAAATAGGTGCCTGGCTTCTCGTTAATGACATTCTCGTACTGTTCACTGCCAAGGAGCATCTCAAAACAGTGAAACCCTGGGACTTTAGTCACTCCTTGGTGTCTGCAGAAGTCATCGATGTCAGGAAAACAGGTCCCGTAAAGGCAGAGGATACGTTCGTTTCCTTGTCTGGCTGATGTGATTGTCTCTGACAGCTGTCTTCTTAAGTCTTGCGGCCTCAAGTGTAGATTGGACGGAAGGTAACTAGAACGCACGCGAGGGTATCTCTCTTCCACCCCCAGGTGCTCCAAGGCTGGCCTGAATACACCACATGCAATGAGTCTTGTCGATGACCGCATCTATTCTCGTTTCGCCCCTCTTTATCATTGTTGTCAAATAGTAGTTTAATATTTGGTTTAGAGATTTTGAATACCAGAGAACTTCTTATTTATTTCAAGAATCAAATCCGTATCCAACAACCCCTCCCTTCCATCGTCCAGAATTTCATCGACCAGATCGTTGGCGCGGCTTAACATGCTGGGCCTGCCTCTCTCCTCCCATATATCGAAGTTACAGCGCACACTCAGATCAGGATAGAAGAATTCCTCCTCCATGTGTTCGATGGTGTGATCTTCCATAACATAATTTCCTCCCGGGCCGACTTTTTCAATCACATCGAAACCGAGAGTACTTTCGTTCACGCTGATACCCGAAAGTATCCTGTTGATCATTCCAATGATCTCATTATCTATCACGTACTGTTCGTAGGAAATCGAATTCCCTGAATCCAACATCCCGGCTGCCAAATGAATAAGATCCGCTCCACTCATGGCAACCATCAAGTTAGAAAAAGTTTTTTCACAGCCAGACTGAATGTCAGGCCTCTTGGCCTCAGTAACGCCACCCGAGGCGTAAATGGGGAAATCATAAAGTTTCGCCAGTTGTACTGCAGCTCCATTCATTATTGCCATTTCAACGGAGCCCATGGTGTATTCCATATGCCGCAAATCCATAGTGGTAGGAACGGCACCGTAGAGCACTTTGGCCCCCGGACTAAATACCTGACAGATAGCCACCCCGGCGAGCGCCTCCGCATGCATTTGGCATAAGGTACCTGCCAGGGTAGCCGGCGCGGTGGCACCAGAGATGGGTGCCGGGGCACAGGTGACAGGGATGCCGCTGGTGCCACAAATATTGAGAATCTTCAGCGTGTTAGCGTCAATGGTAAGGGGGCTTATGGGATTGCTTATTACCGAAACGAAGGGTTTTTCTCGAAGCTCTTCTTCTCCTCCCGCAATGAGTTGTGCAAGTTCCCACATTTGTTTAACACCCTCTGCATCATCACAGCCTCCCATTACATGTTTGGAGGTGAAGTTGAGGGCGTGATAGAAATCGTTGAGATGGTAGTATTGAGGCGCCAAGTCATGTGCCTGACAAGCAATGATGTAGAGACTTATATTCTCCAGTTGATTCACCAGGGTGGCGGTGTGAGCCACATCCCTCAGCATGGTGAGACGGTAACCGCCAGTGGCCATATCGAGGATACGAAATACTCGGCCTCCATTAGCGAAATGCACCATTCCTTCTCCGAGATGCACATCGTTTTTTCCGTCTCGAGAATAGAGAACGAACTGAGAGGGGGCCCGAGCCAAGACTTCATCCAACCAAGCGGCCTCAAAGAGCACTTTCTGATCGCCCTGGTCAATAATGGCCCCTGCCGCCTTAAGTATATCGAGATAGTTTTGTTCGAGTATTCTGATCCCCACGCGCTCCAATATCCGGCGGGACGTCTGGTCTATCTTTCTTACATCTTCAGGCGAAAGCGGCCTGTATGATGGTAAACGCATTGGCATGGTGAAGCCCCGTCCTCAGCTACTTTTCAGAATTTGGTCTATCTCTTTGAGCACTGCGTCTGGTTTGGGATCCACCTCGTGTTCGAGAAGAATCCTCTTAGCCTCCATGTTGCAACGCTTGTAAAGGTCCATGGCACCATCGTTTTTCCAGGCATCGTAGCGGGAACGGTCCAGAAGCTTCGGTAGAAACAAGGCTTCCATGAAATGATCATAAGTATGATCATCCATGAGAAAAATGGACCCGGGACCGCCGCGGCCTACCCTTTCTATGGCCTCCAGAGCCAGAGTACCATCATTTACGGGGATTCCCTGGACATAGAAACGGCTCATGGCTATCAGTTCGTTGGCCATCGTGATCATCTCAAGGGAAGAGGTACTGCCATATTCCAGAAAACCCACATCGTGGACCAGGTTTGCACGCGAGAGCAGGGCGGTGAGAATGGAAAACATGGCTTCAGCTCCTGCTTGGGCATCCATTACCTTGGCATCCGAGGCTCCGGCAAAGGCCCAGATCGGCAGGCCATAGATCTCGTCTCGCATGTCAGCTAAGGCGGCTTGGGTGAGACTCCATTCCGGGCAACCGTAGCAGACCACGCTGGACTTCATGTCCAAGGCACTTACATTGGGACCGAAAAGAAAGGGTGAGCCTTTGCCGGCAAGCTGATGCACCACCAGACCCACCAGGTTTTCTGCGATTCCCAGGGCCATGGCCCCGGCCAGGGTTACCGGAGCGCCACCACCTGCATTGGACCCAGAGGGAAGACAAAGGGGGATCTTCTTTTGGGCGCAGAAAATGAGTTTTTCCATCACATTTTCAGGAAATCGTAGAGGGCTTATTGCCTCTGAGTAATTGAGAATAAATGGTTTCTTCTTAAGCTCCTCTTCACCTCCCACAACCGAGCAGGCAATCTCATGGATCTTGGCAATGTCTCTGCCGCTGTCCGCGATGAAAACTATGGGTTTGTTGATGTTCCTGACCATTTCAGCAAAAACATAGACGTAGATATCTTCGATGGGAGCGTCTTCAGGGTTGGCCATAGACATGGCAAAGTCGATGTTCTCCAGGTCATCCACCAAGGTGGCGAAATTACTGACGTCTTTAAGAACTGCTCGCCTCCGTTCACCGGTCTCCAAATCCTGAGTGAAGGTAGCGTCCGAGCCTGTGCCATAGAAGGAGTTTTCACCGGTGAGATCCATTGCTTTGGCACCCTTTTGGTCATAGAGACTTATTTGTTTCGGAGCTGACTTCAGAGCCTCTTCAACGAGATGAGGGGGCATACGCAGCCAATCACCATCGGAAATCTCGCAACCTCTGTCGGCAAGCATTTCCAAGGCACGGGGATGTTCCATCTTAAAGCCCGTTTTCTCGAGGATCTCTAAAGCCGCCCCATGGATTGCCAAGGCCTGTTCGCGGTTTAGTACTCTGAGCCGGGGCTGAAAGGTGGGAATTTCTGACCGTTCCATAGCCTACTCCTATATCCGTGTTCAGGTAATGCCGAGTAGCTTTTTGGCCGCAATCACCGCGGAACCTGCATCAGGTGCGTAAGAGTCGGCCTTGATCTCACTGGCGAAATTTTCTGTAACCGGCGCCCCGCCTATCATCACCTTGACTTTATCCCTGATTCCGGCCTCTTGCAGAGCTTCGATGGTTTCACGCATGGCCGGCATTGTGGTGGAGAGCAAAGCCGACATGGCCACGATGTCTGCCCCCACTTCTTGAGCCTTTTGGGTGAAATCTTTCGGAGAAACGTCAACGCCAAGGTCCGTTATGCTGAATCCCGCCCCTTCCATCATCATGGCAACCAGGTTTTTTGCCGATGTCGTGTAAATCCTGCCGCACAGTTCCTATAACGACTTTTCCCTTAGCTCTTAGTTGGCCTTCCTCAAAGAGCGCTTTGATCAGTTTCATGCATTCTTGCATGGTCTTAGCAGAGCGCAACATCTGAGGGACAAACATCTGGCCAGTTGAAAACTTTTCTCCTACCTGGTCCATGGCGGCAATGAGACCCTTGTCCAGGATGTCCTGAACATTGCTGCCAGCATCCAGAACTGACTGGGTCTCTGCCACAGCCGTTTGGATGTCTCCTTTGATCACAGCATCGGTTAACGCTTTAAATTCACTCATACATTCCCCCTTTGAGTTTGGTTTTCACCACGAAGCTCCAGAGATATGAGATGTGGGGTGCAAGAAAAGAGAGGATAATCTCACATTACACTTCACACATTTGGCATCTCTTTCTGTCTTTGGTGGCTTATGCTCACCCTTTCACGACAAGCCGCTAATGCGGCCAGCTTGATAGGCCTCGATAAAGTTTTCGCAATATTCATCCCGTCCCAAAAGCATATCCGTGGACAGCAATGTCGCCATCAATTGTTTGTCAGCGGGATCCAGTATGGCTGCAGACAAACCCGCATTCATGCACAGAGATAGAAAATTGCGATTGATCAGGCTGCGCATTGGCAGGCCGAAAGAGATGTTGGAAAGGCCGCAAATGGTGTTCACCCCTGGAAATTCGTTCATTATTTTATCGATGGCTCCAAGGACTGCCGTTCCCATGCCAGTATCGACTGATACGGGCTGCACCAAGGGGTCCAGGTAAATCTTCTCAAGAGGGATCCCTTCATTCGTCAGCTTGTTGATTAATTGTGCGCCGACTTGAACTCTCTCCTCAACGGTATTGGGCATCGATCTTTCAGCCATGCACAGGGCCACTACCCGACAAGGTCGATCAGTGACGACGGGTAGGAGAGCTTCGTAACGGTCTTTCTCCAATGAAATGGAATTGATCATCGCTTCACCTTTGTGGTGTTTGATCGCTTCGGACAAGGCTTTTGGATTCGGACTGTCCAAGCACAAAGGCAGATCCACTTCATTTTGGACTACTTCCACCAGCCAGCACAGGTAGTCTATTTCTTGGTCTAGAAAAGTTCCGGCGTTGACGTCAATGTAATGGGCCCCGGCTTCTGCCTGCTCCCGTGCCACCTCGCCAATGAACTCGGCATCACGTTCCTTCACCGCATCTGCGATGCTCTTGCGGCTGGTGTTGATCTTTTCTCCGACGATAATCATGTTCATTCCCTTTGGAGTGAAGAACCATTGTCAAAATATTTCCACTAGTCGCTGATCCTATTAACTCACCCCTGGAGACGTCAAGCCAGATCTCCAAGTAAATCACCTAAACTAGCCAGGATGTTTCATGAATTGCGGTGGCGAGACCATGGAGATGGCCACTGCTTCAATTAGTCAATATTAACGAAATCAAATTGTTAGATGCTACTGAGACACGCAAGAGACCTGCAAGCCATATGCCAGGTTTTTTTGAAGATGTATTGGGATATTCTATTTTGACTCGCCCGTGAAATGAGATTGGCTAGACCAAAAAAACTTAAAAACCAAAGAACATTCCTCTTTTTCCATAGGGCAGGTACCGCTTGGCGGGATAAACAAAGGCTGCAAGATCCCATAGGGTTCTTACAGCCTTTGTTTTCTACTTGACGTGCTGATGGTTCTCTCAGTCGCAGGTCATTGAGCAACATGCGCAGCTTTCGGGGGCGCACCCATCGTTTTCTTTCAGCGCCTCCAACTCCTCAGCCTGGGCCTCTCGAACCTCGACTACTTTGACATCGAAATGCAGACGTTCCCCGGCCAGCGGGTGGTTCATGTCGGCTACCACCACCTCATCGTTCACGGACTCCACCCGTAGCCTCACCGGGCCGTGAGGTCCATTAGCCTCGAACACCATGTTGGGTTCGATGTCCATGTCCCCAGGAAATTGCTCACGCGGAATGTCACGGAAGAGCTCTTCGTTGGGTTGGCCGTAACCCTCCTCAGGCTCAACGGTCAACTTGGCACTCTGGCCTTGCTCCATCCCCTCTAGTCCCTTTTGAAGTCCCACTATGACCTGGCTGCCGCCAAATATAAAACCAAAAGGCTTGCTGGGATCGGAACTGTCGATCACTTCATCGGAGTCGAGGGAGAGGGTGTACTCAATACTCACATAGGCGTTGTCTTGAATCTTCATCAGTATCTTCTCCTTAAAAAAAAATCCCGTTCGGAACAACCGCACCGCGCGGAATTTTGAACGGGAGGTTACACGTCACTATAATTCTCATCAACACAAAGGTCAACCGCTAGAGCGCCGGACACTCTAGTAAAGAATCCAAGCCCGTCGAAGATCCCACTTTGCGAGAGTAGTGGAGTATATGAAATCCCAAACTCCAAGCACCAAATTACAAACAAATCTCAAATTCCAATATTCAATGACCAAAACAGGTTTGGAATTTCGAATTTTGGTCATTGTGATTTATTTGATATTTGTGATTTGTGATTTGGAATTTACAATACTCCAGTGCTCCACTACAACTCGCCATCTTTACTGGCAGAGCCATCTAACTTTGACCTGCTCCATGGCACCTGGTTTCTTAGATTTGTATGTACAATGACTTTTATGACCGACTGGTCAGTCAATCCTTACATATTTGACTAATTATCTGATTTATTATATGATAGTTACCGACTGACCAGTCGGTCAAATGGAGATCATACTCAATGATACAGCTATCCCGAAAGGAAGAAAAAAGAGCCCTCATCATCGAAGCCGCTGCCAAGGTCTTTGCTCGACGAGGTTTTGCCTCCACCTTAATGGCAGAGATCGCCATTGAGGCCGGAATCGGCAAGGGGTACTTTATACGAATACTTCGACAGTAAAGAGAACCTCTTCTTCGCCGTATTCGAGTGGTTTGTCCAAGCAACTGAAGCAGAGGCCAAGGTCAGTATTTCTGCCCTGGGAGGATCTGCCTCAGAGCGACTGGACGCCTTGAGCGAATCACTTATGAGCTCCTGGGCTCAAATGGAAGACATGTACTCACTGGTTATGGAGTTCTGGTCCGCCTCAGCTTCATCTCAGATGCGGGAAAGGTTCAAACAAGCCTTCAAGAATGGCTACAGTGATTTTCGGCAGATTGTCTCGACCCTGATCCGTGACGGGATAGAGCGTGGCGAATTTCAGCCGCACGTTGACATTGACTCAGTGGCCGCAGCGCTGGTTGGAACCTGGGACGCTTTACTCCTGCAGGCCTGGTTCGACGATGATTTCAATCCGTTGACCGCTGCCAGGGGATTCATGACTGTTGTCATCAATGGTTTGACCGCAAAGCCGCAGGTTGTTTAGAAGGGTGCTCAACAAGCTGAAACATCACAACAGTGGTCATACCGGACGAGTCCGCCTACCGCGGACGAGATCCGGTATCCAGGAACCTGAAGCTCTGGATTCCGGATATCCGCCTGCGGCGGATTCCGGAATGACGAATTCACCAATTACAGCACGAAATTATAGTATTTCATGTGCTTATCTATCACTTTTGGAACGTCTACTTTAGAGCGGGGAGATGATGAGCTTAATCAAGATGTTATTGAAGATGCTATGCTTATTATTTTCAGTTTTCATTCTGCTCCTGAATCATTCTCCGGTTCGGGCCCAGGAGAAACCCCTTACCCCCAGACAGATCCTGGACAAGGTTGACGACCTCTTTCGAAGCAGGTCGAGCCAAGCGCTTGCAACCATGACTGTCACCACCGCCCACTGGAAACGGTCATTATCTCTGGAGATGTGGAGCAAGGGTAAGGAGAAATCGCTTTTCCGCATACTCGCCCCCCAGAAAGAAAAGGGCACTGCCACTCTTCGTTCCGATAACAACATTTGGAACTACCTGCCCAAAGTTAAAAGGGTAATTAAACTGCCCTCATCGATGATGGCGGCGTCCTGGATGGGCTCACATTTTACCAACGATGATTTGATCAAGGAGAGCCGCATGGCCGACGACTATACCTTCGAGATTACCTTTTCAGGTGAAAGGCAAGGCCAGGAAATTGTCGAGGTCACTTGTTACCCAAAGCCGGATGCGGCTGTAGTTTGGGGCAAGGTGCTTGTTAGGGCCCTGCGGAAGGAATACTTACCTTTATCTATAAAGTACTACGATGAGGATCTTCGTCTGGCCCGGACCATGACCTTTTCCCAGGTGTCACAACTTGGTGGCCGGTTACTTCCGGCTGTGGTGGCGATGGTCCCAGAGGATAAACCAGACGAATCTACTATAATCCACTACAAGAAAATTGACTTCGACATCGATCTAAAAGATGACTTTTTCTCCTTGAGAACCTTACAGAAATAGAGGACGACTACGTGAACAGTCTGCAATACGGTTGGCGAAACCTCTGGCGTAACACCAGGCGAACCTGTATCACCCTAGCAGCAATATGCTTGAGCACAGCTATCCTGATGGCAAGTTACGGGCTCATGGACGGCCTCATGCAACACGCCGTATCCAATGCCACGAATCTCGTGGTTGGCGAGGTCCAGGTCCACGCCCAGGGCTATCTGGCGGACCACTCAATCTACAAGGCCTTGAACGAGCCCGACCTCATTTTGCAGGCTGCAAAACAAAAAAACGTTGCCGCCGCACCCCGCCGTTACGGCTATGGACTCGTGGCCGTTGGAACCAAATCTGCTGGGGCACGGTTTTGGGGTGTGGAGCCAGCTTCGGAGCGGACCACCTTTGACCTTGCCCAACATCTGCAAGAGGGTCGCTTTCTATCAGAGACCACACAGCGCGGTGTGGTCCTGGGCCAGAAGTTAGCTCGGTCTCTGCAGGCTCAGATTGGCTCTGAGATCGTGGTTGTGGTTCAGGCTGCCGATGGCTCTCTAGGCAACGATCTCTATACTGTAACGGGTATCCTGAAAGCTGCCGGAGATAGCATCGATCGCAACGCCGCTCTAATCCATGCGGCAGACTTTGTCGAACTCTTCGTTTCAGGAGAGCGGATTCATGAGGTAGCCCTCAATTCCAGAGGCATGGTATCCCCCGAAGGACTAACGGCGCTGCTCTCGATTGCAGCCCCTGAAGAAGAGATAAAAAGCTGGCGCCAACTTATGCCCGAGGTCTCGGATATGATCAATCTCTTTGATGCGTTTATTTGGATCTTTGGGCTGATCTTTCTGTTGGCGGCTGGGATGGGTGTCATGAACACCATGCTCATGGCAACGTACGAACGAATCCGAGAATTTGGCATTCTCAAGGCTTTAGGGGCCACACCATGGGGTATCATCAGGGATGTTGCCGCTGAGGCTCTGGTGCTAGCTGCTTTGGGGACGGTTTTGGGAACAATCTTGGGCTTGGCAGGTTCCTACTATTTGCAGGAAGTCGGGCTTGATCTTAGCATCTTCGCCGGCACCTACTCGGTCGGCGGTGTAGCCTTTGACCCGATCTGGAGGGCGACCATCAGTCCCAAAATGGTTTTTATTCCGGTGGTGCTCATGCTGATCATTGCTTTGGTAGCCTCCCTCTATCCGGCGGCCTTGGCAGCCCGGTTGGATCCAGTGAAAGCTATTCATCGACCATAAAGGGAAAGAAATGTCAGTTGTCCGTTGCAAAAGGGTAAGAGCAGATGGAAAACAAATGTTTCGATGATGGTGGTCAGCGGATAACAGTGAACGAAGTGAGCACTGAATGCCACGGACTACTGACAACTGACTACGGACGGCACGGCCGTCTGGATCGAGGCGCTGATGGTGCTTATGTGCCGAGCCGACTTACCAAGAATAACGATCGTGCCCTTATGGGAGTGCCCTAGTGATAGCCCGACTAGCTTGGCGTAGCATTTGGCGGAACAGGCGACGGACATTGATTACCGTTCTTTCGATCGGTTTTGGTCTAGCCTGCACAGTGTTTTTTATTGCCATTGGCGAAGGCGTTTATGCCCAATTAATAGACCAAGTCGTTCGAATGCAAGCTGGTCACATCACCATGGAAAACCCTGGCTATCGTGATGCCCCTGCTGTCGATCTTTGGGTCAAAGCCCCAGAATCTCTCCGGTCTCAAATTGAAAGATTGCCCCAGGTTGAGCGGACTAAGCTGATTATTATGGGTCAAGGCATAGCCCGATCCGCTTCGGGCGACATTAGCGCTACCTTGATGGGGATAGAACCCTCAGTAGAACTGGATACCTCACCCTTAGTTCGCCACATGGTCGCCGGAAGATATTTGAATGACGATGATGGTCCGTGGGTTGTAATCGGTAGTGAACTTGCCAAGCGGCTGAAGCTCGCAGTGGGCAAAAAGATGGTTCTCACCACCAACGACGCAGCCGGCAATCTGGTGGATGAACTGTGCAGGGTCAGGGGAATCTTTGAGACAGGCTCGGTGGAAATTGACGGATACTTAATCCAGGCTCCAATAGATTTTGCTCGGCGCCTTTTCGGTCTTCCTGAGGAAAGTGCTACCCAGTTGGGTGTGGTCTTGAGAATCCCCGAAGCGCAGGAGTTTATTTTGCGGGAGGCTCGGCTGATGGTGGCTGAGCAAGACATTGCAGTCCTTCCCTGGCAGGAAGTACTACCGGAAATCGCCTCCTACATAAAATTGGACAAAGGTTCAAACTTGATTTTCCAGGCAATCCTGGTCTTCTTGATTCTCTTCACCATCTTCAACACCATTCTTATGTCTGTGCTGGAACGGGAACGGGAGTTTGCGGTTTTGTTGGCCTTGGGTACAAAACCCGTTCAACTAAGACTTCAGATTCTCATGGAGTCGGCCTATTTGGGGCTCATTGGCTGCGCACTCGGTCTGCTCGTTGGTGGACTTGCTGCCTGGGCAGCACAAGTATGGGGTATAGATTTGAGATTTCTCCTTGAAGAGGGATTTACCATTTCGGGCTTTGCCGTGAGCGCCAAGATGCATGCTCGGGTAACCACAGGACTGCTTTTGGGTACGGCAGGCCTTGTCTTTGGAGCTACATTAATCCTAAGTCTCATTCCAATGCGCCGCGCCACCCGTCTCTCAATAGTTGATCAACTGCGATAGGGGAAATTATGGCGACCATAGTTAACCTGCAAGAGGTGACCAAAGACTACGGGCAGGGACAGGCCCTCACCCACGCCTTGCGTGGGGTTAACCTTGTCATTGAAGCCGGAGAGTTCACGGCCATGGCCGGGCCTTCAGGCTCCGGCAAGAGCACCTTGCTTAACATAATGGGCGGCCTTGACCGCCCAACTTCCGGGCGAGTCGAAGTTGACGGTCGAGAAATCAGTGACCTATCAAATACTGAATTGGGCCTGTTACGGCGAGATCGTCTTGGTTTCATTTTTCAGAGTTACAATCTCATTCCGGTGCTGACCGCTTTGGAGAATGCTGAGTACGTCCTTATGCTCCAGGGTATCCCCACTACTGAACGGAGAGCACGAGTGAGGGAAGTACTCGCGGAGGTGGGACTGGAGGGGTTGGAGAATCGCTTCCCACGGCAACTGAGTGGGGGCCAACAGCAACGGGTGGCCATTGCCCGGGCCATAGTTTCGGAACCGGCACTGGTGCTGGCAGATGAACCCACTGCCAATGTGGACTCCAAGACCGGTACGGCTCTCCTGGATCTCATGCACCGGCTGAATGAAGAAAAAGGAGTGACTTTTTTCTTCTCTACCCATGAAGAGGCTGTAATGAAGCGAGCTCGTCGGCTCCTGCAACTCGAGGACGGAATCATCCTCAACAACGAAGCCAATATTGATGGTGACCCTTAGCATAGTTGAGGAACTCTAACCCTAAGGGACAGAGCATATACTCTTTCCCGGCCGGGAGATATGGCTGTCAGTAGTCAGTTGTCCGTCGTCCGTTGCAAATACTCAACTGCAATGAGTCTCGTGAGAGCTCTATGACCGACTAGACGCGCAGACTTCTTGTCACATTGTATTTATTGATTAGGTTTAGCCTGTCATAACAGCCAACGTAAATGCACTGTGGCCCTTAGCTAGGGGGCATCCCCGAGCATGAAAATCCTTAAACAACGGACAACGGACAACGGACAACGGACGCCCAAGCCGTCTCTCGATCTGATAAAAGCAAAGCTCACCAAGTGCGTTTTGTGCCTCTGCCGATGCCTGATTGTAGCAGTCATCGGCGCTGCTTTGAGCCTTGACCCTGGCACGGCTTGGGCTTTATATGGTGATACAGAATCCGATTTTGGCCTGGACGGCAGACTAAGCACCACCAATGCTCTCGTAGATAACTACGACTTCGAACCCTTTTTCGGTGATAAGAACACCGATCAGTTTTCCCAGAACCTTCTGCGACTCATAGCAGGGGGCAGACCCACCGAGCAGCTCTCATATGAAGTCCACGGGATTCAGTCCTACACCTACTCCTCGGCCGGAGATGGAACGGAATCACCCATTTTTGGTACGAGTGGAGCGGACAGGCGATATAGAGCTTTGGACGCCACCTGGGATTGGCACGAGGGTGATAACAGTGTAGCCAGTTTGTGGCTTGACCGATTCAACGCCAAGAGCGCTTTGTCCTGGGCTGACATAACCGTCGGTCGTCAAGCCATAACCTTTGGTAAAGCCTACTTTTGGAATCCGCTCGATATATTCTTACCTTTCGACCCCAGACAGTTTGACCGTGATTACAAAGCTGGAGTTGATGCATTGCGAGTTGACATTCCATTAGGTTCTTTCACCGGCATTAATCTCGTTACCGTTGCCGGCCGAGAACTCGACTCCTCTGGAAAGTTCATTGATGATGGAAATTTGAATGCATCCTGGTACGGTTCAGCCTTGCTTGGCAGGGTGTTTACTACCTTGAAGGGCTGGGACTTGGCCCTCCAGGGTGGCAAGATCTACGGTGGCTACCAACTCGGTACCGGTTTGGTGGGTGAAATCGGGCCCATTGAAGCCCGGGCCGAGGCTTCCTACTTCTGGACTCAGGATAGCGAACCCCTTCCTACCCCACTGGAAGGAGATCTGCTGGAAGACGCCTTTACGGCTGTGATCGGTTTTGGCCATCGTTTTGACAACACGCTTACCGTGGAAATCGAGTACTTCTACAACGGTGCCGGTGAGTCCGATGACCTGGACGAGTCTTTTGTTAGATTCAGGAGCGGCTCCAGTCTCCAAATGAGCCAGCACCTAAGCGGTCTTCTTGTCAGCTATGAGTTTCTACCCATCATTACCGGGCAACTGACTGCGCTTTACTCATGGGAAGATCCTTCCGGCCAGATTCAACCCATCTTGACCTGGTCGCCATCGGACAACACCGAAGTCCTCGTTGGAGCCAGTATCAATTTTGGTGACCGCCCTGAACAGAGTTCCACCGGACAGCCGCAGCTCCAGAGTGAGTTCGGCACCTTCCCTGATTTTTACTTTATGGAGTTTAAGCTGTACTTCTAAGCAAAATCCCCCCGCCCGCCTCGCCTTGCTCGCGTGGCGGGCGGGCCCAACCCCCCTTTTTTAAAGGGGGATTTTATAAAGAGAAAGGCCATCCAATAATGGAGGGCCTTTTAATTCTACGCTATGCGCTTGGCGCTATGCGTTGTTATTTCTCCAGTGTCATTTGAATGTAACGGCAGGGACACTCTTTGGCGCAAAGACCGCACCCTTTGCAGAAATCCAAATCGAATTCGTACAACCCCGCTTTCTCTGAAATCTTAACAGCGTTGTCCGGGCAGTACATAAAGCAATTGCCGCAGTTAAAGCAGAGTCCACAGCTAAAACATCTTTCAGCTTCATCGATAATCGCTTCAGGATCGAGGGCAGGATAGAGCTCCTTAAAATGCTTCAGACGCATGTGGATCGGCAAGGCTTCCTTCTGGAACCTTCTCGTCTTTTGATAATAATACGTATTTAAGTCTTTGGAATATATTACCGGCGGGCTCGCCAGACGGCTTTCCACACTGCCGTCAATGTAGTCTTCGATGGCGGAAGCAGCTCGGGTGCCCTGTCCTATAGCAGCAGATACGGTCTCCAAGCCCAGAACGGCGTCGCCACCCGCAAAGACTCCATTGATGCTGGTCATCAGATTCTCATTGGCGGAAATCCATTTATTGTCTATCTTGTGAACTTCTATGCCATCATAATCCACCGCCTGACCCGTGGCCAGTATTACCGTATCAGCAGGAATAACTGATTCTGACCCGGCAATGGGAACCGGCCTGGCCCGACCACTGGCATCAGGTTCTTTCAGCTCCATTTGCACGCACAGAATACCCACCACCCGGTCGTTGTCTTGAATGATTTTCACCGGATTGGTGTGATAACGGAACATGATGCGCTCTTCCATGGCTTCATCGATCTCGGCGGTTATGGCAGGCATCTCCACTCTGGTGCGACGGTAGACCACACTCACGTTCGCCCCCAGCCTTTTTGCCACCCGGGCGGAATCCATGGCCGTGTTGCCGCCGCCGATAACTACTACGTCTTTGCCAAGATCCACATACTTACCGCTGTTGACCTCTCTCAGAAACTCCACACCGGTAAAGACGTTCCGTGCATCTTGACCAGGAACGTCTATGGATAATCCCCTTTGGGCCCCAATTCCCATGAAGACTGCATCATATGTTTGGATCAACTGATCCATGGGGATATTGACACCGACTTTGATATTGCACTCCAGCTCGATGCCAAGTTTCATTATGTTGTCGAGCTCTTGTCTCAAAACATAATTTGGCAGTCGATATGAAGGAATACCGTAGCGCATCATGCCGCCGGGCTCACCATATCCTTCGAAAATCTTTACTTGAAAGCCTCTCTTGGCCAGGTGAAAGGCGCAGGATAGTCCCGCCGGCCCGGAACCAACCACCGCCACCTTCTCTTTTCTAACGGCAATGAGCTTTTTGTGCTCCAGGTTCTCCTCTAGGCCGTAGTCACCAACAGCGCGCTCTGCGCTGTTGATGGCCACAGGTGAGTCAAAGTCGCGACGATTACACCCATCTTCACAGGGATGCGGACAGACTCTACCGCAGGTTGCCGGCAGGGGGTTGGTACGGGTCAACACATGCCAGGCTTCTTCATAATCCTTTTTCTCCGCCAGAGTCCTGAGAAAACCACGGATATCATTTCCTGCAGGGCAGCCGTGGTTACAGGGCGGGGTTTGCATGATATTGACCGGCATCAGAGTCCGCCAAGAGCCGGTCTCATAAGGAACAACTTTGCGTAAATCCAGAGCTAATCCTAAAGGTAGCTTTTCCATTACAGATTAAACCTCTCTATGTTCTGGTTGGCTATTTCTTGGATTTCGGCCACTTCTTCGCTCGGCACACCTCTCTTGAAGAGATGCTTGAACCTTCCTTGCGGTTTCAAATATTCTTCCACCGCCACTTTTGACGGGATCTTCTTCACATTGGTCACCTTGCCGTCAACAATTTCATATACGGGGAACAGCCCGGTGTCTTTGGCCAAGCGACATATCTCCACGGTAAGTTCCCCGTGATGCCCCCAACCCAACGGACAGGGTGCCAGGATGTGGATGTATTTGGGACCCTCAATGGTGAGCGCCTTCCTAATCTTCAGCTGCAGATCCCTGAAATCATCAACTGTGGCAGTAGCCACGTACGGGATGCCATGGTCCGCCGCAAGCATCGGCATGTTTTTCTTGCGGGTTGTATTACCCGTGGGTGTTGTGGAGGTCCAGGCCCCGTAGGGAGTGAAGCTCGAGCGCTGCACCCCGGTATTCATGTAGGCCTCATTGTCGTAGCAGACGTAGAGAACGTTATGGCCCCGTTCAAACATGCCGCTGATACTTTGCAAACCAATGTCGGCAGTACTGCCGTCTCCTCCCTGGGCGATAATGTTGACCGGCCCCTTCTTGAGCGCTTTATAGGCAGCGTCCACACCGGAGGCAACAGCCGCCGCATTTTCAAAAAGGCTGTGCAAAAAAGGAATTCGCCAGGAAGGATCAGGATAGGGGCCGCTAAACACTTCCAGGCAGCCGGTGGCTACACAGGCAATGGTGTTCTCACCCGCGGCATCTGCCACCAATCGGGCGGCCAGAGCTTGACCACAGCCACCACAAGCCCGGTGCCCACTGGCAAACAAATCTTTTTTATCTACGCCTTCGAGGTATTTGGATTGTTCTCTCATGGTTACATCTCTTTCTCTGATATGAGTTCTGTCCGCAAGCCCAAAAACTCAAATTCCACGGGCTCCTTCTCTACCTTTTCCACCATATACCGCAAGTCATCAATGGAGATATTGCGACCGCCCAAGCCGGCAACAAAACTGCTGATGTCGCGATCCTTTTTCTCGGCCCGTGGAAAAGACCAGCGAACATCGCTCGCCAGGATACCGCCTCTTCCCAAGGAAATGCACTTCTCCAGTACAACGATGTTCATTTTATCCTTCAAGGCCCGGTAAACCTCATTTCGCGGAAAGGGGCGGTAGGAGCATATTTGCAGAAGCCCAACTTTCTTGCCCTCTTCCTCGAGCTGGTCAATGAGCTCTTTTATAGTGCCCACCACCGAACCCATGGAAACGACTACCACGTCGGCCTCTTCCAGTTTGTAGGTCTTGATGAAGCCGCCGCTCTCTCTGCCAAAAGCCTTGGCAAATTCAGAGCTTACTTCTTTTATGGTTTCCTCGGATTTTTCCAGAGCACGGTGCAAAATGTACCGAGTCTCCATATAGAAGCGAGGGTCGGCAAACAGGCCGATACCTCTCGGCCACCTGGGGTCGACGATGTGCCTGGGCTTAAAAGTAGGCAAGAAGTCATCCACCTCTTTTTGTTCGGGAAGGTCTACCGGTTCATAGGCATGGGTAAGAATAAAGCCATCCATGCAGACCATCACCGGCAGAAAGGTTTGCTCCGCAATCTTGAAGGCCTGGATGTGCAAGTCTGAAGCCTCCTGGTTGTCCTCGGCATGGAGTTGAATCCAGCCCGCGTCCCTAACCGCCATTGAATCCTGATGGTCGTTCCATATGCTGAGTGGCGCGGATATGGCCCGATTTGCACATGTCATCACGATTGGCAAGCGCATCCCGGCAATGCAGTAGATAACTTCACTCATCAGCAACAGTCCCTGAGATGAGGTTGCCGTATAGGCGCGGGCGCCGGCAGCACTGGCCCCCAAAACCACTGAGGCTGCAGAAAACTCGCTTTCCACATTGATAAATTCCGCATCCAGTTGCCCTGCACCAACTATGTCCGCCAGCCCTTCCACAATATGCGTTTGCGGAGTAATGGGATACGCAGAAATTACATTGGGTCGGCATTGGGCTACTACATGGGCAACCGCGTGAGATCCTTCAATTTGTTTAAGCATCTCTCCTCTTCTCCATGATTTCAACGGCCCTCTGAAGGGCAGCTATGTTATTTTCTCCAACCCTGCCGGGAAACTTCTCCATTATGGCCTCCTGGGCCGCCCCCAAACTCACCAGACCGGTTATGGAACAAAAGGCTCCGATCATGATCGCATTGGGTATGGGCCTGCCTATGATCTCGAGGGCAATTTCGGTGGCAGCAATGGTTTCTACTCTTGCCGTGGTCTTCAGGTTCAGGTCCTCAGGCTTTTGTTCAGCATTGATCACTATGAGACCATCAGGCTTGATGCCGTCCAAAACAGGCACTGCACCAATTAAATGATAGTCCTGGACGATTAGACAATCCGGGGTTCGTACCTCCTCCCGGGTCCGAATCTTTTTGTCGTCAATCCTGACAAAAGCCTGGACAGGTGCGCCTATTCTTTCTGCTCCAAAAGCAGGAAACGCCTGGGCAAATTTGCCGTCTTTGAACGCTGCGATGGACAAAAGCTCCGCCGCTGCCACGTTTCCCTGTCCACCTCGACCATGAATCCGAATTTCAATCATGTCTCCCACCCTTTGATAGTTTCGTGCTTTATTGCACGGGGACTATAACATTTTTGCTCGTACTTTTCGAATCTTCTTTTCTCCTCGTAAATTATTTCACAAATATAATCTAAAACTTGAGCCGGTTCAATATGAAACCGAGCCCATCCTGTAGAATCGGGAACTAAGTAGTTGGTTTTCTTGGCCGGTACCTTTCTTGGACTGAGCCTCGTTCGGGCAATCGTCCATTCCCACGGTGGTAGTGTCAATGCCATAAGTCACCTTGGTAAGGGAAGTACCTTCACGGTCACACTCACCCAGCCGCCCCTTTAGTCTAACTAGTTTCCATCCATAAATGGCCCTCCACCGCAGCCACAGCTATCTGGCCCAATAGGTAATCCGTCCTCGAATCAGATCATAGGGTGACACTTCAACCGTCACCTTGTCGCCGGGAATAATTTTGATGAAATACTTGCGCATCCTCCCGGAGATATAAGCCAGGATCCGGTGGCCATTGTCCAACTCCACCCGAAACATGGCATTGGGCAGAGCCTCCACCACCGTTCCCTCAACCTCTATGGCTTCTTCTTTTGACATTGACTCCGCCAATTAAAAAGGGCGTCCAGCTTTCTGCCGAATCCTGAAAGTGAGCATCTTCTTTCAAATTGACACAAATTAGGTAAGATGCTATCAAATTAGGCCAACTAAGGCTTAAATGATCTAATTTGTTAATGATCGGGGTGAACCATGAAAAAGATGCTTAGCATCAAGGAGGTGGCTGAGCTTGTCAGGCTCAATGAGGCGACGGTCTACAAGCTTGCCAAGGAAGGTAAAATCCCGGCTGTGCGTTTTGAAAAGCAGTGGCGGGTAAGGGAGGAAGCCCTGGAGGTGTGGCTGCAGAATCAGGAAAACTCGCAGGCGGCTCTTCAATTCCCTAGAACTCGTCAAGTTAGCCCCTCGCCCTCTTCTATTGCAGAAGAAGGCGATACCTTGGAGAAGACGGTAGTAAGGAAGAGCAAGAGGAAAAAGCTTATTGACCCCGATTCGAAGGTGGAATTTGAGATGCTCACTGCCGACATCAATAGAAAACAGATGGAATCCAGACAGCTTAATATTCGTGTGGGTGGCGAACTTGAATTTCCACCCTTCCCTAATGGTGAGATCTGGGGCATGCTGCTTGAGGGGCTGATCTCCCTAGAGCTAGGGCCAGAACAATATCATTTGGAGCCGGGAGATAGCGTTCACTTTTCATCGTCGCTAAAGAACCGATGGTCCAACCCTGGCAAGCAGATAGCCAAAGCAGTCATTGTAATCAATCCCCCGATTTTTGTATGAAAGGCATCTGGATGGAGGGGCTCGTCGGAATGCTGAGACAGGACGGTACAAAATGAGTGAGGAGCATAGGAAGATTAAAAAGATAGAAGTAGGGAAGGTGACCCATGATGACACAGCCGGCCAGAAATCTCTCTATATTCGTATCCATTTTACTAGCAACCTAGCAAGAGAATCCGTCCTCGTATCCAAGAGAATCGAGTTTTCCTGCGCTAGCACAACGGATTTTCTGGATACTTTCGATAGCATAGCGGAATCTTTGGCCGCTGATATAACCCCGGACACGATATTGATAGTGAAGGAGCTAGGTGAGGAGGAATTGGCCATCGTCGCCCAAGCGTGGCAAATAATGCAGTCGTCAAGATGAGCCGCTTCAATCATTCGGAAGCGACTCTTCCTCATTCAAGTAACCTCACAGAGTGATACATGCCGAAAAAGGAAACCCTAAGATCTTTCTGTTCGCTTCGTGATCAACCGAGCGAAATGGAAGTCGTGGGCCTGGACAAAGAAATCGGTCTTATATGGGTTCGATGCCCCGGCTGTAACGGGATTTTTCCACCCCATCCTGAGAGCACCACTGCAAAAAAACAAAGATAAATCAAAATAAGGAGGTTATCGTTAATGTCTCACGGCAAAAAAAAGGATACGGAAGTAGAAAGAGTTTACAAAAAAGTCTACGTAATCATAAACGGTGAGAAAGTCTACATCGATCCTGAGATCGTTAAAAAATATAACTTGAATGAGCAAAAAGTCAGCGGTTTTACACATAGGAAACTCTATACAGAGTGAGATTGAACGACTTACAATCACATTGAGTTCACAGCCTTTCAACTGAAAGTTGGTGAGACAAGCATTCATTGCGCTTGGTTTTACTTATTGTAAACGGGAATAGCGAAAATAAACCCTGAAACGAAGGGCATATCGACCACTATATTGGAACTAGGAGCCCATGAAGCAGATATCGGCAAGATGATCGGAAAGAAGGGTGTGACCATCACTGCCCTGCGGACAATTCTGTCGGCAGCTGCAGGTAAAGCAAAACGTAGTACTACTCTTGAACTTATCCAATAAGGATGGTTAGAAGTTCCATTCAATTAGCTCTACAGTAAGGATTTAGGCGATGCAGGAGAGCCCAATTGGCGACAAGGGTGGCAAGGGGCAAGACGTAGATACTTGCTCGGATAGCGCAGACTTACCTGCCGACTCCAAAACCGCAGCTCAAAGCAAGGGCAACCGAGTCTCCCACAGCGAAAAGAGTAGGAAGCGCATTTGCTGGAGGTGCGGCAAGCCAATTGAGGGGCCAAATTATTTCTTGTGCAAGAAATGTCATACGTTTATGTCCCGGTAATTTGGTGAGGCTTAGGGCGCATAATCCAACCCAACGAGGTTCAGTCTGCTGGCCATCATCATTGGAGCTGGCTGCCAATGGAGATGGGGAGAGAGCGAAGAATGATAATGCAGCGAAAGAAGTGCCCCAACTTTAATCACAGGCGAACAAATCCTCCGGTACGCTTTTGCCCGCTCTGTGGCGGGGTGGTAAATGAAGCCATCCTCATTAGAGAGTGTAGTGAAGAGGAACACGCTATAAGTCGACGCAAAAGACATAAGTACTGTCTGCATTGTGGCGAACAGCTTATCCAATGAAAAAGATGGAGTAGGGCATGCCATCTTACTATCAAGTCAGCAATGAATCTCTGCCAGAGGCGATTAAATCGTTGCTTCGTATTACCTATACAGCGGTGCCCGCTCACTACCAATAAAAAATATACTCTTCCAAATGGTCAAGGTCTACGCATTGCTCGGGCACTACTTTGCCGTGTACCGAAATACCCGCTTTGTAGACGGTATTGGGGTCACCGGACACCAAAGGATGCCACCACTCCAGCCCTACGCCCACAGCCAGGCGGTGGTAGGCGCAGGTGGTGGGTAACCGCTGAAGTTCCCCAGCCTTAGCCGGAGTCAAAACCAGGCAATGCGGCACTAAACGTGTGCGTTGTTCATAAGAGGTACAGCGACAACGCCGACTATCCAAAAGACGGCATGCTACATTAGTATAATAAACCTCGCCCGTATCCCGGTACTGCACCTTGTACAAGCAGCAGCGAGCGCAGCCGTCACACAGTGATTCCCACTCCTCCAGAGTCATTTCAGCAAGGGACTTAGTAAGCCAAAATAGCTCCCGGTCCGTAGACATGGTGGCGCCCTCTTAAAAAATCTATGTTATTGGACCAACGCAGCTCTAAGGGACAGACATCGGCGGCAGTGCTAAGTCCCGGCTCTTATATGCCATTGTTAATTCACTGTTAAATCGCATATTTGACCCTTTGGGCAACATTGGCTGATCCTAACTTAGCAGAGCCGATTGGAAGCGGTCAAGAAAGAGATTGCCAGTCTCAAGATTGAGGGGACTATTCTTTGGCTGTCCTGTCCAAGCAAACGGCATAAACCAATACGAACTATCTGATATCTGCTACCCCAAAAAGAACCATCTAGCTGGTTCCGAAGTCTTTGGAGATCCTCTCGGCCCTCAGAACATTCCAGTTCTTCTATTTTCCCCTTTCAATAGCCTTCCTATTCTGATACCAATCTAATAGTGCCTAGATCGAGTCTTATTATTCTAGCATGAAAAGAGGTTGCTGTGGATAAGGATAAGAGAAAGGATTATCTTAGGTTGGTTAAGCCCGAAAGCACCAAAAGGCTTGGCACCAGACCAACGCCGGGAGAAGAAATGGATGTTGATATTCAAGGCCGCCTTGAATCGACAGTTTGGCAAATCCTCACGGAACTACCTGACTACCCTGTCGTCATAGATGAACGAGCACCCTTGGAAGTAAAATTGAGGGTCCTGGCAGCAGTGAAAAGCTACACACTTGGTATCAAGTCAGTTGATTATGTTCTGGAAAGGCATGCTCAGAAGTGGGAAGAACAGCTATCCGATGAGGAGTAGGTGGAGCCGAGGTCAATCAACAATATCTCCTGTACATATCGAACCATCTCCACACTGAATACTCTCCTATTTGCATCGAGTACAGACAATTATGGGTTATCTACAATCCTATTGGAACGTTGGATTCGTGTAGATTAGGTCACCAGATCCAGATTGACTGGACTCAACGGTGGCACAAAATGACAACTTAGCCTCCGTGAACCAAAAAGGCTCAATCTATACAGATTGAGCCTTAATTAGCGTGGCTCCCCGTGTGCAACCCTCTTCATAACCCTTTTCTAAAAACAACACGGCTCCCTCACCACCCAGGACGGGGTCCTTGCGAGCCGCTTTCTTGATACGCTTGATCGCCGGTTGCGAACGTCACCCAAAGGCATGCCGCCTGAAACGGGCGCGAAGGGTCCATGTATGTTTGGTACCGGAGGACATGATTGTCAGTGCCTCTTTTTAACGATCGGTTTTCCTTCCAGGCCATCCAGTATCTCTATCAGACGGCGTTTGCGGAGGTGCTGTTCCCTCAACTCTTTCAAATAACTTTCCCACTCTGCCAGCCTTTTTTCCCGACGCATGACCTTGGCGGCTTTTTGCAGGTACTTGGCCGCCTCCTGGTAGGCGCTGGGCTTGACCTGGACGATCAGTCGTTCCGCCTTATTTTTCCAGATGGCCACCGCCCGATCCGGCGCGTGGGCTTGAACGGCGGTGGCGATGGCGTCTTGATCAACCCCGTACCACCCAAAACGGCCTTTAGGACGCTGATCGTACCATCTCAGCACCTGGTCGGGCTTTTTCTCAAGAATAGCGATGTCAATCAGATCGTCAACCAGGGGAAATCGATTACGCTGATCCGCACCGGGCCGGTCCATGCCGGACTCCGGAAGGGGCCATTCCTTCTGCTTCCAGGGCAGTTCGCCTTTTTCGAGGTAGTGCAATAGAGACTCGCGCACCCTGGGCCAGACCTTGGCTTTGCCGCTGGCTTTCTTGCATTCCGTGAAGGCCTGTCGCGAGGGACGGCGCACGAATTCTTCGACCTGAATCGCCGCCACCGCAGGCCAGTTCTTTTCAAACGTACGAATTTCCCGCAGTTTATCCCGCAGGCCGGCGGCGATGCCAGGCCATCTTTCTTTCGTGGCCTGAATTCCCTCCTGAATCCAGTGTTCGGCGTCTTCATAGCAACGCGCCGCAACCAGCCGTTTGACCAGACGGTCATAGCTGACCGTCCGTTTGGCCTCGGCCATGCACAGGGGGATGATTTCGTCCTTTCGGCCGACTCGCTCCAGGGCATGGATGGCCCAGTCGCTCAGCCGGTCACGTTCGTAGTTGTGGCTGAAATCATCGGTGCCCTTGGTGCCTTTAAACCCTTTCAAACGCGCCAGCAGCCGGTCTGCAAGCGTGTGCCAGGCTGATTTGGGATGGCGCCGGTGGAGATATTCCGCAAAGTCCTCGCACACGTCAAACTGATCATCGAGCACCGCAGCCAACGCCCAGTTGAGTTTGTCGGCGGGATCAAGAGACGATTGAACCAATGCTTGAACGATCACCGGTATACAGTCGGCAATCTCCATGGCGGTTTCGCCCTCGTCGTGACTCTCCTCCACCTGGCGGATGCCGGTCGTCACCAGCTCCCGGCCCAAGGTCAGCACCTCGTCGGCGTGCCCCGCCTTGAGCAGCGTCTCGAGCTTTTTGCGAATCCCGGAATAGTCCGGCGTATAGCCCTCGCCCTGCCAGTAATTCTGCCAGCCGGGCTCATCGCCAATGTCACTGATTTCTCTACGCAAGCGCGTCACCAGCGTTTTGATGTCGCCGGAGATCAGCTGCTTGCGGTCGGAAAGATCCCTTGCCATTTCCGGATACTGTCCTGCAAGCTCATGGATCAGGTCGATGAGGTGGGCTTTGGTCTTGCCCTTTAGAAAACCGTCGATATCCTGTCGTATATCCTCGGGCATGGCGTTTTTGTCGTCGTCCGGTACATCATCCCAGTCTTCCTCTTCCAATAGTTCCAGTCGATCGTCATCCTGCTTTGCTTTGGGAACGCGCCGGTTGTCTTCGATCCGCTTCAGGTACTCGATCACCACGGCCACCCCGTGCTTGCAGTCCAGTTCGTAAGGGCAGGTGCAGATCGAATCCGGCAGGCCGTCTTCATCCATGACCACCCTGGTGGCATAGCGCACCGTACCGTCCACCCAGGCAATCAGGCTGCCGTCGTCCGTTACGGCCAAATCGGAAACACGTCCCTGTCGCTGATAACTCTTGCCCCGGGAGACAATTTTCCCGCCGGCCCATTCTTCGATATCGTTCCAGATCAAATCGGAAAACCGATCCAGTCGTGTTTTCTTTTTCGGCATTGGTTTACATTCCTGGGTTTCTCGTATCGGGAAAATGGCAACAACTGGATGTCGCAAATTGTGTCGCAAACCTGTCGTAAGTTGTGTCGTAAGATTGTCGCAAGTAACATAGTCGGCCGTGCGGCCATGAATCCGCATGGAGGGGCCGCGAGCTCTGGACCAAAATCCAGGGCTTTTTGATTTCACCAGAAAACAGCCCCTTCGTGGCTGCTTGAAGGATTTCCCATTCCCGTTCTCTACGTTCAGGTCAAGTGTCTGAGACCCTTTGTGAACTACTGCATTTGAGTAGCCCGAGTAACCGATTATTCCCGCCACGGCCCCGGCGCTATCCAAGTTGCCTCAAAAGGTAGATTCACTGCCATACTCTTAGCGATCGGTGCCAGGAAAGTGGCGATGGCTGTTATCACTTCTCCGAGGTCTTCCGGAACACTTGTCAGTCGGTTCTTGCGGATGAATCCAAGCCACTGCGCAACTTTTGCCCTGTCGTCGGCAAAAGAGTTCGTTAAGGCAACTGGTTCGGGATAAATTTCCGTTCCTCGTGTTGAAAAAGTCTTTGCGATTGCTGCTGCCAGGATCGGACCTTTAAAGTCAAACTGGCGGGAGATTAGCCAGATATCAAAAAAATCTTTCATGCGGCTGTTCAGAATGCCCAGCTTGACCATGGCTTCAAACTTCTCTGCGATAGTGCTTTCTTTGCTGTAGCCGCGAAGCTTTGGAGCAGGGAGATCGAGAATTGTTGGGTATTCCAGAGAGTCAACTGCCGGAATTACCATGTCGCCGAAACCTATATCAAGCTGCATGGTGATGTGTGCAGTGCCCAGGGATCCCCGGAACCGAACCCGCACCCCTCCATAGTCGGCGTCCTCGGTGATGCGCTCACCCTCGATACCGCTTGGGTCGAAAGTTATCCCATCCGGCTCGACCTCCTGACTGCATATGTTCTTTGTTACGGCGACGATGTCCTCGATACTGTTATCAATTAGACCGAGGAGGTCGATATCCATTGTGGGCCTTGAAAGCGGTGCTTCCCATACAGTAAGCATCAAGGCGCCTTTGAGAACAAAGTTATCGACATAGGGAGATTTCGACAAGCGGTAGAGGAAGCGCTCCATCGCAAAGTATTGAAGCAGTTCGTTGAATGGTCGGCCCGTTTCTCTTGCATGGTTGAGGAGACGCTGGCGGACAGAAGCGGCAATGTCCCTGTGTGGACGTTTTGTCATAGCAATGCTTCCAGGTAGGGGCGAATGACTTTCTCAACCCTGCATATCCGCGCAAACTGCATCAAATCATCGACCTTGAAACGTTTTCTTTCCCGGTAAAGCTTTAGTGCTTCAATGGTTGTATCGAGGCCAATCTTGTTTCGATACTTGAAACAGTCTGCTATCGTCTTTTCGGGGCTAAAGATCTTGAGTGGAACGCCTTCTATTTTGTGCGATTCTATCCCACTCTTGAATGCTTGCCTGGTGAACCGAAAAACTCGTACTGGCGGGTAATCCACCTTTGGAGGTCGTGATCCCCTCTCTACCGCTATGTATACTTCATGTGGAATCTGGGTGGTTATCTCATGGAATGCCAATGCAGAGATTAGGCAAACCACTCCATTTGGAATCCTCAAAGCAACGGTGATCAAGTCTGGGTTGCTAAGAGGCTGAAGATCTCCTAGCCGGTACAAGCCCCGACTAAGCATCTCAACGATTCCTTCGTCTCGCATCTCATAGAGCGTGCGGGGATGAATCCCTGCACGAATGGCATCGCTGGTTTTGAGAATACCGCCATGCTTTCTAAAGAGAGCCTTTGCTTTCTTATATTTCTCCCGGGCTTTTTTCATGATAAACGCGTGGATAAAAATGTATCCATTTATTTATTTTTGGTTACCTTTTTATCCAAAATAAAAAAATAGTCAAGGGAAAAGATGCGATGAGGTCTCATTGCTTGCGATAAATGTCGGACAGGCCGCAAAATAGAACACAATAAAAGGCGAACTGGCTATATCGACCGCCAGTTCGCCTCAATTTCGATCCTCTTGGATGATTATAACCTTATGTTCTTAGTAAATGACCTCGAAGGGTTCGAAACATTTCAGTTTGTTAACCATTCAACCAATTCGAATAATTATAAAAATAGTATGCTACTCGCGACGGACTTCGTTCCCCGAGTGAACTTGCACTCCTTCGCTGCACTCAGGACAAGTTCCCTAAGCAAATGGAGATAAACTCACATTGGTCGTGAGGAGGCCTGAGCGATCAAATCCAGTTTCTTTTTCCTCGACCAACCTTTTAAAGTTCTCTCCCTTTTCAGAGCATGAGCTTTAGACATGGGACCTTCACTGTAAAGCGGAGCTGCCTGTCTATGCTGCCGCATACGATTGTCTAGGTCGGTGGTTATGCCTACGTAGAGCTTTGCTTTCCTCTCGATTATGTAGATAAACCAGTTATTCATCGAACTTCGATGCCGACTTTCGACTGATGATGGGGCACAGTTCAACAGGTTGGACTTGTTTTGGGGAAGCGGGACGGACTTCCCTCGCCTGCGGCTCGGGACAAGCTCACGGGCGGTTCTCGTAGGGACCAGGGGGAGCCAGAAAGTAAAAAACCCCGCTTTGTCTGAGACGGACTCGAACCGCCGACTAAGTGGTTAATCCCGCCTACGGCGGGACTCTACCAGATGAGTCTGTTCAAAGTAACGCCTTACCCCCCGTTTCTTGATGGTCTTCTCTAGTCGCATTGCTTCACCTCGACTGCAACACTCCCGGCTCCAGGCAAGTTTCCAAGGCCCTTCAAAAACTTTAGTGGTTCTAGATAATTGGTACTCTGGGTCATTGTGCTGTTTTATGCGACGGTCCACATCACTAGTGTGCCCACAGTAGAAGCGTCCTGTACTCTGACTCTGGAGTATGTAAACCCAAAATGACAACTTAGCCTCCGTAAACTAAAAAGGCTCAATCTATATAGATTGAGCCTTTATTTATCGTGGCTCCCCGGGACGGACTCGAACCGCCGACTAAGTGGTTAACAGCCACCCGCTCTACCAACTGAGCTACCGAGGATCAGTTGTTTGCTGCTCGGCTATGTGGTTAATCCCGCCTGCGGCGGGACTCTACCAACTGAGCTACCGAGGATCGGTTAGTATTAAAGCCGTATGTCTATAGCAAAGACTTTTGTTCCTGTCAACCGGAAGTGGGCCTGGTCTTATTCCTCTTTCGCTACCCCACAGAGTTCCAGGAGTCTATCGTATTCTCTGTCTACTCTTTCCTGGATAAACGCGATATCCTCTTCAGTGAGATGGCGGAAGCGGCGTTGCAGTTTGAAGTACTCAGTCACCGGTTTAGGCTTTTTAATCTTCCGCGACAGCCTATACTTGCCATCTATCACCTCGTAAAGAGGAAAGATCTTGGTCTGCACCACCAGGCGACCAGTCTGGACCGCATCCTCCACAGCGCACCGCCATCCGGTAGGACAGGGCGAAAAGACATGTAAGTAAGCCGGGCCTTTCACCAGAGAAGCCTTCTTCGCCTTGTTCATCAGATCCACATAATAGGCAGGGGAACCCGTAGCCACGTAGGGAATATCGTGCGCGGCGACGATGGCCGGCATGTTTTTCTTCCAGGTCTGCTGGCCAATGCTCTTTTTGCCCGGTGGTGAGGTCGTGGTTCCGGCCCCGTAGGGAGTGCTGCTGGAGCGCTGAATGCCGGTGTTCATGTAGGCTTCATTGTCCAAACAGACATAAACGAAGTTGTGACCTCGTTCCAGCGCTCCGGAAAGGGCCTGGATGCCGATGTCAGCTGTACCACCATCCCCGGCAATGGCCAGAAAGGTGGTATTCTTGTCATCAATCCTGCCTTTACGGATCATGGCCTTGTGGGCAGCCTCGACTCCGCTGGCCACTGCCGCAGCATTTTCGAAAGCCACGTGCAGCCAGGGTACCCGCCAGGCGCTCTGTGGATAAGCCGATGATATGATCTCCATGCAGCCGGTGGCGCTTACTACGATCACGTTGTTGCCCAGCGCCTTCATAATCTGACGCAAGGCCAGGACCTCACCGCATCCCTGACAGGCCCTGTGCCCCGGAGCCAGTGGCTCTTCCACCGGCAGCTTCTTGGGGCTGAATCGTTGAAAATCTTTCAAATCATCAGCTGCCCTGCTCATTATTCCCTCACATTGATCATGGTATAGCCGGCTCGGAGTCCGTCAGCGGCTGCTGCCTCCACTCCGTCGGCCATTTCCACAAAATTTTCTATGGTTACATCCCGGCCTGCTAGCCCCGCAATATAATTCCAAATGTAGGGATGCTCAGGCTCATCATAAAGCGCAGCCTTGACTTCGGTGGCCAGGGGTCCGCCGGCACCATTGAGACCCAGAGCGCGGTCCATGACTGCAATCTGCTTGGCACCCTTAACGGACTCCAAAAACTCCTCGAACGGGAACGGCCTGAACAACCTAATCCGTACCAGCCCTACATCTTTACCATTGGCACGCATTTGGTCCACTGCGGTCATCGCCGTTTCGCTGAGGCTTCCCATGGTTACCAGCAATGTCTCAGCCCCATCGGTGCGGTAGGTCTCCACAGGCTTGTAGTACCGGCCAAACAGATCGCCGAATTCCTGCCATGCCTCGATCACTACCTGCTTGGCACCCTTGATCGCTTCGTCCTGAGCCTTTTTGGCCTCGGTATAGACCTCGGGCATTCCTACCGGGCCGATGGTAATTGGATTTTCCGGATCTAGTCGCATTTGCGGTTGGTAAGGTGGCAGATAGCGATCAACTTCCTTTTGGTCAAGAATCTCAATGGGCTCAATCACGTGGGTCAGAGTAAAGCCATCCAGGTTGATAATCACAGGCAATAAAACTCGAGAATCCTCTGCCACCCGGAAGGCATGAAGCGTCAGGTCAAAAGCCTCTTGGCCGTTTTCGGCCACCGTTTGAATCCAGCCGGTATCACGGCTCATCATCATATCGGAATGATCGTTCCAGATACTGATTGGACCCGACAGAGACCGGTTTGCTACGGACATCACGATAGGCAGCCTCAGGGCCGGTGCTATATAACAGATCTCCAACATGAGCGCTTGCCCTTGCGAGCAGGTGGCGGTGTAGGTTCTGGCTCCAGCCGCTGAAGAGCCGCAGCACGTACTCATTGCCGAGTGCTCCGATTCCACGGGAATAAACTCCGCATCAAGATGACCGTCTGCCACAAGCTCGGCTAAATGCTCGACGATATGAGTCTGAGGCGTGATTGGATATGCGGCAATTACATCCACGTTGGCCAGCTTTACCGCCTCACTCACGGCAAGCGAAACTTCAATGCCCACCCGTTTAGCCATGTCTACTCACTCTCCTCCACCATGCCGATCGCATCAGCAGGGCACTCGCGGGCACAGATCCCACATCCCTTGCAATAAAAAAGGTTGGGCTGATAAAACCCCAGTTCATTCTGAGCATAGACCATATCGGGGCAGAAGATATAGCACTGCCCGCATTGAATACACTTTTCGTAATCGGTTACGGGGCGTTGTGAGCGCCAGTCACCCGTTTTCAGCTCAGCAGAACTTCCGGGCTTCACAATGGCACATCCGAGAGCCAAATCTTTCCAGCTAACCATTCCCGTTTCTTTCGCCATTGTTTACTCCTTCACCACGGTCTCATGGTAAGCCCGCTGAGATGCCTGGATGTTCTTACCGGCAATACGGCCAAAGCGATCTTGTAAGGGCCCTTCTAAAGCTGAAAGCGGTAACAAGTCAGTTGCCTTCAGCATTGCCCCCAGCAGGGTAGTGTTCGTAATGGGGATCCCCATGGTCTCAATGGCTATTCGTTTTGCATCCACTAATGCCAATTTGGCAGTGATTCCACTGCGCTCGCGAATTTCTTCCGCACTCTTGGTAGTATTAAGCACCACTATCCCATTATCTTTCAATCCGGCACCGACATTTACGATATCGAGGAGAGTGGGATCCAAAACCACCACAATATCGGGCTCGTAGATCTTCTCTCTGGTGCGGATAGGCTCGTCGCTTACCCGCACAAAAGCCATAACCGGCGCTCCCCGCCGTTCCGGGCCGAAGCTGGGAAAGGCCTGGGCGTATTTACCCTGTTCAATAGCCGCCAGGGCGGTTAACTCCGCTGAGGTCACCGCTCCCTGGCCGCCTCGCCCGTGAAATCTGATCTCGATCATAGGCTGTGGCTCCACCTTAATAATAACCGGTAAAATCTCTTATGTGTAGGATCTTAGCGAAGTTCAGCGAAAGGTTTGTTTTCACAAGCAGAGATCAACTTATCAATAACCCTAGAGGCCAGGTGAGTCAAGAAGTTTCCGGCGTCAAAAGCAGTTCGCTCCGTTCTGCTAGCTTCAGCAAGATTCTCTTCGCCCCTCCATGGCCCTCTTCAAGGTGACAGCATCAGTATATTTCAGATCTCCACCCATTGGAATTCCCCGGGCAATCTGGCTGACTCTTACGCCCTGCCTTCGCAAAAGCCCGGCGATGTAAGTGGCTGTGGTTTCCCCTTCGGCGCTAGGGTTAATAGCAAGAATGACCTCATTAATGGACTCCTGCTGCAATCGTGCCAGTAATTCTTTAATCCTCAGGTTTTCAGGGCCAATTCCATCGAGCGGGGCCAAAACCCCCTGGAGAACATGGTAACGGCCTCTGAAGGCACCTGCCCCTTCTAAAGCCAGGAGGTCTCCCACCTCCTCCACCACACAGAGAATTCCATCCCGGCTGGGATCCTTACAAATCTTGCAGGGATCAACATCTGTAAGATTGAAACATCTGGAGCAGGAACCTATGTCTCGCTTAACTTCGGAGATGCTAACAGCAAGGGACTCATTGAACTCCCCTGAGGTGCGGAAGAGGTACAACGCCAATCGTGCTGCTGTTTTCTGGCCAATCCCGGGGAGTTTGGACAAATTATTAATAAGTCGCTCCAGCGATGGCGGATAGATACTCATAACAAATCCTTTGGGCCAAGCGTCCGTTGTCAGTTGTGGCTCACTCCGTTCGCCG
>PVMK01126841.1_pt1 | contig 34315 bp, 35 predicted proteins | sample 1853481 | NCBI WGS metagenome assembly PVMK01 (sample SAMN08533507, study PRJNA380276) | Marine sediment metagenome, whole genome shotgun sequencing project. | reverse complement strand
CGACAGTGAGTGGCTGATGACACTTGGCGGGTGGACGGAGAACCAGTTTATCGACAGCCGGGCGGATTTTACCCTCGCAGAGCTGGACAGTTTAGCGCCCGCAAGGCCGGCCTTTATCCAATCCACCTACGACCACGCCTTCGTAAACACCGCCTGGCTTGAGGAGATGGGTATTTCGCTCATAGCAACCGGGGTTGATCGAAACGACGCAACGGGGCTTGGTTCTCATGTCGTTCGCGACGAAACCGGAAAGGCCACCGGACGGATGAACGGTGGTATGAGCATGGTGCGACTGGCGATCGCGCGGTTCCCGGAGGTGTCTGCCGAGGAGCAAGTCCTGGCTATCGAATCCGCATTCTCCTATCTCAATCGCCTCGGTCTCACGAGTGTTTACGACCCGGCCGGGGTGGGTATCCGTGATGAAAGTTACGATCGTATCTCGACCCTGGCAACTGAGACGGGCCTGACGCTGCGGGTCTTCCATACGCTGGGCGGCGGCGTCCCGTCCACACCCGAACAGGCCCGCACCGTCGTCGAACAGATAGAGGCGTCTCGACCGTTTCAGGGCAACGAGATGGTTGATATGTTCACCGTGGGGGAAATCTACTACACGCCATTTCACTGGGACAGCCTGTTTGATCCAACATCACCGACCGCCGAGGATATTGCCGCAGCTCGAAGCATACTCACTGCCGCCGCGGCAGGCGGGTGGTCTGTACAAACACACGCATCGCAACCCGAGACCATAGACCTCTTGCTCGATCTCATGACTGAGATCAACATGGAATATCCTCTCCGACAATTGCGATGGTCTGTAACACATGCCGACCTCGTCACCATCGCGCAGATTGAAAGGATGCGACACTTGGGAATGAACCTGCAAATGCGCAGCATTTCCGTCCTGATGCAACCGAGACGCTATCGATTACTTGACGAACTCGGTGAAGCCGGATACCACGTTCCGCCGCTGCGCCTTATACAGGAAAGTGGTATTCCCTTTGGCCTTGGCACCGACGGTACAAAGGCCGCGCAGGTTAACCCGTTTGTGACGCTTTGGTGGGCCGTGACGGGCCAGGCCCTGAATGGCGAAGTCGTGTTGCGTGAAACCCTGAGTCGCGAAGAGGCTTTAATCGCGCACACTCGATCTAACGCCTACCTGATGTTTCAGGAAAGCTCCACGGGGTCGATAAGACCCGGCTTGTTGGCAGATCTGCTCGTACTCGATCGGGACTATCTGACCGTACCCGCTGCCGAAATTAAGGAGATACTTCCGGTCGCGACGATCGTCGGTGGGCGCGTAGTGTCAGGTGCGCTCTAGCATATTACCGCTATCCTGATCGATACCTTCGTAAAGTCGGTTCCCAGGTACTAACGACCCCTACCCCATGCCCGAATTTTGAGAGCCGACCTTTAGTCCCTTCATAGAGAGAACACATACCCATCGTCCCAGGAGACAGCTTCAGTCCTGATGTCCTATGATGGTGATACCAACCACTAAAGGGGAATGATGATGTCCGATTACGAAATGTTTTCTACGTTTAGCGAAATCATAACAATGATGAATACAGTCCTGATGGATTATGTGGCCATACTCTTTGCATTTCTGGTGGCAGCGTTCTTTGTCGCCAGCAAACTTAAAAAAAACATGATCCTTGTAATCGTTTCGTTGTACAGCGTCTTTGTAGCATACAAGCTGTATGAGTCGATTATGTGGGCGCTGGACTTGGGCAGGTTACAAGGAGCTATGGCAGCGGCTCTGGATCAAGGTGATTCGAACCTCAACTGGCTGGGATTCGCCATTTACGGTTCCGATGGTTTTTCCGTTTTAGGCACGTGGCTAAATCCGGGGATCATGGTTTTCGGTTATATCGCCTCCCTGATTTTCTTCTTCCACCAACGACATCAGGGTCTGAAGTCTTCCTGACCCTTGCAATCTTTCCACCGATGTTCTCCATGAGGACAGCCATCACCTATTGAGGATTTAAAAATGAACACATCAAAACTTGCAGACATTGCCGAGATCACCAGTTCCATCGCGATATTGGTGACGTTGGTCTTTCTGGTCGTGCAAATGCAGCAGAATTCGGCTGCGCTACAGGCTGACGGGAGGCAGGAATTGCTGGTTGGGGAATATGAATATTTATTCAGGTTGGCTGACAACCCGAGCTTTCAGTTGAACTGGTACGAATCTGATCTGACAGACGAACAGAAATTGCAAGTACATTTTATGTTGACCGCATTTTTGCGTAATCGTGAGATAGCCTGGCTTCAATATCAAAATGGAATTTTAGATGATGCCACTTGGGAGTCCTATCAAAGTCCTATAGCTATAGTGCTTGCCTCCCACCAGGCGAGAAACTGGTGGCGGGGTGGTTCGCAAAGCTTATTTGAGCCAAGTTTTGTTGCGAACGTTAATGAAATGATCGTGGATGTTCCGGTATTAGACAGACACCCTGCGTTGGCATGGTTTGATTAGTTTCCGAAGATTAGGAGGAACACCATGAACGCACAATCAATCAAGCACAACATAGAGATCATCGCCAAATTGTAGGGTGGGGCCGACTAGCTCAGACTTTATTCTATGTTCTGAACCTGTTCACGAATTTGTTCGATCAGAACCTTCAGTTCTACCGATGCCTGCGTCATGCGCGGGTCATGAGATTTTGATCCCAGCGTGTTGGCCTCACGGTTTAATTCCTGCATAAGAAAATCGAGTTTTCTACCAATTGCGGCGTCGGTTTTCAAGACGTCGTGTACTTCCTCAACATGCACGGTAAGTCGGTCCAGTTCTTCTAATACGTCGGACTTATGCAGAAACAGCACCATTTCCTGTTCCAGCCTGCCAGGGTCCAACTGTCCCTTTAGCTCTGCAAGACGGCTCTCAATACGTTCCTGGTACTCCTGCTGTATTTCCGGCAGAAAACCCCTGACTTCAAGCACTATTGCCGAGATCGATTCCAGGCGCTGGCTGATCAGGTCGGCAAGCTTAACGCCCTCGCGCCCCCGCGCATCTACCATCCCGTCCAATGCACTACCCAGAGCGGAGAGCAGGTGGATTCGCATCTGGTCCAGGTCCACTTCCGGGGTCTGTACTATATCCGGCCATCGAAGTATGTCCACGGCCCTCAGGCTCTCAAGCCCGGGCAACACCTCGTTGAGATCAGCGGCAAGCTTGCCCAGTTGCCCGACCAGCTCGGTATTCAGCTCCAGCGACTGCCCGCCTTCAAGTCCGCTCTGCAGACGGACAAAGCAATCTACCCGCCCACGCTTCAGCCTGCTGGAAACAATATCCCTGAGGTCCTGTTCCAGCGCTCGCAATTCCTCGGGCATCCGCGGACTGATCTCCAGGTAGCGGTGATTTACCGATCGCAGTTCACAAGAGAGCTCCCCCAACGGAGTGTTCTCGGCCGCCTGTGCGTATGCCGTCATGCTGGATGTCATCTTGCTCTGCCTTTATTTTGGCCCGGGTCCGGGTTTTCGGGATACCGTGCGGATATCGCTAATCACAAAGGGGGCATATAATACAATCATGCGACTACTAAGTCCTAGAAAACAGGTTGTCAAGGCAGTACCCCTGCCGGAAGGTACGCTTGTTGAACATTACAAGATCAGGCAGGTACTTGGTATCGGTGGTTTCAGTGTCGTATACACCGCCCGGGACCTGGAAGCCGGAAACCTGGTTGCGGTCAAGGAGTACTACTCAACCACCTGTGTCGGGCGCCGGAAGGACAATACACTCGGCCTGCTGTCGCCCGATAAAGGCGTCAAGTTCAATATGGGCATTAAGCGATTTTTTGATGAAGGGTTCACCCTGTCACAAATTGATCATCCCAATCTGGTAAAAGTGACAAACTTCTTCCGGGCGAACAGCACCGCATATATGGTGATGGACTATGAATCGGGCAAAGACCTGCGCTGGTTCATAAAAAATACGGTGGAAGTTCCGGACGAGGCATTCCTGTTGAGTATTTTCATGATGGTGTTGGCAGGGCTGAAGGAAGTTCACGAGCAGGGATACCTGCACCTGGATATAAAGCCCAGCAATATACTTCTGCGGGCCAGTGGAAACCCCCTGCTACTGGACCTGGGTGCGGCCCACCGTATCACTACCCGCAGCAATATACAGGACGTACAAACATTGACACATGGATACTCTTCACCCGAACAACATGCCCGCAATGCCCTTTCATATGCCTCTGATCTGTATGGTGTCGCGATGACCATGCGCGCCTGCATCACTCACATGACACCGCAGTCGGCCGCGCGGCGAATTGACAAAGACCAGATGAAGCCCCTGGTGGAAACTCATCAAAGATACTATCGGCCACGGTTACTTGAGGCTATTGATGCGGCGAGCAATATCGAACCGGGCAAACGCCCCAGGGACGTCGACATGTTCATAAGGATGCTGACCATCAGGTAGCCGCGCGACCAGTCGCCCGACTACGGCTGAATTTCCGGGCAGAGCTACCGTACCCGACTCAACAAACCATGCAGAGAAATATCAACAAGCCATGAAGTACAAGGTAGCCCAACAGACATACATCGGTGGCAGGAAAAATAACGAGGACCGCATTGTTGTCATTGAGAGAAAGAACGAGATCCTGATGGCCGTCGCAGATGGGCTGGGCGGGCACCCCGGGGGCGACGTGGCTGCCCAGGCAATGGTCGACGCACTGGCACATTCCTTTCATAACACGCCTTCCTCCCAATTGACCGACCCGAGGGCATTCCTTGCGCTCTCCTTCGGCTATGCCCATACAATGATTCGCCGCAGGGCGCAGGAAAATGACCTGCCCCCGCACGCGCCAAAGACTACCTGTGTCGCCTGCGTTATCATGGGCAGATATGCCTACTGGGCACATATCGGCGATAGTCGACTCTACTTTATTCGCAATGGCAAGGAACTGATTAAAACCACCGATCATGCATCGGATGCATCACAGGACGCAAATCATCCATTCCTGAGCCGCTGCATCGGTGGCCACGAACGACCACATGCAACGCTGGGGCCCCGGATCAGAATGAAAGGTGGTGATGTCATAATGCTGTGTAGCGATGGCGCCTGGAAAAACCTTAAGCTGGAAGATATCGTCCAGGGTTCGCTGGATCCGCATCCACAAATCTATCTCGACAAGCTTCTGCGACGGCTGGAAAGGAGAAATACTGCGCCGAGCGATAATCTGAGTTCGATACTATTTCTGTGGCGTTCGCAAAGTGAGGACAAGGAGGAAAAGCCCATACTTAGTGAATCGACACGCCAGGATCTTAAATCGGCACTGGAGATACCCACGGCGGCTGAACGGCCGGAAGATGTGAATGCCGCCGTCCCGGCCGATCAAATAGAAGATGTGATTGCCGAAATAGAATCATTCATTGAACGAATGGATGATAAAATTTAGGAACTATCTGACTACTCAGAAAACCCAAGTAACCTTTGATCCAGCATAGCTGAGATTCCAGCGAGAACAAACCAGTGACCAGACCAAGTGGGCGCAACCCGGACGAACTGCGGGACATTCGCATTACCCGTGAATATACCCGCCATGCAGAAGGCTCTGTCCTGATTGAGTATGGCGCTACGCAAGTGCTGTGCACTGCAAGCGTGGAGGAGCGGGTACCACCCTTTTTGCGCGGAAAGGGAAGCGGCTGGGTCACAGCTGAATACGGAATGCTCCCCCGGGCAACCGGAACCCGGTCCGGACGAGAGGCCGCGCGCGGAAAGCAGGGAGGACGCACCCTGGAAATTCAGAGACTAATTGGAAGATCCTTGCGCTCGGTCATCGACCTGGCACAATTGGGCGAGCATACCATTACCCTCGACTGCGACGTGCTGCAGGCAGATGGCGGCACCCGCACCGCCTCCGTGACGGGCGCATATGTCGCACTTGTAGACGCGTTACGCTGGATGCAGCGGCAAAAGCTGATCACTACCGATCCCCTGCTTGGCCAGGCGGCGTCAGTATCAGCTGGTATCTACCAGGACATGGTGGTTCTTGATCTGGATTATGCCGAGGACAGCCGTGCCTCCACCGATATGAATTTTGTCATGGATGCCCGGGGAAATTTCATCGAGGTACAGGGTACGGCCGAGCAAAACCCTTTTACCATGGAGCAGTTGCTGCAAATGTCGGACTTTGCCAAAGCAGGTATCCAGCAGCTCATTGCCCGGCAGAACGATGCGCTGGGGAACGTCTGACGAGGGGGCACTGATTGATTGCCGGTGCCCCATCAAGTATGCAGACAACATCAACCCGCCGGGTAGTCCTGGCAACCGGTAATCCCGGCAAGGTCAGGGAATTGCAAGGCGCGCTTACATCGCTGGGGCTGCAGGTCATACCGGCAAGTGAGTTGGATATGCCCGAAGCGATTGAATCAGGGTTAACCTTTATCGAAAATGCGATTATAAAGGCGCGCAACGCCGCCATTCACAGTGGATTACCGGCTATTGCCGATGACTCCGGTCTTGAGGTGGATGCCCTGGACGGTGCGCCGGGAATATATTCATCACGATACGCCGGCAAAAATGCGACCGATGAGGACAATAACCGAAAGTTACTCGCGGACCTGCAGTCGGTGCCTGCCAAACTACGATCAGCAAGATTCCAGTGTGTGATTGTCTATCTGCGGCATGAGAAAGATCCAACGCCCTTGATCTGCACAGGAACCTGGGAAGGCAGAATACTCCGGGCGGAACAGGGTAGCAGCGGGTTTGGCTATGACCCGCTGTTCCTTGTGCCTTCACACGACTGTGCCTCGGCCGAGTTGAACCCCGATGTAAAGAATGCCATTAGCCATCGTGCGCAAGCGATGCGATGTCTGGTGGAAAGTTTGCAAATCTGCTGAATCGGGTTTCGAGAAAATGGCCCTGTCACTACACACTCATCCACGATTCTCCGGCCGAATGGGACCAGTGTTACTGGTTATTGCCGACGGCGTCGGAATCGCGCCACCCGGGCCGGCAAATGCCGTTTCGCTGGCGGATACTCCCACTCTCGATGGCCTCCCGGAGAAGGGACTTTTCACCTCGCTCAAGGCGCACGGGAAAGCGGTTGGCTTGCCCAGCGATACAGACATGGGGAACAGCGAAGTCGGGCACAACACCATTGGCGCCGGTCGAATATTTGCACAGGGTGCGACGCTGGTCGAGGATGCAATCGATACCGGGAAGGTATTCGAATCCACTACGTGGAAGCAGGTAATCCGGCATGGAGCGAGCGGCGGTACCGTACATTTCATTGGGCTGCATTCCGATGGAAATGTGCACTCACACGTGAGGCATATGTACCGGCTCGCTGAACAGGCAGCCAGCGACGGTGTCGGCCGGTCGCGTTTCCACCTGTTGCTTGATGGGCGGGACGTACCGGCAAGGTCGGCCCTTGATTACCTCGAAAGCACCGGCAAGGTACTTGCGGACATTAACCAGCAATTTGGTGCCGACTATAGAATTGCGTCCGGTGGTGGCAGGATGTCAATCACGATGGATCGCTACGAAGCGGACTGGGACATTGTCAAGAGAGGATACGACTGCCATGTCCATGGTATCGGCCGGCCATTTTCTTCGGCAATGGAGGCCGTTGAAACCATGTACAGAGAAAGGCCCGATACAGGGGACCAGTATCTCGACGCCTTCGTTATCACTGATGAGGTGGGTAAACCCGTTGGACGCATCCACGATGGCGACGCCGTAATCTTTTTCAATTTTCGTGGCGACCGTGCGATAGAGATTTCGCGTGCCTTCGAAGAATCGGGTTTTGACAAGTTCGACAGGGGCGATGCCCCCGACGTTTTCTATGCAGGAATGATTCAGTACGATGGTGACCTGGGAGTGCCACGTAATTACCTGGTTGCCCCGCCGTCGATCGAAAATACTATAGGTGAATACCTCTGCGCTGAAGGCATTACGAGTTTTGCGATCAGCGAGACCCAGAAATATGGTCACGTAACCTATTTCTGGAATGGTAATCGGTCGGGCTATATCGACGAGAATCTTGAGACCTACGTGGAGATCCCCTCAGACAAGATCGAGTTTGACCAGGCCCCGGCCATGAAGGCAACCGAGATTACAGATATTACGATCGACTTGTTACGTAGCGGCAAATATCGTTTCGGCCGGGTTAATTTTGCCAATGGGGACATGGTAGGTCATACCGGCAATACCGGGGCCGCAATCCTCGCCATGCAGGCCGTGGACCAGGCGGTAGCCAGGTTGCTTGAAGTCATCGAGGAAATCGATGGCATTCTTGTATACACATCTGACCATGGCAACGCCGAGATAATGTTCACCGATAAGAGCGGTGCACGATCCCCCAAGACCTCGCACACCCTGAGTCCGGTCCCGCTTGCGATCATCGATCCCGGCAACGATGACGACTATCAGCTCGCCAATATCAGGGAAGCAGGTCTGGCTAATATTGCCGCAACACTGCTGAATCTCCTTGGATTTAAAGCCCCGGAAGACTTCGAACCCTCTCTTCTTGAATTCACGTGACTGACAGGGAAGAGATATATAGCGGTCGGTTGATCAGGCTGTATCGTGAACACGTCGAACTGCCCGGTGGCGGAACAGCTCTCCTCGATATTGTTCGTCACCCGGGCGGTGCAGTTATTGCACCGCTGAATGAAGACAACGAAATATGCCTGTTGAAACAATTCCGACACGCCGCAGGCGGGGTTATCTGGGAAATGCCCGCGGGTTGTATAGATCAGGGAGAAATGCCCTTGCAGACGGCAAAACGAGAACTGAGGGAGGAAACAGGGCTGATCGCCAACAGCTGGACTGCACTGGGCCATATTCTTTCTACGCCCGGATTTTGCGACGAAGTGCTACACCTCTATCTCGCCAGGGATCTGGTGGCCGATAACACATCGCACAGCAGGGATGAAATCATTGAGGTGCACTGGTTACCCGTTGACAAGGCAATGGCAATGGCGCACCAGGGCGAGATCTCCGATGCAAAGACCCTGGCGCTGCTGTTTCGACTTCAGCCCCACCTCAACCCGAATGCGGATATAACGGGCGTCTCTCAAGCCTGTGGGAGATTCAGGCTAAATGTCACCTTGCTTCCCTGTCCCACGACACTCTCTACGAGCAACTCACCCTTGTGCGCCGCCGCTATACTCTTGCAGAGATACAGGCCCAGGCCAAATCCCCCGGTACCCCGCTGCCGCGACGGGTCTGCCCGATAGAACGGATCGGTAATCTTCTCCAGGTGTTCAGGCGCAATACCCTCACCAAAATCCTCGACGATCAACTCAAGATTTTCTTCCGACAGGTCGACCGCGATTGATGGTGCAGGCCGCCCCTCTGGCGTATGCCGCAATGCATTTTCCACGAGGTTCTTCAACAGCAGCCGGATGCGGACCGGGTCCAGTAACACGTAGGGATCATCCTGTGGCAGGTTCACGCCGATACCCGAGTCAGGAAAATACTCATCCACTACAGAATTAACAAGGTCCTTGATAGAAACGGGCTCGAGTTTGACCGACTCATGATGATCGCTGAGCCGCTCTGCCTCGGTGAGATCAGTGATAATACGTTCCATTTCCTGCAAATCCTCTACCATCGCATCCCGCTCGGACGACTCTTCCAACAGCTCGGTCAGAACCCTTGCCCGTGTCACCGGGGTTCGTAATTCATGGCTTAGCGCAAGCAGCAGGTCACGCTTTGAGTTAAGCATGTTGGCAATGTCATCTGCCATGCGATTAATACTCCTGCCCAGGTCGCCAAGTTCATCCTTCCGCCGAATATTCGTGCGGCTGGCAAGATCGCCCTCTCCGATACTGGTGACAACCTGTCGTATTTGTTCTATCGGCCGGAAAAGCCATCGAATCACCAGGTAGAGAACCAGGAGAAATGCAGCAACCAGCAACAGCCACCGGATATTCGGGGTGTCATCCCCGGTCGGATCCAGCGCCATCAGGAAGCTGTATCCTTCCCGCCGGGAGCGAAGATATATCTTCCCGTCGTTGTATCCGCGTTCGACCATCAATGCGGGCAGCCTCTCCAGTCGGCCATTTACCCTGCGCATTCGGTTTGCAAATCGAATAACCTCGAACTCGACGTCCTCAACGTTTATAGGTCCGGGTGTCGATGTCCACGACACACCAGGGCCGTGGATCTCAACTTCCAAAGATTCACGCTCAACCAACCGCTGAATTCGTTCAAGGTCCGGTTTTCCCGTTCGCCGGTCGAAGGTCTGCCCCATGTAATAGCCAAGGTCTCGCAGAAATATACGCTCGTACTGCTCGCGGAGTGAACCACCAATACCAAGCCGGAATGCCTCTATCATTACTACGGTTGCCAATACGAAAATCAGCAACAAGCGTAACGAGAGGGAATGTAGCCAGTTCATACCTTGGGACCAATAAAGCTGTAGCCCGCCCCCCATACGGTCTTAATGTAATCCAGGGGGTGGAGTTTCTTGCGCAGGCGGCTGACCAGAATATCTACTGAGCGTGTCAGCAGTTCTGCCTCAATGCCCTTGAGCTTGTTGAGTATCTCGTCGCGCGTAAAGTTCTTGCCCGGCGAGGTTACGAACAGCTCCAACAACTGGTATTCCATGGTAGTGAGTTCGATCTCTTCGTCACCGATCATGACCTGTCGGGTGGCCTGATCAAGTCGCAATTCGCCAAACACATGTTCGGTTGATGATGTTGAGCCGGAACTTGCCCGCTTCAGAATGTTCTGTACCCTGGCCACTAACTCCCTGGGCTCAAACGGCTTGGGGAGGTAGTCATCTGCACCCAGTTCCAGGCCGACAACACGGTCCATCACATCACCCCGCGCAGTCAGCATAACGATAGGTACATCGCTGCTCTGCCTTATCCGGCGGCAGACTTCAAACCCGTCCATATCGGGCAGCATGACATCCAGCAGCACCAGGTCCGGGGCAATACCCTTCAGCCGATCCAGTCCTGCTTTGGGATGTACCTCGCTTTCCAGATCAAGGTCGTACCGCTTGAAGTAGGCTCGAAGGTGATCGGCCAGTTGGGCATCATCATCAATCAGAAAGATTTTATGCATATTCCCCAAGCCTACCATCCCCGGTCCGGACTGGCACACCCAATCCAATTAATCGTCCGGAGGGATTTTCTTAACGGATGAAGCGGCGGTCGCCTCTGCCAGAATGGCCGGGGCCACCCTTTCCATGCCCTCCCATGGAAGGACTTCCGAAACCGGAGAGGAAACCACCGCCCCTTTGCTCCGACAGCCAAACCAGTTTCTGGCGCTGCTCGTCATTTAACGTACGATGAAATTCTGCATACGCGGCGAGTATTGTATCCATACGCTCGTCTGCTCCGGCCCGAAACTCTTCCTGCTTTGCCTTTCTTTCCGCAAGTTGTTCCTCACGACCGTCGGCGCCCTCACCCTTGAGTTTCTTGAATGCCTCCACATCAAACTCGGGGTTCAACAGGATTTCCTCAAGCCTGTCCTCGCGAGCCTGCTTTTCGGCCTGCCAGGCTTCACGGGCCGCCTGGCGATCTTCAGTGGTCTCGACGGAATATCGCCCGAGTCTATCGGGGAATTGTGCACGTACGACCTCGGTAAAGGTTAAAAACGCAGCCTGCTGGGATTCATCCAGGTCCAGCGTTTTTGCAGCCCTGTCCAGCATGAAGCCGGATTTGTGATGTCGTTGCTTGTCTCCTGCATCGTCATCCTGCGCGATGGCAATACCGCCAATTGCGACCAGAGATGCAGCTACTGTCACCATGATTAATTTCAATTTCATTGTCTTCACCTTAAATGATAAACCAAGTGACGCACAGTTTACCCACGCAGACCTGTTACAGGGTTTCCAGGCTGTAACCAAGTGTAACCAGTTGTAACAGTCAGAGATCGAATCCCCCCGGATTCGCCGGGCAATCAATCGCGTCGCAGGCGGTCCGATACCGCCACCGGGGTCGGGAAATTAAGGACGACGATAAAGGACGAGCCGACGAAAGTAATCAGGGTCGCAAGCTGAATCATGTAAACAACGGCATCACTCAGGTACGCGCTCTGCAAGGCAAGAAAGGTGATCAGTAGCGAAAACTCGCTCAGCTGGCCGAGTCGCCAGCCGGTTTCCCAGGCAAGCCTTGGCGTTTCTGCAACCCGCCCGAGAGCAAAACGAAACACAACAGGCTTCAGGCCCAGCATCGCAACACCCAGCAACATTGCGGGCACGAACACCGTTGAGGCCGCATCCAGGTTGAGGCTTGCCCCCAGTGCGAAAAAAAACAGTACCAGAAAAAAATCCCGCAACGGCTTCAGGCTCTCGGCAATAAAGAGGGCAATTGGGCTTGTCGCCACCACGACCCCGGCGATGAAGGCCCCGATTTCATATGATAGACCGAAGGCGTGGCCCAGTTCCGCGATCCCCAGGCACCATGCCAGCGTAAGCAGGAAGACATACTCCTGAACCCGGTCGAACGCCTTGAAAAGCCTTAATAACACGTAGCGCTCTAACAAAAAGGCAATAATAACCAGTAGCGGCAAAGCGAGGATTAACATACCGATATCTGTTATCGGCAAGCCACCGCCTTCGAGGCCCCGAAGTATCAACATAACGAGAATCGCCAGCAGATCCTGCAGCAGCAGGATACTGATGATCACTTCCCCGGTGTGCCTATGATGCAATACCGTGGTGGGAAGCAGCTTCAGACCGATGATGGTGCTGGAAAACATCATCGTCACTCCAACCAGTATGCTGTCGGCAACGGAATAGCCAAAGGACCTGGCGAAGACCCACCCGCTCGCGCAAAAAATGACCGACGTCAGGCAGGTGACGACCGTGGTCTGACGAAACAGATCAATCAACTTCTGCGGCGACAGGTTCAGACCGAGCAGAAACAGCAGGAATATTATTCCAATCTGGGCGATATCCTCGATTAATTGGGTGTCCGCGACCCATGCCAGGCCCCAGGGGCCAAGGACTACCCCAAGCACGATATAGCCGATAATGAGTGCTTGTCGCGCCGCCAGAGCCAGCGTCGCCGTAATTGCGGCGCCAGTAAAGATCAGGAAAAGCGAAAATATTATTGATTGATCCGGGAACACCGGATCAGGTTAACCGATTCCGGTAGCCGGCGCTATTTGACTACGTGGGGGTGTTACCGGGACTCCACTTGATACTGCACCCCATGCTGGGTAGCTGTTTCAGACCCACTGTCCGACCATCCAGGAGGTCATCGGTAGCGTACCTTAAATCCTGCCCATCCGGCTCAATGCCATTCCCGGGCCGTGCACCGTCAAATTGACCCCGGTATACCAATTCAAGTTCCGGGTTAAAGAGATACAGGTCCGGGGTACAGGCTGCACTGTATGCCTTTGCTACCGACTGGGTGATATCCAGCAAATAGGGAAAGTGAAACTGCTGTTTGCGGGCAAATTCGGCCATACGATCAGGATGATCCTGGGGGTAAGCCTCTACATCGTTCGGATTGATTGCAATCACCTCCAGACCCCTGGCCATGTATTCATCGGCAAATTTGCTAAAGATATCCGCGATAAGAATGACATAGGGACAATGGTTGCATATAAATGCAACCAGAACACCGCGTCCTGCAATGCCCGGCTCCAGTGTGACTTCCTTGCTGGCAACGAGCGGATTGTAATTGGGCAGGGTAAAACCCGGGGCCGTAGTGCCGAGTTCGAGCATGGTTGATACGGCCCTCACCATGTTAGTGCTCTGTTCACGTGATAATTATCCGGGCTGCACCCGCCAATCGCGGTAGGGCAAACCCGCAAGGCTGAACAGTGAGTTAATCACCCGTAAACTCAAGCCCCACATCACCTGGTTCTGCCCACTACCAACCCGGACACCGGAAACACGCAGCCCCGGATCACGTGGATGCGGCATCGACAACGCAAATTCGGGATGAAAAAAGGTGTCAAGCGACACCCAGAGCGCCTCTGCCACTTCTTCGTTGGGGGAAAAATCAGGTTCACGTTCGAGCAGATAAACGAATGATGACAATATGACACCGGGTCGGATTCCCGCGTTGATACCCAGCACATCATCCAGTTGCCCAAGGTACTCATCCGGGCCAAGACTGAGCGCCAGTTCCTCGCTGGTCTCTCGTTCTGCTGCATGTCGTGCCGAGTTGTCGTCCGGATCAATCTTGCCACCCGGAAATGCCATCTGCCCCGACCAGGGGTCCGCGTCGTGGCTGGCCCTCTCTATAATCAAAACTTCCGGGCCCGCCGTGGAATCTTCCCGTGGTGATCGAAGCACGACCGCGACGGACGCACGACGGCCATCACGTAGCGACTCCGCACGCGGCTGGTGCTTGGCTACCCTTCCTGCAATGCTATCCAGGTCAATACGGATATTCCCCGGAAGTGTCTCTTCTACCCGACTCCACATACTTTTTTATACCCTGCTAATACCTGGTGTTCGACCAACACGACTCCATTTTACACTTCGGGCGTCCTGATTCGACCGTACATCACCATTGCCAGTACGTAAATCAGGAAACCCATTGCCAGCACCATCTTGAACCCATAGAGGACCGCCAGTATTACTGACAGAAAACCCCCGAATACAGTAAAGAATCCATTCATACCCCAGGCCCAGGGTATACCCCGGGGCTCGACCTGGCCGAGACGCGCCACTGCCATGGGTAGTGGCATGCCCATCATAAACCCCAGCGGCAACAACATGATGACGGAAACAGCAATTCTGGTTACCGTAGGATAGGCCAGGAAGACGTGAAATATGGATTCGGCGCTGATCGTCAACGCGGCGCCATAACCGACGATCCCGCAGAACACCCAGCGCCAGCGATTCCCGATATCGACCCTGAGTGGTTTTGTCATCAGGCTGCCAATCCCGGCGGAGATCAGCAACGCAAAGAGCACCGTCGCAAAGGTATGAATAGGGTAGCCAATCAGTTTTTTGAACAATTGCACCAGCACCAGTTCGATCAGTATGAAGCCGGCGCCAAGGCAGGAAAAATAGGCCAGGTAGCTACCCATCCGGGGCCAGCTCGCACGGCCGTGCCTGGAAAAAAACAGTGGCAAGAAGATAAATATCGCCGAGAAAACTACCGATACCACGCCAACGATGAAGAGGTTCAGCCACTCGGCGGACACGATGCGACCCACCTGCACGTTCATCAACCAGGCCGTGCCGCCATCCATATACGGTGAACTCACAGGGCTGACCGGTGCGAATGTCCTGCGGATCATCGAAAAATAAGGATTATTATCGGTTACCGGTGCAAGGTTGTACTCAGCAGCAGCCGCCTTGTCTTCCGGAAATGGCTGGTCGAGAAACTCGGCGGGCACCAGATTAGATTGTGTGTTCATCGGGTCAAATGCCAACACGAAACTGGTCGGTTCACCCCGAACATCCACCCAGGGCAAACCCGTCACATCAGACCAGACAATAAACGCCTTGTCGGCAGCGGCGTCCTCCGCAGTAATAGCCAGTACCAGTCCGGACCCCTCCTGTCCGGATAAGGGCTGCGCCAGCGATAGCACAATTGCGCCATTGTCACGTATCTCCTCGCCCGGGATTATGCGCTCTACCAGGGGTTCCCCATCTGACGTTGAGAGGGTTACACTCACATCGTATGGAAGGGTCTGCTGACCATATGTACCCAGCCAAAACCTCAGTTCCCCAAACTGGTGTCTTGGCGGATTGAATTCCATCCGGTAGGGATTGCCCGCAAATACGTTTTCCGAAACGGCCAGGCCGGGTGGCGCGCTTTCCAGGTAAGGGCTGTACTCGCGGTTCAAATAGGCCATCGCGCTGGCGACTTCTTCGGCGGTCCAGGGTTGCATCTTGATCAGCATGGTCGGCAAGGTATCGGGAATCCAGCGCTCTGCGATCAGCACATGCCGGGAAAAATCTGACTTGCCAATCTCCCTCCAGGCCTGTGCCGCCGTTGTCAGCATACGTGGATAGATATGGTGATTTATCTGCATGATGCCGTTGTCGGACAAATGCGAGAAATACTCTGTGTAGGCCTCCACGGTCTGCAGGTAGGCGGCCGGTGCGGCCGCGGAGCCGTCAGCCATACTGGAACTGGTATGGTTACTGAACATCTGGATGATGTCGTACTTGTGATCGATCGATCGCAGAAAGGTGCGGCCCTCCCCAACCCGGTAGTTTACGAGCGGATGATTAAAGACGTCACCGCTGAATTCGGCATATCGGTTACGCGCGGCATCGACCATCTCACCAACGAGTTCTATGGCCTCAACATGTTTCGCACCGAAAAGAATGGCTGAGAGGGTCTCGCCACCCACCGCCGCACCGATGATAAGAACATCGGGATCGCTGCCTTGCTTCAGGTAGTGCACCAGCGAACTCATTCCAAAAAAGTAGGAATCCGGCTGCCTGGCCATTTCGTCATCAAAGGCACCGTAGTCCCCATCGAATTTCATAAGCCAGGAACCCTGCTGACCGCCGTCCAGCGCGAAATTGTATGCAGTGGGGCTGGACCTGAACACCTCGATCTTCGACACCGGATCCCAGCTAACATAGTCCCGGAGTCCTTCTGCGGTCCAGTCATCCACGCCCCGCTTATTCGCGTGACCCCGGTATTCAAGGTAGTCATTCTGCGTAGCCGGATAAGAGAGACAGGCAACGGCGAATACGGCGAGCGTAATGATGGCGGAACGCCTTTTGAAAAACAGCGCGGCTCCTGCCAGGGCCATGGCACTGACAACAAACTGAATGCCGCCGGGACCATAGGATGTTATCAATGGAATAAGCAGAACACACCCGAGTCCGGCTCCCACCAGGTCAAAGAAGTACAGTGAATGCACCTGCGAAGAGTAGTGCGAAAGCATCAGCGATATGATCATCCCGGCCAGAAAAAACGGGGCTACCAGCGCAATATACATACCGAGCCAACCCAGCACCTGCACCGCCATCGACCCACTGGCCGTCAGGTTAAACGGCAGCAGGTTAATAACGGGCCGGAGTAACAAGACACACAAACCGAAGGCCAGGAACAACCACGGCATGGTTCCCATGACCCGCTTTTCTCCCTCAATTGGAAAAATATAGAGGTAGATTCCTCCGAGCCCCAGCGCAAACACGGCTGCCGTAATGACCGCATAACCCATATTGGGTGTCAGGATGACATCGAACACCCGAACCAGGCTGAGTTCCAGTACCAGGGTGGCGCAGGCGATCAGGAAGATTCCGATCCGCAGTTTAGTTATCGAATGATTCAAATCTTTACCATCTCGTCGGGATAGGAGCACAACGAGTTGTTGGTCCGTTGCACCCTCGCGTTCAGCACACGCTTTAAAACAAAGGTGCCGGATTATAAACGGATTGAGTCCGCCGCAATAGGTACTAATTTGCCCGGGGCATCGACAAGGCCGCCGTTGGGCTCATGACTCCGGGCGCGAGATTGCTTCGATGAGCGGCAGGCGAACACCGGAGAGGTACCTGATCAGGGCCCCCCCCGGCTGTCGAGACGTAATCCAGCTTCGACATATCTACATATCGGCTGAATGATGTCACCGAGTCACCGCCTCCAACCACGGAAAAACCATCGGTATCCGCGATGGCGGTCCACAGGGATTGCGTCCCCTTTTCGAACAACTTGCTCTCATAGATTCCTGCGGGACCGTTTACAAAGAGAGTCTTCGACACGGCGATAACCTTGCAATACTCTTCGATCGTCCGGTCCCCGATATCGGATATCATCATACTGTCGTCCAGAGAGGCAATATCCACGTTTCGACGGTTTCCGCCTGAATCGACCGCCACGTCGACCGGGTAAGAAATTTTTCCCCGGTATTCCTCCAGGTAATTTGCGGCCTGGTCTATATATTGTTCCAACCCCTTGTCGCGAATCACCCGTGCCGAGGTCTCTCCGATTGCCACCCCATCTGCCATCATGAATATCTGTCCGACCAGTCCGCTCAGAAGCAAGCGGTCGGCAGATCCGTCACGCAAGACCTGCTGAATCATGCCAAAGGCATCTCCGGCACGACTACCACCGAGCAGATAGGTACAGGGCCGTCTCGGATTATCGGTTATTGCGGTGAGGGCCTCGAGTTCCTGCATCAATAATCGACCCGCATATGAAGGCAAAAGTTCCTGGAAGGCCACCATGGAAGGTGCGTTACGATGTGCTGCCGCGAATGCATCGTTGACGTAGCAATCGAATACCGGCGCCAGCCTGCGCACGAGGTAGCAATTTGCCATGTCCCCGGGGCTCAACTTGACGGAATCTTCAAACGTAGAAACTTCTTCGGTCAGGTAACGCAAATTGTCGAGAAGCAGAACCTCTCCATCCTTGAGTGCCTCCACCCGCTCAATGGCCGCCGGACCGGCAATATCCTCTATGAACTCTACCGGTCTTTCGAGCACCGAACTCAGCCGTTCCGCATGCGCCCGCAAGCCAACCAGCGAAGCATAGTCCGTGGTATCCCCCTGGTGTGCAATTATTGCCAGCTTTGCACCCATGGCGGAAAGATCCCGTATCGTGGGTGCACTCTTGATAATACGGTTATCGTTAACTATCCGGCCACTATCGTGATCAATTGGCGAATTTATGTCGACGCGCAGGAGTACTCGCTTACCCGAAAACTCACCATCGTCAATTGACCTGATCCCAGCGATCACCGGATCGTTGCTAAGCGGCCTTGCCACTGCCAAGATACTGGTTGGTCAAGGCAACGGCCTCCTCACCATCGGTTTGCATTTCCAGTGCGGCGCGGACCGCATCGATGGTCTCCGGGATGGTTATGGCTTCCTGCGGAATATTGATAGAGAAGATCAGGTCATCGCCGGATTTTCCTATCGCCTCTTCCCACACACCTACTTCGTACATATCCGCACGCATATTCCCGCGATCGCGTGCATAACGGAAGAAGGCGCCGTTGGAGTCAAACCCGTCAGCTATCCTGACAACCATCATCCGCGGATGAGTCTTGAACAACTCAATCGCTTCGTCTGCAGAAATGTCTGATTTTGTCTTTGCAACAATGCTGATGATATGACCGTGGGTCACCGGTGTGTGCACCAGTACCCCGGTGCAATCGACGTGCGGCATGATGGTCATCAGGTCCACGGCCTGGTGGTTCGGGACCGGCTCTATCTGCAAGTTGTTGGTCAATCCACGGAAGGTGTCACCGGGGTCGGCGACACGGCGAATGATGGTTATCGCTGCTTTTTCGACGCCGACCGCCTTGTCCAGCCAGTGGACAGTACGAATCAAGCCGGTAGTGTTACACGAAGTGAGTTTCAGAAAATCGGCGCCAAGGCCCTTATCATAATTTGCGTAGCCGTGAAAAAAGACATCGACAATGTCATTCTTTTCCCCGCCCTGGAACACCGCCTTTTTCCCCATCCGAACGTAGAGTTCCTTGTTCCTGGCGCCGACGCCGGCGCTGGTGGCGTCGAGCACAATATCGACCTTACCCACCAGTTCTTCCAGGGTACCGCTCACCGGAATACCGACTTCCTCAAGGCTACTTTCGTTCCCGGGTACGGCGCAGTAGAGATCATGTGGCATTCCCCTGTCACGTAGTGCGCGTAAAGAGATTGTCGGCGCCACGTCTGCCACCCCGACAAGTTCCATGTCCGCCTGCAGTTCCACACCATCTGCCAGGCGCTGCCCGATTACGCCATAACCAACCACACCAACTTTAACCATTTAAGTTTCTCCTGGTAAATGCCATCACCAAGGCTCCACCGCAATACCCGGAAGGCAGGAAATCTGTCTCTACGCCCCGACAAAATATCGACAAAACGGGGCACACGCAATAATGTGCGATTATATACACAATATAGCCTGCGCAATACCCGGCGGGGAAAAATAAAAGTGGGCCGGTCTTACAGGAGAATCTGGCAGGGACCCAGAAATACAACCAGTCAATACTACCAGTGAAGTCCGGTGCCGAGCAGGAACCCGGAAATGGAAGAGGAGAAATCGTATCCGCTGGCGCCCTGGTAGTCGAATCGAATGTGCTTGTAGCCGGCCCTCAACGACCAGAATGGGAACGGTTCTACCGACAGGCCCGCCTCGAGTTCATAACCGCTCAGACTACTACGGCCTGAACTATCGCTGAGGGGAGGCAACCAGGTAGATTGCCCGTAGACATATGCCCAGCCGGCCACACCCCACCGGCCTTCCAGTAGCAGGCCCGGCCCCCCGAGAGGACCCTCAAGTCCAACGTTGGCGCCTTCCCAACCGAGACCCAGTGACAGAAACCTGTTGTCGGTTGCAGAGAATATCTGGTGCTTGATATCCGCCTCCGATTCAACCTGAGGACTGAAAAATTCACCGTTGGAACTTATCATATTCCCCGAGAGGTCCCATGTATCCCGGTACCAGGCTTCCCCGTATGCGACACCTGATGATGCGCGATGACCATCAAGGGAAGAAATTTCCAGCTCGTCAACCCATCCGAATACGTCTGCTTCAGACGTTAACAGCCCCTCTGCGGAACTCACCGTAGAGAACCCGAGCAGGGCAAATATGACAAGTGGCCGAAGCATTTATATTACTTTTATATAGTTATTTCTCTATTACTCATATAACCCTAGGAAAAATAAAACGACTTTCCCTAAAACAATCATAGCCTAAAATGACCAACTCAGCCAATGGTTTGGCGCGAATTCACAATCCCTCGCATATTAACCCGAAATACTCCGGGGAACACCCGATCAACCATATAATCTCACTGCTCCGAGGCGCCATATGAACTACTAGTGCTCTTTCACTGACGATGTCACACCGCAAATACAGATTGGAACAAGACGTAAAGCCGGGCGATGCGGTTCGCGTAGACAAGTGGCTTTGGTCAGCGCGTTTTTTCAAAAACAGAAAGCTGGCCGCCGAAGCGATCAAGGCCGGCAAGGTCGAGATAAACGGTGTGCGCGCCAAACCGGCACGCAGTGTCTCTGTTGACGACAACATCCGGTTCCGAAAAGACGAATTTATATACGAACTCGTCGTCAAGACCCTGGAGACGAGGCGTCAACCTGCGAAGATTGCGTCGGGGATGTACGAGGAAACAGCAGCAAGCAAAACGGCCCGCGAAAAACAAATGGCTCAATTGAGACTACAGTCGCAACAGGTGAGATTCGATCATCGAAAACCTGATCGCCGCCTGCGACAGGTATCCCGGCTGGTAAAAAGAAATGAAGGCCGGGGGGAAACGCCAGAGTAGTTCTGCAGGAACCAGGGCTTAGCCCGGGGTACCGACGAACACATCGATAGCGCTTTCAATCTCTCGCCGTAACGAAGGATAATCCCGGGTGACCGGGAATTGCGGGAACTCTGCAACCACGTTGTCCGGCGGGCAAAAAAGAATCCCGACATCAGCCTCGGCAAGCATGGTGATATCATTATATGAGTCCCCGGCAGCGACCACCTTCAGATTAAGCGACTGGAATGCGGTTACTGCCGATTTTTTCTGGTCCTGTTGGCGCAGGCGATAGTCATCAATACTCCCGTCATCAGCTATTACCAATTCATGACACAAAAGGGTAGGCCAGCCCAACTGCCCCATTAGTGGAGTGGCGAACTGTTCAAACGTGTCGGATAGCAGAATAACCTGGAAATCGGAACGCAGTTGGTCAAGAAATTCCCGGGCGCCCGAAAGAGGAGCAAGGGTCGCGATAACCGCCTGGATGTCCTGAAGCCTTAAATCGTGCTTTCGGACGAGATTGAGGCGAAATTGCATCAATGCATTGTAGTCGGGAATGTCGCGAGTCGTCGCGCGCAGTTCCTCGATTCCAGCCAGCTCCGCAACGTTAATCCAGATCTCGGGAACCAGAACACCTTCGACATCCAAACAGATAATCTGCACGCACACACCTTCCAATTGAACGATTGCCCACCCTTTCCGGCAGGGGGCAACAGCTTGCCGGAGTATGAGAAATCCGGCTGATTTACCGTGACGGCGAACAGTACTGTTTTGTGAATGAGGATGCAACTTTGCTTGCCCGGACAGACATGCCAGAATCGTGGGCGATGACTATCCTGCCCCCCCTGTCGCTCTATGTGCACATTCCGTGGTGCGAGAAAAAGTGCCCTTACTGTGATTTCAATTCTCATGCCGCCAAAGGCGTTATCCCGGAGTCCGACTATGTCTCGGCATTAATAAAAGATCTTACGCAGGAATTGTGCCGGGTCCATGGCCGGAGGCTGGAATCCGTCTTTATAGGAGGCGGGACCCCCTCGCTATTCAGCGGAGAAACCATCAGCGATCTGTTGGCGGGAATACGCCTCTTACTCCCGACGTCGGATAAAATGGAAATTACGCTGGAGGCAAACCCGGGAAGCGCGGAAACGGAAAAATTCATTGAATTTCGGCAGGCGGGGGTAAATCGCCTCTCTATAGGCGTACAGAGTTTCCAGGACGGTTACCTCAAGAAGCTGGGAAGAATACACACCGGCCAGGATGCACAAGACGCGGCAAGCGCAGCGCGCGCGGCAGGTTTTGAGCGCTTCAATCTCGACCTGATGTACGGCTTGCCCGGCCAGGACCCGGCAGACTCGCTCGAAGACATCACTTTTGCAACGGGAATGGGGCCACCGCACCTGTCTTGTTACCAGCTAACGATTGAGCCGAACACCCGGTTCCATAATCGCCCGCCCAAACTTCCTTCGGAGGACCAGAACTGGGTGATGCAGTCCGGGCTTCAGGCGCTGCTACGTCAGTCGGGCTACAAGCAATACGAGATCTCTGCATACGCGGAACCCGGGCAGGAATGTAGGCACAACCTGAACTACTGGGAGTTCGGGGATTACCTGGGGATAGGTGCGGGCGCCCATGGCAAGATTACCGTGCCTGACGGAGGGATCATACGATACTGGAAGCAGCGGCACCCGGCCAGCTACCTCGCCAGCGCCGGATCGGAGAAACGTATAGGTGACCTTACGCCTGTCAGCCAGGGCGAACTGCCACTTGAGTTTATGATGAATGCGCTGCGCCTGCGGCAGGGCTTCAGCAAAGCCCTGTTCGAAGAACGCACCGGGCTCCCTTTCAGCGGAATTCTCGACATCGTTACTCGCCACTGCGATAAGGGATTGATGACCATGGAGAATGGCATTGTCAGGCCCACTGATCTCGGCTTTCGTTTCCTCAACACCATGCTTGAGGACTACCTGTGAGCCCGGGAGAGTCAAATATATTTACGGGCCCCCCTGGCCGTGAATGGGAGCGCACCGGGATGGCGCCCGTGTTTACCCGTCGCCTGATAATGTAGAATCGCAGTATGCGAACAATCCGAATCTGCTTACTGCCTTGCGCATTTGCCGCGGCTGCGACGTGAATCAAGTCGCATTGCAGATGACAAACAAAGAGCGCGGGCAGACGAGATGCTGTGGGTAAAGACCGTCCACCGTGTCTTCATGGTGACCTGGTTCGCCGCCGTATTTTTCCTGCCGCGATTGTTTGTTTATCACGCCATGGCGAAAGATGAGACCAGCATCGAACGGTTCAAGCTCATGGAGCGCAAGCTGTTGCACTGCATCATGAATCCGGGCGCGCTCCTGACATTGCTGAGTGGATCATGGCTGTGGCTGGGGTACGGAATTAGCGGGGGCTGGCTATACGCCAAGCTGGTTGTCGTCGCGTTACTGGTTGTCTATCACCTGTGGTGCATCGTAATCGTCAAATGTTTTGCCCGCGACGAGAACACACACAGCCATGTGTACTACAGGTGGATGAACGAGGTACCGGTCCTTTTTCTTGTAAGCATAATCGTCCTGGTGGTTGTAAAACCGATTTAGCCCGAATATCTGCAGATGTTTAATCTTGTACTGTACGAGCCGGAAATCGCGCCGAATACCGGCAATATCATCCGGCTGTGTGCAAATACGGGCTGCCGGCTTCACCTGATTGAACCACTCGGCTTTGAGCCGGATAATGCCAGGCTTAAGCGTGCCGGGCTGGATTATCATGACTGGACCAGTCTCACATTACACGAAGGTTTCAGGCAGTTCCTGGATACCCGGGACGATGGCCGGATATTCACAATATCGACACACAACAAGAGGTGCTATACACAACCGCGCTACCGGGCCGGAGACACCTTCCTGTTCGGACCGGAAACCCGCGGCCTGCCTGCCGACATTCGCGATCACGTAGTTGCCGAACAACGATTGACATTGCCAATGCAACCCAATAATCGCAGTCTTAACCTGGCAAACGCCGTCAGCATCGTCGCGTACGAGGCCTGGCGGCAGATTGGTTTCCCCGGGACTACGGCAGGGTCGGCTTCCTGAGTTGAGATAGCATATAATCGGACAACGGTTCCTTATTCTTCCAACTCTTCACTACCAGACGCGAGGCCATCAACATGTCAGAAAACAACGCCTTTGACTTCTCCACTGTTATTGAACAGGCAAAACAAATTATTACCAATCCGGTCGATTTTTATCGCAACATGAGCAAATCCGGGGGCTATAGCGAACCGCTAATCTTCCTGCTGGTAATGGCCGTCGCATCCGGTCTTATTACCGCCGTCCTGGCCATTATCAATCTCCTGCCTATCCCTGCCGGTGTCGGAATGGCGATGATTATTGCCTTCCCGATCGGCGCACTGATTGGCGGGTTCATCGGCGCCGCGATCCTGTTCGTGATCTGGAAACTGATGGGTTCGTCAGAAAACTACGAAGTCGCCTACCGCTGCGTGGCATATACCTCGGCCATTATGCCTGTCGTTACCGTACTTGGCGTCGTTCCGTATCTTGGTACATTGGTCCGTATCATATGGGGTAGCTACCTCGCCATCGTCGCCAGCATGGAGGTTCATGGCCGGCAAAAAAATCCCAGCTACATCGTATTCGGGATACTGGGCGCGCTCGGTCTGCTGATGTCAATTGGCGGGGAAAAAGCGCAACGTGAGTTGGCATCGAATATGGAGCAGTACAGCCGGGCAATGGAAGAGTCCGTCGGGAATATGGGTGATATGACGCCCGAGGAAGCCGGGCGGGCAGTCGGAGAGTTCATGAAAGGACTGGAAGACGCCGCCAAGGAAGGAGAAAAGGCGGAAACGGAATAGGCGCAGGGATAACGTTTCGAACTGTTACATTATTCGGCTCTTCTTGACGTATACTGTCCCCGCGAAATTCCGGGGCGTTTCGGATCGATTCAGCACTGCAGTTCGAACAAGAATCAGACGTCGCCAGCCAGTTGAATTTATTCCCTCCACTCCAGAGTTGTCAATCCATGGAAAATGACAATGCATCGCGGAAAACAAGTTAATATGCGCTTGCCGGCCCTGGGTCTGGTCATGCTGCTATATCACAGCGGTGTGCCCGGATACGACCTGCTCGACGCCTATCAGCAAGCGTTGGGAAACGACCCGATTCACCAGGCAGCATTTTTACGTCAGCAGGCAGAACGGGAAAAACTGCCAGAGGCGAGGTCATTTCTGTTGCCAAATATTTCGGCCGATGCCCGGCAAAACCGTGTAGACGAGAAACTCTCAGCCTCGGGGGCGCCGTTTGTCACGGTCGGGACCGCAGAATACAACACCCACAGTTATGGCGTTGTGTTGCGACAGCCCTTATTTGATGGCGCGGCATTCTCCGGGTATCGACAAGCCAAGCTGACGGTTGATATCGCCGACCTCGAGGTAGAGATAATCCGGCAGGACCTGCTGCTGAGGACTGCAGAAGATTATATTGCCGTACTTCAGGGAAATGATAATGCCAACCTGACAAAGGCGAACGAGGATGCCGCGGCACAAAATCATGAGCAGCTAAAAAATCGGTACGAGGTCGGGTTGGCGACACGTGCGGAATATCAGCAGGCTGTCGCCAGGTGGCAGATTGCGATTGCGGACAATATTACCGGCCAGAACATACTGCGGGACGCGCGGCGTGCGCTCGAAAGACTCACCGGCTCTGCAATTGCAGGTCTGGAAGGACTTGACTCTGAAACAGTCATGCAAAGCATGAGCGAAATCTATGACCTGGATATCTGGTTCGCAGATGTAACAAGCAAGAATCTTGATTTGCTGCAGTCCCGCCTGATAATGGAGGTCGCTGAAAAAAATCTATCGGTACAAAAATCCGGCTATTTACCGACACTGGACCTGATTGTCGACTATGGCGCCAATATCAACGACGGCAGTCTGTCAGGTTTCAGTTCCCGCCGATCGAGTACGACGGGAACGCTGTTGCTTGATATTCCCATCTTCCAGGGTGGTCGAATCGTTTCGCGGACGCGGGCTGCTCGTTATTCGCTGGAGGCCTCACAGCAGGAATACGACAATACGGTACAAAGAGTTACCCAGGACGCGCTGGCACTGTTCGACAATGCGATCAGCCAGCAACATACAGTTGATGCACTTGGCAAGGCGGTCGAGGCCAGCGTACTCGCATTCGAAGCAAAACAGGAAGGATTTGAGGCAGGACTTGAGACCAACCTGAATGTGCTGGACGCACAGCGGGACCTGTTTCAGACGGCGCTGGACCTGAACCGAGCACGATATGACTCCCTGGTCCTGCGACTGCAGATGGAGGGAATTCGGGGCAGTCTGGACGAGCAGGACCTCGCGGAAATCAACCAGTTGCTCACCACGCCCATTTCCAATCAACTCAACTTCGGGTCCGGCAGCTAACCCCTGAAGCCGCAAATATCATCTGGATAGAGGAACAGCCGCAAGTGGGAAATCAGTTCAATGACCCTGAAAGCAAGGGTTCAAACAAGTCATTTGGACTGGTTTTCGCCGCGGTATTCTGCATCATCGGTCTCTGGCCGATATTTTCGTCCGAAGCGGTTCGCTGGTGGTCAATGGCGACGGCATTCGCGCTTGTTGTCATCGCGTTTATCCTCCCGTCCATACTCGAATGGCCGAACCGGCTGTGGACAAGGTTTGGATTGTTGCTCCACCGCATCACGAACCCGATACTCCTCGGTATCCTTTTTGTGCTGGTCTTTATCCCCATGGCCCTGTGGCTTCGGATTGCCAGGCGGCAACCCATCAGTCGGAGGTCGGCGGACGAGACCACTTTCTGGCACGAACCGGCCGTGAGAAACGTGAAACCAGATTCATTCAGGAAACTCTTTTGAATGTTACCCTCCCCGGCGACTGGCGACACAAATGAAAATTCTCGGGATATCTGCATTTTACCACGACAGCGCTGCCGCACTGGTTGAGGATGGCCGTATTCTGGCGGCCGCGCAGGAGGAGCGCTTCACACGCAAGAAACATGATGCCGGTTACCCGCGGAATGCCATCGCCTCCTGCCTGCAACAGACCGGGACCGAACCGGCGGAGCTGGATTATGTCGCTTTCTACGACAAGCCCTTCGTCAAGTTCGAGAGGTTACTGGAGACCTATTTGAGTTTTGCCCCAAGGGGATTCAAGTCATTCAGAATGGCCATCCCGGTCTGGCTGAAAGAGAAACTTTTTCTCAAGACCCTGTTGCTCGAGGAACTAACCAAACTTGACCCGGAAGTGGACTGGCGATCCAGGCTGCGGTTTTCCGAACACCACCTGTCTCACGCCGCCTCGGCATTCTACCCGTCGCCATTCGAGAAGGCCTTGGTATTGAGCATGGACGGGGTTGGTGAATGGGCGACGACCTCAGTATACACGGGTTCCGGCAATTCGCTCAGCCTGGAAAAAGAGATCCGTTTCCCGGATTCACTTGGCCTGCTGTATTCCGCATTTACCTATTACCTGGGATTCAAGGTAAATTCCGGCGAATACAAGGTTATGGGACTGGCGCCCTACGGGGTTCCCAGATACCAGGAACTGATTCTCAGCAAGTTGCTTATCGTGAGTGCTGACGGCAGTTTCCACCTGGACCAGGATTACTTTAACTACTGTGTCGGGCTTACCATGGTAAACGACAGGTTTATCGATCTGTTCGGACAGCCCGTTCGCAACAGTGAGAGTGATTTGGAGCAATTCCACATGGATATTGCTGCCTCGGTGCAGGCCGTAACTGAAGAGATTGTACTGAGGATAACCCGTTCTCTCGCAGCAGAATATCCGGACATACAAAACCTGTGTCTGGCCGGCGGCGTCGCACTGAATTGTGTCGCCAATGGCAAGGTGATTCGGGATCGCAGCTTTCAAAATGTCTGGGTACAACCTGCAGCAGGAGATGCAGGAGGAGCCGTGGGCGCGGCACTAGCGATTTATCATATCCAGGAAGGACTCCCAAGGGAGATAAGCACAACAGACTCAATGCAGGGCTCCTTCCTCGGCCCACAGTACAGCCAGCCGGAGATCGAGAAACAACTGGCAGACTGCGGGGCTCGTTTCCAGATCCTGCCGGTTGACGAGATGTTCCGTGAAACTGCCCATGCACTCAATGATGGCAAGGCCGTCGGCTGGTTCCAGGGAAGGATGGAATTCGGACCAAGGGCCCTTGGGGCACGATCTATTCTCGGTGACCCCAGGTCCCCGGAAATGCAAAAAACACTGAACCTGAAGGTCAAGTACCGGGAAAGTTTCCGGCCATTTGCCCCCTCGGTATTACGTGAAGACGTATCGAACTGGTTTGACATGGGCTACGACTCACCTTACATGCTGATTGTCGATTCGGTCAGGGAGGATCGCCGACTGCCGATCAGCGAGGACGATCAGCAGCTTGTTGGTCTCGACAAGCTGAATACTCCCCGGTCGCAAATACCCGCCGTTACGCATGTGGACTACTCAGCTCGTATCCAGACAGTTCACAAAGAGACCAACCCGAGATATCACCGCCTGATCTCTGAATTCAAGGAATTGACAGGGTGCCCGGTGTTGGTCAATACCAGCTTTAACGTGCGCGGCGAACCTATCGTATGCACCCCCGAGGATGCCTTTCATTGCCTGATGGGCACCGAGATGGATGTCCTCGTTATCGGCAATTGTGTCTTACAAAAGGAAGAACAGGATCCTTCCCTGAAAAGAGACTACACGAGTGAGTTCGAACTGGATTAGAAAGCCCGCTATTTCCCACTATGGGGAATCTGCAAGCTCTCCTGTACACACGCCAGAGGGCGCCCAGCGGGATGACCGGCAACCCGCTAGAAAAGGGTGTAAATAAACGGCGCGACCGCAGAGCCCTGGGCAAATACGATCAATACCCCGAGAAGCAGCATCACGATAATGATGGGCGCAAGCCAGAACTTCTTCCGTTCGCGCATAAACTCCCAAAGATCCTTGACCAGTTCAATCATCGTATTTACCCCGGATTAGCCAGTAATAATTCCAGCCTCAAGTGAAGGTGTGCGGCTGGCACCGGATTATAATCGCAACCGTGCAGCGTTCGCCATCAAAATACCCCTTCAGGAGCTGATCCCCGCACCCGGTTGGATGGCGGATTCCTGCACCAGCAAGGCGTAAACCCGATCCAGGGCTCCCCGGTGGCCTTCAATCAGTTTCAGGGCCCGTTCTCCTGTCTGAAACCTCAGGTCGGCATCGCGAAACAGCCGGTCCAGTGTTGCAACAAGATGGTCGACATCCGGCACCTGGAATCCGGCGCCCCCATCCACCGCCCAGCGGCTGATATCCTGAAAATTAAACATGTGAGGACCGAATACGACGGGGATACCGAGTGCACAGGGCTCCAGGATGTTTTGTCCGCCCGTTGGCACGAGGCTACCGCCAACATAGGCAACGTCCGCCGCCGCGTAGAGTAAGGCGAGTTCACCCATGGTGTCGCCAAGATAGACATCCGTTGTATCAGGGACAATCAAGGGGTCTGCACTGCGCCGCACAATTTCCAGCCCTGCCCGGCGGCATTGGCGGGCGACAGAATCAAAGCGCTCGGGGTGACGGGGGACCAGGATGAGCAACAACTCCGGGAACCTGTGTTTGAGGGTCTGGTACGCACCCAGGATCAACCCTTCTTCGCCCTCCCGGGTGCTACCGGCGATCCAGATCAGGCGCTCGTCTCCAAGAGTTCTCCTTACCATTTGCGCGGCTTCCGATACGCTGGCCGGAATCTGGGCGTCGAACTTTATACTGCCGGTGACATGGATGCTGGATTCATCGGCGCCAAGCAGGCGGATACGATCGGCATCTGAGTCACCCTGGACCGCGACCAGGTCAATCCTCCTCAAAACGCCCGCTATAAATGTACTTATCCGCTGGTATCGATCAAATGAGCGCTGGGATAGCCGTACATTAATATATGCGACTCGTATACCCCGCTCGCCACACAACCGTATCAGGTTAGGCCATATCTCGGTCTCCATGACAATCGCCATGGAAGGACGTGCGCTATCGAGGAAACGCGTTATGCCGGCCCCGGTATCGTAAGGAAGATAGCAATGCTCGACGCGGTCGCCAAGCAGCTGACCTACTGTATCTGATCCGGTAGGTGTCATCGTGGTCACGAGGACACGCAGGCCGGGCGTGTCCGCGATAAATCGATTTATCAGCGGTACAGCAGCTCGCACCTCGCCAACCGAGACCGCGTGTATCCAGAGATCTACGGGCGCCCCAAGCCCCGAGTATCCCAGGCGCTCACCCCACCTCTTCCAATAGGCCCGGTTTCTGAAACCTTTAAAGACCTGCGCGACCAGCGCAAAGGGCAGGGCCAGATATACAACAGTGCGGTACGCTTTCTCCACTCCCTATAACCACTCTCGAACGACCAGGAATTCAGATAAAAGCCGCTCTTCCTCACTACCCGGCTCCGGTGTAAAGCAATATTTCCAGGATGCCAGTGGCGGCAGCGACATCAGGATAGACTCTGTTCTGCCGCCACTTTGCAGGCCGAATAATGTCCCGCGATCAATAACCAGGTTGAACTCCACATATCTGCCCCGCCGATACAACTGCCAGTCTCGCTCGACTTTTCCATGCTTCAGTCCTTGCCGCCGCTTCAGGATCGGCAGGAAGGCAGGCAGATAATGATCACCGACACTTTGCATGAAAGCAAAGCTGGTATCAAAATCCGGCTCGTTCAAATCATCGAAAAATATACCCCCAATACCACGCTGCTCATTACGATGTTTGAGAAAAAAATAGTCGTCGCACCATTTCTTATAGCGCGGGTAGGCATCCTCTCCCAGCGGACGACAGGCGGCTACAGCCGTCTTGTGCCAGTGCCGGGCATCCTCCTCGAAACCATAGTACGGCGTCATGTCAAAACCACCACCGAACCACCACACAGGATCCTCTGTCTCCATTCCCGCCACTAACAACCGCACATTGGCATGCGACGTCGGCACATAGGGGTTACGTGGATGAATGACCAGCGAGACACCCATTGCCTGAAAGGACTTACCAGCAAGCTCGGGCCGCATCTGCGTTGCTGCGGCAGGTAATTTATCTCCCATCACGTGAGAGAAATTTACTCCGCCTTTTTCTATAACCCCGTCCCCGGCAAGCACCCTGGTACGTCCGCCACCGCCACTGTCGTGGGACCAGGTGTCCTCTTCGAACCGATCGCTCTCCGCTATGCCCTCCAGACCGAGACAAATACGGTCCTGCAAATCCATCAGATAATCTTTTACAGCAGCGATATCGGGGGCTTTATTCGCCATCCATCCAGTTCCTCAATCCCGTTTTCCTGGTCTTATAGCTTCGCGTATCACGTCACCCGTTGTAGCATCACGGATGATGGTGGGGCCGGTAAGGTCGCCCACTGCTCCGGGAACAACGAAATCAATGTTCGCCAATCCCCTGCGCACCTGATATTCGGTACGCAACTCCGGCTGACCAGACCGGTTGGCACTGGTCGATACCAGGGGCATTTGCGCGTACCGGCACAATGCGGCCGCGAGCGGGTGCGCCGTGACCCTTACCGCCTGGGTATCGTGCCCGCCCCGAAGCCAGGGAGATGCACGGGGTTTTGACGGAACGACCCACGTAATCGGCCCCGGCCAGGTGGCCTGCACACGTTCACGTACAGACCGTTCCGTAAGATCGACCCAGGGGGTAAGCTGTTTTATATCTGCCGCAATCAGCACCAGTCCCTGCCCTCGATCACGTCTTTTGATATCAAGTATCCTGCGGATTGCCGGGATACAATCAGGATCACAACCCAGACCGTAACAATACTCCGTGGGGTACGCGATCACACCCCCGCCGCGGATGGTGCGGACGGCCTCCAGGAGGACTGCTTCGCTCAATACGGTCACCATGAGCTAGCCGCAGTCGGCCTCTCCTACCTGCCAAGCTGGTCCTGTAGTTGGCGATCTCTCTCAATCAGGGCATCGGCGTTATCCTGTCGTTCCCCGGAAAGACGCGTCGCCAGGTCATTATCGCTTACCGCAAGAATCTGCGCGGCAAGATAGGCCGCATTTCGCGCACCTGCTTTACCTATGGCCACGCAGGCTACCGGGATGCCGCCGGGCATCTGCACCGTGGAGAGCAGCGCATCTTCGCCGCGCAACGGCCCACCCTCCATGGGGACACCTATCACCGGCTTAAGCGTCAGAGCGGCCACGGCGCCGGCAAGGTGTGCGGCCAGTCCCGCTCCGGCGATAAAGACGGCACATCCCCTGTTATCGGCATCCTTGACATAGGCATGTGTCGCTTCAGGGGTACGGTGTGCAGACGTAATCTTCACTTCCCACGGCACAGCGAGCTTGTCGAGCGTGTCCATGGTGTTCTGCATAACGGCCAGATCGGAATCCGAACCCATTAGTACGGCAACGAATGGCTTGTTCATATCTATATCAATTAACCGGGTCTGGTTGGGAAGCGATCAATTATAGTCCATCACATCAGAGGTTCCCAAGGTTGGCTTTCGCACAAGTGTTACATATTCATGCGGCAGCCCACCCGGTGAACCGTCCTGCCGCGATACCAGCTCGAAATCGAACCTTGAATAATCCGGGAAGAAGACATCGGCATGCGGAGCTTCCTCGTCCACCAGTGTCAGCTCAAGTCGTTGCGCCTTCCCCAGGAACAACTCGTAAATCGCCGCACCACCAATAACAAATACGCAACTGGCGCCCTCCTCCTGCGCGACACGCATTGCAGCATCCGCAGAATCAACCTTCACTATCCCCGCCGCGTTCCACCCCGAATTCCGTGACAATACTATATTTGTGCGACCCGGCAGAGGCCGCCCTATCGAGTCAAAGGTCTTGCGCCCCATAACCAGGGGTGGCCCATGGTGATTGCCTTGAAGCGTGGCAGGTCTCCGGGGATATGCCAAAGCAGCTTGCCATCATTACCCAGCTCGCGATGACGACCAAGCACCGCGATCAGCACTACTTCTGGTGGACCGATTTCGCTCATCTGCTAACTAAACCGCGATGGGCGCCTTGATAGCAGGATGCGGATCATAACCACGCAGCGTGAAATCATCGAACTGAAAATCGAACAGATCGCGAACCTCCGGGTTGATATCCAGCGTCGGCAAAGCACGGGTCTCGCGGCCAAGCTGCTCGTTCACCTGGTCGACATGATTGTTGTAAATATGTATATCGCCGAAGGTATGTACGAATTCCCCTGGTTGCAGGCCGCAGACATGTGCAACCATTAATGTGAGAAGGGCGTAGCTGGCGATATTGAAGGGAACGCCCAGGAACGCGTCGGCGCTGCGCTGGTATAACTGACAGCTCAACCGCCCTTCAGGAGAAACGTGAAACTGGTAGAGAGTATGACAGGGGGGCAGACCGGCCTTGCTCATCTCCTCGATATCTGCCGGATTCCAGGCCGACACGATCAATCGCCGTGAATTCGGATTCTTCCTGATCTCGTCCAAGACCCATTTCAACTGGTCAACTCCATTGAAATTACGCCACTGCCGCCCGTATACCGGACCCAGTTCCCCCCAACGTTCGGCGAACCCGTCTTCATTGCGAACGCGATCAACGAACACAGCAAGCCCTTCACGCCATTCATCTGAATGCAGAGGCAGGTCCGAGTCACGCCCCTTCTCCCTCAGATACCGCTGGTAGGGCCACTCGTTCCAGATCATTACCCCATTATCGATCAGGTACTTGATATTCGTGTCCCCCCGCACGAACCAAAGCAACTCATGAATTACCCCTTTTAGAAATACCTTCTTCGTCGTCAGCAGGGGAAAACCGTCTCCCAGGTCAAAATGCAGCTGCCGACCGAACAGGCTGCGGGTGCCGGTGCCGGTGCGATCATCGCGCCCGATTCCATTGTCGCGTATGTCCTGAAGCAGTTCGAGATAGGCCTTCATAGGATGGGGAGTCTAAGGAACCTCCAGCGAATTGTATAGCGTCAGCCCTGTCCATTATGAAGTGAGCCTTAAAATAGGGACAGAACCGGGTTGCCCCAGAATTCCAGTGCCTCTGGCTCTTATCTATGATGTTGCGGAACCTCCCGCCAAATGACTGGGCGCCAACGAACCGGGGTATTGCAGGCGAATTCCGCGGCAAATGGCGCCTCTGTCCTACCGCCTAGGGGGCGGCTGTTTAGCGCGGCTAGTGCTCTATTGAAATTTTATGCTCCAGGCCTTA
>PVMK01169680.1_pt1 | contig 34341 bp, 31 predicted proteins | sample 1853481 | NCBI WGS metagenome assembly PVMK01 (sample SAMN08533507, study PRJNA380276) | Marine sediment metagenome, whole genome shotgun sequencing project. | reverse complement strand
TTCGCTGTGATGGGGCCATCAGGGTCAGGCAAGAGCACGCTTCTCCGCTTCATCGCGGGACTGACGGCGGCACAGTCGGGCACGCTCATCATCGATGGCGAGGACATGGCAGAGATCCCGGCACATCGCCGGACGGTCGGTTTGATGTTCCAGGACTACGCCCTGTTCCCGCACATGACCGTCGCCGAGAACGTTGCATACGGCCTCAGAATGGCGGGAATGCCATCTGCGGATCGACGCGACCGCAGCAAGTGGCTACTCAACCTCGTCGGACTCGCCGGATTCGATAGCCGGCGGCCATTGACCCTCAGTGGGGGTGAACAGCAGCGAGTCGCTCTTGCACGGACGCTCGCCCCGGAGCCTTCGGTCATTCTCTTCGACGAACCACTCGGATCTCTCGACGTCTCCCTGAGGGAGTCACTACTGGCCGAGATGCGGTCGATCCTCGACACGGTCGGCGCCACCTCCATATACGTCACGCACGACCGCGCTGAAGCGTTCGCTTTCTGTGACCGAATGGCGGTCATGCACAACGGAGCGATCCTCAGAGTCGGTACGCCCACCGATATCTGGCACGCACCTGGGTCCGAATTCGTCGCGAAAGCGATCGGCCAGTCAAACCTCGTGCCGATGCGCGTCATCGTCCCAGATGCCAGCGGACTCGTGTTCGTCCCGGTTGAGGTGTGCCAGGTGCACGACGCTGGGCGCATCAAGGGCACCGTCGTTGCCTCGAAGTTCCAGGATGGAGCTCATATTGCCACCGTCAAGCTGGTGGATGGCATCTCGCGCCTTGATGTGAGAACGACCCGAACCGCGCCGGTCGGCTCAAAGATCTCTCTCGATATCGACGTCAACCGCGTGATTGTCGTATCAGTCGACGAGGTCTGAAGTACGGACGACCTTCCCGAAGTCCGCCTCGATCGTGAGTTGCGCGTACTTGGCGACCTCTCGCGCCCGATACACCTTGTGGGTATCGGTGACAATGTCGAACGTGTGCGTCGCGTCAGCCACAAACAGCATCTCGTAGCCGAGGTCGGAAGCCATCCGTGCGGTTGTTTCGCAACACATGTTCGTTTGTATACCGCATATCGCCACCCCTGAGATGCCATGCTCCTTCAGCCATACATCGAGATCCGGATCGCCGTAGAAGGCAGAGTGCACGTTCTTGACCACAAGCAGATCCGGCTTCCCACTGAGGACTTCCTTGAACTGATTGCCCTTGCTGCTTGCAACCAGCGGCGACGACGGCGAGGAAGAGTCGTGGCGCACATACACAATCGGCCAGTCCTGTGAACGCCACGCGTCAATGAGTTGCTTGATGTTCGCTTCGCAATCCGGATTGTTTCGGGGACCCCAATAGTGCGTGTCGTCGAAGCCCTTTTGCACATCCACGACAATGAGTGCCGTACTGCCATTCCAATCGGTCACGTCTCTCCCCGATCCGTTACTTCTGCCCAGCGAGCCCCGCTTGCCGCTATCAAGCGATCGAGCGCGACCGGAAACACCGTGTCCGGCGTACCCGCCGCTGACCAGACCCAACGGTAGCGGGCGAGATCGGAATCTGCGACGACCTCTATCGATTTTGGGAGCCCGATCGCCGGCGTTCCTCCGGCGACGAATCCTGTAGTCTCACGAACCATTTCGAGACTGGCAATTCGTGCACGTTGTGCTCCAAGAACACCGGCGAGTTTCTCCTCGTTGATCCGGCGGTCACCTGGCGCGATCACGAGCACCGGGTCGTCATCAGCCACGAACAGGATGCTCTTGGCTATCTCTCCGAGCTCGGCACCGACCGCGGCAGCAGCGTCAGCGGACGTCTTTGTGCCGGCGGGGAACCGGTGAATGTCAGGGGCTACGCCCAGTGGCATCGCTCCTGTCACGAACCGCTCAGTCGCTCCGGGCAGCGCATCACCGGCTCGATGGACACCGGATTCAGTGGCGACCCATGCAACGCTCTGGTCGTGGTCTTCGATCGGCAACAATTCGACGAGCAATGCGTCCACTGTGACACCCACCCTTGTCACCCCAGATGGGAGCTGTTCGAGCAGGTCGTCGTAATAGCCCTTGCCGCGACCGAGCCGATTGCCATGGCGATCGAATGCCAGGCCAGGAACCAGCACAACATCGATGTCCTCGGGATCGACCAGCGATGCGTCCGGTGCTGGCTGAACGAACCCCAGCGCGTGCCGTTCGACCCGATCTGGGAGGTACTCGTGAATAGTCAGGGGTCCGCTCGGTGGTGTTCTGGTGACGACAACGCGACAACGGCTGAGCGCGTGGACGCCAGTGAGGTCAACCTCGTCTGACATCGCAAGATACGAGAGCACCGTCCCATGCAGCGGTGGCCACCCGACCAGCCTTCGCGACACATTGCTCGAGTGAGAGGCGCGTTCGACACCTCGCGCCCACGCCCGCCACTCTGCCTTCGTGTTCATTCGCCTGACGGTATACCGATTGTCGTCAGTTGTACGGCGTGGGCTGTAGTACGTTGCCCTCCATGGAGGCAAGGGACAACGAACCGAAGATTCGTCCGATTCCGATCGAGGACGACGACGGCATGCTGCTTCCCGATGCCGGAGGGCCCCGGCGTTCTCGCGCGAGCCGTCCTCGTCGCCCCTGGATGCCTCTTGCCGTATCGGGTCTTGCGGTGGCGATCCTCATCGGTGCCGTCGCATTCTTTGGTGCCGTCGAGTTCCGGGATCCGTCGGCAACTGATCCCGCGGTGTTCTCACTCACAGCTTCCGTCGATGACACATCCCAGCCAACCGAGGCTCTACCTCCAACGCTCGACGAGATGATCCCTGGTATCGCCGAACGGCTCACGCTTGTGACAACCGACGGGATATCGATCTGGACCTTCGCGTGGGATCCAACGTTCCGTGTTCCCAACGAGTTCGCAATGAGAACCCACGTTGAGACCGAATGGTTCGCGGCGGCCTTTGACCCGTCAGGGCGGCTGGTCGCCGCAACCGGGCTCTCCCCGACCGAGTCTGGACCGCCAGATGTGTGGATTGCCGCCCCGACCGAGTTCGGTTCCGCGCCCTACATGGAACAGGTTTGGTCGGCCGCTTGGCATGCGGACGTTGCGAGTCTCGCCTACGTCTCTCAGACCGAAGCGATTGTCACCCTCGAGACAATCGCCATCGACGTTCCGACCAGGACTGCGGGGCCACCCCACGTCATGGGGACGTTCGATGAGGTCCCAACCGTCGTCCGATGGGACGAACGGGGGTTCATACTTCAACTCGGCGGTAGGACCGTTGCCATGGACCAGGCAGGCAACGAATCGTGGAGCGCCAAGGGTTTGGCTTACGCTGCGTCCCCCAATCTCATCGCCCAGGTCCGTCCCACAGCGCTGGGTGCAATGTGGTTCCTTGTCGATCGAGAGTCAGGAGAAGCGACGTCGTTCGCAGAATTCGGAGTGGAGGCGCGCCCGGAGTACACGTCGATCGTTGCCTCGTCATCGAGCGACCTGTTCGCAGCAGCAACCTACCGCGACGATCGTCCGGCCGTCACCCGCACGTCCATCACGATTGTCAGCCCCGCCCTTGGCGCCCCAAGAATCGTCCAGGTGGACAGTCACGTCACTCCGATGGAGTTCACCGCCAACGACGAGTACCTGATCCTGCAGGACGTGGCGACCCACGATCTGGTGTTCGTCGACTGGCAGACCGGGGCAATGCATCGGTTCCCAGTAGAGGAGGGACACCGGGTTCTGGCGATCTACCTCGGTTGAGCGGGGCGGTGGTCACAGGAGCTTGGCGATCTCTCCTGAGAGATTCCCTCGGTTCGCAACCTCAATGGAATCAAGCTGCAACCACCGGGCGAACGTCTTGAGCTCAGATGCCAGGGAAGCGCCAATGCGGCGAGGATCGGTCCCCTCCTCCTGCCACGCTGACTGGACCAGAAGTGCATTTCGCTTCCGGTCTGCCTTGAGATCGACACGGCCGACGAGTTCCCCATCGAGCAGAAACGGCAGGGTGTAGTAGCCATATATCCGCTTCGCTTCCGGAACATAGATCTCGATTCGGTATTCGAAGCCGAACAGACGCTCTGCCCGCTCCCGATACCAAGTGACCGGGTCGAACGGACTCAGTAGTGTCGCGCCGGAGATCTGACGTGGCCGCACAGCTCCAGGATCGAGATAGACGGGTCCGCCCCACTCACGTATCTCGACCTCTTCGATCTCGCCACGATCAGCCATCTCGGTGAGGAACGGCGCCGATCTGGACGAGTGGAGCCTGAAGTAGTCCGCAATGTCGTGCACCGTCCCTATTCCGACATGCTTCACGGCATCTCGTAGCAGAGCTCGGTACGCCTCGTCCTTTGTCATGGCATCGGCGGAGAGGAATCGTGCATCGATCATCCGGTCAGGAGCGTCGTAAAGCCGTGTGAAGTTCTTCGTTCTCAGAGCGGCGATGTCGCCATTGGCAAAGAGCACCTCGAGGGCGATCTTCCCTGGCCCATACCCCCACCATGGATCGTTCTGATGAATTGGAGCATCAAGATCACGGATCGTCAAAGGCCCGTTCTCGTGCACTTGCCGCTTCACGTCATCGAGCAACTCAGGGTGCGCATCAAGTAACGCCTCTGCCCGCCTCCACACTGTCTTCTCCCCCATCTTCCACCGCCAACGTGGGTACCGATCCACTGGCAGCACGGCCGCGGCATGGGCCCAATACTCGAAGTTCTCACCAGACTCGTTCAGCCACAGATCGAGCGCGGTTTGGTCATACTCCCCGAGGCGGGAGTAGAACGGCATGTAGTGGGACCGGATGCACACGTTGACGGAGTCAAGCTGGACGAGCCCGAGCGTGTCCATAACCCTCCGGAAGTGCCGCACATCGACTCTTCCGTGTGGTCGCGGGCTGGAGAATCCCTGGGCTCCCAGCGCTATCCGTCGCGCAGCATCGAGCGGGATTCTCCTCATCGGCTCACCTTCACCATTCCGTCTACGCTACCGCTCATGCCCCGCACTCTGTTGGCCGGATTCCGAACTTTCGTGCTCGTCCCGTTGTTCTTCATCGTCACGCTTGGGTTCGCGTCGACCATCATCCTCATCGGTCTGTTCCGTCCGTCGTCGCTTGCCCTTGATCGCATCCTCGACGTCTGGTCAATGTTGTTCCTCAAGATCCCCCCCGTGCGAATCGATATCTCAGGCCTTGAGAAGATCGATCCCAATCAGCGGTATGTGGTTGCTTCAAACCATCTCTCCCTCTTCGACATCCCCCTCCTGATGCATGGACTCCCCCTGCCGGGTCGATTCCTCTCCAAGAAGGAAATTTTCAAGATCCCACTCGTGGGACAGGCAATGCGAACCGTCGGAATCATCGAGATCAACAGGGAGAGAGGCGGTTCATCACGCCAGGCGATCAACGAAGGCGTACGGATCGCGGCCGAGAGAGGACATTCGCTGCTCATCTTTCCCGAGGGGACTCGGAGTTCAAACGCCGAGATGCTCCCGTTCCACAAGGGCGCGTTTCGTATAGCTATCGACACCGGTCTTCCGCTCCTCCCTGTGGTTATCGACGGGACCGATCGAATCAACGAACCAGGGTCCCGCGTCTTCTTTCCTGGCCGAGCCACGATCCGTGTCCTCGACCCGATAGAGACTGCCGGCATGACAAACAAGGACAATCTGCGGCCTCTCGCGGCGCAAGTCGAAGCAGACATGACCGCGGCGTACAACGACATCCGGCAGCCGACTCCCAACTGACATCTCTCCGATGCCTGCCTGTCAGTCATACACACCGAGGAGATACGTCCGCCCCTCTCTCACTTCACAGAGGTAGGCGCCGACTGAAGTGACGATCTGGTATCGGTCCGCTGCACCCTGACCATCCCACCATCGACCCGTACGACGCCACGGACCAGCCCATGAGAGGACAGGCTCCCACCTGCTTGCGAGTCTCACCTGCTCAGGGATCCCATCAACCCAGGTGATCCCGAAGGGCACCGGTTCGGGCGGCACAAGGGCTGGGGCGGGACTCGGAATGCGACCAGGCCACGGTGCCGCAGGATCACGTTGTGGACCGGCGGTCTCCTCCCCCCATCGGGCCCAAGCCACCCGCTCCCCCGGGTCGCGTCCACCCTGGGGACTCGCCACCAATATGTTGCCCTCACCCGCAATCGCCTGCACTTCCATGAGGGCACGCTGGGTGTCCTCAAACGCCTTGGCGTCCTCTTCGAGGGCCATCTGACGCCCCGAACCGGAGAGATCAGCCGGTTCGAGCTTGAGAGTCACCAATCCCCCTCTGATTCCTGCAGAGACACCCTCTATCCACGACCGCAACTGCCACCGAATACGTTCGGCGAGCGTTCGTTCGGTGAACGGATCAGCGCTACGCCATGTCCGCTCCCGCTCGGTTCCATCAGCCGCGATGGCGGTCACGATCACACGGTGGGGAGCAACTCCATACGGCGAAAGGCTCCCAACGAGCCTCTGGGCGATGTTGCGTGCGGCGAAGGCTGCTTGTTCGAGATCGTCTATGGGGGGATCGAAATGCGACTCGACTGTCGGATCATGGGGGATGTCCCTTGGAGCGGTATTCCTGTCGAGACCTCTGGCTCTGCGATGCGCCTCCAAACCAACTCGCCCGAATCTTGAGATGATCGCGTCACGCGGCAGCTCGGCAACAGCGCCAAGGGTGGTGATCCCGAGCCAACGGAAGGTCGCTGCGAGGTCATCGCTGCCGAGGCTCGATACGTCGAGGCTTGCAACGAACGCTTCGTCATCGGTAACGATGAGCCTCGGCTGCGGTCCGGTCGTTCGACGAACCGCCTGATAGGACGCGAACGGGCCAGCTGCAAGGCCGATGCGACGGTCACCGCCGAGTACGTCCAACTCCTCGTCGATGCGGTCACAGAGCGCTTCTTCTCCCCCGTAGTAGCTGACTGCACCGTCGGTAGGGATGTACACCATGCCCGGTTCGGCCACCTCGACCCTGGGAACGAGCGACTCTACGATTTGTACCACGGACTCGAACCGTGCCATCTCAGCACCCAGATCCTGGATGATGGTCGTCACTGTTGGGCAGACCGCCTCTGCCGAACGCCGGAGCATGCCAACGGCCACACCGTGGCTCGCGGCAGCATCGTTGCATGAAACAACCCTGTTGTCCTGACCTATTGCTTGAATCGGGGCTTGAATCGGGGCTTGAATCAGTTCATCCAGCGATGACTCGTCTCTTGGCAGCTCGGATTGCCTGAGCGCCCATTCGGGATACCACACGCAGATCGTTCGTTCCATCGTCCTCTACTTCGATTGTTCGTGCCATGCCTCTGGTTGCCTTTCCCGAGGCGGTGAGAAGGGCACGACGGTTCGTCAGATTGCCGTGGCCAGCATCGGTGCCCTCCCACAGCACTTCACTGGCTTCAAGGTTGAGATGCGCCACCCCTGTGGGAAGCCTGCCTGTGACCGGGCGGAGCACCAGTGGGGTTCGTTTTGTGCGTGCCTTGGCCGCGAGTTTGTACAACGACTGATCAGGCAACCCCTGGGGCACCTCCGCGTACACACCGCGGACACCATCAAGAAGTGTCGCAACGATGCGGCCCACGACACGATGTCAGAGGAACGCACCACAACGAGGTGTTCTGGCTCGATTCCCATCTCCCAGAGGGCCGTGGGAGATGCCCACCCGCGTACATCGAGATACACGATGGGGCCGCGGGATGCATACGGGGCAAGGAGTGACATTCCGATCCGGGTGAGACCTGAACCGGGGATACCTGACAGTCCTGCAATCTGGCCGGGGGCAAGCGTCAACAGATCAAAGAGCTGCTGATTCGTCGACAGATCGGGTGTCAGAAGGGTCGACGAATCGACCGAATGTTGCAAGGTGGCTACCACCGTTGGTGTCCTCTCGTGTCATCACACCAACGTGCGCCCTCCGCTGGAAGGTCATGATAGCCGAACATACGTTCGACTGCAAGGGAAGACTGACAGACAACACCCTGGAGTCGTAAACGACTCCCAAGGAACCGCCACGCGGTTCCCAACGACTCCCAAGGAACGCCAAGGCGTTCCCATCGTGTATTCTGAGGGGGCAGGGCTCACCGCTAACAAAGGAGCACACAACGTGTCAGTAGCGAAGGTGATCGAGATCACATCTACTTCCCCCGGATCCTTCGAGGATGCCATCCGCAAGGGCATCTCCAAGGCTCAACAGAGCATCGAGGGCATCCGAGGAGCCTGGATCTCAGAACACAAGGTCGAGCTCGACGAAGACGGAACCATCAAACACTTCCGCGTCGACATGAAGCTGACATTCATCCTCGACGACTAGGTGGTCCGTCGCAGACAACTCCACTCAACCACAAGACGAAGAGGCCCCGGATCACTCCGGGGCCTCTTCTGTTGGTTCGCTAAGTCCCTAGTTACCTGAATCGAAGTCGTCCTCGAAGCTCACGACCTTGCGGCCCGGCTTGTCGGCTGGCTTCTCTTCACGATTGCGATCACGATTCCGATCGCGACTGCGACCACCGTCGCGTCCACCACGATCATCGCGATCGCCGCGGTCTTCGCTCTTCGGCTTCTCTTCACGAGGAGCGTCCGAACTGCCATCGTCGTCGCCACCGCCTGCAGCGTCAGCCATGTCGAGGCTGACCTTGCCGCGATCGTCGATCTCACGCACGACAACCTTGACGGCATCGCCGAGATTGAGAACGTCTTCGACCTTGTCGATACGTTTGTTGCCACCGATCTTGGAGATGTGCAGCAGACCATCACGACCGGGGAGGATGTTGACGAACGCACCGAACTTGGTGATGTTCACGACCTCTCCGTCATAGACCTCGCCGACATTCGCCTCAGGCGGGAACCCGATGGCAAGGATGCGCTCCTTCGCCAGGTTCATCGACGTGGTGTCAGGTGCGCCAACGCGTACCGTTCCATCATCGTCGATCTCAATGACCGCACCGGTCTCCTCTTCAAGCTCACGGATGGTCTTGCCCTTCGGGCCGATGACCTCTCCGATCTTGTCCTTCGGAACCATCACGGCTTCGATCTTGGGAGCCTTCTCCGCAAGCTCGCTGCGTGGTTCAGCGATGACCTCAGCCATGGCGTTCAGGATCTCGATGCGAGCATCGTGAGCCTGGTCCATTGCACCGATGAGAACGTCTGCGGGCAGACCCTCAATCTTGGTGTCGAGCTGGAGAGCCGTGATCATGTCAGCAGTACCGGCAACCTTGAAGTCCATGTCACCGAGGTGATCCTCAACACCGAGAATGTCGGTGAGAGTCACGAACTTGCCGTCCTGGTAGATGAGTCCCATGGCAATACCGGCAACCGGTGCGGCGATTGGAACACCCGCATCCATGAGGGACAGGGACGAACCGCAGACCGACGCCATTGACGACGATCCGTTGGACATCAGCACCTCAGAAACGAGGCGGTATGCGTATGGGAAGTCCTCTGCTGGCGGGATGACAGGATGTAGCGCCTTCTCTGCGAGGGCACCGTGTCCGATCTCACGTCGCTTCGGACCACGCATGAATCCTGCTTCACCTGTGGCATATGGCGGCATGTTGTAATGGTGCATGAACCGCTTCGAATCCTCAGGGGAGATCGTGTCGAGCATCTGCTCCATCTTGAGCATGCCGAGGGTCGTGATATTGAGCACCTGGGTCTCACCGCGCTGGAACATGCCAGAGCCGTGGACTCCTGGAACCAATCCGACCTCAATGGTCAGCGGACGGATCTCGGTGAGACCACGTCCATCGATCCGGATGCCTTCAGCAGCAACCCGTGAGCGCATGACGTTGCTCTGGACTTTTGAGAAGGCTGCCTTTGCCTGCTTGAGGCTGGCTGCATCATCTGAGTCAAGTCCGAGCGACTCAATCGTCTCTGTCTTGATTTCTGATTCTGCGTTCTGGCGCTCGTGCTTCTTGACGATCGTGCCAAGGTCTTCAAGTTTCGACTTTGCGAACGACTCGACCTTTTCGTAGATCTCGTCAGAGAAGTCCTTGACAACAATCCACTCAACAGGATCGGGCTCGCCGTGCTTCTCAAGCAATTCGAGTTGCAGGTCAACGAGCGTTGCGATGTATTCCTTCGCGAGCTCGAGACCGGCAGCAACGGTTGCTTCATCGGATGCCTGCTGACCCTCTTGGACCAGCCGGTACCCGTTCTCTGAAGCGCCGGCTTCGACCATCGAGATGTCGATGTCTCCGTCGGCGTTGCGCTTTCCTGCAACAACGATCTCGAACACAGACTCTTCGCCCTGTTCATAGGTGGGGAATGGGATCCACTCACCGTCAGAGAGGGCAAGCCTGATCGCACCGATCGGACCTTCGAACGGAATCGGGCTGACCGTGAGGGCAGCAGATGCTCCGTTGAGGGTGATGATGTCGTGCGGGTTCTCGAGATCGGCGGCGAGAACGGTCCCGACAACGTGTGTGTCGTGGCGATAGCCCTCGGCGAAGTTCGGGCGCAGCGGACGGTCGATGAGACGGTCAGCGAGAATTGCATTCTCTGATGCTCGTCCTTCACGACGGAAGAACGATCCGGGGATGCGGCCTACGGCGTAGGTGCGCTCCTCGACATCAACGGTGAGCGGGAAGAAATCCACACCCTCCCTGATGCTGCGCTTTGCTGTTGCGGTCACAAGGACCTCTGTGTCTCCGATGCGAGCAACGACTGCTCCATCGGAGAGTTGTGCGAGCTTTCCGGTGCTCAGCGAGATTTCTACCTCGCCTACACGCCCGCGGACGGTGGTCTCTGCCACTCGTTTCTCCTTCTGTCTGGGAGGAGGCCCAATTGGCAGTGGTCGACATTCGAGAGATTCATTCGAATAGCGACCACTGACAACTGGCGCATGTCCTCCATTGTTAGGTCGATCTAGATATGACTGAAGGCGACCGAAGTCGTCCTCTGGTCAGTGCTAGCGACGCAGCCCTGTCTTTGCGATCAGGGTCCGGTAGCGCTCCACGTCTTGTTCCTGGAGATACCGAAGCAGTCGCCGACGCTTACCGACCATCATGAGTAGACCTCTCCGGCTGTGATGGTCCTTTGTGTGGACCTTCAGATGCTCGGTGAGGTGATTGATACGCTCAGTCAGCAGCGCAACCTGGACCTCCGGAGAACCGGTGTCCTTGTCGTGCGTGCCATATTCATCTACAACAGTTTGCGTGTCGTTCACGAGGTACTTTCTTACGCGAGTAAGTGGTCGGGCGATTGCCCACGGGCATGATAACCGGAGCGGTGTTCTAGCGCACCATTGGACGCGGTGCCTTCGTGCACTAGTTGACGACCACTGCCTCCACCTCTATCTCCACGAGCCACCCTGGATCGAGAAGCGCAGCGACCACGATCATCGTCGCCGCAGGTTCAGAGGCATGGAACAATTCCTTGTGGGCGCTGCCGACCATGTCAGCAATATCTCGGTCTGTGATGAACATGCGTGTTCGGACGACGTCCTCCATTCGACCGCCGAGGCCTTCAATGGCCTGCCTTGCGATCTCGCCACACCGGAGCATCTAGGCGTATGCGCCGTCAACCAGATCCTCATCCGGTTCAGGTACCGGGGCTGTGCCGGCTACGTGGATGACATTTCCCACACGAACGCCGCGAGAGAAGCCGTACTCGGTTTCATACGGCGATACTCCGTGGAAGTTGCTGCGATTCATCCTGACAAAGCCTAGGCAGGTCACTTGATGGATATGCGGATGGCACCACCGCCCCCACCACCGGACCACACGGGAGTGCGGCGCTCTTGGTCGTCCCACACACAGCTTCCCTGCTCCAGCACTTCGGCCTTGATGCAGTCTGCGACGGCTTCATGCTTGAGCACGGAGGTGTGTGCGCTCCACACACGCCTGAACGCCAGCAGCGGACTCAGGGGGACCATGAACCGTGCAGCGATACCACCATCGTGCTCGAGGTCGTATACACGAAGTCCTTCAGGGTTGTCCCTGAAGTTCGTCACCTCTGCGTCGAGGTTTCTGATCGCGATCACTTCCACACCTGAGGCACGACCAAGATATTCGCGAACATCACGACACTCGCCGTCCGTGCACCGAGTCGTCTCGAATCCACCATTGTCAGGGAGCCAAGAACTGATACCGCCCGCCCGCTGAAGGCCTCCAAGTACACCACCGGCGATCGCCGGATCGAGTAGCGCCGCACCGATGTAGCCGTCGATCTTCGGACTCGAGCTGTCATCGAGATTGCCGATCATCGTCGCGCCCACAGCGCCACCCCGAGAATGATGGAGCGAATAGATGCTGCTGTACCCGTATGACAGGCTGCGAATCAGCTCCTCGAGCGCTTTGGCCGCTCGTTCGGTAGACGCGGTGCGGCTGGCCTCCGTCGATGTTGCACCTCCACCAACGTCCCTGTAGTCGAACGCAACGACTCGGTCCCTGGACGCACCGAGCTTCGCAAGAAGCGTGTCGAAGTCGGCCGCAGATCCGCCATTTCCGTGGACAACGACATAGAGAAGCTCGTCATCGCGTCTGCGCCTTGTCTGCAGGATCGCCGCTCCACCGACAATGGCGCCGATGCCTGCAAATGCACCGAATCCGGGCGGGCCTTCCGGGGCAGTGGTGGACGGCAGGTGGACGGCGCTGCGGACTACCGGTGTTGGAGACAGCACAAGCCCATCGCCCGGAGCCATCGGTTCGTCTGACGCGCCGAAGGGTATCGCCACAAGCATGCTGGCAAGAACGAGAGTCAGCATCGCTGCCCCATTTCTGGGGAGTGCGGGCCACGAGCAGCATCTCGCAACCGGAACCGGGAATCAAGAGGACCGGGGTGACGGGCGCGTCAGGTGGCGAGAATCTCTCGAGCCTGTGCGATGTCCTTGTCGATTTGCTCCACGAGTGCTTCGATCGACTCGAAGTGCGCCTCATCACGAAGCCGATCGATGAACTGAACCCTCACGGTCTTGCCGTAGAGATCGGCATCCATGTCGAGTAGATGCACCTCGATAGTCTCGTCCCCACCACCGAAGGTCGGTCGCGTTCCAACATTGCTCACGCCCTTGTGCACAACACCATCGACATCGCAGAAAACGGCGTACACACCAGGTGCGGGCCGAACAAGACAGTCTTGCATGGTGATGTTCGCCGTAGGGAACCCGATACTCCGGCCGCGGGCGTCACCCGGCACAACATCGCCCTCGATCTCGAAAGGCTTGCCGAGCATTCGTGAAGCAAGAGCAACTCCACCAGAGGCGATTGCAGCCCTGATTGCACTCGACCTCACCTCGGTGCCGTGGATGTCAACAATCGGTGTAGCAAGAACTTCGAACCCGTACTTCGCCCCGCATATACGCAGAGTGTCGACGTTTCCTTCTGCCTCGAAGCCGAACCGAAAGTCCTCACCAACGGACACAACGGTGGCGCCGAGGCCGTCGACAACATATGCCTTGATGAACGCGTCCGGCGAGAGCTGACGAACATCATCGTCGAAGTCGATCACGGCAACCCCATCCAGCCCGAGTGCATCCAACATCACGATTCGCCGATCAAGGGGTGCGAGGGCCGGTGGTCCTGGCATACCCGTCACGACTTCATCCGGGTGCACGGCGAATGTCATGGCTATGACAGGCGTGTCCTTCGAACGGTTGTGGAGATTTGCGAAGACAGCGGCATGCCCGCGATGAACCCCATCGAACACTCCAATGGCTACCGCAGTTGGCCCACCGGTGTCCCACGTCGATGGATCACCGCGATAGACATTCATGACAGCACGACTTCCGGTCGTAATGCATTCCTGTCACGACGGTACACCGCAATCAGGTCACCCCGCCGATCCCCGACGCGGATTGATGCATCTGAACTAGCTCCATCGGGTATCAGGATGTCTGGCAACTCTCTGCCATTCCTGACCGCCTCTGCCATGACGTCATCCACGCGGACCTCCGGCATCTCGGAGAGCGCTTCGCCAGGCTTGATCAATAGACGTTCGATCTCGCCGGCATCGGCAGCGGCAACCGCGTCGTCGACGGACACGGCATCGGAGACATCCAACGCTCCGATACGCACACGACGAAGCGCAATGAGATTCGCTCTGCCACCGAGGGCACGGGCCAGATCATCTCCAAGGGTCCGCACGTATGTCCCGGTTGAGCACACCGTCCGGAACGTGACCTCTGGGTAGTCGGACGGAGCGAGATCGACAAGATCCAAGCGATGGATCATTACGGGCCTGGCTTCGCGCTCGATGATCTTGCCCTCCCTTGCCAACTCGTACAAACGTCGACCCTCGACCTTTCGGGCTGAAACCATCGGAGGCACCTGCAGGATCGATCCGCGGAAACGGCCCATCACTTCTTCGACCTGCTCTGGCGTTACGGGCAAGGGCTCGCGCGACAGGATCGCGCCGTCAGCGTCGAGAGAATCCGTCGCGACGCCGAACAGCGCCGTAGCCAGATACTCCTTGTCTGCACCCTGAACGAACCTCAGAAGCCTGGTTGCCCCTCCGATGCCGAGCACAAGCAGCCCAGTAGCGAGTGGGTCAAGCGTTCCGGCGTGCCCGACCTTGCCACCGATCCTGCCTCGGATCTTTGCCACGACATCATGAGACGTCCAGCCCCGGGGTTTGTCGATCAGCAGGAATCCGGTGGTTACAGGATCTGTCAAGAGAGGTGCGCCACGATCTGTTCAATGATCTCGGACGGATCGTCCGAAGATGTGAAGCCAGCGGCGTTGTGATGGCCACCACCGTCGAACGACCGGGCGATGGCTGCCACATCTACGGTGCCTCGCGACCTGAGGCTGCCCTTGATTACGCCTGCCTTCTTCCGCTTCAGCAGACAGGCGACTTCGGTCCCCCGAGCCATTCGTACGAGATCAATGAGTCCCTCGGTTTCGTGATACCCGATGTCTGCGGCCTTGAGATCATCCTGCTCCATGATGGACCACACGAGTGCATGATCCGTGTCGAGAATTGCTCGACCGAGGACGCGAGAGACAACTTCGTAGTAGCCGAACGCTGCCTCTTCGAAGAGCTTTTGCCCAATCACATCCGTCTCGACGCCACGTGCAAGCAGATCAGCCGCGATCGTGTGGGTTCGTGCCGATGTCGACGAGTACTGGAAGCGTCCGGTGTCTGTGACGATCCCTGTGTAGAGGGCAGTCGCGACATCCTTGTCGATCGTCCAGCCAAGCATGGACAAGAGTTCGTACACCAACTCCGTCGTTGCACCGGCCGTGGCATCGATCGCTATGACATCGCCCCAAGTGCCATCTGAGATGTGATGGTCGATCACAACAAGCGTCTTCGCCTTCTCCATGGCTCCCGCGAGTGCACCAACTCGGCCCCTCACTGACGTGTCCACGACGACCGCAACGTCGAGGTCACGCGGAAACTCGGATGGCGGTACGAGGGTCGACGTGTCGAGATATTCCATCTCAACCGGGACGATGAACGGCTCATCGAACGACGCGACAGCTCGTTTGTCCGCAAGTCGAGCTGACCGGGCGAGTGCGATCATGGAGCCGAAAGCATCTCCGTCCGGGCCGACATGGCCGACAACACCGATCGTGTCTGCAGCTTCGAGCACGTCTGCCACTGCCCTGAGATCATCTGCAATATCAGGCATCGTTCTGGTTCTCCGATTCTTCGAGATCGGCGAGAATCTGGGTGATGCGGATGCCCTCATCAATTGAAGGGTCGACAACGAATTCCAGAACCGGGGTGTATCTCATTCTGGTCTCACGTCCAAGCACACCCTGTATGCGGGACTTGGCGCTCTCGAGAGCCGCCGCCGTATCGGTCTTCTCTTCCTCGGAACCGAGCACCGAGTAATAGACAACCGCGTGTCGGAGATCAGGGCTTGTCTCTGCTCCTGTTATCGTGAGGAATCCGATACGGGGATCCTTCAGGTCCACAACCGCGTCAGCAACAACCTCGCGCACGAGCTCGTTCACCTTCCGCATCCTTGGGCTCTTCTGGCGTGCCATGGTGCCTCTTCGTCTCGGTACGAGCCTAGGTTCTAGCGACTTCTCGCACCTCGTACGACTCGATCGTGTCACCGACCTTGATGTCCTTGAACTTTGCCAGCCCGATACCGCACTCGAATCCGGTCGCGACCGTCTGGACATCGTCCTTGAAACGGCGCAGCGACACGATCCGGCCGTCGTACACAACAACACCGTCGCGCACGAGCCTTACGCGAGCGTTTCGGCCAATCGAACCCTCTGTGACATACGAACCGGCAACCAAGCCAAGCCTCGGGGCTCGGAATACCTCGCGCACTTCGGCAACACCGAGGAATTTCTCCACCTCTTCGGGTGATAGTTCACCCACGAGTAACGATTCCACATCGTCGAGAAGCTCGTAGATGATCGAGAAGGTCCGGGTGTCGATTGCAAGCTTCTTCGCAGCGGCACGCGCAGGAGCATCAGGTCTAGCGTTGAAACCATAGATGATCGCTTCTGAGGCCTCAGCAAGCGTCACATCGTTCGTCGTGATGCCGCCAACGGCTGCGTGGACGATCGTGACGAAACCATCATCCCTACTGATCTTGCCGATCGAGTCCCTGATCGCGTCGAGCGACCCGTGGCTGTCTGCCTTGATGATGATACGTAGCTCCGAGTGATCCTGCGTTCGCAGTTGCTCGACGAGCATCCCCAATCGATCGATGGCACTCGGTACGACAAGCTGCTTCGAGCGCAAGTCATCCAGCTTTGTCTGGGCGATCTTGCGCGCTGTGCGCTCATTCTTGGCGACTTCGAACATGTCACCTGAGGTAGGAACTTCGTCCCATCCCATTACGACGACTGGGGTCGAAGGGCCGGCTTCTTTCACCGGTTCGCCCTGATCATTGAACATGGCTCTTACACGGCCGGAAACAGGTCCTGCGACGATTGCATCGCCACGTTTGAGTGTTCCTCGCTGTACGACGACCGTTGCAACCGGCCCGCGGCCGACTTCGAGCTGCGCCTCGATTACCGTTCCGATGGCCGCCGCATTCGGATTCGCCTTGAGTTCCTCAACCTCTGCAACAAGCGAGACCATCTCAAGGAGATCCTCAACGTTGTCACCCTTGAGAGCCGAAATCTCGATTGCGGGTACGTCACCACCGAGCTCCTCCACCACGATTTCGTGCTGTGTCAGCGCGGCACGAACCGCATAGGGATCTGCTGCTTCGAGGTCCATCTTGTTGATAGCGATGATCATGGGAACGTCGGCAGCCTTGGCATGGTTGATCGCTTCGACGGTCTGTGGCATAACGGAGTCATCGGCCGCAACGACGATGATGACAATGTCGGTTACGTCCGCTCCCCTGGCCCGCAACGCCGTAAAGGCCTCGTGGCCCGGCGTGTCGATGAATGTGATCAGAGAACCATCGTGCTCTGCCTGATACGCACCGATGTGCTGGGTGATTCGACCGGCTTCGCCTTCGATGACGTTGGCGTTACGAATCGTGTCGAGCAGTTGTGTCTTGCCATGGTCCACATGGCCCATCACGGTGACAACCGGTATGCGGCCCACGAGACTGTCAGGATCGTCCTCGTAGTCGACGAGGAACCGATCACGTCCTGTGTCCTCTTCCTCTGCCTCGTCAGATTCAGCAACGAGCAGCTCCCAGCCGAGCTCACGGCCGAGTGGCTCAATGGCATCAACGGGGATTTCGCCTCCACCAGGGACCATCTCACCCATGGACATGAGCGTCTTGACGATGTCAGCGGTGCGAATCTTCACCAATCTGGCAAGGTCGTGCACGGTGATACCAGGCTCAACAAGAAGTACTCTCTCGTCGCCGTCCTCGGACGGTTCACCGAGTTCGGCATCGGCGCCCTCGTCAGCATCGGCATCCTCGGCGACATCGGCTTCCGCTACCTGCTTCGGCGCCTCTTCGGGGACCTTCGGCTCGGCTGGTTCCTCTTTGACGGCATCCGGTACCGAAGCCTCTTCGGGTGCCGAACTGCCATATGACTTCGTGACGAGCGCCACTGCATCGTCGTCGAGCCCCGAAGAAGCTGTCTTGACTTCTAAGCCGAGCTCCTGAGCTCGCGCAAGAACATCCTTGGAATCCTCTCCAAGTTCTCGTGCCAACTCGTATACGCGTGTCTTAGCCACGCTCACCTCCGCTCAGGTGACAGCGATCACTCGTTGTGATCGTCCGCCTCTTCGTCTGTTTCGTTTGAATCTTCGTTTGAGTTGTCCAACTCGTTCTCTTCTGCAGAGACCACCGCGTCCGCCGCAGGCTCTTCCTCCGCCGCAGGCTCTTCCTCCGCCGCAGGCTCTTCCTCCGCCGCAGGCTCCTGAGCCGCCCCGTCGCCCTCGGCGAGGGTTTCGAATTCAACGGCTTCCTCGTCCTCATCGACCTCGAGACCGAGATCCTGGGACTCGGATCGGATGTCAATGCGATAACCAGAGAGGCGAGCCGCGAGACGGGCATTCTGGCCCTCACGGCCGATTGCGAGGCTCAGCTGGTGATCAGGCACGATTACGACTGCGGTCCCCTCATCCTCACCCTCGTCATCGAACCGGACCTGCTGGACTCGTGCAGGGCTGAGAGCTTCCGCGATGAACCGACCAGAGTCCTCGTCCCATTCGACGATATCGACCTTCTCACCCTTGAGCTCGTTCACGACTTGGCGGACACGAGATCCCCTCGCCCCCACACACGCTCCGACGGGGTCGACATTGTGATCATTCGATGCAACAGCGATCTTCGTGCGGTGTCCCGCTTCACGAGCAATGGCCTTGATCTCGATGTCACCGTCGACGAGTTCTGGAACCTCAAGCTCGAAGAGTGCCCTGATGAATTCAGGGTGGCTCCGTGAGACCACGATTTGTGGACCCTTGCCCTCACCTCTGACTTCAAGGATCCACGCTTTGACGCGGTTCCCTCGTTCAAGTCGTTCATAGGGAATCTTCTCTGAGCCAGGGAGAATCGCCTCGGCGTCGCCCAGATCCAGGATCGAGTAACGGTGATCCGACTGCTGCACGATACCGGTGATGAGATCACCCTCACGACCCTCGTACAGATCGAATACTTGTTCGCGCTTGGCGTCGCGGAGGCGCTGCAGGATGACCTGTTTTGCGGTTTGGGCAGCGATACGGCCGAAGTTTTCAGGTGTATCCGACCACTCGTCCGTTACGTTGCCTTCTTCGTCAAGCTCCTGTCCGTAAACCATGATCTCGCCGGTGTCGGCGTCGATGGTGACGCGGGCTTCTTCAGCGGCTCCTGGCGTGCGTTTGTACGCCGAAACGAGCGCGTTCGCGAGCGCCTCGAGAATGGTGTCACGGGGCACACCTTTCTCGCGTTCCAGTAGCTCGAGCGCATCCATGAGGTTGTAATCCATCGTCTCTCCTACGCGTCCTTGCCCGGTCGGGCGCCCTTCTCCCACACGAACACTGTTCGTGCTGATGACACATCATCGTATTGGAGCTTCCGTTCGGTTCCGTCGACGTCAATCGTGAATCCGCCTACATCAGCGGTTACGAGCGCGCCCTGGTGGTTCTTGTCGCCATCAACCGGTTTAAAGGTCTTCACCTTGATTTCACGGCCGATGGACTTGATGTAGTGATTTGCTCTGGTGAGTTTGCGCTCGAGGCCAGGCGATGACACCTCAAGGGTGTACGAACCGGTGAAAGGATCGTCCTCATCGATGATCCGCCCGATTCCTTTAGAGAGTTCTGCGATGACATCAACACCGATCGGCTGTTCTGCGTCAACGGTGACGCGCACAATCTGGCCTCCGCCGTGAATCTCGATGTCATCGAGTTCAACGCCTTCAGCCGAGACATATGGATCTATACGATCCCAGAGCCGATCTTGTACGCTTGCCACTTCACTCCTTGCACACCAAAACGAGCCTCCGCCCAAACAAAGAGGCGGGCCACGGCCCACCTCGGCAGAGATCTCGGTTCGTACACATGAGTATACCTGACAGTCAACTGAAGTCAGAAGTCGGCCGCCACAACACTGCAAAGGTTTGCGGTCAGAGCACTAGATCGCCGTCTCAAGGAGACGGCGGACGACAGACGCAGCTTCTGCGATACCCACCTCACTCTTGTTGCCCGATCGGCGTTCGACGAATTCGAGGATGCCGTTGTCGAGTCCGCGGGGGCCAACCGTTATGCGCAGGGGTATCCCAATCAATTCGGCATCAATGAACTTGACGCCGGGGCGCTCCTTCCGATCGTCAAGGAGCACTTCAACACCTGCTGAGACAAGCTCCTCATAGAGTGATGTGCTCACCTCGGCTGAGCGTTCATCGTCTGGACGGATCACAGAAATAACAACGTGGTACGGAGCAATTTCGAGAGGCCATACGATGCCGCTCTCATCGTGGTTTGCCTCGATCGATGCGGCCATGTTGCGTTCAACCCCGATACCGTACGACCCCATGATGATTGGAACGGTCTTTCCGTTCTCGTCGAGGACGTTCAGGCCGAGCTTGTCCGCATAGAACGTGCCAAGTTTGAAGATGTGGCCGACTTCGATTGCGGTGTAGACCTGCAGCGGCTCACGACAGCTCGGGCACAGTTCGCCCTCCTGCACAGTTCGAAAATCCAGCCAAGTGTCGACATCGATGTCGCGATCGACCTCAACTCCCCTGATGTGCATTTCGTTCTCGTTGGCACCGGTGGTCATGTGGTGTCGCCCACGAAGTGCCTCGTCAGCAAGAATCCTCGTTCCTTCGACACCAACTGCACCGAGGCTCCCCGCATCAGCACCAAGAAGAGCGCTGATCTCCTCAGCCTGGGCGGGTCTGACGTCGATCGTTCCGGTCGCATCCATGAGCTTCTGCTCCTGGAGTGCGTGATCGCCCCTGAGCAGAAGGAGGGTGGTCTCACCATCGAGCACATATACGAGCGTCTTGATCTGACGGTTCCCAGCCGCACCGCCTTCGAATGCAGCAAGATCTTCAATCGTTCGCACGCCAGGCGTGTCGAATCGTTCGATGCTGACATCCTCCAGAGGATCAACAATCTCTGGGAGGATCGAAGTCGCGGCTTCGAGATTCGCCGCGTAATCACACGACGTACAGGCCGCAATGTCGTCCTCTCCGACCTCGCTCGGCGCCATGAACTCGACGGACTCCGTACCTCCCATGGCACCCGAGGATGCACGCACGGCAACAACCTCCATCCCGAGCCGCCTGAAGATGTTGAGATAGGCCTGGTAGTGGTTGTCAAACTGTCGGTCGAGGCCTACTGGGTTGCTATCGAACGAGTACGAGTCCTTCATCGTGAACTCACGAACCCGCAAGAGTCCCGACTTTGGTCGAGCCTCATCCCGGAACTTCGTCTGGATGTGATACCAGAGCTGCGGAAGCTGCTTATACGAGGTGAGTTCCGTAGCCGCGGTCGCAAAAATCTCCTCGTGCGTCGGACCGAGGATGACGGTTGCTCCCTTGTTGTCCTCGAACGACATGATGATGTCTGCCATCGTATCGATCCTTCCGGTCTTCTCCCAGATCGAGGCCGGATGCATCTGTGGCAGGAGGAACTCCTGGCCGCCGATCGCATCAATCTCTTCCTTGATGATCGCCATCACCTTGGTCCGCACGCGCTGACCGAGCGGAAGCATGGAATACACACCAGCCATGAGCTGGCGTATGTATCCGCCACGAACCAGCAGCTTGTGGCTGACTGCCTCAGAATCGGCAGGATCATCTCGGAGTGTGGGTATGAATGCTTCTGACCAGCGCACAGTGCTCCAATGGAGTGGATTCGTCGGCGAGGATAGCCGGTGATCAGTCGGTGTCTGAACCCGACGCGACGTCGGCCACCGATGCCTTGCGTTCCTCTGATCGATTGACATCGCCCTGGATCGAACGCAACTCGAGTGCAGTCTCCTCCGCTATGTCGGCAGCATTGACATCGGCAGCTGCAAGTCTCGCTTCGGTCCCCTCTTCATCAATGAGCTTTGCCTCGGCAATCAGCGCGTCGACCATCTCAGCCTCTGGCACGACACGCACAACTTCGCCCTTGATGAAGAGGTGTCCTCTCCCCTTGCCGGCAGCGAGTCCAAGGTCGGCCTCCCTGGCTTCGCCCGGTCCGTTGACCACGCATCCCATCACGGCGACCTGCATCGAGAACCCGAGTTCGCCAAGACGTTCGTTGGCTTCGTTTGCGACCTTGATCACGTCGACCTCTGCTCGGCCACACGAGGGACAGGCGATGAAGTCGAGCGTCGTTCTTTCGCGCAAGCCGAGATACTCAAGCAGAGCGCGTCCGGACTTGGATTCTTCCACGGGGTCTGCTGTCAGCGAGAGGCGGATCGTGTCTCCGATGCCCTCGTTGAGGAGCGTCGCGATACCAGCCACGCTCTTGATCAAACCACCAGGAAGCGGACCGGCCTCCGTCACCCCAAGATGCAACGGGTAGTCAGTCGTGTCCGCAAGCAGCCGGTACGACTCGACCATCATGGGTACGTTCGAGTGTTTCACTGAGATCTTCACATCATGGAATCCGACGTCGTCGAAGTACTTGACCTCGCCCATGGCCGATTCGACGAGTGCCGCAGGAACTGGTCCGCCGTACTTCTCCAGGAGATCCTTGTCGAGTGAACCAGCGTTGACACCGATCCTGATCGGTATCCGGGCTTCCTTTGCTGCGGCGGCAACCGACTTGATGTGTCCCTCGTTCCTGATGTTTCCCGGATTGAGCCTGAGGGCTGAGACACCAGCCTCGATCGCCGCGAGCGCAAGGCGGTACTGGAAGTGGATGTCTGCGACAATCGGGACAGGCGATCTCGGCATGATCACCGCAATTCCCTGGGCAGCCTCAACGGTGTTGCATGTGACCCTGACGATGTCGGCGCCGGTACCAGCAAGCGAGTAGATCTGAGCAAGCGTCGCCTCAACATCCGCTGTCTTGGTTGTGGTCATCGACTGCACCGAAACGGGTGCTCCACCGCCAACCTCGACATCCCCAACTCGGAGCTTTCGTGTCTTGCGACGGGTGGAATCCATGGTCGAAGGGTAGGACATCACGACTACTGAATGGGCTTGAAGATGTCCAGATAGACACCCATCAGCCCAAGGCTGACGAGGAAGATGAAGACCGTGGCGGCGATCGGGAGGAGTTTCTGGATATTTGGCTTGCGACCGGTGGTCTTCTCATACGCCGCCACAGCGAAGTGGCCTCCGTCGAGGGGATACAACGGCACGAAGTTGAGAACGCCGACAAAAATGTTCACGAGAGCGAGCAACTGGAGCGTCGACTCGACCGGTCCGGCGAGACGGACAAGACCGATTGGGCTGATCGGCCGCACGGTTTCGAGGATTTCGTCATCGCCACCGAACAGGGACATCACGAGCTTCGGAAATCCTATGATCATCTCCCATAGACCACGTACGCTCATGACGGCGGCCTCGCCGAACTGACTTGCAGCCCTCGGAATCATGGCAATCGGTCCCACCGATTCACGTGCGGCTTCAGGCGTGACTCCGAAGAAGCCGACCTCCTCTGTCATCGGTTCACCATCCGGTCCAAGAATATATTCACCATCAACGACAATCGGCCGATCGATAATCGCAAGAGTAGCCCCGAGATCAAGCACCTGTTCGTCGCGCTCAACGCTGACCACGACTGCTTCGCCACCGTGGGTCTCAGCGAAGCCTCCGAAGTCCTCCCACGTGGCGACCGCCACACCGTTCGTCGCAACGATGATGTCGCCGGGCACTGTCCCGGCTTCAAACGCTGGCGAAGGATCTGAAGTGCCAGGAAGAGTCGAGCTGACCGCAGCAACCGTGGTAGTGCGCTCAGCGAAACCGTCGGCGTCGATCACGACAACGCCCCAGATGACCCCGACGACCCACAGGAGCAGAAGCGCGACGATGAAATGGGTGACGATGCCCGCGAGGACGACCACCGTCTTCTTCCAGAACGGGGCGACCCGGTATGTGCGGTGCTCCTCGTCTGCGTCGATCTCCTCGAATGGATTCATGCCGATGATGCGAACGTATCCACCCAGCGGGATCGCCTTGACCCCGTATTCGGTCTCGCCCCTTGTAGTGGACCAGAGCCTCGGACCGAAGCCAAAGAACGCCTCCGTGGCCTTCATACCGAACGCTTTGGCCGCGAGGAAGTGTCCACCTTCGTGGATGACGATCATGGCAACGATGCCGGCGATCATGATGAATGGGCCCACTGTGACCTCCGTGGCTTTCAGCGGTGAGCGTACGGTACCGAACGAGCCGGGATACGCGTCACGTATACCGGCATTGTCCGTCGGTCTACTCGGTCGTAATGGCGTCCAGGATGTTCATCCGCGACGCCTTGCGGGCCGGCCAAATGGCTGCCACGACGCCGGAGACGGCGGCGAGCACCAGCGCCAGAATGACCTGACCAACCGGAATACTGAAGGCGCCAAAGCCCTCGTCCGCGAGGGCTCGCACGACTGCCCATCCGAGAATGATTCCGATGCCGACGCCCAGCAGGGCCCCGAAGGTCGCGACAATCACCGCTTCCCATCTGATCATCCTGCGTACCTGACGCCTATCCATGCCGACGGCGCGGAGGAGTCCGATCTCACGTGTGCGCTCGAAGATCGACAGAGTCAGCGTATTCGTGATCCCCAATACGGCAATCAGAACCGCGAAGAGCAACAACCCGGTGAAGAGTGCCAACGCCTGGTCAATCTGCGTCTCGGCCTCCGTCACGATCTCGGACTTGGTCTGCGCCTTGACACTCCCATATGCCTGCACCGTCGGTTGAACCGCTTCCTGAGCCTCCGCGACGGTCGTGCCTTCGGCTGCGTTCGCAAAGATGAGGGCGTCGCCCACGTATCGGAAGTTCTCCTTGTACGTATCGGTGGACATGAACAGATCCGACAAGTCATCCGTCGCAAACTCGCCTACGATCGTTGTGGCGATCAGTCCGGTTGTCGCATACTCGACCGTGATCGAGTCACCGACGCTGAGGGCGTTCTCTTCGAGATAGGACGTCGAAGCGATGACCGAGTTGGATTGACGAAGAGCCTCGACGGCGCCGTCGAAGGCATCAAGAGTGAATACTTCATCAATGGTGACTGGATCGATGGCACCAATCAGCATCGTGCCGTCTGAGACGATGACCAAGCCGACCTGCATTGCTGAGACAACCTCAAGCTCGTCATACGTCTTGAGTTCTTCAGCAAACGCGGGGCTGATTGTCGCCGGGATCTCAGGATCGGTCTGATTCGTCGATTGGAACGTCAGATCGGCTGGGAACAGCTCAAAGACGGTTTCCGACACCGATGCCTTTGTGGATGAACCGAATACGGAGAAGAAGGCGACGAGTGCAACACCAACCATGAGAGCCGATGCCGTTGACGCGGTCCTCCGTGGCTTGCGCTTCGTGTTCTCCTTTGCCAGCAATCCTGCGATACCGAAGAGGTGAGGGAGCGGCCAGCCGATAACATCAGCGAGCGGTTTCGCCGCCAACGGTGCAAGCACCGAAACACCGATGAAGGTGATCGCTGCTCCAATCGCGACGTACACAATCGCGTTCCCCACTCCTCCGAACAGCCCCAACGCTAGAAACGCTACGCCGATTCCCGTCACGGTCGTCCCGGCGATTGCCCTCGTGCGGAGGCTCTTACGCGGAGTGCGCGCCGCATCCTCCCGCATGGCCGCTACCGGGGGAATACGAGACGCCTTTCGTGCCGGTAGGAGCGATGACAGCATCGTCAGGATCACTCCAACGAGAAGCCCCACTATCACTGTGCGCGGCATCAGAATCAGCGATCCGGGCGGAAGCCCGAATCCGACGGCGTTCATGAGACCCCGGATGGATAGCGCCATTCCGAAACCGAATGCGATGCCTGCGACGGAACCGACAAGTCCGATCACCAGCGCCTCGAGCATCACCATCCACCGGATCTGGCGGCCGGTGGCGCCGATCGCGCGTAACAACGCGAGTTCCCTCGTGCGCTGTGCGACGATGATTCGGAACGTATTCTGAATGATGAACGCGCCGACAAACACCGCAACTCCCGCAAAGGCGAGCAGACCGATACTGAGGAAGCTGAGTCCTTCATTGATGTCCGCAGCCTGTTCGTTCTGCTCCGTCTCTCCGGTAACCGCCTCAACACCCTCTGGAAGTACATTCGAGATCCGAGCGGTGAGCGTGTCAGCGTCTACATTGTCTTCTCCCTGCACAAGAATCCCAGTGAGTTCGTCACCGAACCCGAACACACGCCTCGCCTCTTCGAGCTCAAAGGACACAAGCGTGGCACCGAGGAGGCTGTCGGTGGCTCCGAACGAAGCCGCGCCGACCAGCTCGTATTCGTCTGGGCCGTGGAATCCGACGACGGTCACGGTGTCGCCGATCACGAATCCAGCGTTCGTGACGGTGTTGAGGTCGAGGATCACCTCGCCGGCTCCGACGGGAGCCCTGCCATTTCCATCCTTGATTTGCATGGGGTTGAGCGCCGGGATCTCACCCCACGAGAAACCGAGTGTCGGCGGCCCCTGGCCGCCCACGGGATTCCCGTCCAGGTCCAAGACCTGAAGGGTGACAGATCCAACACCTGGCTCGGCGGCTTTAACACCGTCCACGGCAACCACGTCGTCGTAGACCGAATCAGGGAACGGTTCGGAGGCTGCGCCAAAGTCTCCTGCTTCCGCACGAACGCTTACGTCGGTTCCTGCGTAGATGTCGTCAAGAAGTGAGTCGAACTGCGCGGTGATCGTGTCGGTGAAAATGAACGTACCCGCGACGAGGCTGACACCAAGAATGATCGACACAGCAGTGAGAATGAAGCGCACCTTGTGCGCGAAGAGTGACTTGATAGCTGTCTTGAACATGGATCAGCCACCAAGGCTCTTGAGTCTGTCCAACACTGCATCTGCCGTCGGATCACTCATCTCGTCCACGATCTTGCCATCTTCGAGGAAGATGATTCGATCTGAGTACGCTGCCGTAATCGGATCATGGGTGACCATCACAATCGTTTGACCGAACTCCGTGACCGCTCGGCGCATGAAGCCCATCAGCTCGGAACCCGACTTCGAATCGAGATTTCCGCTTGGCTCGTCAGCAAAGATGATCTCTGGCTGGGACACGAGTGCCCTTGCGGCGGCGACACGCTGCTGCTGGCCACCCGACAACTCCGATGGCAGGTGAGTCAAGCGATCCCGCAGACCAACGGTGTCAAGAACTTGGTCGTACCAGTCCTGATCAGGGTCCTTCCCGCCAATCGATAGCGGCAGGAGGATGTTCTCCTCGGCAGTGAGGCTTGGCACAAGATTGAACGCCTGGAACACGAAGCCGACACGTTCGCGACGCAGGAGCGTCAGGTCTCGGTCCTTCATGGCCGAGAGATCCGCGTCGCCGATAAATGCCTTGCCGGAAGTGAGCGAGTCAAGGCCGGCGATGCAATGCAGCAGCGTCGACTTGCCGGAACCGGATGGTCCCATTATCGCGGTGAACCGGCCCCGCTCGAATTCTGCGGTCGCACCGTTGAGTGCGTGGATAACGGCATCACCATCGCCGTAGGTCTTGACGCCGTCTACGAGGCGCGCGGCATATGCCGTGGTCGGAGCTGTGGTCACAGGAATCGTCCTTCGAAGGGTCCCGGGAGTTTAGGGGACTCCGATCCGGCAGTGACGAGTCTAGAGCCGGCCACTGATCTCGGTCGCCCGAATCCGCGCCTCGGCATCGGCTTGAGCGATGTCTTCGACACTTCGCGGATCGGTCGGTGTGTGAGATTCGAGAACAGACACGACGACCCGGGCTATGTCGACGAACCGGATGCGTCCGGCAAGGAACTCTCCGACTGCGACCTCGTCGGCTGCATTGAGCACAGCTGTCGCTGTTCCTCCCATGCGACCGGCCTCATACCCGAGGTCGAGGCAGGGGAAGGACTTGCGATCCGGATCTTCGAACGTAAGCGATACTCCGGACACATTGAATTGCTCTCGCTCTGTCTTCTGACGGCTCGGACCCTCGATGGCGTACTGGATCGGTTTCCGCATGTCGGGAAGGCCAACTTCCGCCTTGACAACGCCATCAACGAACTCCACGAAAGAGTGCACAAAGCTCTCGGGGTGCACGACGACCTCAATATCGTCGTACGCGACGTTGAACAGGAAGTGCGCCTCGATCACCTCGAAGGCCTTATTCATCAGCGTCGCCGAATCGGTTGAGATCCGCGGCCCCATCAACCATGTCGGGTGATCGAGCGCCTGGGCAACGGTTACGTGCTCAAGTTCTTCGATCGAAAAACCGCGAAAGGGACCACCCGACGCCGTGAGAATCAATCTGGACACCGAATCGGACGGCTCACCGATGATGCACTGCCAGATCGCAGAGTGTTCAGAGTCAACGGGAACGAGTTCGCCGCCACCTTCATCGAGGGCAGCGAGCATGAGAGGCCCGCCAGCGACAAGGCTCTCCTTGTTCGCGAGAGCGAGACGGTTTCCCGCATAGAGGGCGGACAGCGAGGCGCGGAGACCTGCGGCTCCGACGATTCCGTTGACAACCGTCGAGCCTGCGATCGCTGCGGCCTCAGTGACAGCTCCGGGGCCGAAATGTGCTCTGTCGCCAAATGCGCTCTCGAAGCGCTCCCGCCCCTCACCGGGATCGGCAACACATACCATTGCGTCAGGGAGTGTGGCCGCGACCTCAAACAGTTCATCCGATGCCCGGTTCGCAGCTATCGCCCGCACCGGCGTCTCGAGACGGTCGGCGACCTCAAGTGTCTGGCGACCTATGGAGCCGGTGGCGCCGAGGACGACGAGGGGGTTCAGAGGATCCCAGCCCATGCAAATATCGCCCAAGCAACAGGGATCGCGAACAAGAGTCCGTCGATCCGATCCATAAACCCTCCATGACCGGGGAGAACGGATCCCATGTCTTTCATCCCGAGGGATCGCTTCGCTGCTGACATCGCCAGATCGCCGATGGGAGCGAATACCGCCACTGCTGCACCGATGGCGAGGCCCGATGTCAACTCGAACGGCTGGAGGAAGTGGAGGAGGGCTCCAACGGCCAGCGCGACGATCACGCCCGCCACCAGACCCTCGACCGTCTTCTTCGGCGAGACCCACGGAGCGAGTTGGTGACGCCCGAGTGCTCTGCCAAAGAAGTACTGGGCAATATCCATTGCCGCCACTGCGGCGACGACGCCGAACACAAGAGTCCGATAGTCGTCAGACCTGGCAATGAGCATCGCAAACGAGCCGAGGCCAGCCCACACCATGACGGAGATCGTGAGTGCGAGATTTGCCATGGGGTCAACCTTGCCGGGGACGACCGCGTAGAAAAGCAGCAAGAGCGTGACCGCGATGAGGAATGCGAGCGGAATCCAGAGGGCACCGCTGAAGAACGCACCTAGTGATGCTCCGATGATGCCAATGAAGCCGAACAGGGCAATCGGCTTCCGACCGGACCGGACGAGGGCCGTGTAGAACTCGCCCGCTCCAAGCACGAAGACGCCGAGAACGAATATCACGAAGGCTGGGCGCCACATCATCGAGGCACCGAGAGCGATCACGAGCACGATGCCTGTGATGACCCGAGCGATGAGATCGCCAGACGCACGGGCCCGCGCCCGCCCCATCCCTTCGGCTTCGACAACGTCGTCGAAGCCGACGACCCCCGACTCCAAACCGGGGATCGGGGCTGCGAGCGCGACTTGTTCTGTGTCCTCATCGTCGGCGAGAGCGATCGACTCGGCGAGGCCGGCATGCTCCTTGGTCGCCGTATGGAGGTAGTCATCGTTGGAGATGTCGAAGAGCTCGGATGATGTGCCGCTCGACTCCGGCTCTTGACCGTCACCGTCGTCCTCTGACCACAGGTCTCCAAATCCAATGGAGGCAACCGGCTCAAGTTCATTCGTGTCTTCGGAGTCTTCGCTCAACTGCCAAGCGTTGCCACCAACGTCCTCGCCGGCATCAACGTCCTCGTTGACATCAACGTCCTCGTTGACATCGACATCTTGGCTGGCATCGTGATCCGGATGCTCATCTCCAGCTTGCGAGTTCAGTATCTCCAACTCGCCGGTGTCATCGTGGTCGTCGGGATCGGTGTCGGTCTCGGAAGTGACATCACCGGTATCATCCAGCGACACAGGTTCGATCTCGGATGTTTCATCCGCCTCGTCGAACTCCACGGGTTCGATCTCCGCAGTTTGTTCTTCCGGGTCCCGGTCAATGTCGGGGTCCGGGTCACCAGATGCCTCTTCTGAAGGGGTTGGAGCCCGGTATGGATCTGTGACGGGTCCCGGCTCATCATCGAGCCAGTCGTCGAAGCCACCGCCCGATTGATTGTTCTTGCTGTCGTCACTCATGTTGGCTCAACGGTACCTGTTTCGGTGTCGCCACGAGGGCAATCGCCGTGTCTCCGGATGTGCAGCGCAGGGCTTACACCTCGAGGAGCTCTTCCTCCTTGCGGACCACAGCGTCGTCGATCTTGGCTGTGTGCTTGTCCGTCAACTGCTGAAGTTCCTTCTCAGCACGGTGAACGTCATCTTCAGACACGTCCTCGCTCTCAATGCTGTCCTTGCAATGCCGGCGGACGTTACGCACAGCGATCTTCCCGTCCTCAGCAATCCCGTGAACAACCTTGATGAGCTCTCTCCTGCGATCCTCGGTGAGCGACGGGAACGCGAGCCTGATGATGTTGCCATCGTTCGACGGGTTCAGACCGAGATCCGCTGCCTGGATGCCGCGCTCGATGGCTGGGATCGAAGACTTGTCGAATGGCTGGACGATCAACATGCGCGCCTCAGGTACAGAGAAGGTCGCAAGCTGTTGGAGCGAAGTCTCGGTTCCGTAGTAATCGACGGTGACGCGACTCAGAATGCCGGCGTTCGCGCGGCCTGTGCGTATTCCGCCGAACTCCTGGGCGGTGTGCTCAACCGCTTGATCCATCTTCAGATTGGCGTCCGAGAGCAGTTCATCAATCATGTGTTCCTCCCTGCGTCCACCAATGTCCCGACCTCTTCCCCACGGACAGCTCTGGCAACGTTCCCAGGTGTCGTCATGTTGAACACGCGGATCGGAAGGTCATTCTCCATGCACATCGTAACTGCCGTTGTATCCATGACTCCGAGCTGCTCGGAGATTGCGTGCATGTAGTCGAGCTCGACCAGCAATTCAGCATCCGGATTCGACATCGGATCGGCCGTGTAGATGCCATCGACCTTTGTTGCCTTCAGCACCGCATCGGCACCGATCTCAGCTGCCCGAAGCGCTGCGGTGGTGTCAGTAGTGAAGAAGGGATTGCCTGTTCCGGCGGCAAAGATCACGATCCGGCCCTTCTCGAGGAGCCTGATCGCGCGGAGTCGGATGTACGACTCCGCAACTTCCTGAATGACGATCGCGGTCTGCACACGACACTCAGCTCCAGCTCGTTCAAGAGCGTCTCTCAACGCAAGTGCGTTGATCACCGTCGCGAGCATGCCCATGTAGTCTGCGTTCGCACGATCCATATCCTGAGCTGCAGCGCTCAGCCCCCTAAAGATGTTGCCACCACCAACTACGATCGCAACCTCGTAGCCCTCGGCTTGTACCGCAGCGATCTCTTCAGCTGTTCGATCGACGGTCTCCGGATCTATCCCATATCCGAGTTCGGCATCGGCGAATGCTTCGCCGGAGAGTTTGAGAACGACCCGTCGCTTCGCCATGAATCAGCCTTCCCCGATCTCGACCCTTGCCATCTTCGTGATAGAGATATTCTCGCCCATCTTGATCGCCAGATCTTGGACCAGCTCACCCACGGTACCTTCATAACGATCCGAACGGACGAACACCTGGTCAATCAGCACGTTGTCCTTGTAGAAGGAATTGATCCGACCTTCCACGATCTTCTCGATGATCTCGTCTGGCTTCCCCTCGTTGCGGGCTTCCGCAGCGATCAACTCTCTCTCCTTCGCCACAGCTTCCGGTGGAACATCGTCTTGAGATACCCACGTCGGCCGTGCCGCAGCCGCATGCATTGCGATGTCATTTGCAGCTTGGATGAAGTCGTCACCTTTGGCAACGAAGTCGGTCTCGGAAGCGAGTCCGATCAGCACACCGATAACGGGACGGTCAGCTTGGACATGCATGTAGACGCCAACGGCGCCCTGCCCCTGTTCACGACCTGATCGTTTGTCGGCTCTTGCGATGCCCTTCTCCCTGAGATAGTCCTTCGCCTTCTCGACGTCTCCGTCTGTCTCTGTGAGGGCCTTCTTCGCGTCCATCATGCCTGCGCCGGTCTCCTTGCGCAGTGCCTGGACTTCTTTCGCTGTGAAGTCTGCCACAGGGCTACTCCTTGGATTTCTTGTCGTCGCCGGACGGCTTTGCATCCTTGCGCTTCGCCTGAGCGATCTCGGAGCCTGCGATACAACCATCAGCGATCACACCAGCCACGAGATGAGCGGCGCGGATCGCGTCGTCGTTGCCAGGAATGACGTAGTCAACCGGATCCGGATCACAGTTCGTATCAACGAGCGCGATGATCGGGATGCCAAGACGGCTCGCTTCAGCTACCGCGATGTGCTCGGCGTTGATGTCAACAATGAAGACGGCATCGGGCTGACGACGAAGGTCCCTGACGCCACCGAGAACGGTCTGAAGCTTCACGAGCTCGCGACGCAGACGAATGCGCTCCTTCTTGGGAAGCGACTCCATCTCTCCGCTTGTCTCCATCTGTTCAAGCTCACGCATGTACAGGATCCGCTTGTGGATGGTCTGAAAGTTCGTGAGCATCCCCCCAAGCCAACGGTTGTTGACATACGGCATCTCGGCGCGCTTCGCTGCGTCCTCGATCGCTGATTGAGTCTGCTTCTTCGTACCGACGAACAGCACTGTGCCGCCGGAAGCGGTGATATCAGATACCACCTTGTACGACTCGTTGATCGTCTCAAGCGTCTGACGAAGGTCGATGATGTGGATTCCATTGCGTTCCGTAAAAATGTACGGACGCATCTTCGGGTTCCACCGTGCGGTCTGATGACCGAAGTGAACGCCTGACTCCAAGAGCTGGCGCATGGCTACTGCTGCCATAGTTGTTTCTCCTTGTTCGGGTTCTGCTTCCGCTCATCCTTTGAGCCCCCGAACGTCTGCTTGCGCAGGCGCACCACACGGGGATTGCGATGAACGTGTTTGATTGGGCGGAAGTGTAGGGGCATCGAGACTCAAGAAGCAGAATCAGAAGCCAGGATTCGAGAACCGAGGGAACTCGTTAGCGATACGCCGGTTCGATGAAGCGGTTCCGCAGACTCATGACCGCCTTCGTGTGAATCTGGCAGATCCGTGACTCCGTGACGTTCAGGACGCCACCAATCTCGGCGAGCGTGAGACCCTCGTAGTAGTAGAGGGTGAGTACGAGTCGCTCGCGGTCAGGGAGACGGTTGATCGAGTCCGCAAGCATGTATCGCGTCTCTTCCTTCTCGAACGTTCCGGATGGATCGACCGCCTTCGGATCAACAATCATCTCAGACATTGCTCCGGAATCCCTCTCTGACGGATTCAGCAGCTCGTCGAGGGCTACGAATCCGAGATTGGCGATCTCACCGAGTTGGTCACGAAGCGTGTCCAACGGAACCTCCATGGATTCTGCCACGTCATCCTCTGTTGGGGTCCGTTGCCTCTTGTGATTGAGTTCGGCTATCGTGCGCTGGATTTCACGGGCCCGAGATCGCACGGAACGCGGCACCCAGTCGAGATGCCTCAACTCGTCGATGATCGCACCCTTGATCCGATTGACTGCGTACGTCTCAAACTTGAACCCACGTTCTGGTTCGAACTTGTCGACAGCGTCGATCAATCCGAACGTCCCGAAGGAGACGAGATCGTTCTGGTCCACGTTGCGCGGAAGGCCGGACCCGACACGACCGGCAACGAACTTCACGAGCGGCGAGTAGTGAAGAATGAGACCCTCGCGGGCGCGTTCGTCACCGGTGGATTTGTATTCCGTCCAGAGATCCTGGATCTCTTGTTCCCCTGGTTCAGGCACGTGGGTGACTTCTCTCGTAGGTCTCGGTCATGTGCTTTCGCGTGACCGCAGTGTAGATCTGCGTCGTCGCGAGTTCGGTATGGCCAAGAAGATCCTGCACAGACCGAAGATCTGCTCCATTCTCAAGGAGATGTGTCGCGTAGGAATGCCTGAGTGCGTGGGGGAACGTTCCTACCCGCATTCGCACGAGTCTGCGGATTCCCCGCGCGCTCAGTGGACGGCCACTGACTCCGAGCCAGAGGGCGACACCCGAGTGCTCATTGGCGAGCGCCGGCCTGCCTTCGGACAGATATCGAGCCACAGATCTAACGGCTTCGCCACCGATCGGAATGCTCCGCTCCTTGTCGCCTTTGCCCACAACGCGGAGAAAGGCGCTCTCCCCCATTGAGTCGATGGTCATCGTTGCGAGTTCCGAAACACGTACGCCGGTGCCGTACAAGGTCTCCAGAACGGCACGGTCGCGAATGTCGATCGGATCAAGACCGTCGATCGCGTCGAGGGTC